>WNFP01000847.1_pt1 | contig 23802 bp, 17 predicted proteins | sample 5400201 | NCBI WGS metagenome assembly WNFP01 (sample SAMN13153355, study PRJNA577476) | soil metagenome | isolation source: 115 cm saprolite under Madrone tree | place: USA:California | collected 2016-06-14
AAGCGCAGGTCGACAGATTTGGGACAGGGCTTAGTACTCGTAATTGGCGGAGCCGGTTACATCGGGTGCAGTCTAGTTAGACGTTTACTCGAAGAGGGCAGACGCGTTCGGGTATTGGATAATGCGGTGTACGGCTTGGAACCCATTCAAGACCTTTTGCATCACCCCAATCTCGATTACGTGGATGGCGATTCACGAAATATTCAGGATGTCGTGAAGGCCATGCACCAGGTGTCGAGCATTGTTCATCTGGCTGCAATCGTAGGGGATCCGGCCTGCGAACTAGATCATAAGACTACGATCGAGATCAATTACGCATCAACTCGAATGCTTATCGAGATCGCCAAAGGCTACGGCGTCGAACGGTTCTTGTTTGCCTCGAGTTGCAGCGTTTACGGAGCGACTGATGAAATCATGGACGAAAGCTCAACGGTGGAACCAGTGTCCCTGTATGGAGAGACAAAAGTATCGTCCGAACAGGCGTTGCTTGAAAGCGCGACCGCGAGCTTCCATCCGGTTATCATGCGCTTTGCGACGGTATTTGGACTTTCGAATCGTCCACGGTTTGACCTGGTTGTGAACCTTCTCTCCGCTAAAGCAAAACAGGATGGGCGAATCACGATCTTTAATGGGGAACAATGGCGGCCATTCGTTCACGTGAGTGACCTTGCCGAGGCCATCATGCTCCTTCTAAACGCCCCGTTGGGATCCGTGAGCCAGGAAATCTTCAATGTGGGTGACAACCGCTTGAACCATACACTCACCGACGTGGCCGAAGTTGTGCAGCGAGTGTTTCCGGGCACGCAAATCGAGCACGCCGAGAATGCGGACCGGCGCAACTACCGTGTCAATTTTTCCAAGATTGAGAAGCGGGTTGGATTCCGTTGCCGGTATACGCTGGAGGATGGTGTCCGAGAGATCAAAACGGCGTTCGATTTAAACGAGATCGGCAATTACCGGGACATTCGCTTTAGCAACCTCGGCTTCTTGCGCGAAACGGGGACACCCGAGAACAAGAGCGAGTTCGATGAGGCAGTCATGGCCGCTTTTGGCGGTGCGCAAACTCACCGAGTTGTCGCGAGAAAGATGAGGAGGCAATATTTCAATGCAAAGACCGCCGCAGCCCAATAGGCGCAATCTCGCGATGAACTCTCGCATGTTTTCAGTAGCACTCATTGGCCCTGATGGAGCAGGCAAGTCGACGATCAGCCGCGCGCTTGTGGAGTCGTCGCCTTTTCAATTTAAGGCCATCTACATGGGGGATAACATCGAGGCTTGCAACTTTGCACTGCCCACCTCCCGCCTCGTCGGATATTTCCGGAGACGACGGAACAGAAATCCCGAAAGATCAGAAGCGGGAGACGAATCATCTGCGACCAGCGGCAGCCAGAAAATGTCGTTGGGACAAATGCTTTGGGCGGCGGGCCGGCTCGCCAACTTCTTGGCCGAGGAATGGTATCGACAACTATTGTCTTGGAGCTACCAGGCGCTGGGGTACATCGTCTTGTATGATCGACACTTTCTATTCGACTTTTCTCTTGATGGGGTCGCTAGCGATGTCTGGGCTTTCGAGAAGCGTCTGCACCGCTGGATTCTGACACGGCTCTACCCCAGGCCAAGCTTGGTGATCTACCTGGATGCCCCTGCGGAAGTTCTCTTCGCCCGCAAAGGAGAAAAAACTCCTGAGGAGCTTGAGAATCGCCGGCAAGCGTTCATTCGCCAAGGAATGCAAGTCCGCAACTTTGTGAGAGTCGACGGCACGCAACCGCTCGACAAGGTTTGTGCCGAGGTCTGCAAACTCATTGCTGAATACTCCGGCCGCCCCCGTACTTCAAACGCTTTTGCCAGCTTGTGAACATTACCTGTAATAGTTCAGGCGTCCTAACCAAATTCAGTACCGATTGAGTGTCCTGGCTACCCAAGACTATTCAAAATGTGCGGAATCTGCGGCTTCTATAATATTGACAATCACGGAGACTCGCCGGCAGTACTCTCAGCGATGACCTCCAGTCTTGCGCATCGAGGTCCTGACGGAAACGGGACTTGGCTGTCTCCAGAAATGGACGTCGGACTCGGCCACACCAGATTGGCGATCATTGACCTCGCGGGAGGCCGCCAACCGATTCAATCTACCGATGGACGGTTCGTGATTGTCTTCAACGGCGAACTCTACAATTTCCGCTCTCTTCGTAAAGAGCTTGAAGACCTGGGGCACTGCTTTCGCACGTCATCCGATACCGAAGTATTGCTGGAATCCTATATCAGGTGGGGACCGGCTTGCCTGCAGCGGTTCCGAGGAATGTTTGCCGTAGCGATCTATGACACACAGGAGCACGAGGTTTTCTTGGCCCGCGATCGAACGGGTATCAAGCCGCTGTATTACCACTGCGGGGCTTCTGGTTTCCTTTTCGGATCGGAAATCAAGGCCATACTACGGGTGCCCGGCGTCCCCCGCCGCTTGGACTATCAGGCACTCGCAGATTTTCTTGTTCTTGGTTATCCCCTCGCACCCAAGACAATGTTTCTGGATGTGCGCGAGCTCGAGCCGGGGACATCGCTACGGGTTTCTCGGCAAGGGATTGAAAAGCGGCGATTTTGGTCATGGCTCCAATTTCCAAGCAATATGGGGGAATCAGAAGCTTTGGAACAAACCCAGGCGGCTTTGACCGAAAGTCTACGCGAGCATTTAGTTTCGGACGTACCGATTGGGGTGCTTTTGAGTGGCGGTATCGATTCTTCCCTGCTGGTCGCTTTTCTTGCAAAAGTGCTTAGGGAAGATGTGGAGACTTTCACTGTTTCATTCGCAGAGGCCGCCTATGATGAATCGCCTTATGCGGAAGCCGTTGCCCGAGACCTTGGCGTTCGGAATCGAAAGATCGTTCTGGATCCCCGCCTCGCGGACATCTCTCTAATAGAAAGTATTCTTGTTCAATTCGATCAACCCTTTGCTGATTCTTCAGCAATCCCAACTTATTTCATCTGTAGAGAGATTCGGAAATCGGCAAAGGTTGCCATTGGCGGAGACGGTGGAGATGAGATGTTCGGCGGATACCGGAGGTTTTATCACGCCGATATGGCAAAGTTGGCAGGCACGCTGCCAAATAAGTTCCTGAAGGCAACAGGGGCGGCGCTAGGAGGGATTGGAGGAATTGCCCCACATCTCTCTCGCATGGGCAAAAGGTTTATTCGTTCGGCAGCATCAAGAGATGAAGGCCGCCTCCTGGCCCTATCCTGTTACACCTTTCCGGATGAGCTCCCTGAAATGATCGAACCGGCGGTCATGAAAACAATGGGCAATTATGTTCCTTCCATGTCGCTCAATGGGCACGGAACCAGCAACCCAGGGGGAAAGGAATTTGTCGATTCGACGGTACGTCATGCGCTTCCGGGAGATTACCTGCGGAAGGTAGACGTGATGAGCGCTGCCCACGGGCTGGAGGTCCGCGTTCCCTTCCTGGGAGAGCATGTTCTAGAGTGCGCGGCGAAGATCCCATTGCATCTAAAGTATTCGCGCAAGAAAAATAAAATTATCCTGCGTAAGCTCGCCGAGAAGTATCTGCCAAAAGCCATCGTCGAGAAACCTAAGGGCGGCTTCGGAATTCCATTGGATTCTTGGTTAGGTCGCAATGGCCGGGAGGAGGTGCGCTCTTTACTCAACTCTCGGGGCACTGGCATTCGTGATGTCATTCGACCGGAGTATTCCAACCAGCTGCTGTGCGAATTTGTTGATCAAACTTGGAACGGGTCGAAACGAAGTCGTTTCAACACATATCAGCAAGTCTATATGTTATGGAGCCTAGAACGATGGCTGGGATGCTGGAAGCCCGCGCTGTAGGGCCGGGACCGATTGGCGCAAGTGAAGAAGAGCGCCCCCTCCGGGTACTCGCCGTCACTCCTTTGCCCAGCTCGAAAGCTTCGATGATCCACGTTACCAGACAGGTGGCGTCTCTCGAATGTCCGGGAGTCACCTGCCAAACTTACCACGTAACCTCGCGCACGTCTCCACGGGTGGTCCTAGGCGAGTGGCGCAGATTGCGTAGAGAGATCCGGACGTTCCAACCTGACATAGTGCACGCGCACTACGGGACGATGACAGCATTCTTGGCCGTTCTGAGTACAACTCTCCCAGTCATAGTCACGTATCGGGGAAGCGACCTGAACCCGAATCGCAGCCGCGGATGGCTGCGGGAAACCCTTGGCACATTGCTCTCACAGATTGCCGCCTTGCGAGCGGCACGAATCATCTGCGTAAGCAATCAGCTAAAGGACAAACTCTGGTGGAGACGGGACCGCGTCACCGTCATTCCCACCGGCGTGGATATGACTCTCTTCTATCCTCGCGACTTGCAAAAAGCGCGGCGGGAACTTGGATGGGGGAAAGGCGAGTACGTGGTTCTCTTCAACGCGGGCGATCCAATTTGCAAGCGTTTGGATTTAGCCCGGGCTGCGGTTCAATTCGCTGAGTCCATGTGCGGAAAAGTCCGTTTTGCCGTCCTGGATGGCAATGTTCCTCCCAACCACATTCCATCGATGATGAACGCCGCCGATTGTCTATTGCTGACGAGCGACTGGGAAGGCTCTCCCAACGTGGTCAAAGAGGCGATTGCTTGCAATCTTCCTGTGGTTTCGGTGGATGTGGGAGATGTCCGAGAACGTTTGGAAGGAGTCCGGCCATCCGTGATTGTTCCCCGGGATGCCCGCGAAATCGGCAAGGCCATTTCCGAGATTTTGAGGCAGGGCAAAAGGTCAAACGGGCGCGAGTTAGGAAATGACTTATCAAGCGACGTGGTTTCGCAGCGAATTGTCTCGGTCTACCGAGCACTCCGAATGGATTACCTAAAATCTGGATTTCGATTTTGGACGCGACTTAGTCAGCGTTCATTTCTGAAAAGAAGCCGGATTATGCAGCGAAGTTAGAACCGGCGTCTGACGGGCGCCTGCCAAGGAGATTAAATGTCGAACCCGGGCGGAAGTAGAAAACATAGGAGAGCGGAAATGTACGGGCCCAATTCGCGTTTGGAGATTTTTAGCACCTGTCCACCAATAGGAAACACTCCCCTAGCTGAATACTCCAAGGCTGTAGCTGACGCAGGTCGCTGGAGTGAAAATTGGGGATGCACTGGGATATTGGTCTACACCGACAACTCTCAGGTGGACCCCTGGTTGGTTTCCCAGGTAATCGTCCAAGAGACGAAGCACTTGGCCCCCCTTGTCGCGGTGCAGCCCATCTACATGCATCCTTATACAGTCGCAAAGATGGTGTCTTCGCTGGGCGCTTTGTACGGTCGTCGCATTTATTTGAATCTTGTGGCAGGCGGTTTTAAGAACGACTTGGTTGCGCTAAACGATCCTACACCGCACGATGAGCGGTACGAGCGCTTGGTCGAATACGCGACGATCATCAAGGCCCTGCTGGCCGATCACGACGCGATTACTTTTCAAGGTAAATTCTACCGGGTCAATAACCTCAAAATGACGCCACCGTTACCTGGAGAACTATTTCCCGGTGTGCTAATTTCGGGATCTTCCGAAGCCGGTCTGTCTGCTGCCCGTTTCCTCGAGGCGGTGCCGGTCCTTTACGCCAAACCCGCAAAGGACTGTGCATCCATGGCGGTAAACCGGGGCAGCCGTTTCGGGATCCGTATAGGGGTGGTGGTGCGCCCGACCGAAGAGGAAGCTTGGAAGGAAGCCCGTGGAAGGTTTCCCGAGGAAAAGAAAGGGAAAATGATTCACGGGCTGGCGATGAAAGTCTCGGACTCTGTTTGGCACCATGAGCTGTCGGGCGCCATCGAAGAAAACAAGACTACCCACAGCAGCTATTGGCTTGCGCCGTTTGAGAATTACAAAACATTTTGTCCCTATCTTGTGGGCAGCTACGAGCAAGTCGGAGAAGAATTGGCACGATATTTGGCCTTGGGTTGCCGCACGTTCATTCTCGACGTTCCTTTGTGCGAAGAGGACTTGAAGCACGCTCGACTCGCTTTCGATTTTGCCTGTAACAAGTCGCACATCGCAGAGGGCGATTCCTCCAGGCTCCCCGCGGCGCCAACGTCCCGAGATGAGGGCTTCTCGTCTCATCCGGCCCACGTTAGTAGCGGAGACGCCCAAGAGGCAGTTCCAATCCAACGGATGAGTGGAGGATAGGTTGCGGAATACTGTCGGTGGATTCCTGAAATCGAGCGAGAGGTTCGCATCGCGTTCAGCTCTGGTCGTCGACGGCGAAACTCTCACCTATGGCGATCTCAGACGCAAGGCAGGCCGGCTCGCGTCTCTGCTACTGCGGACTGAGGCGCCCAATTCTCCGCTGGTCGCCATTCTGGCTTATCGAAGCGTGACGGCCTATGCGGGAATTTTGGGAATTCTTGCCGCTGGAAAAGGATATGTGCCACTAACCCCCAAATTCCCAGCAGAGCGTACTCGCAGAATGATGATTCTGTCCGGTTGTAATCAGGTGATCGTTGGGAATGAATGCATCCCACACCTTAGTGAGCTCCTGGAAGGATTTCAGCAGCCTCTGACTGTTATTCTTCCCGAAATTGCAGATGCCACTGACCTTCGAAGGGACTTTCCTATCCATCGGTACCTGCTATCAAAAGACGTCCAGGAGAGCAAGGGCTCTGTCTTCGAAACCACCGTCTCCACCCAGGCGATTGCCTATCTACTGTTCACGTCAGGCACTACGGGTGAGCCGAAGGGTGTAGCTGTTACCCACTCAAATGTGCGGGCTTACATCGATTACATGTGCAGCCGGTGCGATCTGAATGAAGCCGACCGATTCTCCCAGCACTCCGATCTGACCTTCGACTTGAGTGTTCATGACATCTTTCTTGCCTGGGAGTGGGGAGCTTGCTTGTATTGCCTGCCCGAGAGGGCTGTTCTGCTGCCGGCTAAGTTCATCCGCGATAACGCATTGACCGCTTGGTTCTCCGTCCCGTCCGTAATTAGCGTCTTAACCAAGATGAAACTTCTGGAGCCCGATACCTTCCCTTCTCTGCGATACAGCTTCTTCTGCGGAGAGCCTCTACCGACGTCATATGCACAACTGTGGCAAAACGCAGGAACGCACTCGATCGTTGAGAATCTCTACGGGCCCACGGAAGCCACTATAGCCATTTCTCATTACCGATGGGACCGAAATCACTCACCTGGAGAATGTTTGAACGACATTTGCCCGATCGGCTGGACGTTCGCTGGACAGCGATCAAGCATTGCCAACCAGGAATTCAACATTCTTCCAAGGAATCAAGCCGGCGAGCTGTTCCTAGCAGGATCGCAGGTCACCGGAGGGTACTGGAATGATCCAGGGAAGACAGGAGCGAAGTTTGTGCGACTAGGCAGTTCAGACGACACAGTCTGGTACCGGACAGGGGATCTGGTCAAACAAGACTGGAGTGGCTGCATGTACTATCTTGGCCGAATCGATGATCAAGTGAAGATTCGAGGATATCGGGCAGAATTGCAGGAAATTGAAGCCATACTTCGAAAGGCTTGCGGGACCGATCAAGTCGTTTCTGTTGCTTGGCCCGTGCGAGATGGTTCTGCCGATGGTGTTGTTGCTTTCGTGTCGGGCCAGAAGGCGCTCGATGAGGGCAAGGCGCTGAAGTACTGCCGCACGTATTTGCCCGGCTACATGGTGCCCCAGAGAATCTACACGCTCGAGGCCCTGCCCCTGAATTTGAACGGGAAAGTTGATCGGGGAGGGCTAGTCCGCCTGCTTGAGGGGGCTCGAACGTGAATCGTACACAAGAAGATGCATTGATTGCTTCAGTTCTAAACTGGATCAGAGAGCACAAGTTGCCTGGGAATCACCACGGGGCGGAAATTACCGAAGACATCGATCTCATCACTGACGGGCTATTGGACTCTATGGGGCTTGTTGATTTGCTTCTCTTTGTCGAGGAACAGACGGGCCGTCCGATTGATCTGAAAACCGTGGAGCCCAAGGATATCTGCGTTGTGAAGAATCTGTGCCGAATTGCTCTTGGGAACGAGATCTCTCAATCCGCCGCCTGAATATGAATATGGCGAACCCAGTTGTACAGACGTACTCGCTACTGGCGGAAAAGTATGACGACGAATTGAACTTGCGGTCGTGCTGGGGCCGCGCTGCTGAGAAGATCCTGGGCTCCCTGGTCATCGAGGGTGACGATCAAGTTGTACTCGATGTGGGTTGTGGTACAGGGAGGGCACTATCGCAGTTGGCAAGCCGCAGCCAGCCGAACATTCAATTTGTGGGGATAGAGCCAGCTGAAAATATGCGCAAGTGTGCGCTGCGGCGAATCGCGAGTTGCCCAAACATCAGTATCCTGGGCGGGTGCTTCGAGGAGATGCCGATCGCCTCTCAGTCCGTCGACTATTTGTTCAGCATCTTTGCGTTCCATTGGGTGACTAACCTGCGAACCGCAGTGCAAGAGATTCGACGTGTGCTCAAGCCCCATGGGCGAGTGGATCTTTTCTTCATCGGCAGAAATAACGGCCAGGAGTTCATCCGGAAGACAAGTCCGATCTTCTTGAAATACATGGGTCCAGCACGCTTTCTGGAGTCCGCCCGGATGCGGTCTCAGCTTACCCGAGAAGAGGCTCTTCGTCTGTTCAGCGGAACCTTCGATCCGCTTCAGGTTTCCGTCACCGAATCGTACGAAACATATTACGATTCACTGGAAGGACACTGGGGCTGGTGGGTCCGCATCGAGGGGCAATTTGTTTCCATGCCTGCGGAGACGAGAGAAGCCTGCGACCATGAAGTGTGCACAGCCCTTTCGGACCTGTCCGCGGAAAAAGGGATCCCCTACACCATTCATTGCCTCCATTTGAGGCTAACGCTGGAGGCTGATCCGCAAACTGGATAGCTACAACCATGTTGTCCGATTTAGCTATTCAGGATTTCTGAAACTGGAATTCTCGTTTTCAACTTGTTCATCGCCGAGTCTCGCCGTTCAAATCCACCGCTTCATGATCCGATTGAGCTGGTGCCACTTTGCAGTTAGTTTTTTTGTTCTAATGCGGGAGAAAACGGTGTGTGTGGAATAGTTGGATACATCGGTCCCAAGAAGGTTGTGCCCTTGATTCTCGACGGGCTTAAGAGGCTCGAATACCGCGGCTATGATTCCGCTGGCGTTGCGGTCGTCAATCAAAGCGGAAGGATCGAGATCCGCCGCGCTCCGGGCAAACTCCGCAATCTCGAAGAATCCTTGCGGCAATCGCCAATCGAAGGCAGTTATGGCATAGGCCACACCCGCTGGGCCACGCACGGGCGCCCGACGGAGGAAAACGCTCACCCCCACCGCGACTGCACGGGCCAGATCGTCGTCGTGCATAACGGCATCATTGAAAACTATGTTGGACTAAAACAGCGCCTCGAGAAGGATGGACATAGGTTCGAAACAGAAACGGACACAGAAGTTATTGCTCACCTGGTCGAAAGCAATTTGAACGGCGGGCCACTTGAAGACGCCGTGCGCAAGAGTGTGAAGCAGCTCACTGGTGTCTATTCGCTCGCGATTCTTTCCTCGAAAGACCCGAACAAGATTGTCGCGGCGCGGCTGGGTCCTCCTTCGGTCATCGGACTTGGCCAGAGCGAATACTTCGTCGCAAGCGATGTCCCGGCGATTCTCTATCACACACGGAACATCTTCTTTCTTGCCGATGGCGATCTCGCCGTACTTTCCCCCGAGGGGGTCCACTTGATGGACATCGATGGGCGCGCGATTCAGCGCCCCGTGCAGCACGTCACGTGGACCCCCGCCATGACGGAGAAACGCGGCTACAAGCACTTCATGCAAAAAGAGATCTTTGAGCAACCACGCGCAGTTCGCGACACTCTGGCTGGCCGCATCGCTCTTGATTCCGGCCGAGTCTGCTTTGATCAGATGGATATCTCCGAGGCAGAGTTTCGCAACTTCACTAACATCAAGATCGTGGCTTGCGGCACTAGCTGGCACGCCGGCCACACCGGTAAATTCATGATCGAGCGTCTGGCCAAAATCCCCGTTGAAGTGGACTATGGCAGCGAATTCCGTTACCGCGATCCCATGGTGGACTCGAAAACGTTGACCATCTGCATCAGCCAGTCTGGAGAAACTGCCGACACTCTGGCGGCACAGCGCGAGTCAAATCAAAAAGGCTCAAAAACAATCGCTATCTGCAACGTCGCCGGCTCGGCGATCACGCGCGAGGCTGCGGGGACGATCCTGACCCACGCTGGCCCTGAAATTGGTGTCGCGTCTACGAAAGCGTTCACCAGTCAATTGACAGCGCTCATGCTGTTCGCCATGTACCTGGGTCAGGTCCGCAGCAGGCTCGACGAAGACTCCATCAGCCACCTGGTGGAGGAGCTTATGTGCATTCCTCACCAGATGGAAACGATTCTGCGGGGCGACCAAGACGGCATTTACGAACATTTCGCGCGCCAATTCCACCGTTACAGTGATTTCCTTTACTTGGGGCGCGGCATCCATTTCCCCATTGCTCTCGAGGGTGCGCTCAAGCTCAAGGAAATTTCGTATATTCACGCAGAGGGATATCCGGCGGGCGAAATGAAGCACGGCCCCAACGCCCTGATCGACGAGAATCTTCCGGTCGTCGTCCTGGCCACGCGTGACGACAAAGATCCAGAAGCGATAACCCGCTACGAGAAAAGCGTCTCGAACATCAAGGAAGTGAAAGCGCGCGATGGCATCGTAATCTCGATTGTCACGGAGGGCGACCGGTTAGCTCGTGAGGCGTCCGATCATATCGTCACTGTTCCTCCAACAGTCGAGCTGTTATCGCCATTGCTTGAGATTGTGCCGCTGCAGTTGCTGGCTTACCACATCGCCGTCCGCCGGGGCTGTGACGTAGACCAGCCACGCAACCTCGCAAAATCCGTCACCGTCGAGTAGTTTGAGCATCATGGGGGCGAGTTGCTCCCGTCCCAGGGCTTCATCGCGACCAACGTGCGTCTAGACCGCAGAGGAGGTTCGCTATGGCCGTACACGGGGTAAATCACGAAAAGGGCTATATTGCCAAACGGGCAAAGTCCTTCGGGCGATTGCTTGGTTTGGGAGTGGCAATGGGTTGGGTTGCGGGCTGCGGAGGAGGCCCCGCATCGCAACCCGCTACCATGGTTTCGATCGCCGTGACACCAGCCAACGCTTCAATTCAAGCGTCAGCGACTCAGCAGTTTACCGCCACTGGCGTCTTCAGCGACTCTTCGACAGAGGACATGACCAAGTCCGTGAGTTGGACATCCTCGGATGCCGGCAAGGCAACGATTCAGAGTTCGGGGCTCGCGACAGGGGTCGCGGGCGGCTCGGTGACTATTACAGCCGCATCCGCCGGCAAGACTGGAACAGCTGCTCTAGCGATCAGCGCCCCGCCGACTCTAACTTCAATTGATATAAGCCCTCTGAACCCCACGATCGCTGCCAATGGAACACAACAATTCTTTGCCAATGCCACATATAGTGACAACTCCCTGCAAGATGCCACTCAGAATGCGACCTGGACATCCACGAATGCGAGTGTTGCAGCGGTTCAGAGTGCAGGCCAGCAGAACCCCGGTCTGGCCATGGGAGTAGGGGCTGGGACGGCGACGATCACAGTTGCTTTCAATGGCAAGAGTGGCTCAAGCTCGCTCACTGTAACCGGTCCAACCGGCAACGGAACCAAGATACCTCTGATGGACATGACACCATCAGAGAACTATTTGACTTTCCAGGGAGGCCTATATGAAAACAGCGGCGACACGGTTCCCGCAGACCATAACACGGCAGGCTTAGCGGCCGCCGCCGCGATTCAACCTCTGGATACCAACGGGAATCCAAGTGCGTCGGGCAAGATTGTTTTCGTCGCAGTCGGAAGGTCCACCGTTGTGGATGAGTTTGCGGTCTTCGTGAACCAAGCTGCGACCAATTCTGGCGTCAATCACGCCACGCTGTCAATCGTGAACGGAGCACTGACCGGAGCAATGCCCTGTGTCTGGAGCGTTACGAGCGGACCCCCGTCGTGCGATCCGACCCTGGGAAATCAGTATGATCGGGTTCGGGATGTGGTGCTCGCTCCGCTTGGGCTGACTGAAAAGCAGGTGCAGGCTGCCTGGATCGAGGAATACAACGGCGACCCGGCCGCTGACGGCTTTCAATCTCTGTGCGACCCCACGGTCGCCGGGTGCTCGAACAACGTGAGCCACACGGAAGCATTGCGTTACGAGCAGCAGCTGGGAAGCATCTTGCGAGCCGCCAAGACGCGTTGGCCAAACTTGCGGCAGGTTTTTCACTCCAGCCGCATTTATGGCGGATATGCGACCACCAACCATAGCTCCGAACCCTATCCGTACGAGTACGGGTTTTCGGTGAAGTGGTTGATCCAAGCGCAGATTCTCCAAATTCGCAGCGGAGGAACGTCTATCGATCCCACTGCCGGCGATTTGAATTACCAAGCCGGCGCGGCTTCATGGACCGCGTGGGGCCCTTATACTTGGGCCAACGGTGGCACACCGCGTTCCGATGGCTTGGTCTGGTGTGACGGGCAAACCGGCTCGCCGTGCAACGGGGAACAGGACTTCCAGCCCGATGGCACGCATCCAAACAACCAAGGCGACGACAAGGTAGCGAATCTGCTGATGAGCTTCTTCCTGGATTCTCCATACACGCCATGGTTTCGACCTTGAGTTTCAGATCCCGCGTGCCTGGAAAGAGCCGCCGCAGGAGGAATGAATGACTAGCACGCGCATCGTAGAGAGCACGGATCAGCCGTAATTCCATCACTTGGTTCGCGCAAAGTCAGGCGTGTGGAAATGGGACGTATTCGAGCCTTTGTTCAGGACGACATTCCAAGGGTCGCGGAGCTGAACTGGCAATTCTTGCAAGGCCAGACAGGCCCCCATCCGCCGAGGTTGGAAGAGTATCTTCGGCAAGTGTTTTTTCAGAATCCGTGGTTTGACAGTTCCATTGGATCGCTCGTTTATGAGGAGGGGCAGCGACGAGTCGTCGGCTTTCTAGGGATCGTGCCGCGGCCAATGTCGGTGAACGGGAGACCCGTTCAGGCCGCTTTTGGAAGCGGTCTTGTGGTTCACCCGGAGAGTCGATGGGCGTTGCCAGGGCCGCAATTGCTCGCGGCCTTCATGAACGGGAAACAAGACTTGGCGATGACCGACACTGCGAATGGGCTGAGCCAGCAAATTTGGGTGGGATTGGGGGGAAGTACGTCCGCTGCGTATAGCTTGCAGTGGGCTCGCCCCTTGCGGCCAGGCTCGTATGCGCTTTACGCAATGTCGCGCTTTGGAAGGGAGGGCAGATCTGGGGCTGGTGGCCGCGCGTGCCGGGTCCTGCATAAGACCGTCAGCACCGTGGCCACGAGGATTACCCTAAGGCGCCTCCGTCGGCCGCCTAGCGGTGCCACGGAAGAAGAGCTTGAGATTGACACGCTGCTGCATTCGTGCCTGCAGGGTTGTTCTGCGCGTTATTCGCTGCGGCCCGAGTACAACAGAGAGTCATTGGGATGGCTCTTGGATTTCATGAGTCGGATGAAAGCATACGGAAATCTGCGTAAAGTTGCCTTGCGAGACGCTACGAAGGAAATCATCGGATGGTTTGTTTACTACGCGAAGCGTGGTGGGATCGCCGACGTTGTGCAGATCGGGGCGACAAAGCTCCACATGAAAACAGTTTTCGATCACTTGTTATGCGACGCATGGAATCACGGAGCGATAGGTCTCCATGGCAGGCTCGAAATTCGGCACGCGCAGGAATTATCGGAGTCACGTTGTTTCTTTTGGGGGACCGTTCCCTTGCTTTTCCATGCCCGTAATCCCGAACTGGCGAGACTAGTTCAGCAGGGTGACGCTTTCCTCTCGCGCCTGGATGGCGAGTGGTGCCTGAGATTTGGCGCGTCAGGGCAGGAATACATGAGTGCCGCACTAAATCTCCCCAGCGAGGAGGGTTCGAGTCCCGAAGCCACAAAGAGGCTGGTGCCCAGTAACTTTCAGCCTTCGCAGCCACTTCAGACTAAGGCGGCGGAATAGAATAAAATGGAAGCAGTCCTAGAAACCACCGCGACGACGCCCAGCGAACAGGACGCGGTACGAAAGCAGATTCGAGGCTCAAGCCTGTTTCTGTTTGGTCGCGTGTTGTCTCTGGGCATCAATTTCTTTACCCAAGTGCTGATGATCCGCTATCTCTCGACAAGGGATTACGGAGAGCTGGCTTATGGGCTGGCAGTGGTCAGTCTTTTCCGGCTTTTTGCTTCACTGGGTCTGCAAGATGCAATTCCGCGCTTCGTGCCGATTTACCGGGAAAACCACGAGTACGGAAAGATGTTCGGCACCATTCTCTTGGCCGTGGGAGCAGTTCTGCTAACCGGAATCTTTATCGTTGGCGTTGTATGGCGAGCGCCGCTGTTTCTCATGCCGTTCATTACCCACGAGGGTCTTCCTTCCCTAGCGGTATTCTCGATCTTGATCGTCTTGGTGCCGGTCGAAACGGCCGACGCGCTGTTGGACAATCTTTTCGCCAGCTTTGCGGGCACCCGGAACATTTTCTTTCGCCGGTACATGCTGGGGCCCGGACTCAAGTTTGGCGTCGTGGTTCTTCTTCTGTCGATGAAAAGCACGATTGTTTTCCTGGCGTACGGGTATCTCGTGGCAGGAGCAACAGGAGTGTTGGTGTACGCATGCCTGCTCATTAAGCTTCTGCGCGCCCAGGGGATCTTGCAGTGGTTCCGGTTTAAGGAGGTAGCCATTCCCGTCCGAGAGACGCTTGCTTTCGTGCTGCCTGGCCTTGTTTCGGCCCTGGCCATGTGCATCGCTCCCGTGAATGTCTTCTTGCTGGGCCGTCTGCGGACCATGCCGGAGGTCGCATTTTATCGCGCCGCGGTTCCGATTGCCGACCTCAACAACATTGCTTTTACGAGCTTCACACTCTTGTACACGCCGCTCGCGGCGCGCCTCTTCGCCAGGGCGGACTACCGCGGCATCAACGATCTCTACTGGAAGACGGCCGCGTGGATGTCCGTACTGTCTTTTCCCATCTTCGCCGTTACCTTTTCTTTGGCAAAACCTCTCACGATATTCCTTTACGGGGCACGCTACGCGCCTTCCGGTCCCGTGTTGGCTCTGCTTTCGTTAGGCGTCTATTTCAACGTTATCCTCGGCTTCAATCTCCAGACGCTAAAAGTCTTCGAAAGATTGCGCTGGGTAATCGCGGCGAGCGTTGTGGCGGCGTTAGCAAACCTCGTGGTGAGCGCAGTTTTGATAAAGCTATATGGAACAATAGGCGCCGGGGTCGGTTCCGCTGTGACGCTGATTGGATATAACTTACTGTTGCAAGCGGGCCTATCTCCTACAGCGGATTTTCATGTCTTCGATCGGCGCTATCTTGCAGTGTATTTGGCAATCGCATTGAGCGCGTGTACCCTGTTTTTCGTTGGCTCGCTCACTTCCTTGAGTTTCCATGTTTTGCTTCCTATCGCAGTGTGCGTCTCTCTCTTCGTGTTCGCAGTGGCGAAAAAGAAGCTCAGCGTTGCGGAAACTTTTCCCGAATTGCTTCGCCTCCCGTTCATGCGACTGATTTTTGCCTAGAAATCTGATTCTGCTGCCGGTCACATGTTTTTTGCCGTAGCTTGGATCCGCTGCAGCCAGAGCGGTTTCCGCACGCTCAGGCCTATCGAATCGAACAAACAGAAACAAGTATGCTGAGGGGCACAGTAGAGCGCGTCGTAATTCGAGCGATGGCAGATGCAGAAAGTTCTCTGCGTCTGGGCGAAAACGTCGGCTTGGCCGTTGTTTCAGAAAGAGACCTAGGCAACCATGCGCTGCATCCTGAGGAGGCGCAAGTTCTTACGCCTCGCGCTTGTCGAAGAAAACAGGTTGAGTTTGCTTTAGGACGAGCCGCAGCACGCCTTGCCTTGAAACAGATAGGTCTTGAGAACCTTTGGCCGGTTTTGCGTGGCCCAGCGGGAGAGCCCTTGTGGAGCGACGGAGTCGTAGGCTCCATTAGCCACTGTCATCCATGGGACGTGGCGGTGGTGGTTAACGGTTCGAATCGCTTTGTGATCGGCGTGGATTTAGAAACTATGGAAGGAATGCAAGAAACGGATATCAGTCATTTGGTATGTCACGCGGCTGAACTCGACTGGGTCCGTCAAGGCCTTTCGCAAGAGCGCCTCGCGATGATTTTTTCCGCTAAAGAAGCCGTCTACAAAGCATTCTATCCCCTGTGCCGTCGCTACATTGACTTCAAGGAAGTTGAGCTCACGTGGTTCCCCGAGCAAGACCGCTTCCAGGGCGAATTCTTAGCACCCCTCAGCCCTAATCTCTCACAGAGGGAGACATTCGTAGTTCATTGTTTGCACTATGGAGCATTGTCCTTTAGTTGTGTGATCCATCAACCTTCAGTGGAAAGAGCATACGTCGAAGGCCGGAAACTTGACTCACTCGTTCCACAGAATTCCACCACTGGATGCCTTGCCACCTCGGAAGGAGGGCTATGGTATGAGTGACATCTCAGCAGGACCCTTAAGACAGCATGGATTATTTGGAAACGCAGACCAAATGCCACGCATAGGAAACCATGACGAGCAGCAGAATTCTTTTCGACATGAATGTGTCCCTCAGCTCTTGAGTGCTCAGGCCGCTGCGGCCCCTCATGCGATAGCGGTAACGCATGGAAAAAGATCGCTGAGCTACCAAGAGCTTGATCGTCGCGCCGATCGATTGGCTCATTACCTGCGGTCGCTCGGCGTTGGTCCCGATATCGTCGTCGGGCTCTGCCTAGATCGCTCCATAGCGGTGATTGTGGGAGCTCTCGCCATCCTCAAAGCAGGGGGTGCATATCTCCCGCTGGATCCGAGTTATCCCACAGAGCGGCTGATGTTCGTGTTGAAGGATGCCCAGGTTCCCGTTCTCGTGACCGGACACTGCACAGCTGCCGCATTGCCAGTACATCCGGAGTCCGTCGTGGTTTTAGACCCAGAAGGTCAGCTAGTCCTTGCCGTCGGCTCCGGCACCTGGTCCACGAAACCCAAAGCGGACGATCTTGCTTATGTAATCTACACTTCTGGGTCGACCGGGCAGCCAAAGGGCGTTGAAATCACACACGGTGGTCTGCTCAACCTCCTGTCTTGGCATCAACGCGCGTTCCGGATCACTCCGAACGACAGAGCAAGTCAGTTATCGGCTTTGGGATTCGATGCGGCGGTCTGGGAAATTTGGCCCTACCTAACCGCGGGAGCGAGCGTACATCTGCCTGATGGAGTTACAGGGAATAATCCAGAAGCAGTCCGAGACTGGCTGATTTCGCAAGAGATCACCATTTGCTTCCTTCCTACCCCTTTGGCGGAGTGCATGATGACTTTGGAGTGGCCTACCAAGTCGAGCCTTCGCATAATGCTCACCGGAGCTGACGTTCTGCACCACTACCCTCCGAAAAAACTGCCATTCCAGTTGGTGAATAACTACGGCCCTACCGAGTGCACGGTGGTAGCTACTTCCGGGATTGTTCCCCCCAAAGAGCACGCGGACCGACTTCCCTCCATCGGCACCCCAATCGACAATATCCAAGTTTATATCCTGAATGAGAAAGGGCAGTCAGCTCCGATTGGAGACCCTGGCGAAATCTACATTGGGGGTGCAGGTCTCGCTCGTGGTTACCGTCATCGCCCCGACGCAACTGCAGACAGGTTCGTACCCAGCCCCTTTGGTTCCGAAAGGGGGACACGTCTTTTCAGGACAGGCGACCTCGGTCGTTATCTACCGGATGGCCAAATCGCATTTCTCGGCAGAGTTGACGAGCAAATCAAGATTCGAGGCTTCCGGATCGAACCGGCGGAAATCGTAAGAGTGCTGAACGAACATCCCGCCGTGCGAACAAGCACACTCATTGACCGTGAAGTCGAACCCGGCGACAAACGTCTAGTCGCCTATTTCGTGCCCGCCGCGAAGACACAACCGACGCACACGGAGTTGCGCAATTTCATCGCAGGTCGCCTGCCGGAATACATGGTTCCAGCAATATTTGTGAAGCTAGAAGCCTTGCCTCTGAATCCAAACGGCAAGGTGGATCGCGCCGCACTCCCCGCACCGAATGCGGACAACACATTGCGCGACAGCACTTTCGTTGCACCACGAACACCCGTTGAGGAACGCGTGGCAGCTATGCTGGCATCGTTGCTCGACCTGGACCGAGTCAGCGCGGAAGATAACTTTTTTCTGCTCGGTGGCCACTCTCTGCTCGGCACGCAGCTGATAGCAAGAATACGCGATGCGTTCGGTGTCGATCTAAGCCTGCATGCTTTGTTCGATGGCCCGACCGTCTCTCGGCTTGCAGCGCGAGTCGAAACACTTCTCGTGGCCCAGCTGAAAGCTAGGAGCGAAGACGAGGTCCAGTGTTTGCTTAACACTAACAATGAGAAGTCCCCGGCCACTTGAGCGCCTCCCGAACAAACATGAATACTCCAACGATTTTTGCCGCTGACGAGTCAGTGTCCACGTTAAGCCTCTATCACCTGCTGGACCCAGCGGTCCTCGCCAATCCTTATCCCCTTTTTCACCGACTCAGAACTGAAGATCCGGTTCACTGGGACCCTTTTCTGCACGCCTGGGTGGTGACCCGATACAAGGATGTGGTTACGGTGCTCCATCACCACTCGGCCCAGCGCACTCCGACACCGGAGCAGCTCACCGCGATAGGCCTAGCCTCACTGAACCCGATCGCAGAGATCATGGTGAAGCAGATGCTTTTCCTGGACCCCCCGGCTCATACGCGATTGCGAGGCCTCGCGTCGCAGGCGTTTACTCCTCAGCGAGTCGAAGTCCTGCGTGAGCATATCCGCGAGATAGCCAACCGCTTGCTGGACAATGTGGAGTCGAAAGGCTGCATGGATGTCATTTCGGACCTGGCTGAGCCCCTGCCCTGCATTGTTACCGCAGAAATGTTAGGTGTTCCCGTTGAGGGCTACCAGCAATTGAAGGCTTGGTCTCAAGATTTCGCTGAGATGCTCGGCAACTTCCAGCACAATCCGGATCGAGCGTCACGAATTCTCAAGAGCGTTCTGGACATGGCTGACTACTTCCGTTCCGCGATGCGCGAACAGCGAACGCGTCCTCGTGGCGGTCTTGTAAGCTCCTTGATGAATGCTCAGATTGATGGGGACCGCCTCACGGAAGAAGAAGTCATCGCAAACTGCATTGTGACAATGGTGGGGGGCCAGGAGACGACGACCAACCTAATCGGAAACGGCGTGCTCGCACTGCTGCGGAATCCCGACCAACTCGAGAAGCTACGTTCCGATCTCTCGCTGATCCCATCGGCGGTCGAGGAGTTGCTGCGCTATGAGAGCCCCAGCCAGCATACTGCCAGGCTAGCCCCGGAAGATACGATTCTGGGCGGAAAACGGATTCGAAAGCGCCAGGCGGTCATCGCCGTAATGGCCGCGGGAAATCGAGATCCGGAGCGATTTCCTGATCCTGATCGCCTGGACATCACGCGGACCGACAACCGGCACCTAGCGTTCGGGTGGGGAGCGCACTTCTGTTTCGGCGCGGCCCTGGCACGGATCGAAGGCCAGACAGCCTTCGAGTTGATGCTGCGCCGACTATCCAATTGGACTCTTGACCCGGTACCTCTCGTCTGGCGGTCGAATCTAGGATTGCGAGGGTTAACCAAGTTGCCGATTCGTTTTAGTCGGCCGAGCATCGCAAGTTCCATGCAGCCAGTGCATCTGTCTGCTCCCTGATTACGAGTCAACCTTCAAAGGACACAGTTGATATATCGTCCGCTGGCTCATGGCTGTCGATGAGAGTTTAAAGGCTCTCTGAAATAACCGTAACAACGAATGTCCGCTCACTACAGAAACCATCTCACTCACATTTCCGATGTCTACGTTTGCTAAGGAGTTGGCACCAGATGTCCATGCCAACTGGCCGGTCCGAAAAGCGGACGCCCGTAGAACTGGCCGTGTTGCTTTCTGGTTTGAATGAAAGGCCTTTCAAGGAAAGGGCTTTTACTGAGAACGTGAGTTCTCGCGGCTTGCGCGCCATTACGAAGCGGATGTGGCAACCTGGAGATCGGCTGCTGGTTAGCTTTGATGGGGAGCCGATCCCGGGACTGGCCCGCGTCGCTTATTGTCGACGCCTAGCTAACAATAGGTTCGCTGTGGGTCTTGCGCTGCCGGCCAAAGTGCAGCAATCGGACGATTAACTCTCCCAGACCAAGTGCGGCGCTCTTCACTTTCCTATGCTCAAGAGTACCGCTAGACATTCTCGGCCGCAGTTGGCTACAACCAAGGAGGTTGCGACATCATGAAAATAGTTGTCCTTACCCAATATTTCCCGCCAGAGATCGGGGCCGCTCCGAATAGGCTATCGGCTTTAGTTCAAGGCCTGACGAGTGCAGGTCACAAAGTTACTGTTCTCACGGCGATGCCTAATTATCCGATGGGCCGGTACTATCCAGGTTATGGTGGATTGGTTCGGCGCGAAAATCATGACGGCAGTGCTGTGATTCGCACATTTATTTATCCGGCCCAGAGCGCGGGAATGGTAAAGCGCCTTCTATGCTATTTTTCCTTTGTATTCTCGTCTGTGGCCCTGGGTGGTTTACTTTTGGACGAGCCGGATTACATACTTACAGAGAGCCCGCCCCTCTTTCTAGGAATTTCTGGATTTCTGCTCAGCCGGTGGAAGCGCGCCCGATGGATATTTAATGTCTCGGATTTGTGGCCTGAGTCGGTCGTTCGTCTGGGAGCCCTAAAACCGGGATTGGCGTTGCGCCTCAGTGAATGGCTGGAGGCATTTTATTATCGGCACGCTTGGCTTGTTAGCGGACAGTCTTCGGAAATCGTCCAAAACATCAAGAAGCGCTTCCCGAGCGTGCCGACTTTTTATCTGCCAAATGGAGTTGACACGCAGAAATTCCGCCCGGACTGCGGTACGCCGGAGACTCGCGCTCTGTTGAGCTCGAAACCAGGTTGTGTTGTCCTTTACGCTGGTTTGCACGGTTTGGCCCAGGGATTGGAGCAGATTATAGAAGCAGCCGATCAATTGCGAGACGACTCCTCAATCTCTTTCGTCTTGGTGGGCGACGGCCCCGTGAAGCGCGCGCTGGTTACTGAAGCGGAGGCGAGAGGACTGACCAACATCAAATTTCTCGATCCTGTCCCCCAAGATCAGATGCCCGCCCTTGTTGCCGCAGCGGACATTGTGCTCGTTCCATTAAAGATGCACATTCCTGGCGCCGTACCTTCCAAACTCTATGAGGCGATGTCCTCTGGACGGGCGCTAGTTGCTATCGCCTCCGGGGAAGCCGCCGACATCGTTTCTCGGAACAAGGTTGGTGTCGTCGTGGCCCCTGGGGACACACAAGGCTTTACAAGGAGCCTTTTGGATTTGGCTCGCAATTTGTCCTATCGCGAACAGTTGGGAGCGCAGGCTCGCCGAGCCGCAATTGCGCAATTCGACCGCTCCGTATCCATCACTCGCTTCGTCCGCTACCTGGAGGAACAACTGCGCGCAGTGTCCCCCTCAAGGCTGGGCATGCGAGTTCAGAATGATTCCGGACCAAGTCTTGCAACGAACCAGTATGACCAATCGCAAGGAAGCGAGTCACGCTCCGCATAAGTACATACTGTAAATCCTGGGACGCCGATCGATGTCCAGAATAGCCCCTATTCTGTTCCTCTTGGCTTGCGTTGGTTTTGTTCAGGCCATGTTTGTGAAGGTGAAGGCAACGTCCGCTCCCAGTGAGCCGCCGGAAGCCTGCACGTACTACCTCTCTCCGGGCGGATCCGACACAAATTCAGGGACAATCCAAGCTCCATGGAAACACTTGCAGAAGGCATTCGACACACTCACTGCGGGACAAGTGGTGTGTCTGCGGACTGGAACTTACGAGCCTGCTGGCGCCTATAACACACCTAGTTACAGGCACACCATCTCGCGGTCAGGCCAACAGGGCAACCCTATTGTCATCCGGAATTATCCAGGGGAAACTGCCATCGTGCTTGGGCTGGTAGTCGTCAGGGGAAATTATTTGAAACTTCGAGGAACTCCTTCGTCCGGCGGCTTCATCTTTCAGGGCCCGTTGGGATCCGATGCGAGCGGAGTAAAAGGAAAGGGAGCTTCTCAAGTTTGGCTAGATAAATGCCACAACGTCGTTTTGGATCACGTTGAAATTCGACAAAACGATTATCACGCGGGGCTTTACGCGAGTGAAGTTAGCGATGTGCAAGTCTTGGGCTGCTACGTCCACGACAACGGAAGGTTCGATGTGGACACTGACGCCATGGGTCAGCATCCGGTGAATGTAGACCAGGGCATTTATTGGGCCGCCAGCGATGGAACCAATCGCATTGCCAACTGCTTGCTCGAGCATAATCGGTCCGCTAACCTGCAGCTTTTTGCGGGCTCCGGCAAGATCACCGGCCTGACTATTGTTGAGAATACGATCGTCAAGGCGATGAACAGCGGGGTCATCATCGGAAAAGCGGCTGACGGAAACATATTTGCAAACAACATCGTTTCCATGAACAGCCAGCAGACCAACAATAGGCAGATACGATTAGCAGACGATGCGAGCAACAATATCATTGACACGAATATTTCGTGGGGCAGAACCACCACTTCTGAAAGGGTGGACACATCAACGCTGACTGGATCTGGTAATGTCGTTCGAAATTTGATGGTTTTAGATCCGCTCTTCGTTGACTTTCCCGGTGGCAATTACCATCTGCGGCCGGGCAGTCAGGCAATCAACGTTTCTCTCTTGGCTGGCGCTGAGAGTGTTGATATAGATGGCGTGAGGCGGCCTTCTCGGACCAGTTTGGGAGCTTACGAGTACAAATCATCTCCATAAGCTCCCCAAACCTTCGGTTCTTCAGGATTGCCCACGTTCACCCTAAATTCTCAGGATCGCTTTCCATCGCTCAGGGACGATACTCGAAAGCGCCGAGATCAAATTTAATTCCCTGAGGACGCGGGGTGCCGTCGTAGTCGATGGGAACGTCGAGGAGTGTCAGCCCTATGTCGATGGCCAGGCTGCCTAATTGCAAATGAGCATCCGGAAGGGACGCCGCGTCTACCGTACAGCTCGGCGCCGTCACGATCCTCGGATCTATATTGTCCAGATTGCCCGCGAGAACGATCCCCCCTGGCGCAGTCCCCGCTCCTACCGTCCCTTGATATGTCAAATTATTAGCCACACTCAGGTTCGAGTAGCCCGTGGTATTGGAATAGTCCAGGAAACCCGTCGTGGGCTGCCAGGATATATTGTTCTCGATCGCGGAATTCGTGATTGGCGCCGATAAGGTGATGTGGCCGTTCCGGTACGGGTTGGCGCACAGGAATGTGTTATTCAGAACCCTCAGATTACTCACCGCCGCTGGATAGATTTGAATGCTCCAGCCCCGCTCGTTGCGGTAGAAAACGTTGTTCTTGATGGTCACGTTGTTCGCGCTCGTAAACCCCGCGTCCACGTAAATCCCGTGGTCGTTGTTCTGATAATGAAGGGTGTTCACTGAATCCACGCAGGTGACGCCGGAAAGTACTTCTCCCGGTGCCCCGCGCCCGATGTCGTGGATCTGGTTCCCCTCGATGGTCACATTGTCGTTGCTGATGAATATCCCATCCCGCCCGGTGGTTGTCGTGGTGCAATACCGTCCCACGTCATGGATGTTGTTCCCCGTGATGCTGATGAATTGCCCTCCGCTCGAGGAACCCCCGTTGTAGTTCTCCATGCACGTGTCGCTGAAGCCCTCGCACTCGAAATCCTTTACGTCTATGTAGTTCGCCGAAAATTCCCATCCCGTAGCCGAGGTGTTGTTCAGTCCATC
>WNFP01000848.1_pt1 | contig 23799 bp, 25 predicted proteins | sample 5400201 | NCBI WGS metagenome assembly WNFP01 (sample SAMN13153355, study PRJNA577476) | soil metagenome | isolation source: 115 cm saprolite under Madrone tree | place: USA:California | collected 2016-06-14
AAGTGACGTGGACGACCTGGTTCAGGACGTTTTTCTGCGCACACTTCCCCGGCTCTCGGACCTGCGCGACGTCTCTCGGTTCGGCCCCTGGCTGGCAGCCATCACGCGCAACTGTGCCAATGACTATTACAGACGAACCCGCGCGGTGGCCGCGGTAACGGAGAGCCTGCCGGAAGATGAAGCGAAGTTGCCGGCGTCGAAAACAGCTCCTGATCGAGAAGCTGCGATGATCCTAGCGTTAGTTCGGAGCCTTTCGGAAGCGTATCGTGAACCACTGATCTTACGTTTGGTGGAGGGCATGACCGGGCCAGAGATCGCGGCCCGCACCGGCCTGACTCCCGGCTCCGTTCGAGTCAATTTACACCGGGGCATGCAGCAGCTTCGCGAGAAACTTTCTCAGGCATCGCTCGGCGGTGCGATTCAAACAGACCCCTGCACCGGCAAGAAATCAGCGCCGCAGGAAAAGAATTTATTGCGAAGGAAGAAGGAATGAGCCATGAATGACGATTACCTCTGGGACGGTTCTGGCGAACCAGACCAGGAGATCGAAAAACTGGAAAATACGCTTGGCAGATTCCGCCATCACGGTCAGGCGCCGGAATTCCCTGAGATCACCGCTACCCGGCATCGACGGTTTTGGGAGCGAATTGTTCCTTCGCATTGGTCCCTAGGACTCAGACTCGCAGCCGCAACCGCGATCATCCTCTTTGTTATTGCGTTCGGAGTTCTCCGATGGAGCCGGCAGCCGAATACAACCTCCGGACCTGCATGGAACGTAGAAAACGTCGCAGGTACACCACGAGTGGAATCGCGTGTCTTCGCAAGAAAGGCCAAGACGGGCAGGCTTGGCATCGGCCAAACACTAGTCACAGATAGCCGTTCGCAGGCCACTATTTCCATCGCCGAAGTTGGAACGGTGAACGTAGAACCGAACACGCGCCTGCGATCGGTCGCTGGCCGCAACGGCCACAATCGGCTCGCGCTTGATCGCGGTACGATTCACGCTTTCATTTGGGCCTCGCCTGGGGAATTTACAGTAGATACGCCTTCCGCCATCGCCGTCGACCTAGGCTGTTCCTACACGCTCGAAGTCGACGATTTGGGAGCGGGACTTCTTCGCACGACGCTTGGGTGGGTTGGTTTCAAGCTCGATGGCCATGAAGCTTTTATCCCCGCAGGTGCAGCGTGCGCGACTAGACCTAAAGTGGGTCCGGGCACTCCGTATTTTGAAGACGCTGCACCATCGTTTCGCGAGGCCTTGTCCAAGTTTGACTTCGCGGCGGGCACGCCGGAGCAGCGAAGCGCCGGACTCAACAAAATACTCGCTGAATCTCGCCAGCGCGACGCGCTCACCGTGTGGCATCTTCTCGTGCGCGTCGGCGAATCGGAGCGCGGTCTTGTTTACGACCGCCTGGCAACGCTCGTTCCACCTCCCGAGGGAGTGACGCGCGACGGTATTTTGCGCCTTGATCAAAAGATGCTCGATCTGTGGTGGAACCAGCTTGACCTCGGAGACGTTTCGCTGTGGCGCACTTGGGAACGCTCGTGGTCTCAAGATAGAGCCAGTGGGAAGTAACTTGTTCGTAGCACGCTGAAAATCTCCACGTGTCTTGATGGCCTTCGGCAGTCTCGATTTCTCAAGTCCATTTCTCATTTCTTACCGCCTCTGTTAACGCCAGTCTCCTTTTCCGCGTCTTGCCCCTCGACGGCTTTTGAAATAATTCGAAAGGAGATCACAACAAATCATGAAACCTTTCACAGTTCGTTCACCCTTGTTCTTTGCAGGAATCTTGGCGGCTTTGCTTTTTCTGGCCACTTCGGCACAAGCAGGCCCACCTCTCATCTGCCATACCATCGATATTGGACAGGCAAAATCATTGCCCTGGACCAACCACGGCTGGAACCTATCTGGTACCGAGAATTACGACCTAAAAAACCTCGTCTCCGACACGCTCGCCATTCTTGATTCGAACGCGCCGGTCCTCGTGCGCATGGAAACGCTGCGCCGGGCCACGCTTTACGTCCGACGCGACCCGCAAATCGCCAGAGAGTTGCTGACGAAGCTTTTTGCTCGCACAACGGCCGCCGAAAATGCGGGGCATCGGGACGCTTTGGCTTTGTTCGACGCAGGATATCTCGCCGAGTGCTACAAGCAATGGATCGGAAAGAACCTGCCGCACATGACGGACAACTTGCCAATGGACCCGAATCCAGCTGCAAATCTCGACGGCTATGCCTTGGTAAAGAAGGCGATCAGCTTGCGGGGTCAAGATACGGAGATGGAATTCGCCGCTGCGCTGATTACCCTGGAGGGCCCACAGGCCAATCACCAGCAGCACGTACTAAAAGCCACAGCCGGGGCTAAGGACGATCCACTGCTCGCCCAGAATCTCAAGAGCCACTACATGGGTGATGGCGGATTGACCGTCGCCGAGCTGTTCTCGAAGGGCGCCAAGGTAAATCAGTAAAAGCAGCTCAAAACTGCGGCACATGTCGTATCACAGTCCTGGGAAGGCCAGCTGCTAAAGGGCTGGGCAGGAACGTTTTCATCGTTCCTGCCCAGTCTGTTCGGAGTCTTGCCACGTCAATGCCTCGAGGGAGAATTCTTCTACGGAAATGGTAGTCCGCTTTACAGAAGTCTCCGCATTTACTAGGCTAAGAGCCCTATGTGGAATGTCGAAGAGCGGTTTACACCAAAGCAAATCGAAAGCTTGGCGGCGCTGGGCTTTGCCGTTGGCAGCACGCGGGGAGTTGTCCGCGTCGAGAAATACGGCAGCGGCGCGGAGTTTCGCAAGGGAACGGACAACCTCTATCAGATGACGGTCGCGCCGACCATTATGCTCAAAGGCCGGTTCACCCGCCTTTGGGACGCAGGCTACCAGAAATTCCTGCTAACCGACGACGGCCTGAAACTACCTGCGCTTGCGACCCACCTTGAGAATCTCAGAAAGTTCAACGAGGAACTGCGAACCGCGCTGGGTGTTCCCACTTTCTACAACGAAGCACTCGGCTCCGTGAGCCAAATCAGCGTCTACGACCGCGTCAAAGGCCGCGTCGGCGATGTGCCAGACAAAACGGTTGGTGCGCATGAGCCAGGCGGCGAGCACTAGACGAGCAGCTTCTCTCTGTAATTCTTCTTATTTGGATTTGCTCTCTTGAAGCTGTCGCCGGATTTGCTCCACATCCACACGATACTTGGCGGCTTTGCGTGCGCCGATGAACAGTACTGGAATGTCGCAGCCGTAGCGCGCTTCAAGAAGCTCATCGTTTTCGATATTTATTTCACGCAGCAAGGCGCCGAATTCGCGCAACAGGGGCGCAATGGCCGCCTTAGCTTCCTCGCAAAGATGGCAGCCTGGCCGCGTGTAGAGAGTCACCTCGCGCGGGCCCGCGGCGGCCAGGCGGGCGTCCTCCGGATGCTCCCTCACGGCTTCGGATTGGAATATTTTTGAAACGGACCCGCGTACGGGTGAAACGCCCGCGCGCGGTAAAGCTCCGCGATCTGCCGGAGATGCCCAAGGTCGTGCGAAGCCCACTCGCTAAGCATTTGATGGAGCGTGATGTTGCCAAGCTCGGAGTGCGTCGCCTCGCGCTCGCCCGAGTCTGGCGGAATGCTCCTAAGCAGAATGACCGTCGACCGCCGGGTCTTGATGAAATACGCGAGATTCTCTGCGGCTGACCCGCGCACATAGTCGCCAATCACCACCGTGCTCGCCGGATCATACTTCTGCAGTGTTGGAGCGTCTTCCGTGACGATGCGTCGCGTCCGGTCGGCATAAACCATCTCAAGATCCGCCAGATGTCCGAGGACTTCCGCAATGGACCAGCGCTCCGGCGCCGGCTTCCAGCGCAAGAGATCTTCCGGCAGATCACGAAGCATCGTTTCGAGCAGAATCGGCGTCTTTTCAAGAAGCAACAGGGCAGGCTGGATGGATCGAGTGACGCCCGGATCGGTGGATCGAACTACACCTTGCTGCATGGGGGGACCTCCCAGCGATACCTGCATCTTACTCGAAAAGGCCGCGAAAAGTTGAAGTGGCGCATAATAAGTAACAAGCGCGGAGGCGACGCCAATGGGGAGAATCGTGGCACTGATGGACGACCTGTTTTTTCAGATGAAAGTCGCCGAGACGGCCAAGCATCTCGGCCTGGAGCTAAGAGTAGCCACGAACGGCGACGCACTGGTAGGTTTGCTGGAACCCGCGCCAAAGCTAGTCATTGTGGATTTGAACGCGCGCAGCCAACCGCTTGCGGCGATCGAACGCGTGCGCGCGGCACAAAAAGATCTGAGAGTCATTGGTTTTCTATCTCACGTGCAGCGCGACTTGGCAGCGCAGGCGCAGGCAGCCGGATGTGACGAAGTGATGCCGCGCTCCGCCTTTACGCAAAACCTGGCCGCCATCCTGAGCGCCGCAAAGGACTGATGTGAAATTCCGAAAAGCTATTGGAACTGCGCAGTTGATTGTTCTGACTGCCTTATTCCTGTTGCTCGTGCGTTGCGCCTCAGCGCAGGAGTCCAGTTCCGCTCCTGCTGTGCAACCGAGTTCCCCGAACGGGCCGTCTGCCGCTCTCCGGGACGTCCTAACGGCAGCCTGTTCGCAAAGCCAGAACGACTTTTCGCGTTTTCTCACCGGGCGCAACAAAGAATCTTTTTCCCGCATGGCTCCTGCAGCTCGTGTGGCGTTCATGAAACGCTTCGTGTTGCTCAACGAGGCTGGTAAACCATCCGTGACCGCCAATCCCTCGGGCCGTCCCATCGTGCGCTGCGAGACTCCTGCCGGCGCTGCGGAAATTCAAATCGGCGGCGCCGACACCCGCGACAATGTGGCATTCCTGCCGGTGGAATTGCGCGACGCAACGGATTCTTCCGGCGCCAGCGCGATCCAGGTAAACATGGGTCTGGTACGTGAGAACGGTGAGTGGAAGATCCTATCGCTAGGCTTGGTGCTTCTCGATTTGCCTTCCTTGGAATTGGAATGGGACTCAGCGGAAGCCGACAAAAATGAGCAAGCCGCCCTCGAGTCACTAAAGGACATCGCCGAAGCCGTCGAAGCTTACCGCCGCAAATTCACAAGGCTGCCCGAATCACTTTCGAGTCTAGGGCCACCGCTGCGTGGCCCGGCCAACGCGGAAGCCGCGAGTCTCATAGAATCCGACTTGGCCGCCGGCATGAAAAATGGCTACTCGTTCCGCTACGTCATAGTAGGCGCCAGCGGTTTGGGTGCCCCGGCGAAGTTTGAGCTTGCGGCAACGCCTCTCAGCTATGGTCGCACGGGCCATCGCTCCTTCTTCCGCGATGCCACCGGAACGCTTCGCGGCGCGGACCGCCAAGGCGCAGTGGGCACTTCGTCCGACCCAAGACTCCAGTAGCATCAATTTCTTTGCACGCGATCAAATCGCCGCTGGTTACCCATAAGGGCCAGCCCATGGATGTCAAGCCCCTAGGGCGTGCTCCTGACGGTCGGGTACTGAATCCCCAATTGATCAAGATAAGTTTTGAAATGCGCGGGATCGTAATAATACTTTTTCAATTGTGGCAGGAACTTCTCCATTTTCTCTTTATTCATCTCAATAGCAGGTTTGTCGTCGGGACTCAGAAACGTCTCGTAGTGAACGTCTTTGGTCTGGACATTTCGAAAATAATCCCAGGCATCTTGCACGAGTTGCGGCTGCAGAAAAAAGTCGAGTGCAGTCATGGCTTGCACCTTCGCGCCCGCCGTCGAGCCTTTGTGAGCGATAGGCGTGGCCATAGCCACGCCATTCACCCAGCTATGCCCCGGCAGATTCGGGATGTTCGCCGGATACATCAGGTACACCATGGGCGCGTTCCAGGAAATGTCGCCGATATCGTCCGACCCTCCCCCAGGAGGATTTTTCTCCGGTTCCTTTAGCGGCTCGATTTTTTCCTTAAGCCCTTCCACTTTCGCGCCGATCTCCTTTTGCAGCCCCTTCGCCAGCGTCTGATCCGCCTCGCTCCATTTCGGCATCCCTACAGCCTCGATGTTTTTCTGCTGCGTCTCCGCGACCACCTTATTCAAAAACGGTGGCCACGCCGACCCCACCAGCTTGTGATCCACAGTCGTCTCGGTCATCTTCGCCGCGGATTCCGCCATCGTATTTCCCAACTCGTAGAGATCCTTGATGTGCGGATAGTCCAACTCGCGGAAGTAATACCAAACCGCCGCCTCCGACGGCACGACGTTCGGCTGATCCCCGCCATTGATAATCACGCGATGTGATCTCTGCGCCGGACGCAAATGCTCCCGCCGAAAATCCCAGCCGGTGTCCATCAGCTCGACGGCATCCAGCGCGCTCCTCCCTTCCCACGGTGCCGCCGCCGCATGCGCGGCCTTCCCGTGAAAAGAATATTGCACCGAGACGAGTCCGCTCCAGTGGCCGTTGCCCGTGCTATACGAGGTCGCGAACTCCGACTGCACATGCGCACCCAAAACTATATCCACGTCCTTAAACAATCCCGCGCGCACATAGAACGCCTTCGTGCCAAGCAATTCTTCCGCAACGCCAGGGAAAAGCTTGATGGTTCCTGCGATGTGGTGTTCGTCCATAAGCTTTTTCAACACCAACGCCGCCGTTACATTGACCGCCATCCCCGAGTTATGCCCCTCTCCATGTCCCGGCGCGCCCTCGACGATCGGGTCGTGATATGCCACTCCAGGTTTCTGCGAAGCGCGCGGAATGCAATCGATGTCGGTAATGAACGCGATGACGGGTTTGCCGTTTCCGTAAGTGGCGACCCAGGCCGTCGGAACGCCCGCAACCCCATGCTCGACCTGAAATCCATTTTTCTGCAGAATGCCGGTGACGTAGCGCGACGTCTCGTATTCCTGAAATCCCAGTTCGCTAAAGCTGAAAATCTGGTCCACCATCTGCTGTATGAGCGTCTGCAATTTGTCCACTTCCGTCGCGGCTTCCTGTTTTAAAGCAGGAAGCTCCGCCGGCTGCTGCGAGAGCACTAGGCGTGGCACAAATAAAAGCGCCGCCATGCAGCCCACTACACAAAATTCCCTCATCCGATTCTCCAGTCAGCAATCCTCAGCAATCGCCACCAAAATGAGCGGGCATAATACATCGGCTATTGCGAAATTGGGGAAAGAAAGAGTCCCAGGTTTGTGCCGCGAAGCAGTTGGCGCTACTATCGTGCGACTCAACATGCGCCCGGCATCCACTCGACGCCTTTTCTTGTCTTTCGCACTCGCTCTTCTGACGCCAATCGCGGCGACCGCGCAACAATCCAGCTCCGCCTACGGCCCTCTCCCTGTCTTCGAATTCCACAGCGGCTTCTGGATCAATCTCCACCACATGCTCTATTACGAGGCCAAACTTCGCCAAACTCCGCCAGCGGCCCCTCAAAAAGGCGCTTCGGTGCCACAAATTAAACTGAAAACCATGAAAGATACAGCCACGCCCCTCAGCCCCGCCGAACGCCTCGCTTGGGACAGCGCCGTAGCCTATTACGTAACAAACTACGCGAACAAAGATCTGCTTTTCAATAACGACATGATCCTGCTAAAAAACCAGCTAGGTGATTTTGAGGATTGCGACGAGCTCTCCGGCACGCGAAAGAAAACCTGCGACGCCGGCCTGCCTCCCAAGCTCACCCTAGTTCTGGAAGCCGCCGCGCCCGCCTACCGCGCTCATCTGTGGCCCGACCAGGACCGTGCCAACCGCCGCTGGGTCGCCCGCGTCGCGCCTCTCATCGAAGAACAAGGTGTTGGCATTTCCCAGCGCCTCGCGGACATCTATCAGACCAAGTGGCCCAAGGAGAAAATCCGCGTCGACGTATCCGTATACGCTAATTGGGCCGGGGCTTACACCACACTCGACCCACTGCGCGTCACCATCTCCAGCACCGATGCACGCAACCAAGGCGACGAAGCTTTTGAAGTCCTCTTTCACGAAGCGTCGCACGGCATCGCCGAACCGGTCCAAAGCGCGATCGTTCGCGAATGCCGTCAGCGCGATAAAGCTATTCCTCGCGACCTTTGGCACGCGCTTATCTTTTATACGACGGGCGAGGTGATCAGGCCGCTTTTAACGCCGGCGGACGCGGACAACGGTCCGCAGAACAACCCGGATAAAAAAGAGGACGCCGTCAAGCCCAACGCCAATCGCCCTCCCGCCAGCCGCAAAGAAACGTACATTCCCTACGCCATCCGCGAAGGCCTCTACGAACGCGGCTGGAAGGACTATCTCCAACTCCTCACCCGCTTCTGGCAGCCCTATCTCGAAAACAAATCCACGTTTGACGACGCCATCGCTCGCATGGTCTCCGCGCTCTAGCGCACGTGGTCACGAATGATTTTTGCTTGGTTCTACCCGTGCCGCTCTAGAACTTTCCGTTGCGCAGCCACTCCCGCACTTCCCTTTCCACCGAGAATACCTCCTCAGGGTTTTTGGTGTAACGAGCGTCCATTTGATATGCCTGCTCTTCGTAAGGCACGACCATCCACAGTCCGGATTCATTCAAGGCTTGGAAGTAACCTGCCATCACCTTCTCCAGCCCTACGATAGAGAATTGCGTGACGTGCACCAACGTATGAAATACTGTCCGCAGCGTTGGTTCTCGATTGAAGAGCGCGACATCGAGGAACGGCATCGCCGTCATGTGCGCCGCATCCGGCACGACGCGCGACCCGCCAGCGCGGACTCGCTCATAAAAAGGCGGGTAAGGAATGCCCTCGCCCGTCGGGGCTACCTGTTTAAGTCTCAGCCGGTCGAGAATTTCCGCGGGAAAAAACGGCCGCAGCTTATCCTTCATGGATTCAGACAGCGGCTCGCTGAGAGGATGGTATTTATCACGCTGCTGCTGTATCCACGCAACGGCTTCAGCGATTAGCCCGGCCATCTCTGCCTGAGTGAACTTCGCAGGCTCCACGAACGCCTTCCTTCCAACGCGAATTTCTATGTCTCCATGACGGATGGCCCAAGAAATGGAAAGTGACGGTTTTAATTATCGTAGCATGGAGCCACACGCGTCCTTATCCCCTGAATAATGCATTCGTTGCATTATCCGCATACTACAAGCCCTCGAATTGATTGGCGGCCGGGTGCCCAGCGTGCCGTTTTTGCACCTTAGGAATCTGACTTAAACCGGGGCGCGGAGAAAGTCTTATGAGCATTTCTCCGACTATACGGAAGCCCAGCCAGGACTGGCCGCAGCCGCTGCCAACGTGTATTTCAAAATTCACCCTCGTTTGTGCGGCTAAGCATTTGGTTTCATAGCCACGATGCCCGGAAGCGCGACTACACAGAAGTTGCGGCCACCTTCTTTTTCGGCACCCCGCGTTGATTGCCAGGTGTATACTGCCCGCGCGAGGAGGGATTATGTTGCAACAAGTGAATCAAACAGAAGCCCGGGACCTCGAGTGGTCTTGCCAGGCCGTTTCGCCGTTGCATGAGCCCTGCGATTCTGCCGCAACCTTTCACTGCGGTATCTGCGGGCGGCGGTTCTGCGCCGTCCATGCCGAGGATGAGATGTGGCACGCCTGCGTCATCGAGCCGGGCGAAGAAGGTGGCGAAGCTTAGCCGTCTTCGGCAACTGGAAAGAACCCTGGCCAACGATTCGAGTTGATGCCGGGCGCTGCAAACCGGACTTGTCTGGTGACACGACTATGCGAGGCATGGCGTACACGAAAAAAGTGAAATCTGGCAAGCGGAGTACGGCAGCGAAAGGCGCCGGCGCTCCGAAAAGCTTTGACGAGTATCTTGCGGCCGTTCCGGAGTCGGCGCGCAACACCTTGAAGAAGCTTCGCGCGACGATTCGCTCCGTTGTGCCAGCGGAAGCCACCGAGACGATCAGCTACAGGATTCCTGCGTTCAAGCACAACGGAGTGCTGGTGTGGTTCGCCGCGTTTTCGAACCACTGCAGTCTGTTCCCTACCGCGTCGGTGATCGAGGCCTTCAAGAACGAACTTAAGGGCTTCTCCACCTCCAAAGGCACCATCCACTTCCCCGCGGACAAGCCCCTCCCATTTACTCTTATCAAGAAACTTGTGAGGGAGCGCGTGGCGCAGAACGAAAGTAAGAAACGCCATTGACCGCCTGACTTTTCATCCTGCGGCGGCTTCCGTGGACTTCTCCGCTTGCTCCGGAGCGGTCGAGCCGGCGGACTTGGCGGTAATCTCGAGTCCATTCTTGTTCATATCGAATCTCTGTTTCCTGTCCAAGCCTTTCACAAATCCACGCGCCGCTTTGGCAACGGCTCCAGGAAGGCTCGACGCCTCTACCGTGACTGTCGATTCCACCGTTTCTTCACTTCGATCTCGAAAGCGAAATTGCACCTCAAACGTTTTCATGCCCTGAACCTCCTTTTTCTGACTTCTCTGACTTTCTGACAATAAAAATGGCAACCAGTTGCATGCGCCCCATATCGCCAGCGGGTTTTACAACTTCTGGTACCTTTAGCTCCGGCGATGTTTTCGACTCGCAGCCTTAGTACCGGAATGCTTCGTTTTTCGGGCCTTTATTTCCGCCTTAAGCTTCTCGTTCTCTTGCGCCAATGTATCGCGGGCAGCTGTCATCGTTTCGAGATCGTTTCCCAATTGGCCGTTTTCTTTCTGGAGTTCGGCCACTTGAGCCTTCAATTGCTCATTTTCTTGCAGAGTTTTTGTGTCCTTGCAAGCAGCCAGAGGCAAACTCAGCAGTACCGCCACAGCTAGTCCCGCCCAAGTGTCTTTGCGCGTCATGCGTCATCCTCGTCGAAAAGAACGTTCACAAGAATTTGATCCGCAGCTGGAAGAACCGATAGCGGGTGGGAGGGAGGACACCGCTGGCGACCGAGCCAAGCGTAATGGAGTTTCTCGGATCGCGCAAGCCCGACAAACTCGGGTAGCGCTGAAACGGTGCTGACCGCAGTCGCCCTCGGGACCGCTTGTACCCGGTGATTTTGAATTTGGCCGGTGACACGGGGAAAGTCTTATGCAGCGTCGTAGTAGCGTCCGTTAGCTTCTTCACCGATGATCGCGAAGTCGCACTTCGACGTATTGAGTGGATCGGACTTCCACGAAAAGTCGATCGACGGAACCTCAACTTGCGCCTCCATCTGGCACGCCGCCCGGGTGCCAGCGAACCGGAAATGTTTGGCGGCGTCTTCGTACTTTGCGGGCTCTCCGGCCGATTTCCAAACCATTTTGAAAGTCATGCGAGCCGGAGTGGCTGCCGAGTCCAGCGCCGGCCAGCGTGGCTGATCGACCACCGCAACATCTTGCATCTCAAGCGTGAAGGTGCTCCCGTCGGGGCTGATGCTTAGACCATGCTCCGGAACAGGAACGACCCAGTAAAGTCCGGACGCTGCAATAGGCGGATGAAAATCGTGTATTTGGTTAGCGGGGACAGCCTGTCCCCCGAACAGCGTGAGTCATATATGAGTGAACGTCCCCTTCTGTTTTGTGCGGCCAGCCCAATACTCGCCCGTCACGACCCCGTAATCGGTTGTCGGACTGCCAAATGCGATGCGATTTCCCTTGTTGTCGGTGCCCATGCCAGTAAAAGTACTGCATCTGGCTACGCGGCCCTTGAAATGGTAAATGTGCGAAGGCTCCAGATTCGCGCCCGCCGGTTGGTTGTGGCTGCCATTCTTGTCTAGCCATGGAATTGGGTAGGGATCGCTGCCCCCGTTCGCCGTCATCGGCTCTTGCTCAAAAAACGTATTCGCTCGGAAAGGAGCCAAAAGCGGAATGGCCGCCAATCCGCCGGCTCTCATCATTTGTCTTCGAGTGAAAGCTGATCGTGAATGAACCATCTTGACCATGAGCCACCTCCAGTTCCGAGATTGTACTCCGGCCATGGCGCAAGAAGACCTTGTAGCCGAACTTGGCAGTGCCATTCGGCACCTCGGATTGCTAGGCTACCAGCCCAGGCCACCCGTTTCTTTTTGGCAGTAACGTTTGTCCGGCAACCACGGTTGTGTTAGTCTCTGCGGTGCGGCAACGAGCTTGGCCACGCGCCACGCAAGCCCCAGCGTCGCGAACGTTTTCTCCTTACTGTTCCTTACCAGAGCTTTCCCGAGAGGGAAGACTCTCTCCGGAGAACCAAACGAACGGCTCGGGCCATTTGATAACCGGCTCCCTCGAGCTTCGCCGTCGGAAGGAACTGGATAAGCCCATGTCCGCTACACAGGCAGCCTCAAAGACCGAAAAAGAGACCGTCGAGATCAAACTCGCCCATTCCCCCGATTCCGACGATGCCTTTATGTTCTACGCGTTGGCAACCCACAAGCTTGCCACGCCGAGTTACAAATACACCCACGTACTTGCGGACATACAAACCCTTAACGACGCCGCCCTTACAGAAACCTACGACGTAACCGCTCTAAGTTTTGCCGCCTATCCAACACTGCGCGATAAATACGTTCTGCTCGATTGCGGCGCCAGCTTCGGGGAAAACTACGGTCCGATCGTCGTCGCCAGCAAGTCCATGAAACGCGAGGATTTAGCCGGAAAACGGATCGGCGTCCCCGGCCTTAAGACAACCGCCTATCTTACGTTGAAGCTCTTTGAGCCAAATTTTGAGCCGGTCGTGATGGCCTTTGACAAGATCCTGGACGCTGTCAAGAACGAAGTTGTCGAAGCTGGCCTCCTCATCCACGAGGGCCAGCTTCTGTTTCCGCAGCTGGGTATGCACCGCGTTCTAGACCTCGGCGTCTGGTGGCACGAGCAAACCGGCCTACCTCTACCGCTAGGCGGAAACGCCGTCAGGCGAGCCCTGGGCCCGGCTCTTGGCCTGCAAATCGCTAAAACAATTAGAGATAGCGTCGAATATGGCCTGGAACACCGCGAAGAGGCCCTCAACTACGCCATGCAATTCGCCCGCGATATGGAAACCGAAGTAGCCGATAAGTTCGTGGGCATGTACGTCAACCGGTGGACGCTCGGCTACGGAGAGCGCGGCAAGCAAGCAGTCCGCGCGTTAATCGAGCGCGGCACAGCCGCAGGCCTGCTGCCCGGACCACCAGACATCGAGTTCCTCAGCCAAGAGTAAGAAAGCAAAAGATTTAACATACTCCGCAGTCTCGCAGCTTGCCCGTTTGAACCAAGGCAATGAGCGCTATTTTCTGAACCTCGCCCAACTTTATTTCGAGTTCAAGAAATACGAACAAGCAAAAACAGTTTTTGAGCAACTCACTTCAAGCAATGAACCAAAGATAGCTGCACTCGCCAGTGAGCGTCTTGAAACTCTTAAGACATTCGATGGATCGCACGAGCTGCCGGGGCCAAAGCAGTGATTCCAGCCGAAGATCGATCCCAGCAGCGAGCTCCGAGTTCTCTGGAACCAAAGGGCTCGTTCATGTCGAGAAATGTGTGCCTGCCTTGACGACTTCCTCCTAATCCCTTAGTGTCTTTTCCTTGCGATGGACACTCCGATGAAAACATGTGTGCGCACCCTATGCTTGGCGGCGGGAACGCTGATGCTCCTGGCTCCGTTGTCGCGCGGACAGGCAGCTGCGGAATATCGTGACCATACGCAATCGGCTGGGCCTTGGCCCCAGCAAGCCGTTCGCGGCGCCCACGGCATGGTCGCCACAGACGAAGAATTGGGCTCTCAAGCTGGCATCGAAATTCTGAAGCGCGGTGGAAACGCCGTCGATGGCGCCGTCGCGGTTGCCTTTGCACTGGCGGTCGTCGAGCCCGCGGCCGGGAACATCGGCGGTGGCGGCTTCATGCTAGTGCGGCTGGCAGATGGACGCACCACTTTCTTCGACTACCGCGAAGTAGCTCCCGGTAAAGCTGCGCGCGACATGTACATCAAGCCGGATGGCACCCTCGACAAGGAACTTTCTGTTGTCGGCTACAAATCGGTCGCGGTACCTGGTACCGTCGCCGGCCTTGAGCTAGCCCTGAAAACCTACGGCAAGCTGAAGCTTGTGGACGTGTTGGCGCCCGCGATTCATCTTGCTGAAGACGGTTTTCCCGTTAGCGAAAAGCTTGCGCGGCAATTGGAGGGAGAACGCCCCGAGTTGCAGCGGTTCACCATCAGCCGCCGCATTTTTTTGAATGACGGAAGAATGTTTCGTCCCGGCGATAGGATTAAACAGCCAGAGCTTGCCGCAACTCTGAAGCGCATCGCGAAAAACGGTGCTGCCGAATTTTACCGCGGCGAAACGGCGCAGATGCTGGTCGATGACATGAAGCGCATGGGCGGCCTCGTCACACTTGACGATCTCGCGCAATATGAGCCCAAAGTTCGCGAAGCCTTGCATGCAGATTACGATCTCGACGGCCACAAGTGGGACGTCATTACCTCGCCTCCGCCCAGCTCGGGCGGCGTCGCCATCATCGAAGCCATGAACATGTTGCGTGACGTTCCGCTCAAGGGCTGGGACGACGCACAAAGCGTGCACATGGTCGTGGAAACGATGCGGCGAGTTTTCGCCGACCGCGCGGCGTACCTGGCCGACCCCGATTTTTCGAAAGTGCCCGTGGAAGGCCTCACGAGCGATTGCTACGCCAAGGAACTCGCCGCAACCATTGACCCGCAGCATGCTTCCTCCAGCAAAACGGTAAAGGCAGGCATACCTCACGTTTGCGGAGTTTCTGCTTCCAACGACGCAGCTCCGCAATTAATCAGCGTTAATGACGGCCCACATACGACTCACTTTTCCGTCGTCGATGGTGCCGGCAACGCGGTCGCCAGCACCTACACGCTCAACAACAGCTACGGCTCGCACGTGACTTCCACCGCAGGCTTTCTGCTGAACGACGAGATGGACGATTTCACGACGCAACCCGGCGTCCCCAACGCACTTTTCGGCCTGATCCAATCCGAGGCCAATGCCATCGCTCCGGGCCACCGCCCCCTCAGCTCCATGACGCCCACAATCCTCTTACGTGACGGGAAATTGAGCTTCGTAACTGGTTCGCCGGGTGGCCCGACGATTATTTCTGCCACGATGCTCAGCGTTTTAAACTGGATGCGCCTGGGAATGGATGCGCAGGCGGCCATCAACGCCCCGCGTTTTCATCACCAGTGGCTTCCCGATGTGATTTTGATGGAAAAGGATTTTTCCGCGAACCTCGAGTCTGCGCTGAACGCCGAAGGCTACCAAACGCGGCGGCGCGGGCACATAGGGCTAGTGAATGCCATCGGGATCGATCCGAAAACGGGCGAGCGTCTCGGCGCGGCTGATCCGCGCGACAACGGCGCCGCCGTAGGTTACTAAACGATTTTGTAACGTCGTCCGGTTTTTGCTTTGCGCGGTTAAAAGTGAAGCGTCTGGCTTTTCATCTCACAGCTCCGTGAACGGGACTATGCGAAGAATTCTCTCCACTTACATGTTCGTGTCACGCAGATTAACCACGGAACTTCTCGGCCAGATTGCCGAATCTGGATTTGAAGCCGTCGAAATCTTTGGCACCCGCGGTCATTTCGATTACACCACCAAGCAAGAAGTCCAGGCCATGGCCAGCGCGCTCTCGCAGCACCGCCTCGCGCTTCTGTCGCTCCATGCGCCTACGAGCCGGGATCTTAGTGCGACACGCGAAGGTGGTGCGCCGCTCTCCATCACCGAAGTGGAACGCGTGCGCCGCGTTGAAGCCATGGACGAACTGAAACGCGTAATCGACGTCGCCGAAGACCTGCCGTATTCCCGGCTAATTCTGCACATGGGCGGCCCACGCGAAACCGCCGACCCACGCAAGCGCGATGCCGCCTTCAGTTCACTGGAGCATCTGGTTCTTCACGCGCGCCACGTAGGCGTGACCATTGCCGTCGAAAACACCACCAGCGAGATGGGCGATCCCGCCTATCTCCGCACCTTCGTAGACGAAACGCGCCTTACCGGTCTGCGCTTCAACTTCGATATCGGCCATGCGCACCTTGCCGATGGCCCCGAAGCCGAACGCGTTGAAAAAGCCTTTGCGTCGCTGCGCGAGTTGGTCGTTTCCGCACACATCCACGACAATCACGGCGAAAAAGACGAACATCTTCCACCGTATGCCGGCACTATCGACTGGGAATCGGGAGTCAAGGCTCTGAAGTCCGCGCCCGAACCGGATCTCCCGCTCACTCTCGAACTAAAAGAAAAATCCGGCCACGATATTCCATCCACGGCGGAAGTGCTAGCCGCCGCCAGCGAGTCCCTCGACCGCTTCGACCGGGAGTGGAACTAGCGGCGAGCGAATGTCCTTGATCTGACTCTTGTCACCGCTGACCAGCGGCTCCTGGGCCTTCGGAAACATTCGCACTTTGGCTGATCGCTGAGTGTTTCCCCCGCCCGTTGGATTGGGCGAACCTCCTCCCTTCTCTGATAAACTACCCTTTTCGACGCACACTGAAATAGCGGACTATGGCGATCATCACTATCGACCAGGCTGGCAAGTACGACGGGCAGGAAGTCACGATTCGCGGCTGGCTCTACAACTTGCGCGAATCGGGCAAATTGATGTTTCCCATTTTTCGAGACGGCACCGGAATCATCCAGGGTGTCTGCGCGCTCAAGGAAAATCCTGAGGCCTTTGAAGCGCTGAAGGGGCTCACCCAGGAATCGAGCGTCATCGTTACGGGAAAAATCCGCGCCGAACAGCGAGCTCCCGGCGGCTTCGAAATGGGCGTCAGCAAAATCCAAATTGTTCAGAAGGTTCCGGATGCCAGGCCTTTTCCGATTCAGCTTAAAGAGCACGGCGTCGATTTTCTGCTCGATCAGCGGCACCTCTGGATTCGCACGCCCCGCCAGGCCGCCATCTTGCGCATTCGCGCGGAGGCTATCCGCGCGGCGCGCGAATTCATGGACGGACAGGGCTACACGCTCGCTGACGCGCCGATGTTTACGCCCGCCGCTTGCGAAGGCACTTCCACACTTTTCGAAGTCAATTACATCGACGACCAGAAGGCTTATTTGACCCAAAGTGGTCAGCTCTATGCCGAGGCTATTGCCATGGCCCTGGGCAAGGTTTATACGTTCGGCCCCACCTTCCGCGCCGAAAAGTCCAAGACGCGCCGTCATCTCACGGAATTTTGGATGCTCGAGCCCGAAGCCGCCTATGTCGAGTTTGACGAAATCATGTCCCTCGGCGAAGGCCTCGTCAGCGCTATCGTGCAAGGCGTTGTCCGAAACAAGTCGCGCGAACTCGAAACGCTCAAGCGCGACGTGAGCAAGCTTCGGAACATCAAGCCGCCGTTTCCACGTATTAGCTACGAAGACGCCGTAGCGGTCCTGAACAAAAACGGCAACCCCGCGAAATTCGGCGACGATTTCGGTGGCGACGAAGAAACCATTATTTCAAGCTCCTTCGATCGCCCGGTGCTAATCCATCGCTACCCATCCTCCATCAAGGCCTTTTACATGCAGCCGGACGCCGAGCGTCCGGAGCTCGCCCTCGCCTTTGACATGATCGCCCCCGAAGGCTACGGCGAAATCATCGGCGGCAGCCAGCGCATCCATGATTACGACTTGCTCTTGAAACGCCTGCGAGAACACAACTTGCCCGAAGAATCGTTCCAGTGGTATCTCGACCTGCGCCGCTACGGCAGCGTCCCTCACTCCGGCTTCGGGCTCGGCCTCGAGCGCACCGTCGCGTGGATTTGTGGAACCGAACACATCCGAGAAGTCATCCCCTTTCCCCGGATGATTTACCGCGTGTATCCTTAGTGCGGGGTAGCTCGCAGTACCAGCAGTTCTCGCATTCCTAATTTGTGCTGGAAGATTGGGGCGCACTTCGCGTCTTGCCATCCGCGCGAGATTTCGCGCGTTTTCGCAGGCTAGGAGTCGTTCTTCGCCTCACGGAGAAGCCGCATGTCTCAAAAAGTTCGCATCATTGGCGTACCCATGGACCTTGGCCAGAGCCGCCGTGGCGTAGACATGGGCCCCTCTGCCCTTCGCGGCGCCGGTCTTCAAGCGCGCATCAAGCAACTCGGGAATCAGGTCGAAGACATCGGCAACCTTGAGGTCAAACAGCCTGAAGAAATGCAAGTTGGCGAAAAGCGCGCCAAGTATCTTCAGGAAATCGCGGAGACCTGCAAAGATCTCGCCACCACTGTAGAAAAGTCTCTGGGCGAAGGATTTTTACCGCTCGTTCTTGGCGGCGATCATTCCATCGCCGCCGGCGTCGCTGCGGGCGTTTCTTCGTTCTACCGCAAGGACAAGAAACAGATCGGCTACCTCTGGCTAGACGCCCACGGCGACATGAACACGCCCGATTCTTCGCCTTCTGGCAACGTCCATGGCATGCCGTTGGCGGCCATCATGGGCTTCGGCGCGCCCGAACTCGTCGACCTACTCGGCTTCAAGCCTAAAGCCGAGTCCGGCAACATCGTCATCGTCGGCGCGCGCGACCTCGACGCCCAGGAACGCAAAATCGTCAAAAAATCCGGCATCCACGTCTTCACCATGCGCGACATTGACGAGCGCGGCATGCGTGAAGTCATGTCCGACGCCCTCAAATACGCCATGGACGACACCGCCGGCATCGCCGTTAGCCTCGACATGGACTTCGTCGATCCCAGCGACGCCCCCGGCGTCGGCACGCCCGTCCGCGGCGGCGTCACTTATCGCGAAGCCCACCTCGCCATGGAAATGATTGCTGACTCCGAAGCTATGGTCTCGCTCGAAGTCGTCGAAATAAATCCCATCATCGACGAACACAACCGCACCGCGCTCCTCGGCGTCGAGCTGGTCCTCTCCGCCCTCGGCAAGAAAATCTTGTAATCATTTTTTATTTCAGGCAGAAGTAGCTCAACTCATTCGCAGCGCCGACATCGGATCAATCCGCGACGCCCGCCTTGCCGGCAAATATCCAGCAATCGCTGCCACGGCCGTGAGAACCACCGGCATTCCAACAAACGTTACTGGATCGCTCGACGTCACTCCAAACAGCAATCCGCCCAGCGTTCGCGCCAGCACCCACGAAGCAGCCACTCCCACAACCATCCCAATCCCCGCCAGCCCAAGCGTCTCGAACAAAATACTTCTCTGCAGCGCCTCCGCCGACGCCCCCAGCGCCATGCGAATGCCAATCTCCTGCGTCCGCTGGCTCACCGAATACGAAATCACCGCATAAATCCCGAGGGAGGCCAACACCAGCGCAAATCCCGCAAATCCGCCGAGCAACCAAACCACAAATCGCCGCGGCGACACCGCACGATCGACCATAGTTTGCAGAGTCCTCAAATTCGCCGTGGGCAAATCCGGCTCGATCGGCCGCAGCGCTTCTCGAAGCCTCGACGCCAGTTCCGTCGTCGGCATCGACGTCCGCACTACCAGATCCACCGTCCCATAATCCTGCGTCTGCCTCATCGGAATGTAGAACTCGTTGCCCGAGCCCTCCTCGAGCGCCATATGGTGAACGTCGCCGACTACACCCACTACCGTGCGATCCACGTCCTCGGCCACGATTTTTCCAATGGGATCCTCGCCTGGCCACAAATTGCGTGCGCAGGTTTCGTTCAAAATAATCACGTTTAACGATCCCTTCGTATCCCGTTCCGTGAAATCCCGCCCCGCGCGGAGCGGAATCCCCATCGCATGAAAATATCCGTCGCTGATAATTCTCGGAAATCCATCCCCCGGATAATTCTCCGGCGTGTACTGCACGCCTTTCGCTGCAATCCCCCAGCTTCGGTTGTGTCCCAGCGGCAGCGAATCCGAAAGCCCAGCGCCCTCGATTCCAGGGACATCCATCACGCGGTGCAACGCTTCCGTGTAGTAGCTGTTCTTCTGCTCCGGTGTTTTGTAGGACGAATTCGGATCGATCCGCAAAGCAGCGGCTCGTTCCGGCCGGAATCCCATATTCACATCCAGCACGCGCAGAAAACTCCGTATCAACAATCCGGCTCCCACCAAAAGCACGCAAGCCAGCCCAATCTCCGACACCACCAGCGCGCCACGAATCCACAGATGCCCGCGCCCCTGGCTTGATCCGCGATTCGAATCCTTCAGCGTGTCGTGCAGCTTCAAGTCCTGCACCTGCAGGGCCGGCACTAATCCAAAAAGCAATCCCGTCAGCAGCGCCGCCAGCAACGTAAATCCCAGCACGCGCGCGTCAATCCGCACATCGCTCAGCAACGGAAGGCTCACCGAAGTCAAATGCGCCAACGCGCGTGTGCCCACAGAGGCCAGCAGCAATCCCAGCGCCGCCCCGCACCACGACAGCACCAAACTTTCCGTCAACATCTGCCCGATCAACCGCCCGCGCCCCGCCCCCAGCGCCGCGCGAATCGCGATCTCTTTTTGCCGCCCGGCTCCGCGCGCCAGCAACAAATTCGAAAGGTTCGCGCACACGATCAACATCACCACGCCCACCGCGCACGCCAGCACCACCAGCGTCGGCCGCAGCCGCCCGCTCACGTGCTCCGCCAGCCCGGAGACCTTCGGCTCAAAGTCATTTCTTTCTTTATGCTCCTGCTTCAACAGCTTTCCTAGAACGGCCGTTTCCGCCCGCGCGCTTTGCACGCTCACGCCCGGTTTGAGCCGTCCAATAATCGCAACCGTATTCCCCTGCCGGTTTATTTCCGGCGACAACGGCAGCGGTTCGAACATATCCACCCGGCTCCCGGGCGTAAAAACCGTCGAGAAATCAAAGGTGGCCGGCAGCACTCCCACCACCGTCACCGGCCCGCCATCAAACGACAGCGCTCGCCCCACAATGTTCGGATCCGCCGCGAATTTTCTTCTCCACAGCCCGTCGCTCAGCAGCGTCACTCTCGGCCCGTTCTGTTTACACTCTTCTGCCGTAAACTGCCTGCCCATCTGCGGCTCCACGCCTAGTAGCGAAAAAAAATTCTGGGTTACAGGAACGCTCGTCAACCTCTCCGGTTGTCCATCTCCAATCAACTTCGCGTCTCCCAAGCCATAAAATGCATAGTAGGCCGCCAGGTCCTCATACGACTGGTTCTTCGTTCGCATATCCAGCAGGTAGTCCGTCTGCGACGTTTTCCCGGACATGTCGTTTGTCTCGTCCTGGTGGTTCGCTATCCACACCAGCCTTCCCGGCTCGCGAAACGGCAGCGGCCGAATCAAAAGCGTATTTACCACGCTGAAAATCGTGCAGCTCGCTCCAACGCCAAGCCCCACAATCAGAATCGCAAACAGCGCAAACCCCGCGTCTCGCCAAAGCGTCCGCACGGCGTAGCGCACATCCCGCTGGATATTTTCCAAGAGCGGCGTCCCACCATTCCCATTTTGCGATGACGCTTGAGAAGATATTTGTGAAGACAAGGACCCTCCTGCGCAATTCCCGCGTCTCTGTAGACGATAGAAACGAGAAAAGGTTCCGTGTCCCCTTTTTAATTTCCGTTTTTTAATCTCCACGCCGAAAAATCACCGCCAAAATCTCCGTTGTCACTCCAGAACCTAGAGTCCAGTTCCCCCGCGACAACTCCTCGTCTTTCCCCTATAACTAAGAACTGGCATTCGACAACCCAAACTCGGCGATTTCCATGACCCCTGACAAAAAACGATTGCGCATTGGCGTCCTCTTCGGCGGCCGCTCCGGTGAACACGAAGTCTCGTTAGCCTCCGCGGCCTCCGTAGTTCGCGGCCTCGACCCCGACAAATACGAAGTCGTGCCCATTGGCATCACCAAAGAAGGCCACTGGCTCATCGGCACCAGCGCGCAAAAAATGCTCCCGGAAGTTCTCCGCACCGGCCAGCGCGTCACCATGAGCGCCGACCCCACGGACGCCGCTTTAGTCCGCCTCGACGGTAGCGGCGGCGGCCAGCGCATCGACGTCGTTTTCCCCGTCATGCACGGTACCTTCGGCGAAGACGGCACCATCCAGGGCCTCCTCGATCTCGCCGGCCTCCCCTTCGTAGGCGCCGGCGTTCTAGGCTCCGCCATCGCCATGGACAAAGACGTCGCCAAAAAACTCCTGCAAGCTGCCAAAATCCCTGTAGTCCCCTGGGTCTGCATCCGCCGAGACGAGTGGGAACGCAACGAACACATCGTCATTCATGAGATTGAAAAGGCATTCCCCTATCCCCTCTTCGTGAAGCCCGCAACGCTAGGCTCGAGCGTCGGCATGACCAAGGTCCACTCGCGCCAGGAACTCGCCCCCGCTTTGAATCTCGCCTCCGAATTCGCCATGAAAATTCTCGTCGAGCGCGCCATCAACGCCCGAGAAATCGAAGTCTCCGTGCTCGGCAATCACGATCCGCAAGCCTCCATCCCCGGCGAAATCGTCCCGCACCGCGAGTTCTACGATTACGCCGCGAAATATCTCGAAGAAGGCACAAAACTCCTGATTCCCGCCGATCTGAAACCAGTCCAAGTAAAAAAATTCCAACACCTCGCCGTTCAGGCCTTTCGCGCCCTCGAATTAAGCGGCATGGCCCGCGTCGATTTTTTCCTCGGAAAAGAAGGCGGAAAAATCTATCTCAACGAAGTGAACACCATCCCCGGCTTCACTTCCATCAGCATGTACCCCAAACTCTGGGAAGCCAGCAGCATCCCCTTCCCTCAACTCATCGACAAACTCATCGAGCTAGCCCTCGAACAGCACGCCGAGAAAGCCCGCACCAAATACGCCATCGAACTCCCCGCAGGCTCCGCCGGCGCCCTCGAAGGCTAGCCCGCGGCACAATCCGTCTTCCAGCCAACGGCTTGCCTAGAATTTCAGCGGATCGCAGTATATGCTTTCCCGGACCCAAGATACGGCGATGAAATCGCAGTCACTCGCTTTCCTCACGCTGGTATTCGCGCTCCTAGCGACTTCCTCGGCTGCCTGTTCGGTGTCCGCGTGTATGCCAAGCCAGAGCGAATTGCGCCCCAATCTCGTGGTGAAAATTAGCCATGACAATAGGCCGCTCGCTCGGGTCACGGTAAAGCTCGTCAGCAACGACGGTACTCGAATTGTCGAATTACTGTCGAAAGAGACGGACGACAGTGGCAGTGTACACATCTCCGAACTCCCGCCAGGGGACAACGTCCGACAACGATGGCCACTTCACATTTGGCGAGATTCCCGACGGACTCTATGTACTTCGCGTTGAAGCAGGGGCGGCAGCGGGCGGCAGAAGCATCGAGCCCGTGAATCTGCTGTTTCGCTTGAGTCATTCCGCGGCGCAAAGGAACCTCTCCGTTGATGAGGCCGACGCAATTGGTGGAAGCTGCGGCGGCTGGTCCATCGAACCTCATCACGCGACCGGGTTGTAGCGGGCACTCAGAGGCGGTCCGTTCTTTTCCGATATCCACTGGTTAAGAATCACCAATCACCGGTGCAAGCGTTTCTTCTACTCACTATTCACTATCCACTATTCACGATCCACTACTCACTCTCGCCCTCTCCCTAGCCATCCCGCCCAGAAAAGGTTAATTTAGATACGCTCGCAATTCACTCATCTGCCTCGCAGGGCAGGAGACCACTGAATGTCACTTCTCGAACCGCCTGCCGATACTCAAAAAAAATCACGGGCCATGATCTTCACCATGACGGCGGCCTTCATCATCGCCATCATCGCCGTCTGGTTCTGGCTTCGTTTTTATCCCGAGAAAAAAGCCGCGGAGCAATTCTTCAACGCCGTCGTGGCCGGAGACATGAACACCGCCTACCAGCTTTGGAAACCCGGCCCCGGCTCCAGCTACAAGCTCCAGGACTTCATCGCCGACTGGGGACCCACCGGCTACTACGGCCCCGTAAAAAGCTACAGCATCCTCAAAGCCAATTCTCCCAGCGGCTCCGCCACCAGCGTCGAAGTCCGCGTAGCCATCAGCCCCTTCTCCCCCATGCCCACCGCCAACAACGACCCCGAAAAAAGCCAAAAAACCAGAGTCGTCAACGTTTGGGTCGACACCAAAGACAAATCCTTCAGCTTCCCACCATAGAGTTTATCGTCGCTGCTGGCCTTGT
>WNFP01000850.1_pt1 | contig 23797 bp, 25 predicted proteins | sample 5400201 | NCBI WGS metagenome assembly WNFP01 (sample SAMN13153355, study PRJNA577476) | soil metagenome | isolation source: 115 cm saprolite under Madrone tree | place: USA:California | collected 2016-06-14
AGATCGCTGGACCCGAGGCTCCAGTTTCTGCCACGAGAGGGATGCCACTTAGATTCGCCCCGTTCGGCACATTCACGACCGCGGTCGCGTTGTATGGCAAGTTCGCCGGACCCAGCGCAACCACAACAACGTCAAACGTCCCCGTCGGCAGCGGACAGAAGCGAAAATTTCCCTGCGAATCAGCAGCCGCTTGCATGACGATTCGATCGGTGCCCTTGCTGTCCGGCTGTTCCAGCGCCACGATCACGTTGCCGGCGATCGGCGCTTTGGTAACCGAATCCACTACCTGACCGCCAATTCCCGAATTATTCGCACTCACCACACCCGCCGTGAGCGTGGGCTTCAAACGATACGTGCCATTCCCTTCCCGCACGATGGAAGCGCACGCATTGAAATCGATATTCAAATCCACACTTTGTCCCGCCATAACTTGAATCGGTCCACCCACGATCTGTCCCGGCGGAATTTTTAACCCGGTGTTGGCCTGGCTGCTTAGAGCCAGTTCGTGAATCGTGCCGTCATCCAGCACAACGCAGTTAAATCCATTTCCGGCGCACGAGTTTGGAGAGGGCACTGCAGCGCCCGCCGCTGGAGTATTTGAAAGCAAAATCAATCGGATCTGCTGAAGGGTCCCGACAGGCACGCTTGCCGATCCCAATTGCGCCAGCACACAGGTCGTATCCGGTTTGGAGAATAAATCGATTTGCATGGGCGACGAGGCAAGCAGCGGCGCTAGTTCCTGCCATCCGGGGCCGTTGTCATCGGCCGTCGCACTGGTGTGGGCTTGAACGGAGCTTACGGTAATGAAAACGTGCATAAAGTGGCCATTTGGCGGCATGCAGCTGGGCGGATCGCTGATCGTTGCGGACACTGTGCCCATACTTAGACTTGGCGGCATGATGGGATTCCCACCACAGCTCACAAAATAGACGGTCACCACCGCCATGACCAGACTTAGTGCAAAATAACGAGCCGGAAGTTTTCTCAAGAGGAAGAGGAGATTGAAGTACACAAGAGCCTCCCAATAAGAACACCAAATTGATTTTGAAGGCGGCCTGGTGCGGGGACGCATTTCGAATTCACAGGGTGACTATTCGGCTTGGATACGAAGAGTCAGTACTAAAACTGCTATGAGCCGGTAGCCTCGTGAATTCTACTGGGCAGCCTATCCCATTTGGTGTTCCTGCAATTTGTAGGCCTTCGTCTGACATTTCCAAGGCATTGCAGATCTGAGCTTTATCCCGACTCCTGCAAGAAATTCAACTCGTTGTTGGGTCAAAACGGCGGCATTCCATGTAAATTTGACGGGCCCTTCTCGCCGGCAAAGCAGTCCGACCCGCGCCGCCAAATTATTTTCGAGCGAAGGAGAAGGAATGTCCTTAGTTTCGATCTTGCCACCAGCGGGCAGAAGTTGGTCCCGGAGGAGGGGGTCGAACCCACACGGTACTAAGTACCACTGGATTTTGAGTCCAGCGCGTCTGCCAGTTCCGCCACTCCGGGTTTTTTTCTAACTCATTGAAGGATAACATTTTCCGCCTTTTCTTCAACTGGGGAAACGTCTGCATTTTCGGGCAATGTAGCTTGTGTGTAGCTTAACTCGATTTTTCTTGCCGCGTCCGCAAGGTCGCGCTCGCTGGTAATGTTGTAGCGATCGAAAACATTGCGCGTCTTGTGGCCGCTGATTTTCATGGCGACCGTTTCAGGGATTCCCCCGCGTACCATGTTCCGCACGGCAGATCGGCGCAGATCGTGGAAGAGCAGACCGGAGCACTCAGCGGCCAGCGTGATTTTGTCCCAGGTTGCGCGGAAGTCCGCAACGGCCTTTGTCCCCTTGCCCCGCGTGAAAACATGAACATCCCCGGCCTTGCCGTGGCAGCACGCGGCAAGCAGGTTCTTTGCGTCTTGCGTCAAAGAAACCTTGCGGGCTTCGCCATTCTTCGAGTCCCTTAGTTGCAGCGTGCCAGCCGTCAGGTTTACATCCGAGACGCGGAGAGAAAGAAGCTCACTCTTCCTGAATCCGAAAGAGTAGGAGAGGCAGAGCATAGTCCGCATGAAGCCGGAGCAATTCGCGGCCAAGGCTGCGTATTGTTTCGCTTCGATAAAACCCATGCGGGGTTTCGACTCCGGAAGTCTGTGAAAGCGGAGCGGACGCGCTACCTTGCGGGGTTGCGATTCATAGCCAAGCATGAAAGCTCTTTGGAGCAGAGACAATTCCCTATTGATAGTTCCGTTGGCCGCCTTTTCCTCGCGGCGCAATTCGATGTAGCGATTCAGAGTATCAGTGCCAACGTCAGCGGCGCGCATCCCGCCGAAGAAAGATTCCAGGTGCGTAGTCCATCGGCCTTCGGCCCATTCCGCGTCTTGGCGTTGGTTTTTGTATTCAGCAATGAGCGCTTCATAGAGACTCGCCACGGTCACGCGCTTGGCGTCCAGAACTACGTCCCCGTTAGCGTGAGCCAGGATTCGAGCCTTTAAAAAGTCCGTCGCTTCTTTTTTCGATTCGGTGTCGGCTGGCTCTTGATACGCCACTCCGTTAGCTGAAAACTTAACCCAGTACGTGCGGCCCCGAAGATAGATACAGCCCTGGCCGCGCTTGCCTCTTGGCTTTTTCTCCGTGCTTTCCATCGGGGTTACCTCACGAGCAGTTTTCTTGCATGACCGGAAACGCTCAAGCCTGCTTTCTTCGCGGCATTGCAAAGAGCCTTGTACTCTTTCTGCGTCAAACGGACTCTTAGAAATACATTCCGCTTGTCTGCCGCTGCTAGCTTTGGCCGTCCCCGTTTCACGCATTAAATGTACCCCATAAAAGATACCCTGTCAACCCTTGGCTGCCCGCATTGGCGCGATGGTCTGCCGCCGCTGCCCGGTCTTGCGGCTTTCTATGAATGCGTCAACGTCCAGCGGATCGAATTGTAAAGGCGCATTCTCATGCAGCCTCACGCATGGTAGGCCGTGCTTGTGAACCAAAGTCCTAACCGTGCCTTTGGAAACTCCCAGGCGTTCGGCTGTCTCGGAAATTCCCCAAAGCGTAGTCATTGCAAAACCCCCGGTTCTGGTTGCTGCGGTCCTGCCTGCAAAATAATTAGGCCAAGTTCTTTGTCCCCTCGCCGCCAGTACAATTTATCGCCAGCCAATCGCAGGGGTGTGCGCCGTCCAACGTAGGGGAACAGAGCAGAGCAAGCCCCATTGTTAAAAATGAATTTTCCTGGCACTGGTTCCAAGCCTCGCAGATCAATCGTGATTCCGGGGGCAGGGGTAACGAATCGCTGGGAATCGTAAAGGCAGCCGGCAGTAATTTCCTGCCCGCCTTTGGTGAACGTCCAGCCTACCGCTGGCTCGTACCGCGATAGCGTGTATCCGCCATCAGCAGGTGTACGGAAAACGAAATAGGCAGCGATGGCCGCAAGCAAAAGAATCGCGGCAGCCGTAACAAAGAAAACCATTCTAAAGACTCGCATTCGATTCCCCACTTGCTTCCGCCTTGACTCTCTGCCAGGTTTCCCATTTCCGCTTTCCCTTTTCGCGCTTGCTTTCCATCGCACGGGCCAGGATGCTAAAAACGTGCCGCGTTATCTGCGCGTACTTTTCAGGCTGCGAATGTTCCAGCGGCAGAATCCCACCATCCTCAAAAGCCATTAGAATTTTGTTGGCTGCCCGTTGCGCTCTGTCGTTCATGCGATTGCCTCTTTCCGAATGGAGGTTACGGTTGCAGCCTTCCCGTACTTGACCTTGATAAACTCCGCTTGCTCCGCAAGAATCCTTTGCCTTTCCTCTAAACAGGGGGGTTGGGGTTGCTTTTCCTCTTCTCTTAGGTGAGAACAAATATCACCCGCATCTGTGTTGTAATTAGAAAGATGTTTAGGAGTAAGAGTATTACTGATTCGCGCATCCTCTTGAGAAACAAGACGGTTATTGGCGTGGGTCCGTCCATCCGTGGGCGGTACCCCGTCCAGATTTGGGCGGACCTTAACGCTAGGTCCGTCCAGATTTGGGCGGACTTGTGTGTCCGTAACTTTGTCGCGCACTTGCGCGGACATTCGCTTGTAACTTCCATCCCCCTGTAGCTCTGCCGGAAAGTAGTGCGTTGAGGGTTTGGGATTCTTGGCCTTGCTCTTGGCTTTGTGAATGAAGAAAATTAGGCCGATGTTCCCGACGCGGGTTGTGTGAATGTAGCCTGCCAGGGTGAGCTTGTCGGCCCACTTGCGGAGCGTGCTGGCCGGGAATCCGGTATCCTCTGCAATCTCTGAAAACGTGAGGGGGTTGCCGTAGTGCGGGAGTCCTTCGCCGGATTCGTTAACTTGACTCTGCCTCATACACAGCCAGCCAAAAAGCCAGATTGCCTCACCCATAGCTTTGCGGTGCTTTGCCTCAAACAATCCCCCCTTGAGCCCAGACCAGAAAATCTCTTTCGGTTTCACGGCACCACCAGATCGGCAGGCCGGGGTTTGGGCCGCACGCCTTCATAGTCCCGCATCGAACGCCACCACTCCGACAAGTCAGGCACGCTGGACTCTATCGGCCTGCCCCTGAGACTGTGAGCGTACTTGGACCGTTTACCGCCTCGAGCTATGCAACGCTGGCCGGGTTTCGCTCCGCACACCGGACAGGCGGAACTAGAGATGCAAGCCTCTTGCCTCATGGGACCAACTCCCACGCTGGTTTTTCGACTAACTTGGCGTCCCGCTCGGCGCAAACTTCATCCCATGACTTCAGCAGAGAGCCTTGCCGCTTGTCCGGGCCTTTGGGGAGATAGGTTGGCAACGGCTTAGGAGTCCCTGGCTCCGAGATCAAGAAGTAAGTGATGAACCTGGCGCCGCGTTCCTGTTCATGGCGAATGACATAGCCTTGCTGCTCAAGCTCAAATACCCGCGTCCCCACTTGGGTTATCCGATGCTGGAAAATCGCATCATCTCTCCGAAGTCCCGCTCCGCGTGCCTTCGCTTCTCTCAGCAATCGAAGCACGTTATCCCGCTGTGCCGATGCGTGAGGGGGTGCGCCGCTTCGCCGCTGCTTAAAACTCCGTTTGCTTTGCGCCTTAAAGTAGTTTATTGTGCTCGCCATTGGTGGACCTCTTCACTACCGGGGAGCATTTCAAACGTCCCCCGACGCTTCGCTCCCCGGCCTCTTCCGATAAAGTTATCCTTTCGTTATGGCTATCCTCTGATAACCGACGCGCAGAAAACGCCACTGCCCAGGGGTGCTTATGAATCGGCGGTTTCGGTTCGCGGGCTTGCATATGGTAATATTACCATAACGCGATTGTGAAATTGGACGGAGAGCTCGCACAGGCTCTGTTAGCGTATTGATTCTAAAGGCTTAAGAAAGTTTAATTATTCCCTTGACTCATGGATACGGATACCACGATACTCAGTCACGTTTGGAGGCAAGATGCGAAAGAAAAAGTTTACAGACCGTGAAGTCGTGGCCGGAACAAGGAAGCGACTAGGTATCACGCAAACACAGCTTGCCAAGCGAGCGGGCGTCAGCCAAAAACTTATCTCCGCGATTGAAACGGGCGTTAACCCTATGGTGGAACCTTCGCGCGCTCGAATCTGGAACGCGCTCCGCGCATTCGAGCTAGAGCGGATCGAAGCCGCCGAAAAGAGCGAGCTATTGGCCCACGCCATAGGGCATGCGCGAAGCAAAAACTTCCCAGCCTCTCCCGAAACTCTCGCGCTTGAGGCTGGCTTTGCAAGTCTGGCGGCAGACCACGCCAGATTGACAAGGCGCAACGCGCAACTCGAAGAATTAATTCGCTCCTACAAGCGGATGGGAGAAGGCCAGCAAAAAATGATCGGCTTGTATCAGGAAGCGTTAGAGCGCCAGCCGGAACTTTTCCGTCATTGGGAGAATGAATTTAGGCTCCGCAAGGAAGCCGAACAATCCTTCAGGCGGGAAATAGTTGAACTGGAATCGCAGTTAGTCGAAACGCCAGCCACACAGAATCAAGAAAAGGACGGCGGAGAATGAGTACACCAGTTTTTATGAATCGCGGCCAGCTTCGCTTAGAGGAGCAACGCGAACAGCAAGAAAATCCGGACACCGAAAAACTAGAGCAGCGCAAGGCGCTTGCCGCTGAGATGGAGAAAGAATTACTGGACGCGTTGGATGGCAAGGCGCAATGGAAGGGATGGATGGGATCTGATCCGCACAGGACTAATCGTTGGTGGCTCAAGTAACAGGGGGAATGCATGCCGGTTGTAGGGGGAGCAACGAAGAACTTCCTGGCATGTAGGCATTATGAACAAACAGCAAAAAGCAGAACGTGAAGAACGCATGAAGGCGAAGCGCGAGAAGGCGGAGCTTATCGTCCGCGCCATAGGGCGGGGAGCAAGCGCCAAGGATGCGCTCCTGACGGCTGGCTATTCCGAAGCGACGGCAGCCCATCACGCCAAGAAAATCCTAAAGGGACGTTACATAAAAGAAGCCGTCGAGCGCGTAGGCACAACGATCACAAACAAGGGCAATGCAGCCATAGCGAAATTCAGGCTCCAAGATTTGCTTCTGAATCCTAAGGCCGACTCGCGTGTCCTGGTGCAAGGGATTCGCATGGCACTAGAGGCCAATGCCGAGATCGGGGCACGCGCAGAATTAAACCTCAACACGCAAAACAATTTCTTCGGCGCTCCCCCGCCGCAGGCAGCCGCGATGCTCGCCCGCAGCTTTAAGGAAATACTCGCCGAGCGTATTTCTTCCGGCGAAATAGAACGCGGCAGCGATGGCGAAATTAATTTCCTGAAGGAAATAACGAAGATGGAAGCGATAGCCGCTCCATTCTTGGAAGCTCAACGTATTCTGCCGCGAGCGTTTCAGGAAAGCGCAACGGTCGAGGAAGATCGGAAGGACTATGTCTGACAGACTTCTGGCCTACAAAATGTTCGGCGTGATGGAGCTTTTCGAGCGGGACATGCCGGTAGTGGCGGAAGGAATCGCGGAAGCGCTTACGGGGGAAACGGTGGAATTTTTACGGTGGGCCGTTTGTCAAAACATGATTAACGTTCCACTCAGTGCCAACTGAAAGGGCAAGGGTTAGCTATATTGGGGATACCTTCAAGCGCGAATTTTCTCTAGGGCAAGTGGACACTGGAGTGCCATTCAATCCTGGCCGCCCACTCTTGCCCGGCCAAGGGACGGCCACTGTAGTAGTTCCCGGCAACCCACCCGTTCCTGACATTGCGATTGCTCCCGGCCAGTATGTTCCCGGAGTACCGCCGTCGCAGACCACGGTCACAAGACCCACATTTTTATCCGGTTTTATTTCTTCTTTGGGACCGGCGCTCGAGGGCGCAATGAAAGCGCCAAGAGGCAGCGGATTCGCGGGAGGAATTGCCGGGGGATTCGCTGGGATCGAAGAGCAAAACCGATATGACCAGAATCTAGCGATGCAGCGAACGGAGCAGGAGCGCAAGAGTTTGCTGGAACAAAGTACTCTCTTGAATCAGCAATCGGAGACGGCGCTCCGCAACGCGGAGATTCAAAACTACGCGCGCAAGCCTGCCGATAAATTCCTAACTACTTTCGCGGATGCCAGCGGGAATCAAACGGCGCTATTCCAGAGTCCAAGCGGGAGCCCTTACACCGTGAAGGTTGGAGCGGCAAAACTTGCCGACGAGATGCAGCCGCTAGGCCCTTCCAAGGTGGGACAGCTCAACGATGCGCTCGCAATGCGCTGGAATGTATTGAATCAGGGAACTGCTCCCCCGTCAGCATTCATGCTTAAGCCGGACGCGACACAAAAAGACTTTGAGCGCGTGGACAAGATTCTCGAAGCGACGGAGAAAGCGCGCGGGACAAAGACACAGCAGGATGAAGTCCGCGCCTTGAGAGAACAGACCGCCGCGATAGCGCAGGCAGGCAAGGCGGAAAAGCCGGTCGTGGGCTACGATCGAAAAACGGGGCAGCGAGTTCTCTCTACTGCTGGCGACTATAAGGGTGCTGGCCTAACGAATCCCGTCAGCGTCTCCGAATCTGACATTGAGAAAGAGTCCGCCGCATCGCGGCAGTTCAATGACGTGCAGATGAACGTGTCTCGCTACAAGAACGCCGTCGAGCAGGCTTCTGGAATTTCGAATGATGATATGCAAGCCATCACTCGCGCATTGTCCAGCGAGAAATTCACCACGGGGGCAGTGAATCAAATACCGGGTATTGCGATTCGCGGGGAGGAGCGCAACGAAATGCTCAAGGCTGCGGGAATCACGGACATGAGCCCGGAAGCGCAAGACGTTCTCTTCGGCTATCTCCGGGCCAAGGGCAGCATCGTTGCTTTCCAAAAAGCTCTAACGCAAGTAGGCCGCACCAGCAAGGAAGCGCTCGAAATTGAAATGAACAACCTGCCAAGTCCGGTCATGGGGACAACGGCAGCGGGGAAACAACTAGAAGCATTTCAGGAAAACATAGATACCGCTTCGCAAGGATTGACCAAAGTACCTTGGCTCGAAAGTCCGAAGGATGTACGGGCGCGCATCGAGGGCCAGGGGCAGGCGCAAGCGAAGGCAAAGCAGGATGCCGCGAACAAGGCCACCGGGCAATATACCGACCCGCAGAAGTCTCACAAGGTTGGGCAAGAGGTAATTTTCAAAGGGAAGCAAATGACCATCACAAAGATTTACCGGGATGGTTCATTCGACATGGAATAGATCCGACTCGGATTGGGTTAGGAGAAAAGAAAATGGACGCGCAATACAAAGTAATCATAGAAGGACAGGATGGCCGGGGGAGTCAGGTGTTCGAGGCGGAAACTCCGGAAGAATTACAGCAGCAGTTTCAGCAATCCGCTACTCATGCCACAAGGAAGATTAGCGAAATGTCGCAGGAGAATGCGCAGCTAAGGCAGATGGTTTTACAGGCGCAAGCCGGCAGTGGAAACGGGTATCGCGAGCCGGAAGTGAATCGAGATCAGCGCGTACAGGAATTGCTCTCAGATCCCGACGCCGCTATTGAGCGCGTCATCTGCAAAAAACTCGGTGTCAATTCCTTGCAAGAAGTGGTGCAGGACTACGCTGGAGTGCGGCAGGGCGCTACGAGATCCAACGTGGAAGCAGCGGCCAATCAATTCCTTAACAGTCACCCGGAATGGAGTGCCCTTTCCGATGCGGACAGGAAGCGCGAAGGAACGATTCTAGGCCAGATCGTTGATGAGCAGGGATGGCCTGCTGACAATCCCGACGTTTTGGACTTGGCCTACAAGGTAGGTTTGGGCTCAGGCAGGTTCAAGAATCTGCACGGGACGGTGGATGATCCGGGGGCCATGTATAACCAGAGTATTCCCACAGTTGTAACGCGGCCATCTTCACAGCCAAACACCAGCGATAGCGAACAGGAGTTTTACAAAACGGCCAAACTGGACGACATGCGGAAGTACATCGAGAAAAAATTCGGGCAGCAAAGGTAAAAGGAAAAAAAGCAAATGGCGACCAAAGACCCCGGCAATATCGCAAACCTAAACCAAACGAATCCGAATCAGATTGTTGAGATAACTTCCCCGGAGATCGGGCCGGACAATTTCATAAGCAAGCGCACCGTGGTATCGAGCGCGGACAGCAACATCGCAGAAGCAAATGCGCTCGACAATTGGTCAACGATGGGAGTCCGCAATATTTCAACCATCGTAGAGGTAAAATCGGCGGACGCTTCGCCTATCGAAGTGCTCAACTTTTCCGTGGATGACTTCCACCACCCGGCGACGGTCACTGAATCTGGACTTAAGGCAGGGATGCCCGATAGCCGAGAACCCTTAAAGAGAAAGCCGTGAAGCTCACACATGAGCAAGTCCGGGATTTGCTTCTCAAGCGGAACATAGCCGCGAATGAGGCTTGCTCGAAGTGCGGGAAAGTCTTGGGGGAGACACGCTTCACCAATTCCAGTAGGCCGGGCGAATGGTGTTCCAGAGAATGCAGGGACGGAGCCAACGCGCTTACTCCCGGCAAATGTAGAGGCTGCAATACCCCGCTCACTGGACTTCGCAGAGGAACAATCTGGTGTTCGAATACCTGCCGGATGCGCCAGCACTCACGGAGCAGCAAACTTACTCATTCCTTACCAGGCAACACACTTCAGACCGCCTTAGCAATAAGTCCTAACTACGGCTAAATCAGACGCAACAGCATTTGATTCTAAAGAGCTTGCAGACAGCGTTAGAGGTTTGGGCTATAAGGAGACAGGCCGCACAGAATTTGTGTCTCTCAAAACAGCCGGAAATGTAGGCCGTGACCGCTCGCTCGCAGTGCTTTAATGCCCACAAAAACAACGGTTTATGAGTCAATTTAGCGCGCAGAGATGGCCGCAGATCGCTTTAATCGGGCCGTGTGAGGATGAACGGCAAGAATCCTTTGTCGATCACGGCAGAGCGCTCCGCTGTACCCACAAGTGCACACCAGCAGTGCACACTTGTACGCACAAGTGATAAGCCCGTGGTATCCAGCAATTGAGAAGCATGCCCGACGCGCCGCCCGGCCATTGGGTTACAGTTAGGCTACCGCTGCCGCAAGCCTTGTGTGTGCAAGTGTTTGCATGCCTACACGGGATTGTCAGTCCAGCGCGTTTCCTGCTAAGACAGGGCATGAATTGCACAGCGATTGCACAAGCCCCCTACCCCACCTCACCTGAGCAGAAGGATTCAAATGCGTGGCGTTCATGCGTCCACGGGGCTCTGTGCTGCATCCCCTACCAGGGCGTAGGGCAATTCTGGAAAAGCATTCTTTCAATTTGAGGCCGGGTGACGGAACCCCTCCCCGTGGGCTTGCAGGCCGCCGCTTCCATCCCCTCTGACATTTTCCCAAAAATGCCCTGTGGGTACCGGGGGGACTTCCCAAGCGGCTTCTCAAAAAATCAGCAGGCTCCCGTTATAGAAAATTTTAGGATTTATTGCCTTGTGGTAGAGGCAGGAGACGGGATTCTACACCAGTTCAGCTAGCTTTCTTTACGTTCGCCATGTATTCGCTACCACTTTCGCCCCACCCTTATAAGCCCATGTGTTGACACATTTTCCAGCGTCTTAACACAGTATTGAGGCGAAGAAACTATTTGCCTTTTTCCTTAAATTGCCCTAAAAGTAAAGAAGCTCCGATGGCTTCGGAGCTTACAATACTGGCAGCGAAAGAAACGGGCTGCGTGAATCTCACTTCCCGCAGACTAAACCCAAATTCCCAAACTGTCAAGCAGTAGGGGTGTATTCCAGTTGCAGTGGCTAGGCGGGAGGGGCAATGGGTGGGAAAAATGGCTAAAGATGAATCTGAAACTAAGCTGTCGAAGGTATTCCGTATTGTCCGTGCAGCGTTTCTTTGCATTTTGTTTGGAGCAATTTGCCCGAACCCAAACCTCTTAGCGCAGGTCAAACCACCCAAACGTGAATCAAGAATTAGGCATTTTTTACGGCCTCATCGCGAAGTTGAGGACTTGGCGGAACGGTATCAAGCCCTCGCGTGCGCACTTGTTGTGATCCAATCTGGAAACAGTGTCGGCACAGGCTTCTATGTAAGCGGCGACGGAGACATTGTCACGGCCCTCCATGTCATCGGGGCAAAGACATATCAGGCCCTCGCGAATGGGACTTTCAACATCAACCTTGCTTCGCCGCCATTTATGACCGTGCGTAGCAGCAAAGAGCAAATGATTATTCCGATCGCGAATTTGGAAAACAATGGCGATGCGTGGGGGGCTGACGTAGTTCGGGTGAAAACTGGCAAGCCTGCCCCTTGTTGGCTTCGGACGGCTGATGACACCCTAGCAAAACCAGGACAGCACGTTGTGGCGTTAGGATTCCCCGGATTAGCATTTGGGTCGCTAACCTTGTACACAGGCATAATCAGCGCCAAACTAAAAAGTGATCTAATTGTGGGAACAACAACGACTGGGCAACCATTAAAATCGACTGTCGATTATTTGCGCGTACAAATGCCCATCTCTACCGGCATTTCCGGCTCACCAGTCATAGACGATGAAAATCGCGCAATTGCCGTAGTTACTCAGGCCGGGGCTTGGTCTTCGGATCTTGACCTTTTGATTCAATTTCAACGCATGAGGGAGACTGCGCCGAATGCGGGGAGCACGCCTGCTGACTTTTCTTCGGTGGTGGCACACTTGGCACAGGTGTTTCATGAATTTGCTTCTCCTGGTTACGGAGACGCTGTCCCCCTGCGCTATCTAAAGAAGCAAGGGCCGCAAGTAAATCAGCAACCCGCACCAACCGCCCACTAACAACTACTGTTTCGTTCAAGTCAGCAACGCGGATGGTAGAAGTAGTGGCTGAAGTTACGACAATATCGGCTTTGGGAGTTTCCTGAGCGAGAACAAGACTCGGGTAGGTCAGGATGGCAAACAATAGCAGGCGCATGAGATCCTCCAGAGGGGTTGGGCCGCAGGCTCAATTCGCCGCCTAACACTCAGCATACGTCGCCCCCCTGTGTCCTGACAAGAGGAAAAACCTGCTCGTCCCCTTTCGGTCACCTGGCTCTAAAAAGCTCATCGGATTCCACCTAACCTCTGCACTGGCTTCTGGATTCAGTCAGCTTTAGGCCACTCCAGCCAAGCGCCGCGCAGACAAAAAGAGTTGGGAGCACTTCATTCAATTTCAGCCACGTTTCGCTTGGCAGGCTCAAGGTGAAGCCCATGCGGAACCACGCCAGCGCCAGCCAGAGAAGAGACAGCGTAAGCGCTATTCGGCGCATGATCTTGTCGGACAGGTAGGCCGCTGAGAAAATCAGAATCGTTCCTGCATCGGCCAAAACCCAACCTTCGAAAATTGAGAATACCGAATAGACATGAAAGGGATGCGGCATGCCCGTTGCCGCTCGCCCGGCCACAATCCCCGCGACAATCGCGCCAGCAATCAGCGGCCAGCGTCGCCGCGCTGTCTGAGACACTGCAAGAACTAGAGCCGCCGCGAGAAGCAGGATCTTAGTAACGTAGTAGGCCAGCGCATAGGCCGAGCTGGTTTCCCCGTACCAGAATAAAAACGGCTGCGTTAGAACGGTGTGGAGTACTTCAGACGCGAAGTACCAGCGCAGAGGCTTAGGGCATGGCACGGCCAGCGAGCAACCTAGCGCCCAAACTGTAGCCAGAAGTAGAGCCGTAAATCTCACTAGCTGCCGATAACCTCTCCGATAGTCCTACTAATAGTCACGGATTTAGTTCGCCCGTCCGCCGCCGCAACGCTGACGGTGACGGTGTTCTCCGTGATCGCCACCACCACATTTTCATGCTCCAGCGTGGTAGGCTTCTTTGCGATTGCGCCGTGTGGTCCTGGTTGTCCGCCCATTTTTTTACCCTTTCCCTAAATCAATCCACTGTTTGTCCCCGTTGCCCAATCTGCGCCGCAGTTCCTCGATGGCCTGGAACACGCGCAAAAACTGATTCATTTTAACCCGCTCCAATTCGACTACCTGCCCTTGCAATTTCCCCACTTGCTGCCGGTCCTCCAGGCGCTCCCGCAAAAGAGTTGCGATGGCCTGGATATTTTCTCCGTCGCGTTTCCCGATTCTATAGCCGATGGCAACCCAGGCCACTATTCCGCCCCCGGCGCTTCCGCCAAGCAGCATCGCAATATCCCAAACTGGCCCTGCCATCATGGTTTCGCCTTTCTAGTTCACCAATTCCAATACCGGGTAAATCTGATAACTCGGCACCGTGGTACAGGTTCCCGGTGTTAGCGTAGTGTCGTACTGAACGACAGTACCGGCCTTCGCTCGCACGATAATCGTAGGCACTCCGGCATCCACACCAAGCGCACCGTTATTCGTTATCGTGAAATTGACCAGTGTAAGACTTCCGCTTGCACTCGCATTCGGATCGGTAAAATCCACGCGCAGGGTAACCAGGGTATTCGTTGAGCATCCTGACCCCAGCACGGTCTGTGTTATGAAAGACGATAGACGGTATGTATTACCGCTCCCGCTTGCTGTCGCCATCGTCACGGCGCCGATGCTGGCGTTGGTGGATGCCGAAGCCGTTGAATAGACTATGCAGGGATTCTTGGCCAGCGTGTTCAGCGTGCAGTCAATCGTCACATTGTTTAGTATCAGAACGCCGCTCGCATTCGGAGTTAGCGGCATTGTGATAAACGACATATAAGGCTGTGCTGCCGATGCCTGATAACTGAGCCAGTAGCTTCCGGGAGCCGCAAAGAAACGGACGTTCCCCGAGCCATCATCCGGGAATGTCGCGCCCCCGCTATTCAGTTGCACGGTAAGAGCTTGGTCCGAATAGACAGCAGCAATGGGAGCGCACCCGGCGAACAAGGTAGATGGCTTCATTAGTGCCGCACCCGTGCCGGTAGAGCCTACGTCCGCATGCGTCACAGAAAATTGAATCTGCGTGGATGTAACGCTGGTCATGGTGAACGAAGCATTGTTCATAAATGCGCCATTCCCAGCGAAGTTTATAATCAGAACATCGTGGCCATTTACAAAGCCAGCCGTCAGCGGCGAGCTGGTCATTGTCAGCGTGGCAATGTTTGACGTGATACTCCCGGACGTTACCGCCAAGCCAGCGCCAGTGCAGACTTGCGTAGCGCCAGAAAAGGCAGTGACTCCGCCAGCAGGCAGAGTTTTCAGGAAATGTGTTTCATATCTCGCTTGCCCGAATGTCAGCGATGGAGCAAGGCAGAGCAGCGCGGCTAGAATAAGTTTCTTCATGGTCTTTTCTCCTGATGGCGAACGTAAGCCGCACAACGCAACCCGCCCCGGACATGGGCGGCGAACATATAGCCGAGTCCGACTCTTCCCGGCCAGCGGATGTACCAGTGTCGGCTGCGCTCCGTAAAATGAAAGATGGTTGCCTCTGCGCCGAATAGCGCGGCAGCCGTCGCTGCTTGGCGTGCAGGACTCGGATACGGGCCGAAGAACGGATGCGATTCAGATCCGCCCGCATTGAGCATTCTTCGGGTTTCGATGGAATCGAACGTCTCAGCGGCAGCTAGGGCCGTGACACCAGCCCAAAACACTTTTCCTGTGTGGGGCTTTGGAACATCCGGTAATTGCGCTTGCGGCTTCTCTTGCGCGTAGGCCGGGCAGTAGCTTAACTGTAACCACACGGTTAGCAAGAGACAGAACAGAACGACACGTTTTGATAAGGGGTAGGCTAGACAGTTTGTAACGCGCTGAAACTGCTTGGTATGTTTTGGTAGGTTTGAGTAGCTATGGGACGCACGTTTTTGAGTCCAGCGCGTCTGCCAGTTCCGCCACTCCGGGGCAACGATTCAAAATAGCATGCTCGCGGCCCGCACTCAAGGCATCGCGTTTGCTCGGCCGCGGCCCGAGAATCTGCAGTTCTTAGAAGGAGAGCCGGGCACTCAATTGAATTTCGCGTCCCGGGGTCATCGCCATGGTGATCGTTCCAAACTGTGGGGTGTTCACGAAACGGTTCGGGGTGCCCAAGTTCACTTTGTTCAGCGCGTTGAATGCTTCCGCCCGGAACTGGAAATTGGTTCTCTCGGTGATCCTAAACGCTCGCGCTAGCGCGAAATCCAGAGTTTGCAACGGCGGACCAAACACAGAATTCCGGCCCGCATTCCCGTAGGTGAATGCCGGAGGCGCAGCAAACGCGCCGGGATTAAACCATTCGACGGCAGTGTGCGTGCCCGGACCGAACACCGGTTGGCCTGTAACATTCGCCCGGACGGGATTTTCACCCAGCACGGTGCCGGAGTTCGCCGTATCTCCGAATACCGAGATCGTGAAGGGCATTCCCGACTGCACTTGGTATATCGTCGACAAGTGCCACTCCTGGGTTATGAGGCGAACCCATTCCTGCCGCCGGAATGCGGGAATATCGTAGACGTTGCTCAGGGCGAAGCGATGGCGCACGTCGCAGCCCGGACCTTTTTCAAGATTCAGATTCAGGTTGTTTTGGGGAATAGTCGATTCGTCCATCGGCGAACGAAAATCCGGTGCATTGGTCAGGTTTTTCGCGAGCGTGTAATTCGCCAGAAAACTCAGGCCGTGAGAATAGCGGCGGCGCACATTCACGTACCCCGCGTCGTACCAGCTCTGCGCCGTGTTTTCCAACAGATTGATGGTGCTGACCGGGAACGTCTCACTTTGTACGACAGCCGTCGCGCTGCTTGGCGTCAACACCGTTCCGGGCACAAACGTGAGCGTCTTGAACGGACGCCTAGGACCAAGCGGCCCGGGTCCAGGAAGCGTGTTGTTGATCAGATGCGCCCTTTGCAAGTGGAACCCGCGCGACCCAATGTAACCAACTTCTAAGGAAGTGTTTTGCCCGAAGCTCTTTTGTACCGAGCCGTTCCATTGCTGGACGTATTGCGCCGGCGCATGCGAATCAAATGCCGTAAAGCTGACGGTGGTAGGCGTCAGCGTGCCCGTGCCAAGAACGGGCGTGCCGAAGTTCATGCCCGTGCTGAAGAGCGCGGCTGGCGGCGTAAAGTTGTCCGCTTGCTGCGTTTCCGGAAAAACGTACGGGACGTTGTGCCGCTGGTTGCACCAGGTATTCAAATCTACAGGCGTGAAGAAAATCCCGTAAGCCGCATGGAAGACCATGCCTGTACCTGGAAGGTTTTTCGCGATTCCCAGCCGTGGAGCGAAGTTGTGCTTGTTCGCATACATCAGTCCACGCGGATAGCCCAATTCGCCGCCGATGAAAACGGAGGGAACGCCATTATTGAAGACCAGGTTCGTGTTGGTGTTCTGCTTGTCATAGAGAGGACTGGTGTATTCGTAGCGGAGTCCGATGTTGACAGTCGTCGTGGGCGTCACCTGCCAACTGTCCTCCGCGAACGCCGCCGTACCCCAGGCGCGCAAATCCATTTGCGGTATGCCTGCCTGGCGCTGCTTTACGGCGGGCAGGCTCAGCAACATGCTGGCCAGGCCGGAACCGCTGCCATCGTTGAAACCAAATTCCGCCGTGTATCCGGTGGTGTACTGATAGAAGCCTCGATTCTGGAAGAAGCCCCACATCGGCCAGATGTAACGGTGGAATTCCCCGCCAAACTTGATACCGTGGCGGCCGCGCTGCCACGCATAGGTATCCCGCACTTCGATCGTCGTGTCCCACGCATGCATGGGCGTTGCCGCGAAGGTATCGCCAATTCCCGTGTATCCCTGCACGGCAAACCAAGGAGCGCCCCAGGCGTTCTTGCCTCCAAACCCGACTCCCTGAATCCCCAGCGCGCTGACGATATCGTTGACGCCGTCGTTTTGCGAAGTGCGGTCCATCGAAAGCCTTGAAAGCGCAAGCGAGACGGTGTTGACCCTGTTGCTGGCAAAAACGTGGTTCCAAGAGCCTACGGCTTGCTCGGACAGATTGTTGAAGTTCACTCCGAACCCTGGCAGGTTTTCCGTAGTCGAGGTCATGCCACTGCTCGGGGAAAATCCATTCTCGCCGCCGGCAGAGTAGCGGACCAGCAGCGTATCGCCGTTCGAGAAGTTATGATCAACGCGAAACGTGCCCTGATCCTGAATGTGATATTCGTTGCGAACATCCAAATAATTGTTCGAATCCGCGGCGCCCGCCATCATCATCATGTTCGGCTGCGGCAGATATTGCAGCAAAAAGCTTTCTAGAAGAGGATTGATCCTGCCCGCAGGGATTCGATTGTTGGAAAACTGAGAGCGTGTGTACGGGAAGTTCGATGGCCCGGTCGGCTTGCTCGGATTGAAAGCAGGGTTCGCGACCGCGGTGGTGGGGTCGTAAATTTTGACATTGCTCACGCTGAAATCACCCATGATTTCGTCCTGCGTTGGCACGGTCAAAATCTGTGAATCCGCCTGCGCGAGCCGCAATCCTTCATAGTTAACGAAGAAAAAAGTCTTCTTCCCAAAGAGCGGACCGCCGAACGAGGCGCCGAAATTGTTTTGCACCAGATGATTGTTGCCCATGGATTCGAACGTGCTGGCATCCATGGCGCCATTGCGGTGAAATTCGTAAATCGTTCCATGGTGTTGGCTGGAGCCCGAGTGCGTCACGATATTGATCTGCCCGCCGCCGGCGCCTCCCATGTCCGCGGTGTAGCTGCTCGTTTCCACCTGAAATTCCTTGACCGCATCGGGGGAAGGACTCAGGTTCTGTGTATTAAACGTCGGATCGGTGTTTGTGGCGCCATCGAGAAGGAAGAAGTTCGCGTTGGGCCGGGCGCCGCCGATCACGACGGCGGATCTCTGCCCTGGACGCCAGTAAAGTGGATTCGTGGACCCGGTCTGCGCCCCAAATCCAATATGGGCGCCGGGCACGGTCAACACCAGGTCGATCAGCATTCGTCCGTTCAGTGGCAACTCCCGAATGGACATGGGCTCTACGACTTCTCCGACGCTGGCATCCGTCGTTTGCAAAACCTCGCTGCCGGCCGTCACTTTGACTCCCTGAGTAACGGAGCCAACCATCATAGTAATTTCCAGGGCAAGCTTCTGCCCCACCTCTAGCCGCAAGGACTGCTTTGCCGGAGCTAACCCGGACGCTTCGACTTTCAGTTCATAATCATCGGGAAGGAGTGCGGGTGCCTCGAACCGGCCTAGTTGGTTCGTCGCTACCCGGCGGACTGCCCCGGTGCTCGCAGCCGTCAGTTCGACGGCGGCCCCCGCAACAGGCAGATGCTGTGAATCCGTGACCGTGCCCGTAAGAACGGCATAGTTGCTCTGCCCGAATCCCGGCATCGCCAGCCCGAGAAGGAGTACCAGTATGCAGAATCGCCTCATGTGGGTGAGCCCCCAAAGAGTAATGCACGCTCCAGGAAGCGTGTAGTTCCGGGCACAACAATCGAACGATTCAACCGATGCGATATGGATCTTCAGCCCCGGTTGTCCGTGACTCTAACCTTCAAAAATAGGGTCAGCAATAGTAGGAAAGCATTAGAGGGCCTCGGCGCAGGATTTTTTTGCGGGAAGAGCATTCTCAGCCCAGCTCTGCTGCGTCTGGATGTTTTCCACAGCCCCCGGCTGGACTCACCTCTTCCCAAGCGATACCCTATGGCACCCGTTCGGCAGGGGTCTTCGCCAGCGAAGACATCCGAGCGGATCTCCGAGGCTGTGCATGGCTACGGTTACAACCCTTCCCTCTGACTCCCAACTGGAGCACCGGGGACTCTCGTTCTGGATGGACCGGGTCGTTAAAGAACTGGAAAACGTCCGCTCATCCCCTGATGCGGACGCCGTTCACGATCTTCGTGTAGCCATCCGCCGTTGCCGCTCCGTAGCGTCAGCTATGGAAGAGGTAGACCCCGACCCAGCATGGCCTGCCATGCGCAAACTCCCGCGCAAGCTCTTCCGAAGGCTAGGCGCAGTTCGCGATGCGCAAGTGATGGGCGAGTGGATAAAGAAGCTCGCTGCAGAAACCGATGCTGTCCGGACGCATCTGCAATCCGCGTTCGAATCGAAGGAACTGCATCTGCGAGAGAATGCGCTCCGAGCCGCCGCTAAATTTGACCAAAAAACGTGGAAGCGCCTGGAACGCACTCTCCGCCATCGCTCCCGCTTCGTGCCCATCGGCGGTCTCGCCGCCGAATGTCTCGCGCTGGAACGTTTCGAGAACGCTAGGGAGCTTCACGTCAAGGCTCTCCGCACCCAGAAGCCGAAAGCGTGGCATACCCTCCGCATCGGCGTGAAACGCTTCCGTTACACAGTTGAAAGCCTCCTCCCCGAGCACTATGCCAAGTGGAACGACAATCTGAAGCGCCTCCAGGATTTACTTGGCGAAACCCATGACCTCGACGTCCTCGCAGCGCTTGTCAGGAAGTCCGGCGTCGTGGAAACCGAAGACTCTCTCAACCATTGGCAGGAAGTCATCGAGCGCGAGAGGAATGAACACATCGAAACCTATCGTCAGCTCACTCTCGGCAAGACAAGTCTCTGGAATATTTGGCGCTCTGGGCTCCCGACGAACGGCCGTGTCGCGGAAGCTGCTCTGGCTCGCTTGCGCGCCACGGCCCGCGCGGTTGATCCCCATGTGCGCCGCACTTCGCAAGTTTCCCGCGTGGCCGTCGCTTTGTTTGATGCTTTCAGGCGCGCGGACATCGCCCCTGCGTTTAGCGACCCAGCCATTCACCGGATTCTGCACGCCGCGGCTCGCGTGCATGGCGTCGGTGAGGCGGGGGCGGGCAGATCTCCTCATAAATCCGCGCGCAAATTCCTGCTTGGTCTCGCCGTGCCTCCCGGGTGGAGCAACGAAGATTGGGAAGTGCTCGCTGCCGCGGTCCGTTACCATCGCGGTGCAGAACCCCGTGCAAAGGATGGTCCTTTTTCTAACCTTTCCGCCGAGCAACAGAACAGCGTCCGCGCCGTGGCTGGCATTTTGCGACTGGCGCGCGCGCTGCGTAAGTGTGGCGTGGCAACAGGCGCGGGGTTCCGCTCGGAGAAATCTGCGGACGCCGTCATGCTTCGCGTCCCCAGCCTCGCCGATGACGTCGAAACGGCGTCCCGCCTTGCCGCGGGCAAGCATCTCTTGGAAGAGTGTCTGCGCGTGCCTCTAATATTGAAAGCTGCCGCGAAGCCGGTAAAAGTCGTTACTTTCGAGGCCCGCCAAGCTCCGGAGTTCTCGGTTATTGCTTCCGACTGAAGCTTGCTGATCTACTTTCCCGCGCGTCTCAGCAACTTTGGAGTCCCCAGCCACACAAGCTGGCCAATCGGCGGTGAAAGCCGCTTTAGCTCCACGAATGCCACACCCGCTTTTTTCAAAGCGGTCAGGTGCTTCTTCGAACCCAGAGCCGTCGCGATGACGTCATCGAGTTGCGGCGCATGCCCAAACAGAAAAACCGAGGACGCCTGCTTCTCCTTCGCAAGCTCTCGAAAAAGTTGCGAAGGTTCCGCTCCCGGCAGTAGCAAGTCCGTCCGCCGGATTTTCTGCTTGGGGTATTCGAGCGCGCTCGCGAAAATTTCCGCCGTCTGCGCCGCGCGCACGTACGGGCTCGTCAGAAGCAGATCGCCCACCGCTCCAAGCGCCGCCACGCCTTTTGCCACCTGCTTTGTCTTTTCGACACCTTCCTCGGTGAGATACCGCTCCGGATCAGGAGGACATTGCGGATCCTCGCGGTCAATGGCGATCCCGTGGCGGATGATGTACAGCTGCATGATTCCTCTCTCTCATGGACTTCGAATAAGGGCCGCGGGCAATCACGAGCAAGATGCCCGGACATTTCATCCTGAACATCAACGTTCACTGTGGACCGTCAACCTGTTTGCGCTTGCCGGAAATACAGCCTAACGTGAAATTCCTTTTCAAAGAGTTCCGCGCTGCGATTCGCGTCCCGCAAATCTTCAGCCGCATCGCCTCGCGCATGCACTTGCAAGCCCACCGCTCCCTGCTGAAATGAAGCACGGAGCTTCATCACGCGTTGCCGGTGCGAATGGTCCAGCGCCTCCGCGATTCGCAGTATCGCCGCAAGCCGCCGCGTGATCCGTTTGTCCGAATTGTTCAGCGACGAATACGCCGTGTGATGCCCGGCGGGCTCGGACTTCCGGTTGTGATATCGCACCAGCGCGGCCGCAACTGCCCGGTCGCGTCCATCCAGACCCGGAATATCCCCGTTCAGCGCCAGATACTCCCCATGTTTGTGATGCCCGCGGTGGCTGATCAGGTGTCCGGTATCGTGCAGCAGCGCCCCCGCTTCCAGCAGCACGCGCGAATGTGCTGGCATGTGATGTACCGGCTGCAACTGATCGAAGAGTTGGATACTTAGCTCGCGGACGTGTTCCGCGTGCTGCTGCTCGTAGCCAATCCGCCGCGCAAAACTCCGCGTGCCCACGAGCGCCTGCCGCTCCGTCGCGTTGTACCGGTGCGGCTCCTTGCGTGAAAACGCCTCCCGCGCAATCTCCTGCAACAACCCTTCCCGGACGCCCACTCCGGGGAACGCCAGCGTACGCACGTTCATGTATCGCCCGAGCGTGAGAAACGTGATCGCCGCAACGCCCATCACGTCCGCGCGGTCGCGCCGCACGGCATACGCTTTCATGCGGTCGCGCACATCGCGCCGGAGAATCTCTGGCAACCGCGCACGCAAGAGCGACAAATCGATCGTCAGGAGGCCGTGCTGACGCGGCCCTGGCGCAACATTCGCCAGCGTCTCCGCGTTTCCTCCCAGGGCCACCGCGATGCTCTCTCCAAGATTCGGCCGCGGCACCAATTTCGACTCCAGCAGCGCGCCCACGTACCGCCGCACCTGCTCGGCTTGAGCCGGACGAATCACGCCCGGAAGGTTCAGAGTAGTCATCAAACGCACCGTGCCCACCGGCAACTGCGCGCCCTGTTCCACGGTGTGGTCACGGAGGATGCTGACCTCCATGCTTCCGCCGCCAAGATCCGCGATGCACCGGGGTGGCTCCTCCGGTCCCAGCGCCGCCAATACCGCTTCCCGGCCCAAGCGTGATTCTTCAATCGCACTGATCACTTCCAGCGAGATTCCCGACCTTTGTTTGATCCGGCGCACAAACGAATTGCGGTTTCGCGCTTCGCGCGTGGCGCTCGTGGCCACGGCGCGATAGCGCGTGACGCCGAACTCATCCAGCACTTCGCGGAAATGCCGGAAGGCTTTGGCCGCTTTTTTTGAAATCTCTTCGCTGAAGCGGTGCCGCACGAAAACACTCTCTCCCAATCGCAACGGGTAGCGTTCCGTGTGCACTGGTTCGATGTCCAGTGCGGAATAGGCGCGCGCCACGGACAATCGAACCGCGTTCGAACCGGCATCAATGGCCGCGATATGAACCGGATCGGACATTTCAGGAACTACCGCCAGAGGTGCGCGAGTGCGGCGGAAGGACTGTACTTCGTTGCGCGAATTCCCAACTGTTCGCCAATGCGCAGCCGCAGTTGCTTGTTCACCACGGGAACGCTGGCCTCGCCGTCCAGTTCGAGGAAACTGTGTTTCTTGGCCATGACCTCAAACTCCCGCTTGATCATCGTCTGATAGCGGATGAAAGACCAGTAGAGATCGTGCGAAAGCGACATGTCTCGTCCGGCTTCCCAATAACTGATCGCCTGCGCTTTCTTGAATTCGCGCCCGAAAGCCGTCTCCGGCCGCACGTTCAGCCAGAACGTCAGGTGCGGTCGCAGCGCCATGGCGTAGAGCCCGCTCATGTAGTCGCGGTTGATCCCGCGCACGACGCCGCGCGCAATCAATGTAAAAATAAAGCGGTCCGCCAGCACGATCGTGCCGGACCGCAACGCGGGCAAAATGCGGTGTTCCACCTGATCGAAAAAGTCCGTCGCGTACATCAGCGCCAATGTCAGTCGCGTCGCCGCATTCTTCGCCAGTAGCTCGTCAATGTCACGTCCCACCAGATTCGAACGCCGCAAGCCGCTCGTCTGCACCGCGAACCCCTCCGATTCCAGCCACTCCTGCAACAGCGCAATCTGCGTCGACCGACCCGATCCATCCATCCCTTCAATGACGATCAGGTTGCCTGTGATTTCGCTCGGATCGAAACCGACCAGCGGCTCGCCAAAAAAATATTGCGACGAAGCATCCTCCGTATGCGCAGCCGCTTTTGCCGCAGCCGCCGGCGCTGCCGCGGGTGGCAGCGCGGAGGTTTCCGCGGTAGGAACCGCTGCCGCCGTTTTCTCTTTTTCCTGGTCCGGCATGTTCACTCCGGTTCCTGCGCGCGCGGAGCGAAGCGCTTGAGATCGATCTTGGAAGCCACGATGTCCCGCATCTGTTTCTGCAGTTTGTTCACGGGCAGCGTGCCGTCCAGCACCACGAAATTGTCCGTGTCCACCATCCTGTCGTACTCCTCCAGGATCCGCGCCTGGAACAGCCGGAAACTTTCTGCCCGGTCGTAAGACATTCCGAGGTCCATGCCTGCTTCGTAGTATTTAAGTTTCGGGCGGCCGCTCAGGATGCGGTGTACCGCGACGTCCA
>WNFP01001013.1_pt1 | contig 23792 bp, 19 predicted proteins | sample 5400201 | NCBI WGS metagenome assembly WNFP01 (sample SAMN13153355, study PRJNA577476) | soil metagenome | isolation source: 115 cm saprolite under Madrone tree | place: USA:California | collected 2016-06-14
GGAAGTGGATAAGGCTTTCGCGCAGGACCCAGACATCAATGCGCATGGCCAGCTCTACTTCTCGCTGTACTTTGGAATGACCGGCTTGCACGCCTTGCACATGATCATTGGTGCAGGCCTGCTCATTTGGCTCATCAGGGGTTCTTTTCGCGGCCGCTTCACGCCGCAGTACAACACTCCCGTTGAAATCGTGGGTCTGTACTGGCACTTCGTCGATATTGTGTGGATCTATTTGTTCCCGTTGTTATATCTGATTGACAGGCATCGGTAGGAGAGTTTGGGAGAGTCGCGCGTGTCCAAGCACATCGTTTCGCCTGTAGTTTACATCGTCATCTTCGCGTCCTTGATGCTCGGCACCGCCATCACCATTTGGGCCGCATTCCAGAATTTTGGTAAATTCAATATCGTCATCGCTCTCGCCATCGCCACGATTAAGGCTACCCTCGTTGTTCTCTACTTCATGCACGCCCGCTATAGTCCCAAGCGCACGCAGCTCGTCATCGTCTGTTCGGTTTTTTGGCTCGCCATCATGCTCGCCCTAACCCTCGCTGACTACGACACGCGTCCGCGCGAAGGCCGTTTGGCGTCCGCCAATACCTGCTATCACGTCTGATTTTTTGGTGGTCGGTTACTGCTCCGGATAGCTCACACTGACGGACACGCTCTTGGCGTTGCGCCAGCATTCCCGGCGGCATTCCACCTTCAACAGCACGGTGACGCTGCCAGTGACCGTTCTGCCAGAGTTGTCCTCCCCGGTGAACGTGCCAGACATGCCCGTGCCGCTCCCCGCGCACCTCAATGGCAGCGCCAGCGACTCAACCGAGCCATCCACGAGCAAGTAACTCAGCTCGATCATGGACCCGTTGACGCACGTGACGCCCTCCGACCATTGATCGGCGGGCTTATCGTACAGCGCCGTCACATCGATCTGCGTTCCGTGAATGGAATTGCCTCTGTCGTCCAGCGCCGCGACGTCGTGCAGCAACGAGTGATCGCTGCCGATGTCGGGGCCTGTTCCGTTCCAGTTGAGCGTGATCGTGTCGCCGGGGGCCTGCGCCTTGGCTGGGACGAGCGCCAGAGCGATCAATGCAAGTGCCGTAACCAGGGAGAACTTTTTCATTTCTTCTCCTTCTCGGGTCGATCTAGGCGGTCGAGCTAGCCTCATGATGCCACCAAACGCGGATGGCTAGGCGTCTCTATCCATCAAAACCGTGCGCGGCTCTGTGAATAAGTTCATAATGGATTCGGCACCTTGTACGGCGCATTCCTATCATTCTTGTCCTCTGAGTTCAAACCCATAACTTCGATCGGGGCACAATTTCGTAATTATTTTGGTGGTTTGGGGAGATTCGGTGACGTTCCGCAGGGAATGCCGGGTCACCAGTCGGCGGGAAATAAAAAAGGGGGAGTAGCGAACCGGCCCAGCCCTCAATCCCCTAAAGGGATCCTCGGTTCGCCCCCCCCACGGCCATAAGAAGTGCAAGCCCCAGGCCAATCCTAAAGTGTTTATTTTCAATGAACTGCTGAACGAATTCCAAGTAAAAAAGCTCTACCTCCCCCGAAAATTTACCTGCCCTCTGGGAGGCCTGTGGAGGCCAAAGGCACAGATTCAATTGATCCATTAGCCGGAGAAATCCCGCGTATCTCGCGCAGTTTGCTGGACATACCGGCCATCCGAGCGGCCTCGGCTGCCCCTCCTACGGCGTTACGCCTACCCGGTGCCACCGCCAGGACCTTCTGGTACGCCACGAGGGCCTCCTTCGGCTGGTGCATCTCCATGAGCAGATCACCGAGCAGTTCCCGGGCGGGCCGGACCGTACCGGGCGTCACGGGATGCTTTTCTGCGGCATCTTCCTGGTCCGCCGCCATTCGCAGCAGGCGCAGAGCATCGTAGGTTCGATGTTCCGCGAAAGCCACCCATCCTCCGGCTTCCTCGCCCTGGATCGCCACCTGTTCCGCCCAGTACGCGTCTCCTTTGTCCTTCAATTCCCCGGAAAGCCTGCGCACAGCTTCTCTCTCGCGCCGCGCCGCCTGCAGGTTTCCCGTGTGCGCGGCACCCAGGGTTTCGGCTTCCGCCCAGTGCTGCTGTTCCAGTGCGCAGCGCGCCCGAATCGCGGCTGTTGCATAGTTGATCTTGAACGCGAACGACGGTTTCACGTTGCTCGGTGCGGGAAGGTGCTCTTTGATCTTCTCGGCCTCGGCATTCCGGCCCAGTTGCAGGTAAGCATAGGTCAGATAATCCAGCGCATGAAACTCTTCGCCCTGGTCGCCATGTTTTTGGGCCGCCGCAACGGCGGCGATGTTCGATGAGATCGAATCCTCCCAGAGTCCCAGCCGGATGAAAATGTGCGACGGCATGTGCAATGCGTGCGGGAGACCGGGAGCGATCTTGGAGTAGGCCCGTGCGGCCCCCACGCCCTGCGGCGCGAGCACCGGATTGTCATAGGCATGGATCAGGTAGTGCGCGACTCCCGGATGACCGGGATACGCCGCAAATACCGGCTCGAGGATGGCCGCCGCTTTTCGTTGGTTGCCATACGTCTTGTCTTCCGGCGCAGCCGTCGCCACCAGCGCCAGCGCGTAGAAGATCGCCGCTTCCTGATCCTTCGGATTTCGCTCCTGCACTCCGTGCATGGCATCTCGGTACGCCATGGCGCGCGCCGCATGGCTGCGCTGCTTCCAACCGTCATAGAAAACGCCCAATGCCTCGACGTAGTCTTTTTCACGCGGCGTTCCCCGCTTTAATTCGCGCGCCTTCTGAATCTCGGCGGAACCGCGTTGCAATTCCTCCGGCCCGGGGTAAGGCTCCCATAACTGGTGGTATTCCGTCATCGCCAGCCCCCAATGCGCCATGGCGCAGCGGGGATCTCTTGCCGCGGCATCGCGGAACGCTTCCTCGGATTCTTCGTAGGTGAACGAATGCAGCAGCGCCACGCCGCGCGTGAAGGATTCTTGTGCTCCGGCGGTGCACGACACCGGAAACTCTACGGTTCCGAGCGGTCCCTTCGCTCCGTGGCTCCCATGCTCTTGCTCGCTGAAAACTTTGCCATGGAACGGAAGCAGCAAGACGAAGGCCCCCAGCAGTTTGATTGCGCCTTTGCCTGTTTTTCCCACGTGAAGACTCCTGACGGATTTTCGTTTGCCGTCGATGGTAGTGCCCTCGGTCCAGAGGGTCAATCGAGCAGCGGTTCGTTGCATTCATTCTATCGGTTCGCCAGCATCAACGAAATGGCGCATTCGGGAGCGGAAACCTTGTGGGCCAAACGCGCACGGAGTAGACTTTTCGCCTGCGTTTGCTCGGGAGGTGTGGCATGGCCCGTATCGTCCGCTGCGGCCTGATTCAGGCCCAATGTGAGTGGTCTCCGGAAAAGTTCTCGCTCGCCGAAATCAAAAAGAAAATGATCGCCAAGCACGAGCGCCTGATCACCGATGCCGCAAAGAAAAAAGTGCAGATCCTCGGACTGCAAGAGCTCTTCTACGGCCCGTATTTCTGCGCCGAACAGCAAACTCGCTGGTATGAGCTGACCGAACGCGTCCCCAACGGCCCCACCGTCACCATGATGCAGAAGCTCGCCAAGAAGCACCAAATGGTCCTCGTCGTCCCGGTTTACGAGGTCGAGATGACCGGCGTCTACTTCAACACCGCTGCGGTCATCGACGCCGACGGCCGCTATCTGGGCAAATACCGCAAGCACCACATTCCTCATTGTCACCCCGGATTTTGGGAAAAGTTTTATTTCACGCCGGGAAACGCCGGCTACCCCGTCTTCCAGACTCGTTATGCCCGCGTCGGTGTGTACATCTGCTACGACCGCCACTTCCCGGAAGGCGCGCGCATCCTCGGACTCAACGGCGCGGAAATCGTCTACAACCCTTCCGCCACTGTCGCCGGGCTCTCCGAATATTTGTGGGAACTGGAGCAACCCTCTCACGCAGTTGCTAACGCTTATTTTATCGCTGCCATCAACCGCGTCGGCACCGAAGCTCCCTGGAAAATTGGCGAATTCTACGGAAAGAGTTATTTCTGCGACCCGCGCGGAAAAATCGTTAAGCAAGCCAGCCGCGATAAAGATGAATTGCTCGTCGCGGAACTGAATCTCGATGAAATTCAGAAAGTCCGCGATACCTGGCAGTTTTACCGCGACCGCCGGCCGGAATCGTACGGAGAAATCACGCGCACCCGCGCGGCCGAAAACGCCGAGGCGGCAAACTGAATGGCGCAACGCGGCTGCCACACCACATTTCCGGTCCATGGAGGACGCGGGGTGAGCCTTCACGATGAGTGAATCTAGTACGCTTCGCGCGGAAACCATCCAGAGCAGTTCGCTCTACAACAAAGACCTTGCTCCGGTCTCGAGCGACCGCCGCACCTGGCGCACCTATAACTACGCCGCTCTCTGGATCTCCATGAGTGTGAACATCCCCACCTACATGCTCGCCAGCGGAATGATCGCCGGCGGCATGAACTGGAAGCAGGCGCTCTTCACCGTTTTTCTCGGCAACGTGCTGGTGCTGATTCCCATGCTTCTGAACGCGCATGCCGGTGCGCGATACGGCATCCCGTTTCCGGTTTTTGCGCGCGCATCATTCGGCGTCCTGGGCGCCAATGTTCCGGCGATTCTGCGCGCCCTCGTCGCCTGCGGCTGGTTTGGCATTCAAACCTGGATCGGCGGCGAAGCCATCAACGCCATGATCGTGGCCCTTGCGCCCGGTTGGGCGAATTTTCACTCCGGCCCGGCGGTCTGCTTTTTCTTTTTCTGGCTTCTGAATGTGTTGGTGATTCTCCGCGGCATTGACACCATTCGCTTTCTGCAAGGCATCTCCGCTCCGTTCTTGCTCCTCATCGGACTTGCCCTTCTTCTTTGGGCGCGCAGCAAAGCGGGCGGCTTCGGCCCGATGCTGGCAACGCCCTCAAAATTTCAGAGCTTTGCTGAATTCTTCCGTTTCTTCATCCCGTCGCTCACCGGCGTGGTCGGCTTCTGGGCCACCGTCTCCCTGAACATTCCGGATTTCACGCGCTACGCGCGCAGCCAGCGCGATCAAATCGTCGGCCAGGCCCTCGGCCTCCCCGCGACCATGACTTTTTATTCTTTCATCGGCATCGCCGTTACCTCCGCCACTCTGCTTATTTTTGGCCAGGCCTTGTGGAATCCGGTTGCCGTCCTCGCGCGTCTCGGCAATCCCTGGGCCGTGGTTCTGGCGATGATCGCGTTGCTCATGGCCACTCTCAACGTCAACGTGGCCGCCAACGTCGTCTCTCCCGCCAACGATTTCTCGAATCTTTCGCCGCGCCGCATCAGTTTCCGCACCGGCGGCTTGATCACCTGCGCCATGGGCATCGTCATGCAGCCTTGGAAACTGATGGCGGGCTACGGCAGCTACATCTTCGGCTGGCTCGTCGGCTACTCCGGATTTCTCGGCCCCATCGCGGGCGTCCTCATCTGCGATTATTTCGTCGTGCGCAAGAAATTCCTCTTCGTCGAGGATCTTTATCAGCGCCAGGGCCAATACGAATACTCGCGCGGTTTCCATTGGACGGCCATTGGGGCGCTGGTGGCCGGTGCTGGTGTCGCTTTCGTGGGCCTTGTAGTTCCGCCGCTGCGCGTCCTATATGACTACGCGTGGTTCGTGGGCTTTCTAGTCAGCTTTCTCGCATACTTCATCTTGATGAACCGCGTTGCGGTTGTCGCCCAGCCGGCGGACTGAGGAGGATCATTTTTCATGGACTTCGGCATCACCATCAAACCGGACATCGCCATCGGCCGGATTTTGAATCTTACCCGCCAGGCCGAAATCTCCGGATTCTCCTACGGCTGGATCTTCGATTCCCACGTCATCTGGAAGGAACCGTTTCCGCTCCTGACACTCATGGCTGCCAACACCAAAAAAATGCGCCTGGGTACCTGCGTCACAAACCCTGCGGTGCGCGATGTCACCGTTTCCGCAAGCCTGTTCGCTACCCTCAATCTAGCCTCGCAGGGGCGCATGGAACTGGGCATCGGGCGCGGCGACAGCTCCCGCCGCGTGCTGGGGAAAAAACCCACCACGCTCGAAAACCTCGAGGAGTTCGTCCGCATCTTCCGCAACTTGAACGCCGGCAAAACGGTCGATCTCGATGGCGTCCCCACAAAATTTCCCTGGACCAATGGCGAAGTTCCCCGCGTGTGGGTTGCCGGCTACGGCCCCAAGGCCCTGCGCACCGCGGGACGCATCGGCGACGGCGTGATTCTCCAGTTTGCCGACCCGGACTTGATTGCCTGGTGCCTCGGCTTCGTGCGCGAAGGCGCAAAAGAAGCCGGCCGCGACTTCAGCAAGATCGAAGTGATGGCTGCCGCGCCCGTCTGGGCCTCCGACGACCTGAAAACCGCGCGCGAGCACGTCCGCTGGTTTCCCGCCCTCGTTTCCAATCACGTGATGGACCTCATCTCCAAATACAAGCCCGAAGAACTGCCCCCCGCGCTGACCTCCTTTGTAAAGGACCGCGGCAAGTACGATTATCTCCATCACTGCGAAGTCGGCAGCGACAACGCCCAATTCGTCAGCGACGAGGTCGTCGACCGCTTCTGCATCCTCGGCCCCATCGACGAGCATCGCAAGAAGCTCGACCGCTTGCGCAAGGTCGGGGTCACCCAATTCAACATCTACCTGATGTCCGGCGACGAAGAAAAAACCCTCGATGTCTATGAACACAAGATCCTGCCGCACCATGCAAAATAGCTGAAGCTCACCCCTTCAGGGGTGAGGCTTTCCGTTCCGCCCGCAACAAGCGTCAGCTTCAGTGAGAGGTCCCGCTGGTCTTGAAGATTGCAAAAACCCAAAATCCCCCTTGACAAATCCATTATGTATGCTATACTTGATGCTGTAGATAACTGTGCATGGAGTGCGGGAGCTTGCTCCCGCTTTTCTTTCTTCGGCCCCCGATCTTCGCTGGTTGCCCTATTTGATGACTCAAAACATCCCTTTTAGAATCAACCAATTACGAATTGCAAATTTTTTAAGTCTTTTGCTTTGATATTCTTATGAAGTGCCGGGGGGTAGGGGGGCCCTCGGTTTCACCCCTTCCCATCTGTTTCCAACTCAGCCAAAATCGGTTCCTAGAGGAGTTAAAGATGCGCTTTGATACGGTAATCCGCAACGGCACGGTGGTCACGGCAACCGACACTTGCCTCGCCGACGTCGGCATCAACGGCGACAAAGTCACCGCCATCGCCGCCCAGCTTCCCGTCGAAAACGCCACGCGCATCATCGATGCGGTAGGCATGCTCGTCATCCCCGGCGGCATCGACGTCCATACGCATCTCGACATGCCCTTTGGCGGCACGACCAGCGCCGACGATTTCCAGACCGGCACCATCGCCGCCGCTTTTGGCGGCACCACCACGCTCATCGACTTCGCCATCCAGTACAAAGGCCAATCGCTCCGCCAGGCCTTCGATACCTGGATGAAAAAAGCCCACGACAAAGCCGTCACGGACTACGCCTTCCACTGCATCATCACCGATCTCGGTTCCGCGCAGCTTGAAGAAATGGGCCAGCTCATCCGCGAAGGCGTTACCAGCTTCAAGCTCTTTATGGCCTACCCCGGCGTCTTCATGCTCGACGACGCCACGATCTTCAAAGCCATGCGCCAGGCCGCCAAGCACAACGGCCTCATCTGCATGCATGCGGAAAACGGCGGCGCGATTGATGTGATCGTCCAGCAAGCGCTCGCCGAAGGAAAACGCGCCCCGAAGTATCACGCGCTCACGCGCCCCACCACCGCCGAAGCGGAAGCCACTTCCCGCGCCATCGCCCTAGCCGAAATGGCCGGCGCCCCCGTCTACATCGTCCACCTCTCCTGCAACGAAGCGCTCGAAAAAGTCCGCGAGGCGCGCGACCGTGGCCTCCCCGCCTACGCCGAGACGTGTCCGCAATACTTATATCTTTCGCTGGAAAATATGGACGCCCCTGGATTTGAAAGCGCGAAGTACGTTTTCACTCCGCCGCTCCGCGAGAAGTGGCACCAGGAAAAACTCTGGCAGGGCCTCGCCAAAGACACTCTGCAAGTCGTCTCCACCGACCATTGCCCCTTCTGCTTTAAGGAACAAAAAGAACTCGGCAAGGACGACTTCACCAAAATTCCCAACGGTGGCCCCGGCATCGAGCACCGCTTGAGCCTTGTGTATACCGGCGGAGTCCACGGCAAGCATTTTTCCCCGAATCGCTTCGTCCAGCTCGTCGCGACCGCACCCGCAAAACTCTTCGGCCTCTACCCGCGCAAAGGCACCATCGCCGTCGGCTCCGATGCCGACCTGGTGATTTTCGATCCCAACCACGAAGAAGTCATTAGCGCCAAGACCCACCACATGCGCGTCGACTATTCCATGTTCGAGGGCATCCGCACCAAGGGCGCACCCAAAACCGTTTTCTCCCGCGGCCGCGCCGTTATCGATTCCGGCAAATTCGTAGGCCGCCCCGGCGCCGGACAATTCCTCCGCCGCCAAACCTATTCAGGAATATGAGGAGCCGGTGCCGTATCTCAAGGAACCAGCGCTTGAGCCGCGTGATGATTCTTGACCGCTGCCCTACGGGCGGTTCAGTGCGCCGTGAAAAATGTGCAAAACCTCGACTGCTTGCTCCTTGATGCGGTACGCGACCATATAAGGCAGGCGCGACAACACCAGTTCGCGCGTTCCTTCTTCGCGTCCCAGCCTTCCGCGGCGAGGTGAGATCTTCAAGGATCGAATGGTTTCGTAAAGCTCAAGTACGGTGGACTGCGCAAGCTGCGGAGAATGCTCGGTGAGGTAATTCTTGATGTGTTCTAGGTCTTCCGCGGCGGCGTGCGTCCAGCGAATCCGCATTACGGCCGGAACATTCGCTTGACGCGGGCGTCCATTTCCTCTTCTTCGACGAATTCGCCACGGCCAGCCTGCTCGATGCCCTTTCGGACGCCGGCTCGAAAGCGTGTGTCATCTTCCAGCAGCCGCAGCGCCGCATCCTTCACCAGTTCTGCTGGGGCCACGCCTTCCTGCGTGGCGATTTTGGCGAGACGTGCTTCTTCTTCGGGTGTGAATCGGACTTCCATGATTCTTCAGACTAGGCGGGCACGCGGCCCGTGTCAAGCCGGGGAGAGTTCTCGTCTTCTCCTGCGGCCGCGCCGTCATCGACTCCCGAGAATTCGCCGGTCGCCCGGCGCCGGCCAATTCCCCAACTAACCGCCTAGCGGAAATCGACGCACAACAGGTCTCCTTGACCCGTTTCTTTCCCTCCTGCTATTGTGGGAAGTTATCTTGGGCTCAGTGTACCTACTGAGTGCCAGGGCTCCTGTGGAGGGAGCGTTTTCGTCTCATGGGCCTGACCAAACTGGTAATCCGGGGCGCGCGCCAGCACAACCTCAAGAACATCAGCGTCGAAATCCCCCGAAACTCCCTCACGGTCATTACCGGCCTTTCCGGCTCCGGCAAGTCGTCGCTTGCCTTCGACACAATCTACGCCGAAGGCCAGCGCCGCTACGTGGAGTCGCTCTCCGCCTATGCGCGCCAGTTCCTCGACCAGATGGAGCGCCCTGAAGTCGACGTGATCGAAGGGCTTTCACCCTCGATCGCCATCGAACAAAAAACCACGACGCGTTCGCCGCGCTCCACCGTCGGCACCATTACGGAAATTTACGATTACCTCCGCGTAATCTACGCCACCGTCGGCGTCCCGCATTGCCCGAACTGCGGCAAGCCCATCACGCGGCAGTCCAGCGAGCAGATTGTGCAATCCATCTTGCACGGCGAAATCTGCAAGGACGACGATCGCATCATGATCCTCGCGCCTATCGTGCGCGGGCGAAAAGGCGCTTTTCGCAAAGAACTCGAAAAACTCGCGCAAGACGGCTACGTTCGCGTACGCATCAATGGCGAGCTTTTTCCGCTCGATGAACTTCCGGTCATTGATAAGCGCAAGAATCACACCATCGAAATCGTCATCGATCGCCTGCTGGTCAAGCAAGGCATTGCCGCGCGCCTCGAACAGTCCATCGCCACCGCGCTCAAGCTTGCTAGCGGCCTCGTCACCGTCGCCATCGTCGGCGGCAACGAACACACTTTTTCTGAAAAACTCGCTTGCCCCGATTGCGGAATCTCCGTTCCGCAACTCGAGCCGCGCTCCTTCAGTTTCAATTCACCCTACGGCGCGTGCCCGGCCTGCAACGGCCTCGGCTCGAAATACGATTTCGATCCTTCAAAGATCATCACCGATTGGACCCGCCCGCTCTTCGATGGAGGCCTTGGCCCAGGCTCCGGCTCGGCAATTCTCAAGCGCACGCTCGAGCTCGGAGCTTACGCGCACGGCTTCGACCTCGAAACGGCGTTTGAAAAATTCCCCGCACGAATCCAGAACATGCTTCTCTACGGCTACCCGCCGTCCAACGCGCGCTCTGGAGAAAACGGATCAGCCGGGAAGAAGTCCAAAACCGAAAAGGGTTTTCGTTTTCCGGGCATCCTGAAATTCCTCGAAAGAAATTTCGAGGAGTCCAACTCCGATACCTATCGCGAGTGGATAACGCAGTACATGTCCGCCACGCTGTGCGGCGTCTGCCACGGCAAGCGTCTGCGTCCCGAATCGCTGGCGGTCAAACTCGGAGGCTTGTCCATCGCCGATTTCACCGCGCTCTCGCTCAGCGCCGGACGCCCCGCCGTCGACAAAATTCTCGCGCAACTCACCGAGCGTCAAAAAGAAATCGCCGCTCGCCCGCTCGAAGAAGTTTCCGAGCGTATCGATTTCCTGCTCGCCGTAGGCCTCGGCTATCTCAGCCTGGACCGTTCCGCCGCCACGCTCTCGGGCGGCGAAGCCCAGCGCATCCGCCTGGCCACGCAAATCGGCTCGCGCCTCCGCGGCGTTCTCTACGTTCTCGATGAACCCAGCATCGGCCTCCACGCGCGAGACAACGCACGCCTTCTCGGATCGCTCGAACAGCTTCGCAATCTCGGCAACACCGTCCTCGTCGTAGAGCACGACGAAGACACCATCCGCCGCGCCGATTTCGTTGTCGACCTCGGCCCCGGCGCGGGCAACGCTGGCGGCTACCTCGTTGCCCAGGGCAAACCCGCGCAAATCGAAGCCACCCCGGCGTCCCTCACCGGCCAATACCTCAGCGGCGCCGCTAAAATCCTCGTCCCCGAAAAGCGCCGCAGCCCCAACGGCAAAGCAATCCAAATTCTCGGCGCCAGCGCCAACAATCTCAAAGAAGTCGACGTCACGCTGCCGCTCGGCGTGCTCACCGTCGTCACCGGCGTCTCCGGCTCCGGCAAATCCACGCTCGTCAACGACATTCTCTACCGCGCGCTCGCGCAGAAACTCTATCGCTCCTCCGAAGCGCCCGCCGCGCACCGCGAAATTACCGGGGCCGAGCACATCGACAAAGTCATCGAGATCGATCAGGCCCCCATCGGCCGCACCCCGCGCTCGAATCCCGCCACTTACACCGGCGTCTTCGCGCCCATTCGCGATCTCTTCGCCATGCTTCCGGAATCACGCGAGCGCGGCTATCGCCCCGGCCGCTTCAGCTTCAACGTGAAGGGCGGCCGCTGCGAAGCATGCCAGGGGGACGGCCTGCGCCGCATTGAAATGAATTTTCTGCCGGATGTTTACGTGATGTGCGAGGTTTGCCGCGGCCGCCGCTACAATTCAGAAACGCTCGCCGTCCGCTACAAGGGCCACTCCATCAGCGACGTCCTCAATCTCCCTTCGTCCGACGCGCTGAAGCTTCTGGAAAATATTCCGCAGATTCAGCAGAAACTTTCAACGCTCGTGGAAGTCGGACTCCGCTATGTAACTCTCGGCCAGTCCGCCACCACGCTTTCCGGCGGCGAAGCCCAACGCATTAAGCTGGCTCGCGAACTTTCCAAACGACAGACCGGCCGCACCCTATACATCCTCGATGAACCCACCACGGGCTTGCACTTCGACGACGTTCGAAAACTTCTCGACGTCTTGCAGCGCCTCGTCGATCTCGGCAACACCGTGCTCATCATCGAGCACCACCTCGACGTCATTAAACAAGCCGACTGGATCATCGACCTCGGTCCCGAAGGCGGCGAAGGCGGCGGCCGCATCGTCGCCCAGGGCCCGCCCGAACTCGTCGCGCGCACCAAAAAATCCTACACCGGCCAGGCCCTCGCCCGCGTTCTCGGCATCTCCAACAACGGTCACCACAATGGCAGCGCGAAATAGTGTCACTGGCACGATCGCAGCATTTGTACGGGCGCTCCGACCGGGTCGGAACACCCCATCTCGCCAATTTCACTCATGCTTGGTATTGTGCCCGTTGCGCGTTAGAGTATCCCATTCTCAATGAGCATCTATTCCCTCCAACCGATCACGCTCGGCGCGGTTCACACCTACCCGCTGGCCTCGCGCAAGAGCAAAGTCAGCATCCGTGATTTTGCAAAGCCCCCCGCCGCGAATGCCTCGCTCACAAAATTTCTCGATTCACTTCCAAACTTCCTCGCCGCCGAAGATCTTCGCCAACTTCTCGGCGCCATTCAGAGCGCGCGAAAACAGCGCAGAGCCATCCTCTGGGGAATCGGCGGCCACGTCATTAAAGTCGGCCTCGGTCCCGTCCTGATCGATTTGATGAAACGCGGCTTCATCTCCGGAATCGCCATGAACGGCGCGGCGCTCATCCACGATTTCGAGATCGCGCTTGTGGGAAATACTTCCGAAGACGTTGAAGCGGGAATCGGCGAAGGGCAATTCGGCATGGCCGCCGAAACCAGCCAATACATCAATGAATTCGCCAAACTTGCTCACCGCATCCGAATCGGCTACGGCGAAGCCGCCGGGCAATTCCTCACCAGCGGCATCATTGAAGTCAAATACTCCGAATCCAGCGTGCTCGTTGCGGCATACAAACGGCGCATCCCCGTGACAATCCATCTCGCCATCGGCACGGATATTCCGCACATGCATCCTGGGGCCAATGGCGCGGCGCTTGGCGATGCCACGCATCACGACTTCCGATTGTTCTGCGCGCTGGTGCAGCAAATGCATCCCGGCGGCGTCTATCTCAATTGGGGCTCCGCCGTCCTTCTGCCCGAAGTTTTTCTGAAAGCCGTTTCCGTCGTTCGCAATCTCGGCGTCCCGCTCCGCCCCATTACCACCGCAAACCTCGACTTTATCCAGCACTACCGTCCGTTGCAGAATGTAGTGAAGCGCCCCACTGCGGCGTCGCGTGGCCGCAGCGGCCCTGAATCGCACGGCTACGCCATCACCGGCCACCACGAACTGCTCTTGCCGCTCGTCGCCGCCGCGCTGGCCGCCGGCTGGCCCAAGAAACGCCGTGCTGGAACACGATGAGCCTTTTCGACGACAATCCGCCGAGCCCCCCGGAAGAAAATTTTCCCGCGAAGCCTTCGTCTGGCGAGCCGGCGGAACTGGCGTCTTCGGAACGCTTCGATCAGCCGCTCGGGGGCGACCCTCTTTCCTCCGTGGCCGTCACTCCTGCGGCCTCCGTTCCACCGCCCAATTTGCCGGAAGACTTGCGCATCTCCTGGTCCTGGCCGCATCTTCTGGTCTTTGTCGTCTTTGTCCTGGCCAGTCAAATCGCGCTCGGTATCGTCGTCATCGCTTACTTCTCAGCGGACCAGCACCTCTCTCAAAAGCAACTCAAGCAATTGCTGGAGTCCGATCCAAAGCTCATCATCGGCACCAACGTTCTTTGGTTCGCGCTGATCTTTTTGTTTCTGTATGTCACGCTCGCGGTGCTGCGCGACTCGCCTTTCTGGCGCTCTCTCGGGTGGAAGAAACTCAAATCGGACCCCGCCGGAGGCCAGGGCCGTCCGTGGATGTATTTCCTTTCCGGCTGCGGCCTGTCCATCTTCGTGGTCATCGCCAGTTCGCGAGTCAAAGACGCGGACCACGTGCCCATCCAGGAGTTCTTCAAGAACCGTACGGGCGCCTTCTCGCTCATGGCCATGGCCGTACTCATCGCGCCCCTTGTAGAGGAAACCATCTTTCGCGGCTACCTGTATCCGGTCTTGGCGCGTATTACCTCTGCGGTTCTCCAGTTCTTCGGCATGGAATTCAGCAGCGCCACTCGTACCGGCGTGGTGGCCAGCATCCTGATGACCGGCATGCTCTTTGGCCTCATGCACGCACCGCAGCTCGGTTGGACCTGGGGCCTGGTCAGCCTGCTCACTCTCGTCGGAGTTATCTTTACTTTCGCCCGCGCCTGGACGGGCACGGTGCTCGCGAGTTTCCTTCTTCACTTAGGCTACAATTCCATGATTGCCTTCACTTCCATCATCGCCACCAAGGGCTTCACCCACATGCCTCCTGGCCACTGAACCGCACATGGACCGATTCGTCTTCCCGGCGTACCTTCGTTACAATAAACAGTTAACGTAAATTGTTTTTGCAGGGGCGCGGCATGCTGCGCCCCATCCCGGTACGATGCCGCGAAGCGGCGTCAAGGAATCGAATCGCATGTACGTAGCCCAACCCATCACATGGACCGATCGCGGCGTGGTCGTGCTCGACCAGCGCCGCCTTCCCGCGGAGGAAGTCTCCTACACCTACACCGACTATCGCGAGGTCGCTAAAGCCATCCGTGAAATGGTCGTTCGTGGCGCTCCGGCCATCGGCGTTGCTGCGGCCATGGGCGCTGCCCTCGGCGTTCTGCATGCTCCCGCGAAATCCGTGGAAACTCTCCGCGCCGAATTCACGGAGATCTGCGACACGCTGGCAAAAACCCGCCCCACCGCTGCCGACCTCTTCTGGGCCCTCGAGCGCATGAAGCGGCGGTTCGCGGAATTAACTTCGGAGACTTCGGATCTCGGCAAGATCAAGCAGGGGATGGTTGAGGAAGCCCAGCAGGTGCACCTCGAAAAGCGTGCTACCGACGAAGTCATCGGCCGCTTCGGCGCGGAATTCATGCCCAGCGAAGGCCAGGTTATGACCCATTGCAACGCCGGCGCGCTCGCCACAGGAGGCATCGGCACCGCGCTGGGCGTCATTCGCGTCGCCGTCGAACAGGGCAAAAAACTCCACGTCCTTGTGCCGGAAACGCGCCCCTATCTCCAGGGCGCCCGCCTCACTGCCTGGGAACTTCACAAAGGCGGCATCCCGCTCACGCTGATCACTGACAACATGGTGGGTCACTTCCTGAAGACCGGAAAAGTTGGGGCTATCGTCACCGGTGCCGACCGCATCGCCGCCAACGGCGACACCGCCAATAAAATCGGCACCTACCAGATGGCCGTTCTCGCCAAGGAGAACAAAGTCCCCTTTTACATCGCCGCGCCTGTTTCCACCTTCGATCTGTCCATCCCCGACGGCGACCACATTCCCATCGAAGAGCGCTCCGCCGCCGAAGTCACGCATTTCCAGGGCGTCCGAATCGCTCCCGACGTGCGCGCCGCGCATCCCGCGTTCGACGTCACCCCCGCCCGCTACATCGCCGCCATCTTCACCGAACGCGGCGTCGCCCGCGCGCCCTACACAGATTCGCTCCGCACGCTTGCGACCGTGCCGCAGTCGGTGGCTACTACCTCGTAACACTCTCGCTAATTCTGAATCGTGACGGCAACGTCGCGCGCTAGGATTGTACGTACAGATGGACACACCAACTTTTCGCGAGTCTGTTTCGGACGCAATGCGTTTTTGGGAACCGCGCCGACTGTTGTACAACGCGCTTCTCAGCGTGATCGTCTTGTTTTATTTTTTCAGAGCCTATCCCGCATCAAAGACGATTCTTACTCTCGATTCGATCCTGGGGCTGTTTCTCTTGGTTGTGTTGGCAAACGTCGCGTATTGCGCCGCTTACCTGGCGGACGTATTTGCTCAGTGGTCCTCGTATCGTGCTCTCTGGAGGCGATTCCGCTGGACCTTGTTTGCCGTCGGCATGTTGTTCGCGGGAATCCTCGCCCGCTTCATCGCCATCGGCATTTTCTGGCCTGGCTCCGGCTGATCGCGCGGCAGTTACTCCTGAATTCCCATCTGCGTCAGAAAATAAGCGTAGTCAAACGCCTTCTCATGCAAGCGGTCATAACGCCCGGAGGCGCCGCCGTGCCCCGCGGGATCCATGTTCGTTTTCAGGATCATAATATTGTGGTCCGTTCGAATCGCGCGCATCTTGGCAACATACTTGGCCGGCTCCCAGTACATCACCTGACTGTCATTGAAGGATGTCCTCACCAGCATGTTGGGATACTTCTTGGGCTCAATATTGTCGTACGGCGAGTACGTGATCATGTAATCGAACGCCGGTTTTTCCTTCGGATTGCCCCACTCTTCAAATTCGCCCACGGTCAGAGGCAGAGTCTCATCCAGCATGGTGTTCATGACGTCGACAAATGGAACGCCAACCAGCGCGGCGTGAAACAAATCCGGCCGCATATTTAAGACCGCGCCCATCAGCAGGCCTCCGGCGCTTCTTCCTTCGATCGCCAGACGGTCCTTCGAGCCGTATCCTTGCGCTACCAGGTACTCGGCCGAGGCGACAAAGTCCGTGAAGGTATTTTTCTTGTGCATCATGCGCCCGTCGTCGTGCCAGACCTTCCCCATTTCGCCGCCGCCGCGGATGTGGGCCACCGCCACCACCACGCCGCGATCGATCATGCTAAAAAGATCGGAGTTGAAACCGATATCATAGGGAATTCCATAAGAGCCATAGCCGGTCAGATAGAGCGGCCCCTTTCCATCCAGCTTTACACCCTTGAGGTGCACCACGGAGATGGGAATTTTCACTCCGTCGGAAGCCGTGGCATAAATCTGCTCCACCTGATAGCGCGTGCGGTCGTAACCGCCGGGCACTTCTTTCTGCTTTAGCAGCGTGGATTTGCCGCCGGCCATGTCGTACTCGAAGACCGACCGCGGCGTAACGAACGACTGGTAGGCATAGCGGAACTTACTCGTATCGTATTCACGATTGGTGTAGCCATAACTCGCGTAGGCGGGCTCGGGAAACTCGATCCGCCGCGACTCCCCACTGCGCAGATCGGTTACCCGGATTTGCGGCAATCCATTTTCCCGCTCGCTCAATACGTAGTAGTTCTTGAAGAAGTCCGTGTCGTCCAGCATGACGTTCGCGCGATGCGGAACGACTTCCTGCCAATTCTGGCTCCGCGGATCGGTCACCGGCGCCTTCACTAACCTGAAATTCCGCCCCGTGTCGTTGACCCGAATATAAAAAAAGTTTCCGTTGTGATCCGGGATGTATTCCACGTCCTGCTTGCGCGGCTGCATCACCTTCCACTCGGCCGCGGGTTCGCCGGCGGGAATGTAGCGAACCTCGCTCGTGGTATGGCTTGCGGAAAACAGCAGGATGTAAGCCTTGCTGCGCGTTTTCCCCGCGTACACATCGAATTTCTCATCTTTCTCTTCGAAGGCCAGCTTGTCGGATCCGCTCGTCCCCGCGGCGTGGCGGTACACCTGGTATTGCCGCTTCGTCGTGTCATCTTCGACGCTATAGAAGATCGTCCTGTTATCGTTGGCCCAAACCACGGAGCCGACTCTCTCCGCGTGGTCCGGCAACATTTTTCCGGTTCGCAGATCCTTCAGCGCCAGCGTATATTGCCGGAAGCCGGTGTTGTCCGTTGTATACGCGAGAAGATTTCCGTCATCGCTCACGCTGTACGCCCCCAGCGACATGAACTTCTGGCCTTTGGCCATTTCATTCACGTCCAGCACCACTTCCTCGGGCGCGTCCATGCCGCCCTTCTTCCGGCAGTGAATCTGATACTGCTTTCCCGCTTCCGTCCGCGAATAATAGAAGTAATCGCCCTCCTTATAGGGCACTTCGATGTCCGTTTCCTTGATGCGGCTCAGCATTTCGTCATACAGCTTCTTCTGCAATCCTTCCGTCGGTTTCATCACGGCATCGGTGTAGGCGTTCTCGGCCTCCAAATAGGCTTTCACCTCGGGGTTCTTCTTGTCGCGCAGCCAATAGTAGTTATCCACGATCGTGCGGCCATTGACCTCCGTGGTCTTCGGAGCTTTCTTCGCCACCGGCGGCGCCGGGAGCGAAGAGGAAGCGTCATCCGCCGCCAGTGCGTATGCTGAGGCGAGAATCAACGAAGCGAAAACCAGGGAAGTGATTCGAATGCGCTGCAAATTGACTTTTTTCATCGGATTTCCTTCATGAGGCTCGAAAACTGGCCCATTCTATACCAACTATCGTTCATCAGCGAAGGTGGGCAAGCGGCGGATCTTCTGGCCGCAGATGGCGTCGCTCGTCCTCAAAATCAACCCGCGTATAATGTCTCTCGATGCTTTCTTGGTCCCCTCCGCTCGCTCGTGCCTTTTTCCTGGTCATCGTATTCGTCCTAATTCCCTCTCTCCGCTCTTCTCCGCCGCCTTCTTGGAGCGGTGTCCTGCGCGAGGCAGCGGGAAATCCCGTCGACATGGCCGCCATCAAGCTGTTCGCGGCGGAGAGCAACCGCGAGTATTCCACGACAACATCCGCAACCGGCCAGTTCGTGTTCGCGGGGATCGCCCCGGGCAACTACACTCTTACGGTAAGCGCGGCGGGCAAGATTTGGACCGCAGCGGATCCCGTGGTGTTCAAAGATGGCGCCATACTCAGGTCCAGTCTTCAACTCTCGCTCCAAGGGCAGGAGCATCGCATCATGGTCGCTCAGGATGCCGCTTCTCCCCAGGCCAGTGGCGGCGAACATCTGTCAACCGGAGAAGTGTCCAGCTTGCCGCTAAATGAACGCGACTTCAGCAAGCTCCTCCTCCTTGCCGCCGGTACCATGACGGACGCCAATGGCGCTGCCAATTTCACGCAGCAATTTGCCGTCAACGGCCAGCGCGGCTCCGCCGCTGTTTTCGCCATCGACGGAGCGGACACCACCGACCCCGAACTTGGCGGCGCTACCTTTTCCAACTTCAACGTCGACGCCATCCAGGAAGTGCAATCCAATTCCGGCGTCATGCCCGCGGACACCGGTCATGGCGCCGCGGGATTCACGAACGTGGTCACGCGGTCCGGCAGCAATCAAGTCCACGGCAGCCTGTTCGAATTTGTCCGCAATGCCGCTTTCGACGCGCGAAATTTCTTTGACCACAAGAGTGATTTGGACACTCGGCGTCTCCCGCCGTTTGCACGCAATGAGTTCGGCGTGACCAACGGCGGACCGGTCTTCCTTCCGCGCATCTACGATGGCCGCGGCAAGACATTTTATTTCGCGCAGTATCAAGGCTTCCGGCAAGTTCTCGGGACCACGCAAGTATTTCCCGTGCCGACTCTCGCGGAGAGGCAGGGAATCGACACCGCAACTTTTCCCGGCGATACGCTGACCGTTCCGGCCAACAGCAGCATCGCGCCCCTGCTCGCCCGCTATCCATTGCCAAACGATCCTCACGGCGCTTACGGCGCGCGCACCTTTGCCACATCTTCCAAAGTCGTTACACGCACGGATCAGGCTTCGCTCCGGCTCGATCATCGCTTTTCGGATAAGGCCACTCTGTTCCTGCGTTTCAGCCGCAACCAGGTCACCGGGCCAATCACGAACCCCGATCAGACCGCGATTGATCCCGATTTTGGCGTGAAGTTCTTCGATCACCAGCGCAATGCCGCGGTAAAATATTCGCGCACCCTCACGCCACACTTCAGCTATCAAACGACTCTGGGTTACATCCGCAGCACGCCTCTTTTCATCACCAGCAACCACAATCAGCCTGCCATTGCCTTCGGCGACGGTCTCTTTCAAGGCTTCAATTCCGCCGACGGATCCATCTTCGGTTCCTATGGCAACGTGTATCAGTTCAAACACGACATGGTTTACACCCACGGCGCGCATTCCTTCAAATGGGGCGCGGAACTGCGATTCAACCGCGATTCGACAATTTTTGGAACGAATCCCAACGGACTCTACACCTTCGGAGGAGGCACCGCGTATTCTCCCGTCTTGATTTCCTCCGCCAGCGGCCAGCATGACATCCATCCGGGAGATCCGCTCCCCGATTCCCTTACCGGTCTCCTCACCGCGACACCCTATTCCTACACCGTGACCGCAGCCGCGAGCCTGACGCCAAAGGGAGATAAGTTTGACGAAGCGGCCGTGCGCCGCGAGGCCTACAATTTCTACTTCCTCGACAGCTGGAAGGCCACTGCCCGCCTGAGCGTCAACTACGGCTTGCGCTACGAAGTGAACAGCCTCATCCACGAAGCGAAGCATCGCACGTCGCTTGCAATTCCGATTGGACCAAACGGCCAGCCCTCGGACTTCCTTACTCCCGGCGCAAAACAAGTCTACCTATACAATCCCCAACCCCCCTACGCCATGGACTGGGACGGATGGGGCCCGCGCCTCTCTCTGGACTACGGCCTGACCAAACACACTACCCTTCACGCGGGTGGCGCCATCACCACCATCCTTCCCAACCTGTGGCTGCAGAATTATGTCACCGGCGCGTTTCCCTTCGTCTTTCAGCCATTAGTCACCGCTCTCCCCGGCGTTCCATTGAACTTTCAGGATTCCGTTGCGCCCCTCACTCTTCCTCCCGTCTACACCACCCAGGGGCAACTGCTCTTTTCCTCCGGAAGCAGCAGCAACGTTCCGCCCAACACGCCGATGGACGTGCAGCGATTCCAGAACGATTTGGCCGCGCTCACACCCGGCAATCAGGTTCAATTATTCTCGGCCATCAGCTTCGATCCGCATTTCCGCAACGGCTATATCGCCACGGACACCTTAGGCATCGATCAGGAAATGGGAAGCGTAAAGTTGAGCGCCTCTTATGTCGCCACCGTGGGAGTCCATCTTGCCAGCGTCCTCTCCCCGAACGGTTATGGGGGCGCAGACCCAGCCTTTGCGCCCTACACTCAATTCAACCCGGCGGGCCATGCCATCGGCGGTTTCGGCCCTGAAATGGTCATGTCCACGGGTGCGCACTCAAGCTATCACGCGCTACAAACAAGCGTTAGCCAGAACACGGCCCGCATGGGCCTCAGCTTCCAAGCCACGTATACATTTTCCAAAAGTATTGATGACACCAGCGCCGTCCCGGGCGGGATTTCCGGAAACCCCGGTGTGATTTTGCAGACCTTGCCCCAGGATCCGTTTAATCCGAGAGGTGACAAGGGCCCCTCCACTTTCGATGTGACCCACGTTTTCACGCTAAGCTTGATTCAGTCCCTGCCCGTGGATCGCATTCGTTTTCTCCAGCCATTGGGCAAGACGCTCACCAAAGGCTGGCAGTTCCTGGACATTACCACCTTGACGACCGGGCCGCCGTTCACCGTTTATTCCGGAGTTCAGCAAACCGGCGCAGGCGCTGGCGGCACCGATCGCCCCGACCTTCTTGCCATGCCGAATTTTTCCACCAGCCGCACCGTGCGCGAGGACTACTTCGGTATGGGCGGAGCGAACGGTTCATTCTTCCAAATCCCCATCAAGCTCCCGGGCGGGACCGGGCCAAACCACGGCCGTTTCGGCACACTTGGCCGCAGCACATTTCGCGGCCCCAGCCTCCGCGATTTTGACATGGCCTTGATCAAGAACACTTCCTTCGGCCATCGGGGAAACGGCGAACTCGCTATCCTTCAATTTCGGGCTGAGTTCTTCAATATCTTCAACGAAGTCAATTTCGGCTTGCCCTCCAACATCGTCCGAGGCAGTGGCTTTGGCATAATCAGCAGGACCGCCGGCCCATCGCGGCAGATCCAATTTTCCCTGAAAGTGAACTATTGACGCTTACTGCGAGTGACGCCAACTTTACACCCGCTGATTTCTGCGACGGCGAGCCTTGTTTACTCTGAGCTTGGCGAAGGGCACCGCTCGCGGGGACTAGCTCTTGACCGCAACCCCTTTCGGCGGTAGCCTCACGCCTAAATTTCCTGCACTCGTCTTTGCTTCCAAGGAGGCTGCGCATGGTTTCTCTCACTGCTCTCTTGCTCCCTATCCTGCTCTCGGCCGTCATCGTGTTCGTGGCCAGCTCCATCGTCCACATGGTGCTGCCGTTCCACCGCAGCGACTACCGGCAGCTCCCGGAAGAGGACAAGCTTCTTGCCGCCCTGCGACCGGCCGGCTTGACTCCGGGTCTTTATCATTTCCCTTTTTGCACGCATAAAGACATGAAGTCGCCCGCTGTGCAGGAGAAATTCAAGCAGGGACCGGTCGGGATGCTTACGGTGTTTCCCAGCGGCCCAGTCGCCATGCCGAAGTTCCTCGGCATGTGGTTCGCCTATTGCCTGCTGATCGGCTTCTTCGTCGCCTATCTCACGGGACACACGGTTGCGCCCGGCGCGCACTATCTGGCGGTTTTTCGCGTCGCTGGCACCGCTGCGTTCCTTACTTTCGCTCTGGGACCTTTGGTCAACGGCATCTGGAAGGGCCAGCCCTGGAGTGTGGCCTTCAAGGAAGCCTTCGACGGCTTCATCTACAGCTTGCTGGTCGCCGGCACCTTTGGCTGGCTCTGGCCGCGGTAACGACGTCCCAGCTTTTTGAGCCAGGTGCCGGCGAGGTTCGATGGACTACGCTTGCGCCTAGTTGAGCGAGAGACATCTGCACCATCACTCGCGGGCCGCTTCTTTTTTCACGCCGGACGGATCACGAAGACGGTCCGTCCGCGCCTGCTGAAGGACGCGAAAAATCCCAGCAACTGTCTCCACGGAAAATACTTCCTGTTGAGCAACTGCATTCCGCGGGACGCCTCTTCGCCCGTGACGATCTCCGCACGCGCTTCCACCCATTCACCCAGCACTCTGCCACGCATGTCGCACGGGGCGATTTTCACGCGTGCGTTGTTGCGAACGCGTTTCACTTTTCCCGAGACGCCGATGGTGTACACATACAGTTTTGCGCCGTTCGAATCGAGACTCGCCGATGGATCAGCCGCAAACCACACCGGCGTCTTCACGCCATCGCCGCTTTTCTTGAAGGTTTCGAGGTTCAGATACTTGTGACCAGCAAACGCGGCAAAGCCCATCGCATCGCTCCTGCTCTTTCGATGAGCGCCATCTTACACCGGTCACAAACACAAAGGGCACTCCAACTTCGTCGGAGCGCCCTTTGCACCACGTCGAAAACTTAGTTCTTACTTCGTCCGGGCGTACGTCACGTCTTCCGTAAGAGCATCTTTCTGTTCTTTGCGGAATGTCCAGGTGGTCTTGAAATGGTCGTTGTCGATGAACGTATACACCGCGTGATGCATATGACCGTCATCGGCGCTCTTCAGATTTGAGATGCTCACCAGATCGAACGTGATCGTCTTCGTCTCCGGCGCATAGGATCCCTTCATGGTCGGCTGGTTGCCGGCCATGCAGTAGTGCGTCAGCTTTACCTGCTCTCCGTCGAGGTAGTACAGCGTGGTCATCTCCACCGGCTTGCCATTCTCCACCATGTGGAACTTTTCCAGCACGGCCGTGCCGCCCGAAGTCAGCTCCAGGTCCAGCGTCGCTTTGTTCATGTTCGTCTTGTCGGTCTCCCAATGGCCCACCAACGATTTGAGTTTCTCAAACGCCTCCGCCCCACTACCCGCAGCAGCGTTTGGAATCGCGATGATGCCCAAACTTAACACCAGCGCGCCAAAAATTCTCCCCATGCTCTTCATCAGTTGTTCTCCTTTCACGAAATGAATTCATTCAAAGGCAAAAGCGAATCGCACGAAACTCGTGACGCGCCGCCGCGCTGCAATCTCACTTGGCATTCTTGTCGGCCTGCATCACGCCGAAAAGATTTCCTTCCGTGTCTTCGCAATACGCAAAGTATCCGACACCGGGGATCGGCGTCTTCGGCATCACCAGTTTTCCCCCAGCGCGCTTCGCCGCCTCGATGGCCACGTCGACGGACTCCACACCGATCGTGTTGGTCGTTGTCTTT
>WNFP01005941.1_pt1 | contig 23779 bp, 50 predicted proteins | sample 5400201 | NCBI WGS metagenome assembly WNFP01 (sample SAMN13153355, study PRJNA577476) | soil metagenome | isolation source: 115 cm saprolite under Madrone tree | place: USA:California | collected 2016-06-14
CAACCGATTCCAGACCACGAACCAGAACATTTTCTCTCGGCTGTCCGGTATCGCTGGCCTTGGTCAGAACGCCGCCGCCAACGTCGGAACACAGGGCACGGTCCTCGGAACCGGTATCGCTGGAGCGCAGGCCGGAGCGGCCGCATCGCAAGCGGGCGGAATCGTCGGAGCGACCAATGCGCTCGGCGGATCGGCCGTGCCGCTCGCGTATTTGATGGCTGGGCAAGGAGGCGGCGGTACGAGCAGCTCGATCGGTAACTGGACTCCCGGAACTCCTAATCCAGCGGTGCCATTCTGATGCCGGATTTTGGCGGACCTCCCGTAGCTCAGAACGTCGACGTAAGCCCGAACAAGGGCATACAGACGCTCGGCGAGCTCATGGGTCTGCAGCAGAAGCAGATCGCTATCTCGCAGGCGCAGCAGAACCTGGCGACCGGAACTTTCATCCAGCAGCAACAGCAGGCCGAGGCGCAACGGCAGCAGCAGGCAATGGGAACTCGGCAGGCCGCCACGAAGATGGCGCAGACCGGTCAGGATGCTGAAGGCAATTCGATCCGCGGCGACGACGGCGAAATCGATCCGGTCAAGTTTTCGGCCTCGCTAAATCGCATCGATCCGGTCAATGCGGCCCCGATCACGCAGAACATCATCAAGACGCTGAACGATAAGTTCACTCTGCAGTCGTCCGCGTTGAAGCTGGATGCGGCGCAACGGCAGATGCTGCAGGGTCCGCTGCAAGCCTTGAATCTGGATCCATCGGACGACAACATCACGAACGCGCGCAATGTTGTCGGGCAACTGGCGAGCGCGCATCCGGAGATGGTGAAGACGGCCAATGCCGCTAACTCACTACTCGATCATCTCGGCAACATCAAGGATCCAGCGGCCCGATCGAAGGCGGCTAATTCGTTTTCTTCGCTGTTCCAGGCGGGTGCTCCGGTGGAAACGCAGCCGAGCGCGGCGCAGGGCGATATTGGGCCTGCGCTCCTGTTAGGAGCGAGGCAACCTCCGGCTGCTGGCGGAGGCTTCACTTCAGCCACGAGTCTGACCAAAGGCGTCGCGCCCGGGATCGTCATGGACCTGCAGGGTCAGCCGCATTACATCGGCGGCGCTGCTGGCACAGGAACCGGCATGGGTGCTGGTGGCCCTTCTCCATGGCCGACGCCGGCGGCAGTCCAGGCTCAGACGAAAACCGCGGCCGATATGTCGGACCACTTCACGGGCCTGAATGCCAGTGCGCAATCTCTGCCACTCGTTACCGGTCTGACCAAGACAATCGAGGGCTTGGCGCCATCCGCCTTCACCGGCCCCGGCGGCGACAAACGGCAGTACATGGCTGGACTCGCGCGCGTATTTGGCGTGAATCTGACCGGCGATGCGCAGACCGACACGAACCTGATGAACAAGGCCATGGCGCAGCTGAATATCTCGACGCCGGCCGGAACCGACGCGGCTCGAGCGCTGATCGAAGCGGGACAGCCGAATTCACACATGGACGCGGCCGCCATCAGGGAGGCTGCTGGGACGGTCGCCGGGCAGGTGCGCATGAACGCCGCCGAACGCAATTTCCTGCAGACCACACGCCTGTCTAACCGCGGCGCAGGCGATCCGCAGGCCTATCAGGAAGGACGGCAGGCCTTCGAGGCCAACGCCGATCCGCGCATCTGGCAGTACGAGGAGCTCGTCAGAAGCAATCCGAAGGCTGCGACCTCGTTCATCAGCCGGCAGCCCGACAAAGCCGATTTGATCCGCAAGACCGGCGCGCTCGAGCAGATGGGATTTTTCCGTGGGACTCGCTGAGCAGATGGCGCTGGATGCTGCGGCGCCAACAGTATCGGAACCACCGGCGCCGCAAGCGCTGAGCAGCCAGATGGCGCAGGATGCAGGCGGCGAGCCATCGCGTTCCTATCAGAACGCACGCCAACCCAGCGGCTGAGCTATCGGCCCTTAAGGCGTCGGTGCCGACCGTTCCTGAGGCTCCAGTCCCCACTTCAGCATGGCGAGCTTATGTCGCAGATCCTAAATCAGATTTTGTGGGGGACACCGTTCGCGGTATTTCGGAGGCAATTACTACTACCGCCTTGAATGCCCCTGGTGCTACCGTCTCAGGTATCGGCAAATTCGTGAAGGGGTTAGGCAGTGCGGAACAGCTTGCAAGTCCGATTACCGAGGCCGTCGGCGGCGCAATCGAGAGCGCAGGAAGCGCCATCACACCCGGGGATTGGGGTCAGCCTAAGACGGCTATTGGACGGCTTCCAGCAGCCGCAGGTAGTGCCATTGGAGCCACATTCGGGCTTGCCGGGCAAGGTTACAAGGGCGTGGCGGAACTCGCCGGCTTTCCGCGCGTTGGTGCTGTGCTGTCTAATGTTGTATCCGCTGCTCCTATTCTTGCTGGTGGCGCAGAGGCGACGGGAGCTCTCAAAGCAAGCTCGGCGCCGCTCCTAAGTCGATATAAACCGCCAGCGCTTCCGACTGGGTTGCAAGAGAGTGCCGGGTCGGCCCCCGCACTTTCGCAGCAGATGGCCGGCGGTGGCGCGGCCTCCGCGAATCTGAATCCGTACCCGCAGCTAACCGGGCAGATGTACGTCCGGGACGGCCAATTTCCGGTCATCAAGCAATCAACGATCGGGCAGGATGTATCGCCTGCAGAGCAGGCAGTACGCGCCGGCATCGCCAACGACCTCGGAGTCCTGCCACGCCCCGGAGTCGTCAATGGCAACCCAGCAACACTCGCTGCTGAGACGATCCTGAAAAAAGACGGAACCAGCGCGCAAGGGCAAGTGATAGCGCAGCAGATAGCTACGGAACAGGCAGCGATGCACGATCTTGCGGACAACATCGTCCAATCGACAGGCAAGAATACGCGCTTGGGTGACGCTGGATCGGCTGGCATCGTTCAGGACGCGATCGGCAGGGAAGGCCTCGAAGGCTATTACCGTGCCGGGATCAAGCAGCTCTATAGCGCTGCCGACAAACGCGCAGCCGGCACCCCCGTGCAGACGCCGACCGTCGATGCGATCATGGCTGATCCGGCGACGGAATCCTTGATGCGCGTGGCTGGCGTTCAATCTCTGCATAGCGGGCTGCAGGGTCTGATCGATTCGTTCAAGCGAAGCGGCTTTGCAGATGAGTCCGGAGCCGCTGCTCCGAATACGGCTTTCGCCGCAGAAAAGATTCGGCAGTACCTCAATCAAGCCTGGACGCCGGAGAACTCATTTTGGGTCGGAAAGATCCAGGACGCGCTCGATAAGGATGTGCTCGGCTCTGCCGGTGATGATATCTACTCGGCCTCGCGCGATCTGAATTCTCAGTACAAATCTTTGTATGAATCGCGCCTTATGCAGTCGATCACCGGAGGCAAGCGCGGCACCGCTGGCATGACGCCATCGGCCGATCTAATGGATAAGATCGTAGGCGCTCCAATGGAACAGTTCGCACCGTTCTATGACGCGTTGAACAAGGTAAAGAGCATGCCAGGAGTAGACGCTGACTTGGTTTCAAGGGCGGATGCGGCGCTGTCGGAAATAAGGGGAGCGCTTGCCACGAAGATTTATCGCGCGGGCGCAAGTCGAATCGGTGCATGGGATGCCGCTGGAGTCAACAAAGCGCTCAACTCGATAGATGACAAGCTCTCATACACGATGACGCCGGAACAGATGGCGGATTTGCATACGCTTAACACGGCAGGCCAGATCATGCCTGCCGAAACAGCCTATCCGGGCGCCGCACTTCAAACCAAAAAAGCGGGAGAACTCGGCATCGTCGGCAAGAATCTGCCGGCAGCCGGCGCAGCAGTTGGCGAATTCATCGCACCAGGCGGCGCTGGCGCTTGGACTGGAGCCAAGTTAGGAACGCTGCTACAGCCGAAACTTTCCGCTGCCAAGGATCTAGCAGCCGCTCGAGCGCTTCACGAAAAGATGCTCACCAATGCTGCGATGGCGCAAAAGTCGCGTGCGAATGTGGTGGAAATAAGGGGAGCAACACCTCCCGGGACAGGAGGGCAATAAATGGCCGCCGTCGTCTCTCTCGTAGCGCCTCCCGTTTTGCAATTCTTCAATAATCTCGGCGTGCCCAATGCTGGCGGTAGCCTGTTGACGCAAGTCGGCGGCATCAACACTGCGACCTATCAAGACTCGGCCGGTACGATCCCGTTGCCGAATCCGATTCCATTGAATTCGCGCGGCGAAGTCTCCAACGCCGCAGGCATCTCCAGTCAGTTGTTTCTCATACAAGGAAGCATCTACACATTTATTCTATACGATGCCGCCGGCAATCAGATCGATACGTTTACCTATGCGGTCGGCATTTCCACTGGTCTTGCGACTCAAAGCAGCTTCACGCCAGCCGGCACGGGAGCCGTAACCACGACGGTCGCGGCCAAGCTCGCGCAGGAAATGAGCTGCTTCGATTTCATGACTGCCGCACAGATTGCATCGGTTCAAGCCAATACGTTCGTCACGGATGTTACCGCGCCGCTGATCGCAGCGATTTCGGCAGCATCAGTTCTTGGAATCGCGCGACTGCGTATCCCGAGTGGGGGCTATCTCGTCAGTGCAACACTGAACCGTCCCGCCGATGTCTATTTGATAGGCGATGGGCCTGAATTCACCACCATCAAGGCGGCGCCGACATTCAACGGAAACATCATTGCGACCATCGGGAACTCGGTGGCCGTAGTGAATCGCGGAGGCGTGCAGAATCTTTGCGTCTTCGGAAGCTGGGGCGCAAATCATGCGAATACGCTCTCGGTGGGTATTTTCGAGCAATGGACCAATCGCTCAATTTACAAGGATCTGCGCATCCATGGCTGCTATCGCGGAATGTACGGGCAGGCTTTATGGCAGGTCATCTGGGACAACATCAGCGTAGACGGTTTGGGCTCGTTCCAGAGCGATACCGGGTTTTACCTTGATCAACTGCTGCTGACATTCCCGGTCGGAACATCCAATGCGGTTCAGGCGGTAAACTGCATTTCTCAGCAGACGAACACCATGGGATTCAACATGCTCAATCCCAATGGATCGAAGTTCGTCAGCTGCGAGGCGCAGGGCGGCAACGTGGGTTTCTCCATCGGGAATACGGCTGCCGGATGCTATCCGATCGAATTTCTGACGATGAGCAATTGTCTCGCCGATACGAACGCCAGCAATGGATTTCAGTTCCTGCAGGGCTCGAATGCATCGCCCGTGATGTATATGCAGCTTTCCAACTGCTGGGCTTCGAGTCATGGTCAAACGGGCTTTTACCTGAATGGCTGCCAATGGATCAATCTCACGAACAGCCAGAGCGAGAACAATAATCTTGGCGCAGTGCTGTTAAGTCAGTCCAGCCAATGCAGTGTCACTGGCGGTATCTATCAAGGCAATAATCTGACCAGCAATGTCGGCATTGGCGACATACAGATAAGCGGAGGCAGCTACAATCTGATTGCCAATAATTTCTCGAATATGGCGAATGGAGTCAGCGTCTCCTTTCTTGAATCAAACGCTACCAACAATAATAATGTGGTGGGTAATACGTTTTTTCAGGGCGCCACTTTTATCGGAGCGGCGAGTCGGTCAATCTCGAATTTTGGATACAATCCGGTCGGGATCACGCCGCAGACCGTTGGCGCTTCCCCGGCCACAATAACGGCTGCCCAATCTCCAGAGACGCATTATTTGAAGCAGTCGGCCACCAATACCGCCACTGTGGCAAAGGGCGGCAATACGCTCGGCACCCTGACAGCCGGAACGACCCTCGTTGTGCAACTCGATCCAGGAGGAAGCTATGTGGTCACTTGGGCAACAACCGCCCCAACCTACATCAAGGACATCCATTGAGTCGGCGATCGATCATTACTTGAATGGCGACCCGCATGACTTCGTTCCTCTTTCGATTCATCTCGATAATCTCGAAAAGATAGAGGCGAATGGTGGACATCATCGAACAGCTTCGCAGGGATGAGGGCGTGCGCTTAAAGCCATACACCGATACGGTGGGTAGGCTCACTGTGGGAGTGGGCAGAAACCTGACCGACGTCGGACTGTCGGATGACGAGGTCGATTACCTGCTCGCCAACGACGTGAAGCGCGCGCAGGACGGCCTCGCGCAGTTCGCTTGGTATGCGGGGCTCGATCCGGTGCGGCAGGGTGCGTGCGTCAATCTCGCATTCAATCTTGGCATCGCGGGGCTTTTGCATTTTCCGCACTTCATCGTCGCCATGTCGCATGGCGACTGGCCCGAAGCAGTGGCTCAGTTACACGATTCGATCTGGGCGAGACAAGTAGGGGACAGAGCTATTCGCTTGGAGCAGCAAATCCTGAGTGGCGAATGGGTTTGATGGCTGCGATGTCCGTATGATTTTCTCGCATGTGGATACTCGTCACAATACGCCGCACCAGTCGGGCGCCGGAGGGCACTGTAGGCACCGCATGGCTGGCCGGGCACACGAAAGAGCGCTTCGAAAGCCTGGAGCCGCGCGACTGCATCCCGGCCGGCGTCTACGAAGGCTACCTGCACCGCGTTCCGGTGCTCGGCGTGGATCACCCGCAGTTTCGGCGCGTCTATGAACTGCAGCGCGTACCAGGGCACAAGCACGTCGAAATCGATCGGGGCCACTTTGCGGGTGACGTGAAGCTCGGATTGGCTAACGACATGCTCGGCATGATCGCTTTCGGCTTCGGCTTCGGGCTGCGCTCGCCCGGGAACGGATTCGCGAAGCAGATGTGCTTGCAGCATTCAGCGCGAGCGATCGCCAAATTCATGTGCTACACCCAAGGGCAGGGCATCCGCGTGGAGATCCTGGATCCGTAGGGAGCGACGATGGATCTGACCGGTATCGGCTCTCTCGCCGACCTCGCTAAACGGCTCACCGACGTCTTCCTGCCGGACAAGGCACAGCAGGAAAAGGATGCCGCAGCCTACAAGATCCAGCAGCTGATCGCCGACTCCGACGCCTTCAAGGCGCAGGCCGGCATCGTTCAGCAGGAGGTCGCGAGCTCGAATTGGTTGGCGTCCAGCTGGCGCCCGATCACCATGCTGATCTTCGTCGCGCTGATCGTGGCCCGTTGATTCGGCTGGACCGCGCCGAATCTTCAGCCCGAGGAATACATCAAGCTGTGGGATATCGTGCAGCTCGGGCTTGGTGGCTACGTAATTGGCCGAAGTGCCGAGAAGATCGTGCCGACGATCGCAAGCGCTATCCGAGCCGGTAAACAGTAGAGCACGATCCCGGTGAGCACGGCGCTGACCACCATCGCCTCAGCCGCCCCGATAAGCCGATCGACTATGCGCACGGCCGCCAGTCGTAGCCCATCCTGATCCCGCGCCAGGAGCACAGGGCGGCCCGCTCCGGGCTCGTAGCCCAGTTGCACCAGTACTCGCCGGTCCAGCGTGCCCAGGTCCTGTAAGCCACGGTTGGAATGCGGACTTCCAGGACGCCGGGCTGCACTGGCAGGGTGCTGGCGTCGAGCCAGCGAATGGTGCTCATTTGATCGTCCCGTCCGGCATGCGGATGCGGGTCAGGCCCCGGTTGTTCACGTCGACGATGCGCTCCGGACCACGCGGCCCCAGCGGCACGGTGAATAGCCAAAACAGGCCCACAACGGCTGCCCCGACGCTGAAGCCGTAGGCGATCAGGACCCGTGCTCTGGCTGTGCCGGGTGCTGCCCAGCCAGAAGTTCAGCACTTGCGTGTAGCCGGCCCCCAGTGACCCGATCAGGATCAGGAACGCCTGATTCTCGGTGACATCGACCCCCGCCAGCATGGCCGACAGGATCCCGAGAAACCCTAGCGTGATGATGATCGAAAGCACTGCTGGCACTGGGGAGGGCTTGGCGACCTGCATCTGACGCGCGCCCTCTACGTCCTGCAGCTGCATCCTCTCCAAATCGACGTCCAGGGCCTTCATCTTGGCCTGGAAGTCCTGATCGGCCTTCTTCAGGCTCGCGATCTGCTCGCCAGTGAGCTGGCCGTTGACGATTGCCTGTTCGATCTTGTCGGTTGAGCCGTCGCCACCCGTGATCCCTAGCGCCGACTCGATGGCAGACACTGCCATGCCGGCAACCGGGGTGCCGACCGCCGATGCAATGGTTGGCGCGATACGCTCTATGAATGCAAGCCAAGCGGGAGTGCCCATCAGGCTACCGCCGGCGCATCCAGCGCGGCCAGATTGTGGGCGCGCATGATGCTGATGAGCTTGTCACTGTATGAAGGATCGGTGGCATAGCCGGCCGCCTGCACCGCTCGGGCGAATTCCTCGCCGTTCGCCGCCTCGAAGCAGTGCGCGTAGCGCGGATGCGACAGGAAGTCATCGTGATCCTCGAGACACGATTCGAAATCCCGATACTTGCGCCAGTAGGCCGGCACCATGATCCAGCCACGATCGGAAGTCCATTCGCGCGTATCCATCGAAACACGCTCGCCCAGCCACGCCGGATCCGCCTTGACCCCGAAAAGGTTGAACGCTTCGACGGCCAAGCGGGAATGCCCCCAGCCCGACTCGAGCGCGGCCTCGGCGACCGTGAAGCTGGCCGGAACCCTGGTTTTCGCCTGCGCTGCTTGCGCCGGCCCGGACATCGCGGCGATGAATTCGGCTGGCGTCATGGCGGCCTCCGTTCAATGCACCCACTGGAAAAACGAATCACCGGGCTGCCTCGAATCATGGTCTTTCGCCTCCAGCGCCGCAACCCGCGCCATCAGCATCTCGACCTTGTCAATCAGGGCCAGCATCGCCTGCGCCAAGTCCTCGGCCGTCAGCGCTTCCCGATTCATGATTTCGCCCCGAAGAAAGTCAGCACAAGCACCACAATCGCCACCGAGGCAATCATCAATTCCGCGTCGGTCGTCATTTCTTGCCCCCTCCGGTAAGCCAGTGCTGCGCGCGGGTGAGGATATCGTCCTCCTGTTTCTCTACCTTGGCGGTTACGACGTCGACGTGGTGCTGGCGCACAGCCTCGAGGGCCGTCACTCGGCGGTCCAGGAACTCGACCTTCAGGTTCAGCGCCTCCGCGTCCGAGCGTCGGTACATCTCGGTCTTGATTTCCTTCACCGCATCGACCACGTTGGCGAGCTGCTCGTCCTTGCGTCCAAAGGCCAGGCCGACGAACAGCGAATTTACGACCACGATCGCGACCGAGCCAGCTGGGACAACCAGGGACATGATCGATTTGCGCGGCGGTGCAAGGTCAACGTCGTCTCGCTTCATACCGGCCAGAGAAATGGCGGGCGCCGGCCGCTGTCGCCGGGATCAGAATCGACCTCGAGCCGTCACGGAGAAGCACCCATGCCGAAATGCTGGCACGGTAGCCCATACCGTAATCGCGGGATTTGAGGGGCTAATTATGACTTCAGGCGACGCGCCGTCCAGCGCTTATCGACGTCTGTCCTGTGCATGCCGAGGCGCTTCATTTCTGCCTCGGTGCGGCAACGCCGCGGGGCGCTGATCGGAGCTCGCCTGGAGCCGGTCGCGTGCAGATCGAATGCTTCGGAGGAAGCGAATTCGAGCCCGCAGCCGATACAGCGCAACAGGCGCTTGCTTGCCATCAGATCCAGCCGAGAGTGCGAGCGAGGAAGCCGCAGAGGAAGGAGATGAGCGCAGCTAGAGCGAACGGCAGCCACCACAGCGGACCGAAGCGGATCATTTCTGCTCCGGTTCGATGCGCATGTCCCTTAGCCAACGTCGGCCGCGACTTTGTAGGCTGCTTGCAAACGCTGGGCTGCTGCGAGGGCGGCGCGAAGACGTTCTATTTCGGCGTCCCGCTCGGCGCACTTGCGCATCAGTTCGTCGCGCTGAGATTCTAGGGTCTTGCGCTGCGTCTCGAATAGAGCATCCCGCTCGGCGCGGGCGGCATTGTAGAAGTCGATGATTACTTGACGCGCTTTCGCCTCAAATCCTGGCGTAGCGATTTCGCTCACATCGGGACCGCCGCACTCGTCCCATAATTCAAGCGCTGGCAGGGGAACATCAGACATGAATCCTCCGCATGATCGCGTGCGCCTGACGATGATGGATCGTGCATAGCCACACCACGGAGAGCGGAACGGAATAATCCGCATGATGCGCTTCTACGCGCTCCGAACCACAAATAAAGCATGGGAGTTTTTGAAGTTTGCCATCTCGGACGGCGTTGCCTACCGCCCATTGAGCCTTACGCCATTCCGGATTTTTCGCCATCCAACGCTTGGGCAGTTCGTTAAAGGCTTTCTTTCTGCTTTCACTTTGGTTGCGCAGTCTGTCGTGGGCTCTACGCCTTTCAATACTTTCAGGGCTTCTACTCATAGCTTCCACTCCGGCTTCGGCGCCGCGGCTAGCATGTCTTCTTCGCGACAAAATGGGCAATACGTTATCGTCGTACTTGCGACCGTCTGAAATGTCTGCGTCCGATGCTGATGTCGAATGCACGGCATAGGAATCGACATTCCGATCTCCGCCTTCGGCACCAGCACGAATCGGTCACGCTGGGCGAGAGCGGCTTGGATGTTTCTGCAAACTGAAGGGCTGGCACGTTCTTCCTCGATCACGGTGAGACAGGCTTCCAGCAGCCCCCAAACATCTGGCACGTTCTGCACATCCGGCGGGGAGGTCATATGGCGGTTCCCTGCTGTGACTTTCTAAAACGTTCATACGCCGCATCTATATATTGCTCAAAAAGCTGTCCGCCAGGACCGTTATCGCGCTTGCACAATGGAGTCCATGAGCTGTCCCCGATGTATGCCAGCCATTTGTACCTCGCTGCGTCCCGCACATCCGACGGGCTGGCCGGGGGCGGGGCGCGATAGACCTGGAACGCATCGACAAAATGGCGGTTGGATGGCTCTAAGTGGCATATCAGCGGAATGCGCTTACCTTCGTCGTACATCATCCAGGCCACCGGCTCCGGCGCGGGCTCGGCCAGCGAAAGAGTCAGCACTGCGCGCGCTTTCGTTGCCCACGCAGCATAGGTGACCGATGCATTGTCGTAATAGTCCAGTGCCTCCCGCAACAGCTCTTTCAACTCGCTCATTTCCCCAGCTCCCCGATCTGCTCCTTAGTCAACCTCGCCCTGCGATCCCGATACCCGTCAACTCTGCATCGATCCCCGGGCAGCAGAATCGTCGGCTCGCGCTTCGGATGCAGGCGCCGGCACTCCGGACATGGGATGCCGTGCTTCGCTTTGAGCTGGCGTGTGGCCTCGCGGACGGCGTGCCAGAAGTCGCCTTCGTCGCCGGTCATTTCGCAATCCTCAACTTCGTATCCGGCTCGCTCGGCGGCAGAAGCTTCTGAGATTCGATCGTATCGAGCACGGTCTTACCGGTTCCGAGCAGGATCGATCCCAGGAACGCTCCTTCGAATGAGAGGACGCCAACCTCTACCGCCGTTACCTGACCTTTGATCCAGTCGCGCAGGATCGAGCACACCGAGATTTCGGCCTGCTTGACGGCTTCTCCCTCGTATTGCTCGCGCGACTTGCGCATGCGCCCGCTGTATGGCGACTTCTTGAGCAGTGCCGCGGCATAGCCGGCGACGCTCGCGCGAACGAGAATGTCCCGGTTGCGATAGGTGAACTGCACGATGACCTCGCGCTTTTCAGTATCGGTCATCACGCCGAAGCGCGTAGCACCGAATCGACCGAGGACCTTTTGCACCTCGTCGAGCGCGCGTCGGCCGCTGGTTGCGTTTTCGTATGGCAGGGTCATTTCTTCGGCTCCGCAAAAACCGGCTTCGTCCCCATGCATTTGATAGCGATGCTGAAATTGCGCGCTGGTTCACCCGGCCATTCTTGGATCTGAATGCCGCCGATGACGACAATGCGACCGTCATGCTTCTCGACATAGTTTCGAACGGCGCGATAGAGGCAACTCGTGACGTCGCGCTTGCCTAGCAACGGATCAAAGTTCTTTTTCATCACAATCCCAATTTATGTTTCCTCGCATCCTTTACCCCGAGCAGATGCGCGCGGGCCTTCGGATCGTTCATGGTCCTGGCGATTCCGATTCGGCTTGAGCCGGTGCCGCCTTCGCCGTCCGATGCATCATCTTCTTGAACGGGCGACGGCGCGGCAGCGCAATCTCGACCTCGGCCTCTTCCGCCAGGTCAGGCGATCCCCATATCCGAATCGCCGGCTCACCGTTCCAGGTATCCGGAAAGATGGTGATCCGCTTGCCCACCCAGTCCGAGAGCTTCTTGCCGAACATGGCTTTCAGGCAGATCCCGTTCGTCTTGCACATCACCATCTGCTTCTCGGTTTCCTTGAAGGTGAGCGTTGCCTTCGCCTTCGGCTTGTTGTCCTCGCCCATCAGGTCTTCGAGATCCACATCGGCGATGGTCAGCGTTATCTTCTTGCCGAGTAGTTCGCCGGCTTTGATAAAGCGGCCTGGGTAGAGCTGATCGAAATCGACCGGCTTGGCGCGCCGGCGTGGTTGATCTTCACCATTTTCCGCACTCATTCCTCGAGCTCCAGTTCGGTTAAGTCGTCCTGTTCGACGTAGATCCAGCTCGGCAGCGTTAGCACTTGCTCGACTCCTTGCGCCACGCCAAGCCATTCCTGCCGCTTCTCGCAGTCGATCAAGTGCCGGATCAGGTCGCCGTATTCCTGCCGGCCCTGCAAAACGATGTCTTCCGGGATGATGTAGACCACGACGTCATGCGGCGCTGACGACTCGACAACGATTTCCCGCAACGATGGCTCGACGCCCCGGATCGCCTTATAGCCGTCGAAGTAGAAGGCCCATTGGAGGTGGTAGGAGAGCTTCGCCGCCGCGCTGCCGAACACGAACGGGCGGGCGTCGCGCGCCGTCTTCAGCCCGACTAGGCACGGCTTGCCGTCGATGTGCGTGATCCAGTCCGGTCGGCCTCGGCAATCGACCTCCGGGCCAATGCCGCCGACCTCCATGCGCCATTGCATCGAAACCTCGGGCTCGCCATTTTCGAGATAGCGGGCGGCGATGGGATCGGAGCGAACGGCTTGGCCGATGGCGAGGGCTTCGTCTCGCTCGTCTTCTGTCAGGATCGTGCGCGTGTCATTGGCGGCCTGAAACGCATCCCACCATTTCCCATTGCGCGGCGCCATCCTGCCGCTATCCGTGCGCCGGTCCCACACGGCGAACTGGCGCTCGAAGCGTTCGGGCTCGAGTACGGCGCAATGCGAGGCGGTGCCGAGCGTTAACGGGACGGTGACGGAAGGATGATCGAGCCGGTACTGGTAATGCAGCGCCGACCGCTTCAGCTCCTTCAGGTGCGTGATGCTGATGCCTGGGAGAGCGTGATACTCGGCGGCGGGGACGCGGGATCGAATCTGGTTCATCTCATCTCCAAGCGTTGAACATCCGGCGCAGTTCATAGTTCTACCCGGGGTGACGGGGTTTGCCTCGTCCCTTGGCCCTGCATCGCATCTGACGGTCGATTGTTCGTCATGGCTGCCGGTCGGTGTCACGATCCAGCCGAAACGCCGTGGGCAGGAACCACCGCACACGGAACGGGCGATTGGGGTGGATCGCTCCGGCGACTCTTCTGACGGCGGCTCATCGCTGGCCCACGACCTATCGCGTGTCGGGCGGCCAAAATGGAAACGCCCGGGAGAGCGGCGTGTCGGGATATCACCCCCAACGCACTCGACATGACACAGGGAACATGTCGACTGCTTGCCGCCCTTCCGGGCGTCCCCTGTGGTTCATGCCGAGTGATAATTTCGGCACAGGAATTATCCACTTTTCGGCGGCTCCGTCAAATCGCCATTGATTGCAGCATCGATCGCTGCACGAAATCTATGCTGCACTTTTGGCACTAGCCGAAACGTCGGAAAGCGCACGTCGGCGGACTGGGCGAAGTAGAGGACATCGCCGTTCGAGAAGCTGATCCGCTCGCACGCGCGGCCATTGACCGTGACGCGATGGATTTCCTTGCGATAGCTGGCGAGCGGGAGGGGGATCATTGCAGCTTGTCCACGATGGACCAGAGTTTTTCGCCGTAAACGCGCACCCAGGCCGGATCATTGATCGCGTGCTGCATGAATGCATGTTTGGCCTGGTCCAGATCGAATGCCATCCGCTTACAGACGGGCCATAGCACGCGTAGATCGATTGCGCGTTGCCTAGCCCACCACCAATTACGCAGCCAGTTCATCCACACTCCCTCACGGCTTCTACGAATTCACAGCTCATCCTTGAACGGCCTGCCGTACCACAGATTTTGGATCGCGTGCCAGATCGAAGCGATCACGAAGACTATGAGCGCGACGAATGACAGAACGACGTACATGACACCAAACACGCTCCATTGTCGCCAAGTCCATTGATCGCTCATAGCTCCCTCACGGCTTCGGCGAACTCGGGGGCGAACCGTTTAAGCCAGGATTCGTTCCACAATTTGATGGATTCGTTCCGCATTTCGGCTGATTCGTTTCACCGTTAGCTGCATCCGTTTCATTCCACGTGCCGCACCACGGGCAGCGCCATTGATTGACAGGAGCACCACAGCCAGCGCAAGTCACTCCGCCACCTCCATCACTGGCACGCTATATCCCTTGCGAAACTCTCGCCCCTTTCGCACTCCCTTGCGTCGATCCTCGTACCAGGCCGGGTCATCGATCAGCCAGGGGCGCATAGATCCATCCTCGCGCTCGACCATCGTCATGCCGGCCAGGATCGAGGGCAGGCCGCGGGCGAGACGACGGAAGATCAGGGCGTCGCGGCGGTCGATGCATTGGGCGTAAGTCACATGGCAATGATGCGCAACGCCCGCCCTGACATACATGCTCCAGCAGTCTTGAGCGTCTTCCTCAATTGAACGGCGAACTGCATCTACAATTCTCACGCCCGCCTCGCTATGAGCATTGCATCGGCTATCCGGTAGGCAGCAATCGAGACTGCTGATACCCACTCTTTGCGGCCCATTTCTTCTCCGTCCAACATATCAATGCAGGCGGCTATAACTTGACCGGCAAACCAATCGCGCAGGCTCATGCCGCCGCTTGTGATCTGTTGCCGGAACTGCGGAGGCTGTCCTGGGACGCCCATCGATACCCACGGAAACGCCGGCCCTCCGTCATCGCGCTCGCTCACGCCCGCCCCTTCGCCTGCTCATGCTTCACATTTCCCCCTTGCATTCAGGACAGATCGCGTAGCATCCTTCAAGCGGCGGATTGAACGGACATTCGCCGCAACCTCTGCACATGTCGTCGATGCAGATCATGATGATTCCCTCGCCCCCACAACGCACACATGGCCCGCAGTCCGGATCGAACGATTCATCTTCCGGATCGGTCATTTGAATCGCCGCCGTTGCCATGCTTGATGTGCGCAAAGGTCAACCTGATATTGACCGGCTCATACACCGAATGTTGGGGAGACCGCTCCGGCCGATAGTCCGGATGCAGCACCCAGCTGTTGGCGAGGTAGGCTTTGGCCTCAGTGATATTCACGATCCGGCCTCGATTGGGAAAATGTTGTAGTTTTGGTCCGAATCGGATCGACTGCAATCGCCTCGTGTTCTGTGCTGATCGCAGTACTGTCGATATTTGCGGGACCATTGCTGTTCGGTTTGATCAAGCTTATCTCCGTTGCTGGAGAAATGTTCCTTCAGATAGTGGCGTGCAGTAGCTTGAGCGCGGCAAGATGGCTGATCGCATTTTCCCTCTTGCTCAATTGCAATGACGCGATCAGGAATCGGGCTCATCTGTTCTGCGAGGGCGGCACCTAACATCATGACCGCGTATTTCATGTCGCCTCGATAATGCTCGTGAACAACTTCACCCTTGAACCAAAATTGCACCTTGACGCTGAATCGCCATTCGGCGCCCGATAGCTCGCTTTCTTTCCAGCGAGGCTCAACGGTCAGCGTGATCTGATCGAACGGCTCGAAATCGTCATGCCGTATGTGCCACTCTCTGACTTCCAGGTCAGCCATCACCACCCCGCAAAGTTGACCGCTGCATCGATCATTTGTCGCCTCTTATGCTGGAGCAAACGATTTTCCCCAAGCCGAGAAGGCCGCTCGTTCCAAGATACTCTATCCACACTTGACCGCTCAATCGAAGCGGACGCAGCCGCTCTAACTCCGGAATGGTGAGCTGTCCAACGAACAAACCGTGAACTCGCCTTGCAAAATCATCGTCCGACTCCATCACAGCACCATCCCCGCAATCATCGCCATCAGCGCCCCGACAATCGCCGCAGCTATCCAGTAGTCCCAGCGCTGGGCGGATTCCTGGAGATCGAGCATGGAGGGGGTCATGTCAACTCCTTGCTGTTGCCCAATGTGCTGACGCTTTCCTCCACGCTTCCCACTGTTTTACGTCTTTGCGCGCCATCCGAATTTGCCTGAACAGGGCCAAGCGCCGTCCACGTGATGTCTGCTTGAATGTGGTCGAGTTCCTGTTTTTCATACACCAATGCCTTGCAGCGTCTCCATTTCTTCGGATGGTCCGGGAAATACCAATGCCATTCAGCTAACCATCCTATTGGCTTCGGCATCATCGCTGCGCGTCGAATCGTTCGTAGTCGAAATCGCGCGGCCCCGTGCCCTTCTCTATCCACTGCTGAAACGTCTTCAGCGGATCGTCGCGTTCGTAGAGCCGGTGCTCGTCAAGTACGAAGTCGATCAGAGCGCTCAATCGTTCCCGCCCTCCAGACTCTACCCAGTCTGCGATGCGTTGCGCGAGCGTGGATTCGAGCGGATCGGCGGGGACGTTCTCCGGTTCAATGGCATCGTAATGCCGCTGAGCGCGTGCGAGATTGTCGGTCATTTGGTTTTTCCTGATGGCGAGCTTTTTGCGAAGCAGTAGGCGACAGTTTCGCCATGAGCAATCTGGCCGCGCGCTTCCATGCACGCTTGGTAATCGTTGAACTCCGCGCTTGTCGCACCCGTTCCATACCCGACGTGAGCAATAACGATCAGAATCCAGATCATCTCTCAACCTCCAGCGGATCGCGTTTGCCCCACGCGGGGCGGTCGTTTTCTTCGTCGGTCATTTGGGCTTGTTCGCGTAATGTTCATCGATCACAGCGATTGCATGCGCGAGGGTCGCGCGCAGATCCTTCTTGCCCCAAAACGTGACGGCGCTGGAATCGTTATCGTCGACGCGATGCAAAAATGGTCCCTGAACGTTGGGCAACCTTCCCTGCGGGTCCGGCTCTCCCGGCAATGTCACTGGCAAATGTAGCCAGAACCTCACTCCAACGAACTCGCGCCCATCAATCAGTTTGGTCACGACTTCGACTTGACCGGTAATTTCCTCGGCGTAGACGTTGTCTCTCACGCGATGACAATGCTCTGAACCGCAGCATTCATATCGACGTGACGCTTGCAAGTTCCGGCATCGGATGTGTAGATCAAGCCGCGCGTATCCTCAAGAATGAAAACGCCCGCCAAGATGCGAACTATTTTGGTACGAATTGGACCGCACCAAAACTCGTCGCCGACTGAAGGCAACCGCTTCGATCGATTCGTGTAATAAGGAGTCGCCATCGCTCACACTCCCAGCAGAATTCGCCGCGCCACGCTCAGCGGCGCCCCGAGACTGCGCAGGTACGTCGCCGCTTCCAGAACCGATCCGGTCGTCATCAGCATCATGGCAAGATAGGCGACGTCGGACCAGGCGGCGAGGCCGGGGAGGTTCCAGAGGCGTTCGATCGGTTTCATGGGCGGGTCCTAGTGCGTTGGCGGTATCTGTTTATCGGCTCCAATGGCTGCAATGTAAAGGACCTTGACGCTTCTGTCAAGCCGGTTGACGCGAGGTATTTTAGGGTCTATTCTGCGCTTTGTGGATCCTCAGCGCGCCGTCGAGCTGGCCGGAGGCACCCGTCAGGACCTGATCCGGGTGTTCACCTCGCGCGGGCTCAGAATGACGAAGCAGGCCGTAAGCCAGTGGTTTCAAGCAGGCCGGATTCCGCGGGATCGCGTGGACCAGTTGCGATTGTTGCGGCCGAGCTGGTTCAGGAACGGCAAGGAATGGAGAGCCAAACCGTGATCAGCCCTATCGAGCAATCGATTCGAGCCAGCATGAGCTGCACGATCTGTGGCACCAAGGGGATGGGTAATTGCGATTGCTGGCAACAATGCTCGTGCGGATGGACTCGGCAAAAAGGGCACGCGTGCCGCAATCCGGAACACTCCAAGAGCAGACCGAAAGCTAGAGCGAGTAAGCGCGCGCTATCCCCCAAATAATCGGGGCCGCTTAACTCTCCGTTGACGCCTTCTTTCGGCACGCGTAGAAAAACAGGACAATTCGCGCGCGGGTGCGGGTGCGATTTCGGTCGCTGCCGCGGCGTGGTGGCCTACACCATCACGCAGCCCGCTTCTCGACCCGACTTGTAGGAGTCCGTCGAATGCCGTCGTATATCTCGTTGCCGAGTCTGAGAACCTTCACGTTTCGCTCCAACATCGCGCACAGACAGCGCCGCTGGCAGGTGTACGAGCTCGCCAAGCGCAACTGGGAGGCGCACCATCCGGAGGCCTCGCCGGCCGAGCGCGACGCTGCGATCGCCGAAATAACGCGGCGGCTGGGCATCTGACGTGAGCTCTAATCAGCAATGCCGCTGTGGCGGAATCACGTTTACGCTGCGTTACCTGAAGACGAATAATGGCGTCGGACAACAATGCGATAGGTGCGGGCGATTGATTGGCAGCTGGCTGCCTCATTCAGCAATCGCAGAGCCATCCCATTTGCCGGCTTGGATAGACGGCGCCGATGCCAGATTCCGAGATAGAAACGACGCGCGCTCAAAACGAGTGGCGGCGTATGACGCCTATTTGGCAAGTCCGGAATGGCAAGCGAAACGACGCGACGTATTTAAGCGATGTGGTGGCATGTGCGAAGGCTGCGCAAACGCAAAGGCAACTCAGGTCCATCATCTGACATACGCGCATTTGGGCTCAGAGCTGCTCTTTGAGCTAGTGGCCGTCTGCGATCTTTGTCATGCACTCGCCCATTCATCGAACATCGCCGATATAGAACCTCCGCCGGAGCAAGAATAATGGCGGCCATCCTGCAATTTCGCAGCGCTGCAGGCGAGATGCGTGACGTTGACGTGCAGGCGTTTGCCCGCACCCAGTACCCGGCGCTGATCCGCTCGGCCCACGATCAGGATTTCGAGGATCGCGCCTGGGTGAAGATCCAGCAAAAGGACGCTCTTTACGGCGACGCGATGCCATGGGCGAAGACGCACGATCGGATCCGCTTCCGCCCGGGCGAGGTGACGGCATGGATCGGGCCGAACCGCGACGGCAAATCGCTCCTGCTCGGCTATCTGGCCGCGCATTGGGCGCTGCAGGAAACGCCTGTCACGATCTACTCGCTTGAGATGGACGTGGCGATGCAGTTAAAGCGGATCGCGCGGCAGCTGCTATGCACCGACAGCCCGAGCAAATCCGAATTCGAGATGCTGCTCGCGCGGCTCATCTATCTGAACTTCTTCGACTACGTCGGCCATCTTGCGCCGCACGAGGTGCTGGCCGCCGTGAAATACGCCGGCGCTGGCACTTCATGCCGGCACATCATCGTGGACAACCTCACGCTGATCGTGCCGCCCGGGCGCAACACGGACGAGAGCTCGGCTATTTTCGTGCGCGGATTGGTGGAGGTCGCGCGCGATACCGAATGCCATGTGCACCTGGTCGGGCACGTTCGCAAGCCGGAAGAGGATCGATTTTTGAATCGCTACGACTGGCGCGGCACCGGTGCCTGCCCGGACATGGTCCACAACGTCATCATCTTGCAAGCGAACGAGAAGAAGCGCCGGGCCACCGAGCGCGGCGATTTTTCGAAGGCGAAAGATCCGGACATCTGGATGACGGTCGATAAGCAGCGCAGCGGCGAATACCACGGGCGCATGGGATTCTGGTGGAGGCCGACTGCGCTGCAGCTGGTCGAGTACGGTGGTGATGAGCCGAAGCGCTTCGACCCGGGGGATTTTTCGATTTGGGAGAGGTGATGCCAGCGCGATACGTGCGCGAGAAAATGCTCGATAGCAAGCGTTATCACAAGGTCGGACTGATCGAGCGGCTGGCCTTTGTGGAATTGCTTCTGCTGGCCGATGATTTCGGCCTGGTGCAACTGGATCCGACGTTCCTATCGCGCCGCACAACGGCCTTCGTTGGCCTCAGTTCAGAGGCCACAGCGACCAAAATAGACGCTATGGAGAAGGTGGATTTGATCAGGACATATGTTGTACAAGACGAGGCGTTCGCATGGATACCGAGAAACGGGTTTTTCAGGCGCGCAAAGCGTCCATCGCACCCGCTCCCGGATTTTGAGCTGCCTCATTACAAAGGAAGATTCAGCGAACTCAAGAAGTTAGCAGGAATTTGCAGTACAGATGCAGTGCAGATGCAACGCACACGCATTGCAGATGCATTGCACATGCAAACACCACCGTCTTCGTCACCGACACCGTCTTCGTCTTCTCTTCCCCTACAGCCCGATTTGTCCAACCAGTCGATTTCTGCCGAGGTCTGGTCATTTGGCGTCGAGTTGCTGAAGCGGGACGGGAAGAAGCCGCTTGACGATACCTCGGCGCGTTCGCTTCTCGGATCGTGGCTGAAAACTTGGTCGCCCGAGCTCGTGCTCGATGCGTGCCGAGCTGCCGTTGGCACGAACGATCCGAAGGCTTACGTTCGCGCCATACTTGGCAAAAAGCGGAAAGTCGGCGAGGCCGACCCTGCCGACCATTGGGATTGAAAAGTGGCTGAGCCAATCAGCTTCACCATCCGCGGCCAGCCGTGCAGCAAAGCGAACAGCCGGCGCATCGTCACCCTCAAGCGCGGGGAGGAAAACGTGCGTATCGCGGTCGTTAAATCGAAAGAAGCGCTCGCCTACGAACGCGATGCCCTGCGCCAGATTCCGGCCGCCGCACGCCAACGCCTCGAAGGTCCGGTCGCCGTGACGATTCGGATCTGGTACGCGAGCGAGCGGCCGGATCTGGACGAATCGATCATCCTCGACTGCCTGCAGGATCGATTCCACCGGCTCAGCGCCAAGGGCCCGCGCGTGCTGCTACAGGCCGGCGTTTATCGCAACGACCGCCAGGTGCGCGAGAAGCACATTTTCCATGCCATCGAGCACGCCAATCCGCGCGCCGAAATCAGCGTCACCGCTTTGACCCCGCAGCAGCCCGGCCTGCCGCTGCCGGATCCAGAGGACCTGGCCGCCGAAATATTCGGATAACCGCGAAAGGAGCTCGCAATGCAAGCCGATCGTCAATCGCCGAGTGAATCCGCCGAAATCTCCGCTGCGCTGGCCGCCGACGAAGCCGTCGAGAAAGCCGCCCGCAAAGTGCGCGGTCGCAAGGCGAAAACGAGCGATCACCAGGAGGCGATCATCAAGCTCGATGAGCTGCATCCGCTCGCGATCGAAACGATGATCGCCGATTTCAAGCATGCGCAGGACGCCGCGACAGTGCTCGGCGAATCGATCAAAGCGTGGGCGGAGAAAGCCGGGATTCAGTCGTCCGTTCTGCGCAAGTTCATCGCGGCTCGCGCTGGCGAGAGTTTTCCGGACAAGAAGCGCGATGCAATGCAGCTGTCGCTGCTGTTCGAGGAGATTGGCGAATGAACATCTTTGCGCGGTTCGCCGATTGGCTTGATCGAAAATATCCGCCGCGCGTGACGATCGATTCGGTCAAGACGCTGGAGCTAAAACCCGGGCAGATCCTCGTCATCACGACGCACGAAGCTCTGACCGCCGCGCACATCGATGTCATTCGCAAAAGTCTCGGGTCTTGGAGCGCAGAACATGGCGTGAAGATCGCGATCCTGGAGCCTGGATGGCAAATGCATGCGTTGACAGTCGGCTCGACAACGGTCGTCTGAGGGAAATGACTGACGGCCACCACCGCAGCACCCGAGCCGAGAATTCGCATCGGCCCGACGGCAAGCACTTCGACGACAGCGCCAAGCTGATCGCCGCGCTCATCTTCGTCGCCGTCGCCCTCATCGTCGGCTCGCTCGTGGCCGCAGCGATCATGCGGTGAACGCCCATCGCCCGCGCTAGCGCGGAAATGGCCGATGCGCCGGCTGCGGAGAAAAGTTCCTGGACCTGGACGCATTTACCAAGCACGCCACCGGAACGCTCGAGCCGTCGCCCGGCTCACGGCGCCGATGCCGCGATCAGGCCGAAATGAGGGCCATGGGCATGCAGCAGACATCCGGTGGGGCTTGGGTGGCGAAACGTTCCCACGGCTAGCGCTGCGGTGTACGCTTCGCGCGCCGACCCCGGATCCGCAAGCTCGCCGACGTCTCCTCCCAGTCTCATCACGGCGGGCTTCCGGGGCGGCTTTTTTCGGAGATGAGCGACATGACGACCTGGCTCTGGATCATCGGTTTGATCGTCTCGCACGGCGCAGTCGGCGTCCTCGGCATGATGTACGGCAAGGCTCATCCGACGATCGCGGCCAAGGTCGCCGAAGACATTGCCGCCGCATCGAAGAAGATCGGGATTTGACCACCCGTTGACCTGCACGCGAGAGCGGGCATACACTGCCGCCGCATGAGCGTCCGGCTGCCACTCGCCAGACCCGCCACATGGAAGATCACGGTGCGCCAGCCTCTCTCGCCATGCAGGCGCGGCGCACCGTTGAGCAAGAAGCCCTCGTGATGCACGTCCGCGCGCTCGAACGCCAGGCCCGCGCCTTGATCAAGGAGCTCGAGGCGAACCGCAACGTCGAGCGTCAAGGCCTCATCTGGGCCCGCTTCATGCTGAAGACAGCCTGCCACACGCTGGTCTGCGCCATCACCCGCGAGGATTTTTTCTGAGCCAAAATAATGCCTTTACGCGAGAAAGGTGAACCACTTTCGAGCTTTATCGGCCGCTTCGTGAGCAGCAAACGAGAGCGAAAGCAGTTCCCGGACATCAAGCAACGGCTCGCGGTCGGATATTTCGAAGCGCGCCAGCGAGCAAAGAAGGAGCACCATGGCAAAGCGTGAAGAACGGGGCGAATCGCATGCCCAGCCGAATCAGCGGTTACCCAAAGGTCATTGGGACGAGGATGGCCGAAGCCAAGGCAAGGAAACCGGTGCGGTCCGGCCGACCTGCGACGCCTACCAGGGTCCGCGCTCGGAAGGCGAATCCACGCCCGCCAAGCCGGCGAACTGACCATGCCGCGCGACGTTCATGGTAAGCCGGTGAAATCCGAAGCGGCCGAACCGGTGAAATACGGCGCATCCGGGGACAAAGACAGCAAGACCACGGAGCGCAAAGGGAAAGAGGCCATGGATCCGGACGACCAGCTGCAGAACCATCACGATCGGCTCAGTCGCATCGAAGAGCATCTCGGCATCGCCCACAAAGCGAGCGGCATGAAGGCCGAAGACCAAGCTGGCAGCGCCAAGGTCGGTGCTGGCCATGTGACCGAGAAGGGCGGCGCGAGTTATGGGCGGAAGCGGCATTGAACACGCTGGAAACTTGCGGGTGTGTGGCACCATAAGCACTTAGCCACTTAGCCCACCGGAGATATTATGGAATCTACCGCAGATACACCGGACAACCGCATCTATTGATGGGCTATTGATGGGCTGGGCCGTCTTCGTCGTGTTGATCCCGACCAACGAAACGAACGAAGCGCGCTTCTCAACGCATTCGCATCACTGCCGTGTCGATATTACGGACGACATCACCAAAGAAAAGTTCATGGGGTGCGTGCAGGCCTGCGCTGATTACCAGTTCGACAAACTCTTCGGAGGGAATGCGACCGAAGAGTACGTGCGCGCTTTGCTTGAGGAAGCATCGTCCCATTCCGGATTGGATTCATGACCGTCCACTCGACCAGCTCCCGCTCAGCCGAGCTTTCCTGGGCCTCGCTATCCCATGTTGCGGCGCACGAAACG
>WNFP01001296.1_pt1 | contig 23764 bp, 17 predicted proteins | sample 5400201 | NCBI WGS metagenome assembly WNFP01 (sample SAMN13153355, study PRJNA577476) | soil metagenome | isolation source: 115 cm saprolite under Madrone tree | place: USA:California | collected 2016-06-14
TCCTGGGCCGGCTTGATCACGCAGGTGTTGCCGCAAACGATGGCGGGAAGGATCTTCCACGATGGAATCGCCATGGGAAAATTCCACGGCGTGATCATGCCGCAGACGCCGATGGGAGTCCGTACCGCCATGGCGAATTTGTTAGGTAACTCCGATGGTGTGGTCGGCCCAAACATGCGGCGGCCTTCGCCCGCAAAATAGTAGGCTGTGTCGATGGCTTCCTGGGTGTCGCCGCGGGTTTCCTTAAGAATCTTGCCCATCTCGCGGGTCATGTCGCGGGAGTATTCTTCCTTGCGCTCGAGCAGCATTTCGGCGGCGCGAAAGACAATCTCGGCGCGGCGCGGAGCGGGTACCAGACGCCACTTGGCAAAGGCGCTGCGGGCGGCTTCAACCGCGGCGTCCACGTCTGCTTTCCCGGACTTCTGAAAAATGCCGACCACGTCGCGTGTGTCGGCCGGGTTGCGATTTTCAAAGGTCTCTCCGGTCGAGGAGTCCACCCACTCTCCGTCAATGAAGTTCTTGTAGACCTTGGGTGCAGTGCTGGTGCCGAGCATGGCGGGGTTGGTCAGAGTATCGGTTGCCATAAGTCTCCTGAGTGGCAGGGAAGAATGCCGTGAACCTCCATGCTACAGGTGGAATTGAGGCTGCGGCAAGCGGCCGCTCCTTTGTGTACCCTCGTTTCCTTGGTGGTTGATGGTTTTGCCCCCGCGCCGCCACGGTCAAGGCCGCTTGACAAGGCGTCCAACCAGAGTACAGAATCGCCAACCTCCCCAAGCCCGCATGCTGCCAAGCGTAGGGGAACTATTACGCTAGCGACAACGTATTGAGTCGAGGACGCCACCGGCGTCCCAGGAGCGAATCTTCGTGGAATTGCAGATCCAGAGTTTATCCAAGGTGTATAAGAACGGCGTGCGCGCGCTGGACAACGTCTCGCTGACGATTCCAGTGGGCATGTATGGATTGCTCGGCCCCAACGGCGCCGGCAAGTCCACATTGATGCGTACCATTGCCACGCTACAGGAGCCGGACAGCGGCGAAATCCACCTGGGCGCTCTGAACGTGCTGCGGCAGAAGCAGGAGCTGCGCCAGACGCTGGGCTATCTTCCCCAGGAGTTTGGCGTGTACCCGCGGACCTCGGCCCAGGAAATGCTGAATCATCTCGCGCTGCTGAAAGGTATCACTGACGCTAAACAGCGCAAGGGCACGGTAGAAGCGTTGCTGAACCGCACCAATCTTTACGAGCATCGCAAGAAAGCGCTCTCCGGATTTTCCGGCGGCATGCGGCAGCGTTTCGGCATTGCGCAGGCATTGCTAGGCAACCCGCGCCTGCTGATCGTGGACGAACCGACCGCAGGTCTCGATCCGGGAGAGCGTAACCGCTTTTACAGCCTGCTCTCGGAAATCGGCGAGGACGTCATCGTGATCCTCTCAACTCACATCGTCGAGGACGTGATGGAGTTGTGCACCAACATGGCCATCATTCATCAGGGCAAGGTACTGTTTGCCGGACCGCCCGGCGAAGCGGTCAAGTCGCTCGAGGGACGCATCTGGCAGAAATCGGTCGCCAAGTCACAGGTCAAAGATCATGAGCAGCGTTATCGCGTCATCTCCAGCAAACTGATTGCGGGTAAGCCGCTCATCCACATTTGTTCTGCCGAGAATCCGGGCGACGGCTTCACGCCGGTCAGCCCGGACCTGGAAGACGTATTCTTCAGCCGCATTTCCGGCATCGCCTAAGGCCAGCCATGTTCAAACAGTTCTTCACCTTCGAGGTCCGGTTCTGGCTGCGCTCCTGGATGCTTTGGGTATTTTTCCTGATCGTGGCCTTGATGTTTTTCGGGGCGGCCAGCAGCGACCAGATCACCGTCGGCAGCTCGCTGAAAAATACCTACCGCAACGCTCCGTGGGTGGTGGAGAACTTCTACGCGGTTTGCAGCCTGCTGACGCTGCTGATGACGACGGCGTTCGTGAACTCAGCCGCCTCGCGCGATTTTGCTCACAACACGCACCAGATCCTGTTCAGCACTCCCATCCGCAAACTGGACTACCTGGCCGGGCGCTTTCTGGGTTCTGCTCTGATAGCGGTCATTCCGCTGCTGGGCGTCTCGGTAGGCATTCTGGCCGCGAAGCACATGCCGTGGGTGGACGCGGAACGCTGGGGACCGGTGGTGTGGGGGGCGCACTGGAAGGCGATTCTGGTTTTTGCCGTCCCCAATACGCTGTTCATCGCGGCGGTCATCTTCGCCATCGCAGTGCTGACCCGGAGCACGGTCGTTTCATTTCTTGGCAGTCTCGGGCTGCTGGCAGGATATGGAATTTCCCGAGTGCTCACCAGCGATCTGAAAAACCAGAAACTGGCGGCGCTGATCGATCCCTTTGGCATCGATCCTTTTCTCTACGCCACCAAATACTGGACCGTGGCCGAGAAGAACACGCTGGCCATCGGCTACTCCGGATACATGCTCTGGAACCGCCTGATCTGGCTGGGGGTGGGGGCTCTGATCTTCGCTTTCGCCTACTGGCGCTTCAGTTTTGCGGAGAGGAGTCCGAGAAAAAAGAAAGTAAAAGCTCAGGAGAGCGTTTCAATGACCACTGCGGCGATTCCAGTGGCTGCCAGAAACTTCGGCGCCGGCGCGGAGTGGTTGCAATTCTGGGGCACGGTAAAAATCGAATTCAGGCGATTGGTGAAGACGACATCGTTCATCGTGATCACCGCTTTCGCTCTGCTGAATTGCGTGCCGGCCCTGATCTACAGCAACACGGAGGGCTTTGGAAACACGTTCCTACCGGTTACGTACCGCCTGCTCGAGGTCATTGCGGGGACACTCTACCTGTTTCTGATCGCGATGATCACCTATTTCGCGGGCGTCCTGGCGTGGGAGGAGCGGGACAGCGGCACTGACGAAGTGCACGATGCGCTTCCCAATCCGGAGTGGCCCACGTACCTCGCCAAGCTCACGGCCCTAATGGGCAGCATCGTGATTATTCTGGGCGTGGCCATGTGCGCCGCGCTGTTGGTGCAGTTCTTCCATGGGTATCATCGCTACCAGATTGGTCTGTACGTCGCGAATTTGTTTGGTATCGACCTGCTCGGGTTCGTTTTTCTGGCCATTCTCGCGTTCTTTATTCATGTCATCTCACCCAACAAATATGTCGGCTACTTCGGATACATTGCCTTCCTTATCCTGACCACGTTTATCTGGTCACCGTTGCACATCGCCACGTACCTGATCCAGTTCGGCCAGCCCCAGACCATGACGTATTCCGATTTCTTCGGCTACGCTCCGTTCATCGAGAGTTGGGCCTGGTTCATGCTGTACTGGACGGCGTTTTGCGTTTTCCTGGCGGCGGCCACAATCCTGCTGTGGCAGCGTGGACGCGAGACCAGCTGGCGCAGCCGGATCAGGAATGCAGGGCTGCGCTTCCATGGGGCGGTACGCTTTGTAACCGTGGCGGCTGCGATCGGCTTTGTGGCTACGGGTTGCTGGATTTTCTATAACACCAAAGTTCTCAATACGGTGCGAAGCGAAAATGACGCCGACCGCCTCCTGGCCGACTACGAGAAGGCCTACAAGAAATTCGAGAAGCAGTCCGAGCCGCGGATCACGGACGTGAAGTATGCCATCGACCTGTATCCCGAATCACGCAACATGATTATGCACGGCCAGCAGACCATCGTGAACCAGACCTCAAAGCCGCTCACCGAAATCCATTGCACGCTGGACAAGGACTACCAAACCACGATCGAGATACCCGGAGCGAAACTCTCCCAGGACGACCAGCGACTGCACTACCAGATTTATGAGTTGACCACGCCGATGCAGCCCGGCGAGTCCCGCGCGATGCAGTTCACCATGAAGACCCAGTTGCGGGGCTTCGAAAACTCGCTCACCAATCACGCGGTGCTGCCGAATGGCACTTTCATCCATAGTCGAGTCGTCCCCCAGATCGGTTATCAGGCTGGCAACGAATTGGCCGACAAGAACAAGCGCAAACGGTTCGGACTCAAAGAGAAAGACTTAATGCCGGCGCTCGAGCAGAACTGCGACGCCGATTGCCGCGACAGCTACATCAGCAACAACTCCGACTGGGTGAATGTTGAAACCGTAATCAGCACTTCGCCCGATCAAATTGCGATAGCTCCGGGTTCGTTGGAACGAGTGTGGACAGAAAACGGCCGCCGCTACTTTCACTACAGGCTCGACCATTCTGGGCTGAACTATTACTCATTTCTGTCGGCGCGCTACGAGATTGCCCGCACCGAGTGGAATGGTGTCAAGATCGAGGTCTATTACCTCAAAGAACAGCCCTGGAATGTCGCCAAGATGCTGAACTCGGTTCAGAAGTCTTTCGACTACTACACGAAAAACTTCGGTCCCTATCCCCAGAGGGAGGCGCGCATCATCGAATTCCCGCGCCTGGAGCGCTTCGCCGAGGCCTTTCCCGGGACCATGCCGTACTCCGAGTCCATCGGTTTCATTGCGAACATCGAGAAGCCGGACGACATTGACATGGTCTTTTACGTAGTCGCCCACGAAATGGGACATCAATGGTGGGGCCATCAGGTGGTGGGGGCGAACATGCAAGGAGCGACCTCGCTGGTCGAAACCCTGGCCCAGTACTCGGCGCTGATGACCATGGAAAAAGAATACGGCCGCGACACCATGCGCAAATTCCTGCAGTACGAAATGGACAACTACCTGCGCTCGCGCGGCGCCGAACTGCTCAAAGAGCGTCCGCTGTTGCGGGTGGAGGCGTCGCAGGGATATATCCACTATCGCAAGGGAAGTGTCGTGATGTACTACCTGCGCGAGATGATTGGCGAGGAAGCGGTGAACCGGGCGCTGCGCAAGGTGCTGAACAAGTATGGATACCAGCCACCTCCGTATCCCACGTCGTACGCGTTGGTGGATGCGCTGCGCGAGGAAACCCCGCCGCAACTGCAGTATCTGCTGCAGGACCTGTTTTATGACATCACCCTATTTTCCAATCGGGCGGTGACCGCAACCGCTCACCAGGCACCGGACGGCAAATACCAGATGACGGTTGAAACGGAAGCGCGCAAATTCAAAGCCGACGAAAAAGGCAACGAGACTGAAGTCCCAGTCGACGACTGGATCGAGGTGGGGGCCCTGGCCGCTCCCGAGAAGGGCAAGCGCTTTGGCAAGGTCTTGCACCGCGAACGAGTGCACATGACCAGCGGCAAAGCCAGCTACAGCTTCACAACCGATGACAAGCCGGACAAAGCTGGAATCGACCCTCTACTGCTGTTGATCGACCGCGTACCCGATGACAATATGGCCGAGGTGACGATCCAGCCCTAGAACGGGTTCACGATTGAAACTTTGGGTGCCCCAGTTCTCGCGTTCGTTGCGAGAAGTGGGGTCCGACCACTCTCCCGGCGAATCAAGAATCAAAAACTAGGGCGAGTTTCTGCATGGAGAAATATGATCGCTTCGGGCTGGGCCCCACCTCTCGAAAAACCCGAAAGAGGGGGCACTCTTAGATGGAAAATGAGTACTCCTCTCCAGAGAACGAGGCATCTGATTCCGATTCATGATCCGACAATCTCATTGAACTCTATCGCCCGCGAAGACTATGACAGGCGAACCATCTGCCACGAACGCGCAGTCAGGACGTTGTTGAAGAACGGCTGAGAGTTCACGCCCATAAAGAACTCTGGAATCACCTTCAAATCCAGCTTTGGCAGTCGCCCATACCTGCCAGGGGACATGCGAGACGTGATATTCGATGCAGCCACCGGTTCGCGGAGACGAATAACCCCAATAGTGTTCGGTGATGAACTGTTCCAAACTCCCCTCTTGAGGATGCGTTGGAAGGTCGACGGTCTGGGCAGAGAGCCGGCACCACTGGCCACCAACTTGCCATTGATACTCGGCTGTCACACTCAAATTATCCGTCTGCATGCGGTGCTTCATCGGAAGGCACGTATAGTTTTCTCGGTAGAGCAGGCGAGCGGCTGCCGCGATTGCCCGCCTGGGCACGACCTCGGCAATGAAGACAACTCCTCTTCGATCATCGCCGCCTTCTTTGCGACGAACGTAGAAGCGCAGGTTTACCTCGTCAAAGTCGGTGTGCAGCGGGACCGGGAAACACCCGAGTAGCTTGGTGCGGCAGAACCGAAAACCGACCAGGCTTACATAGGTTCGTCCCTGAAATGAATCCAGTGTTGTACCGGGCGGAACGTACCGTTTCAGAAGACGGGGATCAACCTCGTAATTCAACATCACGAGGTCTCGCCATTCAGCAGACAGGAACACTCGTTTCGGCGGAGACATTTGATCGGTCGTGAACCGAGCGTAAGATAGCCTAGTTCATCGGGCGCGGCGCCAACCGCGTTATGAACGTCGTATCATAGAGTCTAAATGGCTTTTCCCATCAAAATCTGCTCTATCTGCGCGGAAGAGTTCGAGCTGAAACCAGACAAGCCAGGTTTCGCTAACCGCTGCCTGGCATGCAGCACTCCGGAGCCAGGTGGCCCCAAAACCCAGGCTCGCCTGGACGCCGATGATCGCAAGACTGCGCGTGAAGCGAACGAGGCTCGGAGGGAAGCGATGCGCACGCTTCTGTACCGCAAGGATAGCTAATCCCTGTCTCAAGGCCGACCCCCGCAGCAGGTAAGCTGGATGGGGGGACCTCCTGACCCCGGGCAGCGATCGCCGACCTTCCGTTTCCACACCGCAGGACATGACCGCCGGGGGTGCGACCCAAGGTAATCAACCATGCCCCGCCAGTTATGCTTGTGATACTCTCGCCAATACCCCATATTCTTAGGGTTTGACTGGCGTCCGGTGGCCTTGTGTCTTCGAGTAACAAACCTGGAATCCATGTAGCCTGGAAGACGGTCACCTACCGCAGCGTGGCTTTGGCGGTGCTGTTCACGCTGATTGTGCTCTTTGTGGGGATGAATTTCGCCTTCCCGCAGTTCACGCAAAAGGGAATGAAGTCGGTCAGCAGCCTGGGCGGCAGCTTGTTGGAGGCGATCGCGGGAGCGGGCGGGAAGGTCAAGTCCGGCTCGGGAAGCTCCCAACAAGCCCACATCACGGCCCTCGATGGCACGGTTCGGGTCAAGAAAGCCAGCAGCAACAGCTGGGTGACCGCCGACTACAACGTCCCGCTGGAGAAGGGTGATGTGGTGCAGACTGGCTCGGAAGGCATGGCCAAGATCGTCTTCAGCGATGGCACCAACTACACGGTAAAGCAGGATTCGCTGATTGTGATTGAGGAGAATTCAGCCAATGACCAGCAGCAGACCAACGTTTCGGTGGCGGTAAGCACGGGCACGGTGGACCTGACGACCGCAACTTACGTCCAGGGATCGAAGTCGTCCGTGATCGTAGCCGGGGCCACCGCCTCCCTGGCGCCGGACAGCGCGGCCATGGTGCACAACGACCCCAAGAGCGACCAGCACGAGATTCTGGTGAAGAAAGGCTCCGGAGAAATCAGCCGTAACGGCGAGGTCGTCCACCTGGCGGATTGGGAGAAAGTCGCTTTCCAGTCGCAGTCGCCGCGCATGGCCAAGGTGAAGGAAATCGGGCCACCGACGCCGATTTCGCCAGCGAACATGATGCCAATTTTCACCTCGGGTGCGTCCAAGCCGGTGGAGTTTTCCTGGACCCCTATGACCAACGCGGTAGGATACCGGCTGCGAATCTCCCACAATCCGTACTTTTCTTCGACCATTGTGGATCGCCGGGTGACCACGGCCGACGTGATCGTCTCCGGCCTGGGGGAAGGGGCCTATTACTGGCTGGTTCAGTCCTACGACGCCGAAGATAAGGAATCGGTGGAGAGCCAGAAGAACCGGTTCACTATCATTCCCAAGGGCCAGAACACGACCGCCATCGATCTGGAGTTGGATCCCTTCATGCAGCATGGTCACGTGATCGAGTTGACCGGAAAGACCGAGGTTGGGGCGCGGGTGATGGTCAATGGCAGAGAAGTGCCTATGATTGGCCCCGACGGCAGCTTTCACTACTTTATGCCTCCACTTCCGCCGGGCGAGAGCCTGGTCACGATTACGGCGCAGAATGCCAAGGGCGGGGTGAACACGGTGCAGAAAAAGATCGTGATCCAGTGAGCTGGCACCGCCTCGGGGACGAATTCCCGAGGTACTGGGACTTTGGTTTGACGGCAAAACGGGGTTCTTCCCATAGAATTATGGACACGGCCCCCCATCCGCACAGAAGCAACCGGGTACGCCCGGTAATGACAGCGGTTCGAGAGAGCTAAATCGCGTATGTCATCTAACGGATTCCATTCTTCGACGCGTCTGCACAACCTGAGATCGCTGTTCAGCATTTTTTCCAGCGACCTTGCCATCGACCTGGGGACCGCCAACACGCTGGTGTACGCGCGGGGCAAGGGCATCGTGGTCAACGAGCCCTCCATCGTCGCCATCAACAAGAACACGGGCGAAGTCGAAGCCGTGGGCAAGGAAGCCAAAGAGATGCTGGGCCGCACGCCCGGCAACATCGTGGCCATTAAGCCCATGAAAGACGGCGTCATCGCCGATTTCAAAGTCACCGAGAAGATGCTCAACTATTTCATCCAGAAGGCGCACAACCGCAAGATGCTGGTGCATCCGCGCATCGTGATCGGCGTGCCTTCGGAAATTACGCAAGTAGAAAAACGCGCGGTCATGGATTCCGCTTATCGCGCCAAAGCCAGCGAAGTCTATCTCGTGGAACAGGCCATGGTGGCCGCCATCGGCGCCGGACTTCCCATCACCGAGCCCAGCGGCAACATGGTCGTGGATATCGGCGGCGGCACCACCGACATTGCAGTCATTTCTCTCAGCGGCATCGTTTATTCCCGTTCCGTGCGTATGGCTGGCAACCAGATGGACGAAGCGGTGATGAACTATCTGAAGCGAAAATATAATTTGCTGGTTGGTGAGCGCACTGCCGAACAGATCAAGATGGAGATCGGTTCCGCGTATCCGCTGGAGAAGCCGTTGACCATGGAAATCAAGGGCCGCAACCTCATCGAAGGCGTGCCCAAGACCATCACCGTCGACGACAGCGAAATCCGGGAAGCTCTCAGCGAGTGCGTTTCGACTATCATGAACGCTATTCGCGTGGCTCTCGAGCGCACCCCTCCCGAGCTTTCCGCCGACATCAGCGACCGCGGCATTGTGCTGACCGGTGGTGGCGCGTTGCTGAAGAACCTCGATAAGCGCATTCGCGAGGAAACCGGGTTGCCGGTGTCGATCGCCGACGATCCACTGTGCAGTGTGGTGCTGGGCACGGGCAAGATGCTCAGCGACTTCAAGCTGCTGCGAAAAATTTCAATCGAATAGCAGTAAACCAGTTTCTGGTTTCCGGTTTCTAGTTTCCAGTACTTCTCCGCAAGTTCGGCGCCAGCAACAGGGGCCAGGCGCTGTCGCGCTTTTGAAACTGGAAACCAGAAACCCGAAACTGCAACCTGAAACTGTATTTCCATGGAAAATCTGATGAGCCGCTACCGCAACGTCAGCATCCTGGTGGCGATCCTGTTTGTGCAGGTGCTGGGTCTGGCGGTCCAGGTCAAGCGGCGGACCGGCGCCGACGAATCTACCCGAATTATCCGCCTGTGGACGGTAAGCGCCCTCACTCCTCTTGAGAAAGCCCTCGTCTGGTGCCAGAACGGTCTGGGCGGCCTCTGGAACAACTACATTTACCTGCGCGGGGTACGGCAGGAGAATCGCGATTTGAAATTCGAGATCGAGCGACTCCGGCTGGAGCAAGTGCGTCTTTCCGACGACGCCCAGCAGGCCCGTCGGCTGCAGGCATTGCTGGGCTTCAAAGAACAGTACATCGCGAAAACCGTGGCGGCGCAGGTCATCGGTTCGAGCGGCTCCGAGCAGTCGCGATCGATCTACATCGATAAGGGCACCGCAGCCGGAGTCGAAAAGGACATGGCAGTGATCACGGCTGATGGCCTGGTAGGCAGGGTGTTGCGGGCGTACGGGTCCTCTGCGCAAGTGCTTCTGATCAACGACCAGAGCAGCGGAGTGGGCGTGATCCTGGACAAGTCGCGCCTGCAAGGAGTCATCAAAGGTACGGCGGCGGGCGAGGTGATTCTGGAAAAAGTGATGACCGATGAGCAGGTGTCACCTGGGGACCTGATCGTGACCAGCGGCGGCGACCAGATCTTCCCCAAGGGCATTACGGTCGGGACGGTGATGAAGGTTTCACCCGGTGCCGATCTTTTTCTCAATATCAGAGTAAAGCCGTCCGCCAGCCTGGGCCGGCTGGAAGAAGTTCTGGTGATCACGAAAAAAGAGGACCGGGCGCCATCCGTGGCCGAGACCAATTCAGTGCGTGCGGTCGATATTCTGACCCAGCGTCTGCCTTCGGTCCCGGACAAGCCCGGGGCGGATGCAAACCGGCCAGCAACTGAGACACCGGCGAAGCCAGCGACCGCACAGAAGCCAGTTCCTGCGGCCAAGAAGGCGTCACAGGCAGGGGCGAAGCCAGCGGCAACTTCTGCGCCTTCCCAACCTGCCACATCGGAAACTGAGACGTCGGAGGATAAACCGCACTAGCGTGCCTATAACCTACACATCTCAGGATCAGGTAGAGGTCTACCGGTTCAGTGCGCCGGTGGCCATCGCCATTCCTCTGGCTGCACTGTTTCTCCAGGCATTTCTCCCTCTCCGGATCCATTTCTTTTCACTCTTCGACCTGCCGTTGCTGGTGGTGATTTTCTTCGCGGTGGCGCGGCGAAGCCCGGTGGCCGGGCTTTTGACCGGCTCGTTGATCGGCCTGTTGCAGGACTCGCTCACTCATCAGCCCATCGGGATCTACGGCATCGCGAAGACGGTGGTCGGGTTTGGCGCCTCGTCGCTGGGTGCAAAGCTGGACGTCGACAACGTGGGAGCGCGTTTCCTGGTGACCCTGTTCTTCTACGCCGTTCACGAAGTGGTGTACTTTACGGTAGCGCGCGGCTTGGTAAAGCTGACCCTGCAATGGAATTGGGGACACGAAATCGGAGGCGCCCTGCTCAACGCGGCCACGGCAGCCGTCGTGTTCACTCTGCTGGACCGGTTCAAGCAGAGAGCGTAGGACAGTCGTCAGTCCTCGGCCGAAACCAAGACCCGCCAGCCGACCGGATCTGCAAGTAATCCAACCGTCTATGGACTTGGGTTACCCGCGTCACCAATCCTTTGACCGCAAGCCAGGATTACAATGAAGTTAACCTCGACTTAGTCTGGGACACGGCAGCCTTCAACCACCGAACTCTGGCGCGATGGAATGGCTGACGACCGACGACTGACGACCGACGACTATTCCCATGTTTGGCCGCGACGAAAAAGTATCGAGTTCCCGCCTGACTGCGGTGCAATACATCATCCTCGTCGTTTTTCTGGTGCTGGCCTACGGGCTGTGGCGGCTGCAAGTAGTACAGAGCGAGTTTTACGCGGCGCTGGCGGAAAAGAACAAGACTCGCGAAGTCCCGATTCTGGCGCCCCGGGGCAAGATCCTCGATCGCGAGGGACGCACTATCGTGGACAACTATCCTTCCTTTACGGCGTTGCTGCTGCGCGATTCCACTCGCGACCTTTCCGGGGACGCGGACCTGATCGCACAAGGGCTGCACCTTGATCCCAAGGAGGTTCGGGACCGCCTGAAGAAATTCGCTGGCACCGCGCAGTACCAGCCCATCTATCTCAAGGAAGACATCACCCCCGATGAGCTGGCTTTTATCGAGTCTCACCGCAACGAATTGCCCGAACTCGACACCATCATGGCGCATCGCCGCTTGTATCCGCGCAATGGTTTCATGGCGCATCTCGTGGGCTACGTGGGCGAGGTCAGCGAGCAGATGCTGAACCAGGCGCGCTGGGAGCTCTACAACCCGGGCGACGTCGTAGGCAAGTCGGGCGTGGAACTTCAGTACAACCAGGTGTTGATGGGAAAAAATGGCTCGCGGCAAGTTTTAGTCAACAGCAAAGGGAAGGAAGTCGGCGAACTAGACCAGAAGCCGGCAGTGCCCGGGCACAACCTCAAGCTGACGCTCGATATCGATGTGCAGATTGCCGCCGAAGAAGCCATGGGAGACAAGAACGGGGCCATGATTGCAATGGATCCTCGGACCGGAGAAATCCTCGCCATGGTAAGCCGGCCGACGTTCGATCCCAATGATTTCGCGGTTCGCATTTCACGCGGCGAGTGGAACAAGCTGGTCAACGACCCTGACAAACCTCTCCTCAACAAAGCCATTCAGGCGCAACTCGCGCCGGGGTCGACGTTCAAGATACTCATGTCCGTCGCGGGTTGGCAGGAAGGCATCGCCCAGACTCTGAACGTGCACTGCAATGGCGGTGCCACGTTTTATGGCCGGCGGTTCGGCTGCTGGGTGAAGACCGGCCACGGCGCCGTCGATCTCACCAGGGCGATCTACCAGTCCTGTGACGTCTTCTTTTATACCTTGGCGGAAAAGCTGGGCATCGACCGCATCTCGAAATATGCCACCGCCATGGGATTAGGCCAGAAGACCGGCATTGATCTTCCGGAAGAAGCCAGCGGCGTTATGCCGTCGGAAGAATGGAAGATTCGCAACTTCAAGCAAAAGTGGTACGCGGGCGAGACCATTTCAGTGGGCATCGGGCAGGGCGCGGTGGCGACCACGCCAGTGCAACTCATGCGCGCGATTTCCGCTATCTCAATGGACGGCCGCATGGTTGTGCCCCACGTTGCCAGCCCAACCGGCCTGCCTTCCGAGTACCTCGAGACCCATCACTATACCGACGTGACCAATATCCCAATCAATCCGGACGGCTTCAACCTCATCACGGATGCGATGGCGCGGGTGCTGCTGCCGGAAGGCACGGCGCCCTCGGCGCACGTCCCGGGAGTTGATATCGCTGGAAAGACGGGGTCGGCGCAGATCGTGTCCCTCGCGGTTCGGGCTCTGCACCAGAACAACGAAGCTCTGAATCAGAATGGCTGGTTCGTGGGATTCACGCCCCGGCGCAATCCCGACATCATCGTCGCGGTGCTCTTCGAAGGCGGGGAGCATGGCAAGCTGGCGGCCCGGCTGGCGACCCAAGTGATCAAGGCCTATGTTGATAAACAACGCCGGCAGCCTACGAAGGTTGCGAGTGGCTCGGGCAAGGTAGACGTAGGAGCCGTATGGAACGGGGAATCTGGAGGGGATGCCGACCTTCACGGCGGTCATTTCGATTTAGAGCTGCCGAAGTCTCGTGCGCCGCTGGCGGTTGCGGCGCCAGGTTTACAGTAGCGCTGGCATCTTGCCGACTGTCCCGCGGGCGTCTCGCCCTCGGCGATGTGGGGGATTGAGGCGCTTTGATTGTGCGTAATTACGGAGCCGGCGAGTGAAGTTAAGGGAATAGGAGTCTTTCGACTCAGCATGAGCGCTCGCAAGCGATCGCTCATACTGCGCTCAAGATGACACAAGGAAAGGAATCAAGATAGTAACGGTCGGCGACGAACGGCCAAGGACCAACGACTAACGACCAGAGACTGACGACCGACGACTGACGACTGACGACTAAAACCCATGTCCCGCTACATTTCATTTCGCGATTTTGACTGGCTGCTCTTCACCTTCGTCCTGGTGATCTGCGGGCTCGGGGTCATGGAGATTCATAGCGCGACCCTGCATACCAAGTTCGCCGGGGCGCATATCCGGCAGATTTATTGGATCTTAGGCGGCGTGGCGGGCATGTTTCTGGTCAGCCTGATTAATTACCAAAAGCTGCTGGACCGGGTGCACTGGCTGTATATCGCCGCCATCGTCTCCCTGATGAGCGTAATGCTCTTCGGGCAGAAGTATCTGGGCGCCCGCCGCTGGATCAAAATGCCGGGGGGAGCCCATTTCCAGCCGTCAGAGTGGGTGAAGCTGATCCTGATTCTAGCTGTCGCTAAGTACTTCGCCGACCTCCACCAGAGGGAACTCACCTGGCCGGATTTCATGAAGGCGGGCGCCATCGTGCTGGTGCCCATGCTCATGGTGTTGCGACAGCCTGACCTGGGAACCAGCCTTACTTACTTACCGATTGCCGTGGTCGGCCTCTTCCTGGGCGGGGTCCGGTTCAAGCAGGCCGCCATTGTGACCGTAGCCGCGGCCCTGCTGTTGCCGCTGGCCTGGCATGCCTTGAAGCCCTACCAGCGCGACCGCCTTACCAGCTTCATGCACCCGGAGGCCGACAGCCAGGGCTCCGGATATCAAGTCAACCAGTCACTGATTGCCGTGGGTTCGGGCGGCATATGGGGGAATTCGGAGGGTTCCCAAACCCATTTAGCGTTTTTACCTGTCCCACAAACGGACTTTATCTTTGCCGCATTCGCCGAGGAACATGGTTTTGTAGGTGCCCTGGCGGTAATGCTGCTATACTTTATAGTGCTGATGCGATTGACCCAGAACGCGCAAACTGCGCCCGACCGCGCCGGCACGTTCGTAGTGATGGGTGTGGTGGCGGTGCTTAGCTTCCATATCTTGGTCAATGTCGGCATGGTGGTTGGCTTTATGCCGGTCACCGGAATACCGCTGCCGCTGATGAGTTATGGCGGGTCTTCTGTCCTGTTTATGTTTCTGGCGTTGGGCATCGTAATGAATGTCCGCATGCGCCGTTTCGTGAACTGACGCAGGATGAAGAATGGCAGGGGGTTAGCCCGCGCTTGCCATCCGCGCGGAAAAAAGATTAATTACGATCGCCCTCGCGTAAAGAGGGTACACGCCGGCTAGGAAAGCAGTTAAAGCCGGGCAGGATCAAGCAAAGGCGCTGCCAGGCCGGTAACGGCCCCCTCAGAGTTGAGAGAGCGGTCACAAACCTGGCGAAGCGCAAAAGCGATAAGTGCAAAAGATTCCTAAGCTTACGCAACGGATTCGGTCACGGAGAGAACTCCGGGGCCCGGGCTGTCCCTTGTCCAGGGCGGCTATCGCAGCGCTTGATCCTCCCAGACTTTTCCTGCCTTCCATCCGGTGATCCCGCGGCCGCCTGACGGCCCGGGACCGGAGTTCGTATGACTAGAGAATTATTTGTCTCGTCCACGCCCCACGAAACCAAGGTGGGGATGGTCGAAGACGACCTACTCGCTGAAATCTACCTCGAACGCGAGAACGAATACACCCTGGCAGGTTCTATTTACAAAGGACGCGTCACCCGCGTTCTTCCCGGAATGCAATCCGCTTTTGTTGACATTGGCCTGGAGCGCGACGCGTTCCTTTACGTCTCCGATTTTATGGAGTTGGAAGACTCGGAGGACCTCGACGAGGTTCCGACCAACCGGCCCGTGCCGGAGCGCTATACGCCCGAGGTTCCAGTCGATCAGCAGCTTGAAAGATCTGTTGCTCCCCATGTTGCGGAAACACAACCCCGGGAAGCCTCGGAAGTGGGAGCGGAGAGTCACGAGTCGCCGGCTTCCGGCGAGTCTCGTGACAATCGCGGCGGGATGCGCGGCCGCCGCCGCCGCCGGGGACGCCGCGGGGAGCGAATGCCAGAATCACGGTTCGCCAGTCCTGTAACCGAGACGCCACGGGAAACTCCTCGTCCCGAACGGACGGAACGCACCGAACGGCCTGAGTTCACGGAACGAGCCGTACGCTCGGAGCGGCCGGCGCGGACGGAACGGCCTGAGCGCTCCGAATACGGGCCGCCGCCGGGATACCAGCCCATCATTCTGCCGGGAGAATCCATCTCCAAATATCGGCACGCACAGACCCGGCCTGCGCCTGCGGTGGAAAGGCCTTCGGCTCCGCCTAGAGACCTGCCGGCCCCGCCGATTGCGGAGGTTTTTGCCGACGACGAACCGATATTCGCTTCCGCTCCTGCCTCGACGTCTGTTCCTCTGGCGGAACCGCACTCTCAGGTCCGCGAAGAAGCCTCAGCGCACCCTCACGTGGCTCCGAGTGCCGACGCATCAAGCGCCTGGGACCGCCAACAGCAGCGCCTGCACCAGATGAACGTGGCCGCTGTGTTCGGTGGCGAAGTGGCGGAAGAAGGTGACGACGAACAAGAAGATGCTGACAGCACTGACAACGCTCTCACAGCCGCTGCCGAGCATTCCGGCGATTCGGCTGCCGGCGCGGTTGTGGAAGAAGAGATCGAAGAGGAAGAGGCCGATCTGGCCCACTACGTTGACGCGTTGGAAGAAGACAACATCTTCGAAGAACTCGAAGAGGAAACTCACACTGCCGGAGAGCACGACCAGCCGCCGCAGGAAATCGCTGCCTCGGCGGAACCCTCATCGGTTGATGCCGTACCGTTTTCCGCTGAGCCGGTTTCTCCGGAAGAAGTTGACGTAGCTTCAGCCGATGAGGTGGACGAAGAAGCGGAAGACGAAGCTGAGCTCGACGAAGCCCAGGCCGAAGCGGAAGCGGCACTGGCTGCCGAAGCCGGCGGCACAGGAATGGCGGCCCGCGCTGAAGTTCGCGCACCGGCCGGAACCGCGGGCTACACCCAACGCGCGCCGCGTCCGGGATACGATCGCCGGCCCCAGCGCGGCGGACGCCGCGGTGGTGGCGGTGGTGGACGTCGCTCGCGCAGCAACCAGCAGCAGAGTATGCCGCTCATTACCGACCTGCTCAAGGAAGGACAGGAAATCCTGGTCCAGATCGCTAAGGAGCCCATCGGCAAGAAGGGCGCGCGCATCACCAGCCACATCGCGCTGCCCGGCCGTTTCCTGGTCTACATGCCGACGGTGAATCACACCGGCGTGTCGCGCAAGATTGCTTCCGAAGAAGAGCGCCAGCGGCTGAAGCGCATCATTCAGAGTGAGCGCGAAAACGGACCCGGCGGCTTTATCGTGCGGACTGCGGCCATGAATGCCGCGGAAGAAGATCTTCGCGCCGACATCCGTTTCCTCAAGGGCTTGTGGGCCGAGATCAAGTCTCGCGCCGATGCCGGCAAAGGGCCAACCTTGATTTATCACGATCTCAACGTGGTCGAGCGGGTGCTGCGTGACCAGGTGACCTCCGACTTTTCCGCCATCTGGGTGGACAGCGACGAGGAGTACGAACGCATCCTACGGTTCGCCAACCGCTTCCAGCCTGCGCTGGTCAAGCGGGTCAAGCTCTACACCAAGGAGACGCCGCTCTACGAGCAATTCGGCCTGAGTGAAGAGATCAACAAGGCGCTCAAGTCGAAAGTCTGGCTGAAGAGTGGCGGCTACATCGTCATCAACCAGACCGAGGCTCTGGTCGCGATCGACGTGAACACCGGCAAATACGTGGGCAAGACAACGCGTCTCGAAGATACCATCGTCAAAACCAACGTGGACGCGATCAAGGAAATCGTCCGCCAGATCCGGCTGCGTGACCTGGGCGGTATCATCGTCATCGATTTCATCGATATGGATGAACGCCGCAACCGCCAAAAAGTCATGCAGGCCCTGGAAGAGGCGCTGCGCAGCGACCGGGCGCCATCCAAAGTCCTGCAGTTTAATGACTTCGGACTGGTGGCCATCACTCGCAAACGTGTGAAGCAATCGCTCGAGAGGACCATCGGAACGCCCTGTCCATATTGCCAATCCACCGGCTTCGTGAAGTCGGTGACTACGGTGTGCAACGAAATCTATCTCGAGATGCGCAAAATCGCAAAACATCTGGAGCACGCCGACGTAATGCTGCGGGTGAACCCCGATGTCGCCAAGGCGCTCAAGGCCAACAACGGCCGCGCGCTGATCGAGATGGAAGAGATGACCAAAAAGACCGTGATCGTAAAGAGCGATCCGGCGTTACATCAGGAGCAGTTTGATATCAACTAAAACGCAGCTTCTGGCTTCTAGCTACTAGCTTCTCGCAAGTCAGAATCGAGGACGGGCGTCCGCGCCCGTCTTTTCTTTTGGGAGTGCTTCAGCTTGAACAGGCCCCACGCTAGCGTCATCCTGAGGAACTTCAGTCCCGAAGGATCTTGCGCGCACCGCACAAGCGCCGACGCGCGTCACATCCGCCACTTGTCTCTAATTGCCTTGTGATAACCCTTGTGAGAACGAAGCGCCCTACTCGAGTGTACGGGCAACTGCAAAGCTCTATTTCCAATCAAAATAGAGCGGTCTTACATTCAGACAGGAGGGCTGCTTGAAATTACAACGCCTTAAAGGAATTGCAGCAACAGCGGTTATGACGACGGCTTTGGGCACGGCCATGTTGGTGACCGTTCCCCAGGCGTATGCGGATGACCATGGAAAGTGCCAGCGCCAGATTGAGCGCGCGGAGTCGAAACTGGACCAGGCGATTCGCAAGCATGGCGAACGCAGCCACCAGGCTGAGCAGCGCCGGCGAGATTTGAACGCCGAGCGGGAGCGCTGCTGGAATGCGTACCACGGATGGTGGAACGGGCACGACCATCAGTGGCACACGGATCGTGACTGGGAGGACCGTCACTAAAGGCGATCACGAGTAACCATCTGCGAGTGGATGAGTGGCCCCCGATCGGTTCGGGGGTCTCTTCTATATTTCTGATCCCTTGGCCACCTGTTGCGGGAGGCGGTAAAACGTACCGCTGCGGCTAGTTCTTGCGTCCGGCGATCATAAGTCCGGCTCCAACCACCAGCAGGACAACACTGACGGCGGGCGCAACCTTTTCGCTCTCATGGGTCTGAATACCAATGTTGACGTCTCCGGCCTTGATACCGTGATTTTCGGAATGGGGAACCGCCACGAAAAACGAAAGAATTCCCAGGATCAGAACCGCGAGCCCGACCACAAATAGAGCCTTCATGAAAGCCTCCAGAAAGCAAATTGGGTGCATGGACCCGAGCGTCCATCGAGCCGGTTCAGATGCCGGATAGGAGCGGATCGGATGCCTTTACCCCTTGCTATCGGCAAAGTCCCGGGCAAACTCCACCAGGCTGCGCAGGGCGATTCCGGAAGGACCTTTGGCGATCCACGGCTTCTGTTCTTCGGTCCAGGCGGTGCCTGCGATGTCGAGGTGCAGCCAGGGCGTGTCCTCGGCGAATTCTTTGAGGAACATCGCGGCAGTGATGGCCCCACCCCAGCGTCCCCCGGAGTTCACAATGTCGGCGATACTGGAGCGGATGATTTCCTTGTATTCGTCGTCGAGCGGCATGCGCCACATCTTCTCGCCGGCCTTGTCGAGCGCCTGGCTGAAGCGCTCGTACATGGCGTCATCATTGGCGAAGATACCGGCATTGATTGAGCCGAGCGCGACCACCACCGCGCCGGTGAGCGTAGCCGCGTCAATCAGGTGAGTGCAGCCGAGTTGGCGAGCGTAGAAGAGTCCGTCGGCCAGCACCAGACGGCCTTCGGCGTCGGTGTTGATGATCTCAATCGATTTTCCGGACATGGCAATCTGCACATCGCCGGGCTTTTGGGCTTTGCCCGAAGGCATATTTTCTGTGGCCAAAATGATGGCCGTGATTTTCAACTTGGGTTTGAGCAGCGCAATGGCGCGCATGGCGCCTATCATGGTGGCCCCGCCCGCCATGTCGTACTTCATTTTTTCCATGCCATCGCTGGGCTTGATAGAAATTCCGCCGGTGTCAAACGTGATGCCTTTGCCGACCAGTCTGGGCAACGCTCCAGAAAGCTCCCATCTTGAGTTCCTTGATCTTGTCCGCGCCATAGACTTCGCATTTCAAGCCGACTTCTGCGGCCATTTTTTTCGCGCGGTCGGCCAGGATGGTCGGGGTCATGCGGTTGGAGGGCTCGTTGACCAGATCGCGAGTGAAGTTCTGCGATTCCCCGACGATGCGGGCCTCGTCCACGGCCGTTTGCAGCTTGGCTTGATCGCCGCGAGCGACAACGGTGATAGCGTCGATCTTCTGGTCCTTGCGATCGCTCTTGTAATAGTCGGGATCGAAGTTGCCCACGAACGCGCCTTCGACGATGGCCTTCACCGCATCTTCCACTTTCAGCCCGGCTTCCGGTGCCAGGAAGGCAAAGCTGCGCAGGCCTTTTGATTTGAGTGTGCGCACGGCAGCGCCCGCTAGGCGGCGCAAGTCGAAAGCGGAAAAGCTTTTGGCTTTGCCGCCGCCGAGCAGTAACAGGCGCGTCGCTTTCAATTTCGCTGGCCGATGCAGTAGCGTTGTTTCGAAAGCTTTGCCGGTGACTTCACCACCCGCAATCACGTCAGCGGATGCGTCCTTGACCGCGGTGTCCGAGGTTTCAATCGAAAGTTGCGGCTTGTCTTTTTCTCCGCGATTCTTTTCTGCTTTGTCGAGCACGATTGCGACCAGGCATTCGGTTTCTACTTCGGCGGCATTGGAGAGCGAAAGAATAGTTTTCATGATTGTGTGTGGTTCCAGTATCGTTGGCGGGAAGGGAATTGCGCAAGAGGTCCTAGACAATCAAAGCTGCACGATCGTGATTCCCAGGTTCCGCCTACCTAGATCGTGATCTTGTTTCAGTTCGGTCCGGGCTTTGATAAGGGCCCACGCCCGCTCGTCCGATTTGGCCCAGTCCTCGCCGAAGATGCAGGCGCGAATCTCTCCTCGACCGGCCATCTCGGCTAAGCGTCTTTGCACCGCAACGCGGATTTCGCCGCCGGCTCCGGTTGATCCGTAGCCGTGGACCAGCTTCACAACTCCGCATCCTGCCTGACGGGCGCGAGCCAGTTCGCGATCCAAATGTTGCAAGGCTTGGGCCACGGTCGGCATCCCGCCCTTGAGATTTATGGTCGTGATTATTCGTGTGCTCCTCTTGACTCATGATTCGCGATCTCCATCATGGCAGCCACTTCAGGCTGACGTAGATCGAGAGCGAAAGAATCCACATGAATACCCAGGGCGACAGCAGATCGCGGCAAGCCACCGCCGTCAGGGGCAAGACTAATATCGGAAGCCAACCGGATGCGTTGTTGACGGTTTGGGACTTGGTAACTTGCATCCACGTCGATCTTGTACCAGATGTCTTCCGGGCCCGAATAGTCTTCATTTAAGGCTGTTGGCAAATTGTGGGCACGCCGTTTTTTACCGAAGACTGTGTTCCCGCGGCAACATCGTGTTTTGCAACCCACAGTGCGCGAACTTGTGGCTTTCCGTAACCCACGCCGAATCAGACATTTCTGACGTGGATCCCAGCGTGCGATCTCTTCAGGCGGGCAGTGACCCTGGAGGAAAATATGACGCAACTCAATTTGTCCGGAAGGCAGTCAAACAATACGCCGCAGAAACCGGCTGTAGACCACGAAGACGGATCGATCAAAAACCAGACCGTGGGCGCGTTGGGAGCGCTCGCCATGTTTGCTGCTGTAATCGTGATCGGCAGCTGCTCCCGAAGCAGCAAGCCGGTAGCAGTGCAGCAACCCGTACAACCAACCACGCCAGTCTCGGCGCCGGCTCCCACGGTTTCGACTCCGGGCCCGCGTCCCACGCCTGTCGTGGCGAAGGCGAAGAAACACCGGGCGGCAACTCTTTCCTACGTGAACCGAGAGTACGGACTCTCATTGAACTTTCCACGCAACTACCAGCTGAAGACCGAGTTGACCACCGATCCGGCGACAAAGACCGGCAGTGAGACGCAACTTGGTTCTACCGCGACCGAGCCGTTGCTGACGAATTTTGTTCATCCCGGCGGAGTGATCCTGGCAACCGTGGAGATGCCCCGCAACTCGTTTCCCGGAACCAACTTCAAGTCCGGTTTCGTCAACGTCAGGGTGAATCCGAGCATGACCCCCGAAGCTTGCGCCCAATTTGCAGTTCCTGCGCTGAGCATGGGAACAGACGTTTCAACCCCTGTAAAGATCAAGCAACTGAAGTTCGGCGCTACCGAGTTCCAGGAGTTTGAGAACAACGCCGACGTCACAACGAAACAGGCAGATGCAAAGTACTATCACGCCTTCAACAACGGCGTGTGCTACGAATTTGCACTGGAGATCGCCACAGACGGCGCGGCTCAGGGGACGGTGGAAGAAATCACGCCGGTGGATCGCGAGCTAGTATTTGCCAGGCTGGAAAAGATTCTGGCCACGGTAAAACTTCGGCCCGCTGTGAAGCAGGAAACGCAGGCGCCGGCGGTAGCCGCAACTACTCCGGCCGACTCTTCAAGTACACCAGCACACGAGGCGGCCGCGCCAAACTTCTAACCGGTTGGCGAATCCGCGATGTCATTACCTGGACTGCCGGCACTCGACGGCGGTCCAGGTTTTTGATTTCCTGGCGACTGATAGGTCTTGAATCCGGCACGTAGCATGCCGCGAGCCGCCTCCGGATTCTTCATGAAAGTCTCCCAGACAAAGCCCGTGCGGGCGTTTTCCGCCATGAGCAGCGTGATTCCCGTATCGATTGCAACTACGTCGTTGTCGTACCAGTTTTTCAGCGGGTTGAAGGCGTTCACGAATCCATAGGTGCACCACGCCGCGGGATAGCGGTTCCTGATATTGCGCAGAACCCGCATTGACGGTTGGGGAAGAAACGGAATTGAGCCGCCGGCCGCGCTGGGAACCACGGTGCCATCGATGGGACCCATCGCCGGGGGGCCACCCCAAACCACATAGCCGGTTTCCGAATCCGAAGCCGTGATGCCCCAGAGGTCATCGCTGTAGTCGGGAAACTGTTTTCCCAGTTCGAGGCAGAAGCGGCGATGTACATCCGTCGCGATGGCAGAATTCTGAAAGTAATCCGCGTAGCGGTCGCGCTTGCCGCGGAAATCGAACCAGGCCTGCGAATACTGGTGCACAAACAGCGGCGCGAACGAACCGATATAACGCAGGCCGTCATACTCAAATATGTTTCGTTTCCAGGCGTCCCATGTTTCCGGTTTGAGGGGATGCGAAGACGAACCCATGCCCAGTAGGTACATCATCATCAGTTCGCTGTAATAGTCCCAGCGGTAGGGCAGGAAGCCGACTTCGGGCAGCCATCCGTGAGGTAGCAGCGTGGTGTCTTCCGAGAGCCAGGTCCAGTCCACGCGATCGAAGATGGCACGGGCCAGATCGCGAATTTCCGAATTTTCGAAATGCTGCCGGCAGCACAGGATGCCGCACAGCAGAATTGCAGTGTCCACCGAAGAGATTTCCGAGTCCCACAACCGCTCGCCGGTGTGGACGTTGGCGAAGTGATAGAAAAATCCGCGATGGTGAGGCAGGGTCTTCCAAAGAAAACGCAAGCAGTTGAGAACGCGCGCGCGCGCCTCGTTCAGCGAAATAAAGCCGCGTTTCTCTCCAATACAGATCGCCGAGAGACCGAAGCCAGTGGCGGCGATGCTGGCGACGACGGCGTTATCGGTGGTTGCTTTGCGCGCGTTGCAGCGGTCCTTGACCAGGCCTGTCTGGGGGTTGGCCTGCTCCCAGAAGTAGCAGATCGTGGTCCTTTCCAGATCGTCGAGGAATTGGTCATCGTCCCGCGAAAGATAAGTCTTGACCGGAGGAGGCGCCGGTCGGGCGTGCTGCTCAGGCGATGGTGACAGGAAAGAGGCGAATCCCAATTCCGCGCACGCCGGCAGACAAATGCCCAGGCTGGCTATCTGTCTGAGGAACTCCCGGCGGGAACGCGCTATGCGGCCAAACTTCCTCTCATCCACCTCACAAATCTAAACGATCCTGCCCTGAGGAACGACGTGCCGCCGTCATCGTCCTGACTCGTCCGCACACCCGGCCTCTGACGTTGAGCGGCGCGGTGGTCAAGCAGGACCCGGATCCCACCAAGGAACTGCCGCTGGCCGACGTTGATGTCACCGCACTCTACCGTGGCGAAGCGATCGGAGGGGGCAAGTCGGATGCTTCTGGTGCTTACACCGTCCTGTTGCGCAACCGGCTCTGGATCGGACGCCCGGTTACGCTCCAACTTCGGCATCCGGACTACCTGCCGCTGGACCTGAAAGAGTACATCGGCGA
>WNFP01002220.1_pt1 | contig 23710 bp, 23 predicted proteins | sample 5400201 | NCBI WGS metagenome assembly WNFP01 (sample SAMN13153355, study PRJNA577476) | soil metagenome | isolation source: 115 cm saprolite under Madrone tree | place: USA:California | collected 2016-06-14
CGGACGTCTTCATCGTGAACTTTGCCAATGCCGACATGGTGGGCCACACGGGCATGCTGGACAAAACGATCGAAGCTTGCCAGTACGTGGATACTTGTCTGGGTTGGATTACCAAAGCGATGCGCACCGCGCGCGGCACTACCTTAATCACGGCCGACCACGGCAATGCTGAGCAGATGCTGGATCTGAAGACCGGCCAGCCGCACACGGCGCACACATCCAATCCCGTGCCGTTTCATCTAATCGGCGAAGAGTTTGTGGGTGCGAAACTTCATGAAGACGGAGCGTTGGAAGATGTGGCGCCGACGATGCTCGGGCTGTTGGGAATTGAGAAGCCGTCTGAGATGACGGGGAGGGACTTGCGGGAGATCTAGCGAGGTTTCTTCAAAGGAATCACGTGGTCTTCGACCGCAACGCGGTCGCGTCATGGGATCAGTTTAATTCAACCGGCAGCGCAACCGCTTTGCGGTTGCAGGATCAATTCTCTTTTTCCCAGGGTAGCCGAAGCGGCAACCCTGGGCTGGAGGGAGCAACCGCTTCGCGGTTGAGTACCAAGCACCAACGAAGTGATACATAAGAAACATGTCCGCAGCGACTGAAATCATCACCGAACAGGCCCGGCCCCGCGCTATCTCTCTGCGTTGGATCATCAACGCGCGCGAGGACTTGATTTGGTTTGTGGGGTCGGTGGCATCGAGCTATGCGCTGCTGATTCTCTACGTCACTGGGATCCTGCCGCTGATCCCGATGGTCGTCGGTTGGGCGATTCTGATTGACGCTCCGCATGTCTTTGGCACGCTCTCCCGCACTTACTTTGACGCTTCGGAATGGATGGCGCGGAAGCGCCTAATGCTGGGCTCGCTTCTGTTTTTTGTGATTGGGCCATTGATGGTCCTGCTGGGCCTGGGCTTCACTTTCTTTTTCCTGGCCGCACTTTGGGCTTACTACCATCTGGTCAAACAGCACTATGGCTTCATGGTGCTCTACAAGAAAAAGAACAGCGACCTGGCGCCGCTCGACAACGCGCTGGATCGCTGGTTGTTGATGTTCGCTTTCAACTATCCGTTCGTGGCGTTCATTGCCAACGATCCAAGCGCGATGGCCCGAGTGCCGCCGTTACTTCGCAGTGGCGTGAACACGTTGGCGATGTTATTGCTTGCGGGAACGATTGTGGTCGGCGGGTTCTGGCTGATTCGGCAGGTGCAGCGCGCCTGGTTGCACGAGTCTTTGAATCTGCCGAAGTATCTCCTTCTCGCCGCGGCGATCCCGATGCACTGGATCGCTCTGCTGACGCCGATGCCGAATAAGCCAATCGCTCTGGTGGCGATCCTCACCATCTATCACAACCTGCAATACCACCGCCTGATCTGGTTTCATAATCAGAAGTACATGGAACGCGGAGCTGTGCGGGGCAGTAGCCCGACCGTGAGGGAGGGCTCATCTCCACAGGAAGATCTTAAGAAAAAATACGGCCCCGCCGCACTTATCAGCCGCCGTCTGCTCTACTACATCGCGTTCGGAATCCTCTTCGGTCTTCTCTATCAGGGACCCCGTCAACTCCTGGGATACTTTGGCTTGAAAGCATCACACGGGGACGTGACCGCACAGCTGCCCATACCAATTCAGTTGGGCGTCGCAGTCCTCTGGGGTGTGGCGTTCATTCACTACTATCTCGATTCAAAAATTTGGCGGGTGCGCAGGGATCCTTCCGTGGGCGAAGCGCTCAAGATGAGCTGACACCAGTGACTTGAGCGGCAGCACGGGAGAATCAAACGCAAAGGGTGCAGAGATTTTCGCGGAGGAACGCAAAGGTTTGTTCCCTGTGACCTCTGCGCGATCCTCTCCTTTTTGAAAAGGCGGCTTGCTTCATTTCCGACGACTCTCAAGTAGGTTATTGAATCACGAACACATCATCACCAATCGGCTGGTTCAGCTTGACCTCTTTGACTTTGTATTCGGCAAAGAAAGCACCTTGCTGTATTTCCAGCCGCTGCGAAAAATTGAAAGGTATGAGCACGCCTTCTACTTCCTTAAACTTTGAATTCTCGGTGCCAAAAGTGTAACCGTTGTAGGGAGTCAAATACTGCATCACGCGTGCGTTGGCGGGGTCGATAAAAAAGTCAGTCGTATTGCCCTCGGCATCAACTATGCGAAAACCCCGCAGTTTCTTCTTGTCCGGCAAAGCCGAAACGGTATAGCCAGGCTGATCGAATTTCGCCAACACGGGCAGACCGAACTTACTGGGCGGAGGCATCTGGACTCCGGGCATAGAGCTGTAGGACTGCTGGCCATCGTAGACCTGCTTAAAATTGAATATCGGACGAGCGTCAATTTCAATACGCACCTTATCGCCGACTGTGACTATGACAAACCTGCCCGGAATTGAGGAAGTGCTGTTGGGCACATAGAGATCTGCTGAACCAATCAGCATCATACTTTTCAGGTTCTTGAATTTGTCGCCTCCCTGCGCTGCCAACGCCGCGCGGGCCAGCTCAATTGGAGTAGAGGCGGCGGTGATAACGGGGGCCGCGGGAATCGCGTTCGATGCAGCGGTCGCCGCACCATTGGATTTTGCCGCATCGGGCCCCTGGGCCACGGCGGCAGAACTGATCAGGAGCAAAACGAAAAGCGGTGCATATCTCTTCATAGCGGGCTTCCTTCCGAGACGTAGAATCGAGACTGCGGTCCGTCTCTTATACGCCCCGCCGCTGTCAAGGGTTCAGAAATTAAGTCTCAGGTTAAGGTAAATGCGCCGATTGCCGGCGTTGGCGCTGCCACCGCCGCTGCCGCCAAAGCCACCGAAACTTCCGGCGACACTCTGTGGTTGTCCAAACAGAGGAGAAGAAAGATTCCCGATCGGGGGTCCGAAGTTAACATTGTTCAGAATGTTCTGGACAAACAGTGACACCGTCAAATTATATTTTTTTTCAGACGGAGCGCCGCCGCCAAAACCTCCGCCCATTCCGCCGCCGCCGGGCCCGCGCACTTCACCGCCGCCGCCGCCCCCCATAATCATTGGGCCGCGCGCGGTGGGTCCGCCGGCGCCGCGCTTATCGCCGGCAGTGTTTGTGCCGCTCTTCTGGTTTGCGGCCGAGGCCTTATGCACATCACCAAAGCCAAAGCTGCGACTGATGCGCAGATTCGCGGTGAAAGAACCGGTCGCCCGGCCATAGTTTCGTGGGATTATCGTCTCGCCCGCCACAGGCAACAGATTGAAGTTGCCAAAGGGAGTGCACCTGATAAACGGCGAAGCACAATTAGCGTTGGCTCCGGCAAAACTCGGGCGATCAGCAAATACTCGATCCAGGTTTGAGTCGATGCCGGTCGTAATATTGAATGGCGGCGCCGAACTCGCCGTGACGAAAGGAGAGAAGGTCAGCTTCCACAGTTTCGGATTGTTGTAGGTTCCGAACAGGAAGAACCGATGCCGCACATCGAAAAGGCCGCGACCCCACTCTCCGCTCGTGTCATAAGAGTTGGCCGGGAATAAGGAACTGGATCCCTGGCCATCCGTATCGTTCATGGTCTTGCTCAGAACGTAATTGCCGCTAAGCGAGAACTGCGGATTAAGCCGGCTGTTGAAGCCGATAAACATTTGTTCCTGATGAAAACGGCCGGTCGCCTCGAATTGATCGATCTCACCACCGGGATTCGGCCGGATCCCGCCGGGATTCGCGGCAGTGATCGTTCCGGGGATCGGCGCGTTAATATCTCGCGCGCGAATCGCGTGCAGGATGCGAATGGCATACGCGCCCACACTCACGGTGAAATTATGTGGCAGCTGACGCTCGACCTGGGCACCGGCCACATAGACCGTGGGAATCCGCAAATCAGTCTGCACCCGCCAAATGCTTTGCTGTAGTGGCGAGGCGCCAACTATCGAGGGCACACTGCTCACACAATCGGGCCTGAACGATCCATCGGCGCAATGGTATGAGTTAAGGAGCGTCAGCGTTGCCGGGTCGGTGGGCACCAGCGGATTAGTCGACTCAGCAAAAGTAAACTGCTGTACGTTGATCCCATTAAGGCGGTTTGCGGTCAGGGTCGAACCTTCGTTAAAGCGGTTATAGAAAATTCCTGCGCCGGCTCGAATGACTGTTTTCGGCGGCTTAGTAGCGTTTGCCGCGCCGGGGGACCAGGCGATCGCAAAGCGCGGCGCGAAGTCGAGTTTACTGCCGGCGTTGCTTTGTATTTCATAGCGCAGGCCGAAGCTGAAAGTCAGATTAGGCTTATAGCGCCAATCATCTTGCACGTACGGCTCAATATCAAACTGACTGACGGTTGCCAAAGGATTGCCGGTACTAATACTGAACTGCGCCGCTCCCCCACCGGCCGCGCGAATCTGGGCAGCCGACTGTCCCTGTTGCATTAACTGAAGCGTTCTTTGGTACCGCTGAATGCTTGTGAGCCCTGATGTACCGCCGGTGAAAATCCACTGACCGCCAAAGTTGTTGGGGCTGATATCGCTGATGTTGACGTCGCGAATGCGCCCACCAAACTTGATGGTATGCATGCCTTTCTGCATCTGGGTGAAGTTCTGCAACTCCCAACGGGTCGTGGTGTTAGTCGCATGACCAATCTGCGAGCCGCCGCCGATAAACGAGCCGCTGACACTGAGTACGGGTATCGTGCTGTTGCCCAACTGCTCAGAGCGGTTATGCGAAACCTGAAACCGCGTTTCGTTGATGGTGGTCGCGTTCAATACGGCCGTCTCAGTAACCTGAAAGACGTGCGAGGTGAAACTGGAGTCGAACGCGCGCTCTGGCAGCGAAAAGCCATTTACGCCGCTGTTCTTTGACACGCTGTGATTGAAGCTGTACCTGGATACCAGGGTGTTGCTGGGGTTGATCGCGTAATCAACGCGAGGACTGAAACCCGTGAAGCGCGTAGGCAAGACGACGCCCTGGCCAATCTGCACGATGTTGTAGGACGGATCCAGAATGGTCGCTCTGACGATACCATTGTCGTCGACTTCGTTGCGGTTCATCTCCAGAAAAAACGAAGCTTTTCCTTTTTTCAACGGCCCGCTCAGGTTACCGCCCATCTGGCGAATCTGAAACGGCGTGCGTTTGCTCGAGTTAATCTGGAAAGGATTGCGCGAGTTCAAGCTCTCATCATTGAAATTAAATGACGCGCTGCCGCGCAGCTTGTCTGAACCGGGCCTGGTCAAAATCTCAATACGGGCTGAGGGCTGATCGTTCTCTGCGGCAAACGGATTCTGATTAATGCGGATTTCGCGAATGGATTCCTTCGGCGGCATGTTTCCACCGGAAAAGCCGTCGATGAATATTTGTCCGCCATTAGGGCCAATCGAAGGTCCGGCCAGCGCTTGCAAAGCCGCGGCCAGTTCCGTCGGATCGTCCGGCAAAGCATCAAGGTCCCGCCCAGAGATTACCGTCTGATTGGCATTGGCAGAAGAGTCGGTGCTCAGTGGGGTTTCGGCATTGATCTTGACCTGCGACTCGATGGTAGCGATCTTCAAGCTGATGTTGAAGGGATCGCGGCGGCCAGCGCTTACATCCACTTCGGCGTCTTCAGAGGTCGCGAATCCAACCGCGATTGCGCTGACTTTGTATTTACCCGGCGTCAATCCAGTAAAGCTGTAGGTGCCGTCTGCATTCGTTGTGGCCGTTTTCTTTGCGCCCGACGCATCCGTCAAGCTGACGGTCGCGCCGACAATGGCCGCGCCGAACTCGTCGGTGATTAGACCGCGCAAATTGGCCCTTCCCTGAGCAAACGCCGCTGTAGAAAAAGCAGCGACCAGAATCAGAGACGCCAAACAAGCTAATGGTCTTCGGATTTTTATCATGGGAAACTCTCTCATTAGAAAAGTAACCGCGGGCGATTTGAATGAATTCTTTCGCGCTCCGCGGTCCACTCTGACGTTAATACTGCAAAATCAGAGGGTTTGATTACGGCCCAATACCGCCGAACATGCCGCCAAAACTGCCGTTGAGATCGACGCCTTGAGGCCGTCCCGCCTGACCGCCGGTCTGTTGTCTGGCTTGCATCATCGCCAGTAGCGGCTCGATACCGGTTACCAACGAGATGGCGGTCAGTTGCGTTGGATCAGCGCCCTGCAGGCTCGACATGATGATCGTGTCGCCGACTTTTAAATCCTTGATCGAAATAATCGGCAATCGCTCGAGCAGATCCGCCATGTTCATCCCGCCTCTGCCCGGTCCTGCGCCTTGTGGTCCGCCCGGACCAGCGCCTTGCGGTCGCTGTTGTGCCTGGCCTTGTGCCTGGCCCTGGCCTGGCGCACCGTTGCCCGCACCCGGGCCACCACCGCCGCCGAACATCCCGCCCTCGGGGAACCGACGCAGTACCGATTCCGGTTTAAGAATAATCGTCAAGGGTTTCTTGGTTTGCAGGTCGTTAATTTTGATTTGATTTGTCGTAGCGTCGATGGCGGTTACAGTTCCGCCGGCGATTTTGAAGGTGCCGAACACAACTTCCTCGGCAGTTAAGTGAGTTCCATCTGCGGTCTTGTCCCCCAGAGCGCGCAACTGATCGCCGACTTTGACCTCGTCAAACTTGCTGGGCTTGGCGTCGCTGTACTTGGGGATCGTGTCGGGAGGATAACGCCGCATCATTACCTTTTCGGTCACCGGGATAATTACCGCCTGCGGAGCTCCGGCCAGCGTGCGACTCGAAACCGTTATCTCCTGTGTCGAAGCGTTGAGTGAAGCCACGATGCCACTGACTCCGCGGCGGCGCCATTCGGCCCGTTCCTGTTCCTGCTTTTTCGCCAGGTCGGCTTTGCTCATTACCACCACTTGCAGTGCCGGCACAGTCTTCTGATCCGCTGCGCCTCGGCCGCGGGCTAATACTCGATCGCCGCTGCCGACATCAGCCAAACCAATCTTCGTAGCTTTCGCGAGAGAGGTCTCCCCCGGTGCGACCCGAAGATATTGAGTCTTATCACTGAGAGTGACGGTAAAAAGAATGCCGTTGTCCGCTCTGACAACCATCTGGTTTGACGTGTTATCAATGGCTTTGACCTCGCCGATCACGCTAACCACGCCCTGGGTTTGTCCGGGAACAGCAAAACCCAAACTCAGCACGAAGATAGCCGCCAACACCAATATCGATTGTCTATTCACAAGGTTTCTCTTGGTCACCATGAAGTTATCCATTATCTACGCCTCACTAAGCCTGATAGTTGCAAAAGTTTAGGACTTAATCTCCAAGTTTGTGTATTAGGGAGCAATAGATTGGATGCCGAAAAGCGGGAGTCACCGACGTGATTTTTGCTCTTCGTCACGTTGCGCATCCTGCTGAGCCACCAGCGCGTCAAACTTCTGTTGTTGCTCTGGAGTCAACAAGGCGCGAATTCGCGCCCGCGCCTTCATTCGCGGCTCTTCAAACCGTGGTCTTAATTCTGTGCGCAGGGCTCTAAACTCGTTACGCGTTTCATCAAGGATGGCGCGTACTGCAGCGGTCTGTTGATCGGTGAGATTCAATTCAGCGCGCATCTTTTCGAAACGCTCGTGCATGGCGCGCTCACGCGCCTCGGCGCCGCCACCGGCCGCGCGAGATCGATATAGTCCGGTCAGCGCCGCGCCGGTCACGCTCCCCAGCACAAAAACCGCCAGTAGCACCAGCCAGATTTTTAAGTTCGTGCGGCCTGCTAAGGTCATCATTCTTCTCTCGGGTGTTTCGGACTAACGCCCGTTACGATCAACCACAATGGTAAAGACTTCATCACGCGAAAGAGCGTTCCTGGTAAGAATCGTCTGCTCGACTCCCGGATCTCGCGTATCAGTCAGCGCTTCTTCCTCCAGGCCGTATCCCAATGCCGGAGCACTGGGACGCATCGACCATACGGTCAATATCGCAGCCAGCACGGCAACCAAAACCATTACCGGAATGGCGCGGCGGGCCACCAAAAGCAGCGACACCCAACCACCCGCTTCCTGACGTCGGCGCTCCTCTTCGGCTATCCGGGCGCGCACTCGCGCAAACAAAAAAGGTGAAGAGGCCGCGGCCTCAGCCTGATCGTCATTTCGGGCCGCAGCGAGAAACACTAAACGACCTGCGCGTTCGATTTGGTCTTCATTTTGCCGATTTGCTTTGAACATTTCGAGATCCACCAGCGCCTGCTATTTCTGCGCTCTTCAAGAAAGACGGCGCCGGACCCTTAAAAGTTACACGAATTCTGTCCCGGAGTCACTGGAACGCCGGCGGCGAAGACGGCTATAAGAACCGTTTCATCACTCGGCGTAAATGAGCGCGGGCTCGGTGCGCGCGCACTTTAACTTTCGACACCGACCAGTTGGTCATTTCCGCGATCTCAGCGACCGAGAATCCTTCCACATCCAGCAGGGTCAGCACCAATCTATCCTCGGCACTCAGCCGCGCCAGAAGCTTCACCGCCAAATCCCGCGAGACAAGCGCGCTTTCGACGTCGCTCGCCACCCCGCGCAGCTGCCCGGCAAATTCATGGGCTTCCTCGTCATTAAAATCCTCGACAGTATGTTCCGGCCGGCGCCGCGCGCGCCGCAGTTGATCGTAGCAGGTGTTGACCGCGATCTGGGTCAGCCAGGCCCGGAAGGACGCCTCGTGAGTTCCGTGATAAGTCTTGAGCGCGAAGTAGGCTTTGGTAAAGCTGTCCTGGAGGATCTCTTCAATTTGTTCGCGTTGCGAGAAAAAGCGGCCGGCGATGCGAGCTACGTGACGCCGGTGACGTTCGAACAATTGTTCAAACGCCGCTTCGTCGCCCGCACCCGCCGCAGCGACCAACGCATCATCTGTCCACTCTGCGAATGAAGGCACCAACCTCTACCAATCTTGCAAAAGAAAAGCAATGCAGTTTACTTCGCAGCCATTAAGTCTCGTTAGGCCGCGGCTTCTTCCAAGTTATGCGATAGCGAGCGGTTAAAGCCAGGCCCAGACTGACGACGAGGAGGCCGGCGATAACGAACGGCCAAACGTACGGCAGAGACTCCAGCGTCACCCAGAACACCACGCCCAGCAGAAGCGCCACCGAATCTAATTGGATCCGCGAAAAAAATCGGCGGCGCAACCAATTCCCGGTTGCCGCAAAAATCACGACCCGGCCAAACAAGCTGGAAACCAGGACCAGAAGCAGCGCCATGATTAAGATCGGCGCGCCGATGATCGACGGCAGTACGAGCAAAAGCAGCGGCACACCCAGGCCAATGACGATCGTTCCAATCAGGGCGATGATCGCCACGCGCAAACTGCTCAACTGCAAACGCGCCACGGCTCTGCTGACTGTGTTCGGCATGACCGCGGTCAGGGCCAGCGAAATGATGAACCATACCAGAACCGCGAGCAACCGAGTTCCGAAAAAGGAGGCGGTCAACTGGGGACGCAAGAGGCTAAATGGATCGCGCATGACGCGCCGTAACTCATCTTCATAACCGGCGTACATGTAAGTCGCGCTTTTCGGATCGCGTCCCGGCGCAGCCTTGCCATGGTGATAAATGCCTCCGAGCACTATCACATCGCCACCAATTCGCGAGCCCTCGCGCTGGATTACAGAACCGCCGATGGCCGCCACGTCCCCGTCGACTGAGCCTTCGACAATCACGTCGCCGCCGAAGGCTATCGCCCCTTCCTTAACTGAACCAGTAATTCTGATCGACTGTCCCAGGCCGAAAACGGTGCTGTTTACAACGCCATCGATCACTTTTGCCTGCGGATCGCCCGGATGTTCGTCAGATGCCGCTTGAGCATGTGCCACGATCATCGAGACCAGCAACGCCCCGAGTAGTGCCACTATTTTGCAGAAGATTTGCGCCGTACCAGCGCTGAATTGAGTCTCTTGTGAGAGCTGATTCGCAATCATTTGAATAGAATTCCCGGTCTCCTATTCAATGATTTGTGCGCGATGATATCTGGCGATCAATAGCGAAAGCAGAGAAATCGAAATGATGAAAGTGAGGGTCAGGACCAGTCCCAGGCCGTGGGGACCGAATACTATCGCGCGCCCAACGACGCGAACGATGACTGCTGTGCCGGTGCCGGCATCATAGACTGTCTGCCATAAAAGACTGAGCAGGCTGCCAGTGACCCGGAGGAAAGATCGAACGGAATCAAAAACCAGCGTTCGCGCAGCGGCACCCAAAAAAGCAAACGAAAGCAGTGCGAGAATCGCACACAGCTGAACCGCACGACGGCGCTCGCTTTTCTTATGCATTCCACTCAGATCATTTTCGGCATGCGCGGCCACCACTTGGGTAAAATCATGGGGCAGTTCGAAGGGACGCGACTCGTTAAAGGCGAAGTCAAGAGCACAAAGCAAGTGGCGCTGCGCCCTCAATTCCGCAACGCAGCCTGGGCAGGTCTTTAAGTGCGCTTCGAAAGTCTCGAGAGGGACCCCACTCAACTCGCCGTCAAGGTAGGCGGCCACGTCTTCAAGCTGGCATCCCGGCTCATCAATCCCCGGCTCATCAGTCTTAGGGGCGTTCATAGAATTTTCTTTGCTCGCGCTATCTGCAACAAGCTTTAGTTTGTCGTTTCTTCCGGCCGACGAATTGCACTCTAACGGATGGTTAAAGCCTGCCGATCTCCTTAAGGCCTGGTAATACCCCGCTGGAGTAAATGATCACGCATCGCTTCACGTGCACGGAACAGACGATTCTTGACGGTGCCAAGCGGGAGACTCGTAACTTCGGCAATTTCGTCATAGCTTAAATCCTGTGAATGTCTCAACACGATCAACTCGCGATAAGCGGCCGGCAGCAGTTGCACCACGGATTCGATTTCGGATCGTTTTTCTTTTCTTTCACTTTCCTGCTCGGGCGTAAGGCGGCGGCTCTCGATTGAAATCTCCCTGTGCTCGCCGTCACTTCCACTGGTCAGAGATTGTTCGCGCACGGCGTGCCGGCGGAGATGATCGATCGCGGCATTGTGCGCAATCTTGTATATCCAGGTCGAGAATTTGAACTCGGAACGATAGCGTGTCAGCGAGTTATAGACCTTGATAAAAACTTCCTGGGTTAAGTCGAGCGCCGCATCATAATCGCCTACCATGCGATACACGTAGGCCGCGATGGGCCGTTGGTACCTGCGGACCAACTCCTCAAAAGACGTTTCGCGTCCGGCCAGGGCACTCAGGACCAACTCGCTATCCGCCAGGACGCCTGGTCTTGCTATAGAAATCGCTGCGCTCATCGTTGCAATTGCTCCGGTTTTACGTTGCGGCTAAGGCGAAAGTTTCAAACGGGGATTAGGTCGGATACGGTCCCATGCTCCTTTTTCACCAGGCCATCCTCGCCAAACCTGCCGGAGCGGCAATCGTGTCAAAAGCCAAATCCCCCGCGGGAATAAGCAGTCCGACATCCGCCGCATTGAGCGGTTTCAGCATGACCCCCAGTGTCTCCTGTGCAATCGTGACAACCCGTTGCTTGTCCAACCAGTCGCCTACCAATAATAATCGGTCGACGGAAGCACCATTGCCTGGACCGCTGGATCCCGAGCGTTCGCGATAGAACAATAACACCCGGTGCAACTCATCGTCGCACTCATCGGCTTCACAAAACACTGCGCGCAAAGTGATGGGTCGGTTCTTGCGCATGAGCACCGCGGTGAAACCCTCGGCGTGAGCTGTCAGCAACAAACCATCACCTTGATGGCCATTGCGCAACCATTGCTCTTCGCCCGCATGACGCGGCAGGATCAAGCCGGCTTGCCATCTCAGAGCCGCGAACACCGCTTCATATTCGGCCAGCACTGACCGTCGAATCGCGGTGACCAGATAGCGCGACTGTTTTTGAGAATCAGGCGCCAACTGATCACGGGAAACGCGTAGCTCGGAAAGAGGCGCGCCAAAGCTGCGCTCTATTTTCCACTCGAGTACTTCTTCCAACTCGCGGCGTGAACCGGGCGCACTTTCCAGTGCCAGCACGGCGGCGCGAGTAGAAGTTTCCGGCAAAGTCACCGACCATTTGCGCTGGTGCAGCAAACCGGCGGCGGCTAGAAGATCGGAGAGAGAGCTGGCTAACTCTGACGGATCCTCGATATTAGTTTCATCAAAGCCGGCGCGCACCAAACCCGGGGGCAGGTTGACTGAGGCTGCGCGTTTGACTGTGAACCCACCACGAGTCCGGTCGAGCTGCACTACGGCGGCAGTGCCGCTGTCGATACCGACAGCGCAGGGAGGAAACCGGGGCTTCAGAAGTTTACCGAGGGGGTTTTCAGGCATTGGTTATTTTCGATTTCAGATTTTAGATTTGCGATTGGTACCAAAATCAAAAATCGCTTTACCATTCACTATAAGGAGTGCCTTCGGTCGAAGTGTCGCCCGATGAACTGTGCACATCGGTCACTCCACTCGCGCCTTCATTTGAAAAAGGATCTTCGCCCGTCACTACAGTCCAATCTTTATTGTCCGTGATCGGGTCTTTCGGAACTTCGCGGAGGTAATGCTCGGTGACCAGATCATCGAGTGATTGCGGAAGCTTTCCTTTGTCGGCCACATACTGATCGAGCAGCGATCGCATCTTGAAAAGGTCGTCACGCAAGACTGTCTCGCGCGCATGCATGATGGTCTTTTGATATTGCGGCAGCGCTATCGACGCCAGAATGATGATAATCGAAATAACGATCATCAGTTCGAGCAGGGTAAAACCCGCAGCGGCAAGCGAAGCTGGTCGCTGCAGTACGGCTGGGCTAAGTTCGCGGCTCCGCCGCTTGATGCGCGGAAAGCCTCCGGCTTTCCGGCCAGCTTTGATAGATGAGCGGAGGCTATGCCTCCAGCGCGAGGCGTAGCCTCGCAGAAAGCCAGGAAGAGGCGCAATCGGAAAGGCGAAGCCTTTCCGCACATCAGGCGGCAAAGCCGCAACAAATACGCTTACTGCAGTGAGTCCAGGTTTCTGCATATTGGTCGCAACAAACTGCTCACTGCTTACTGCCTTCTGCTTACTGTTCTTACCAGTCACTATACTTCTCTCCATTCAACGACGTTCCCTTCGATTTCGAGTGGACGTCGAAAACATTTTCGCCTCCCGTGGAAGTTGAATCCGCGGCATCGTAACAAGAGCGAAACTCCCAGTCGGCTTTACCGGTCATCGGATCGACCGGAATCCGTCGCAAATAGATCTTCGTCTTGGGAATCGGTGAAGTCTCTGTCGCGGCGTCAAGCGCAGTAACGTTCGCGTTCCCGCGCCGGCCCAGCGAGCCACTGGTAATTGGCAGCACACTAACGCCTTTGACGAGAGTGTCGAGATCCGGTGGGTATCGATCGATGTTTTCCGCCGTGAATATCGTTTGATCCGTAATAAATACACGCACCCGCGGATCGCCGAAGATGTTTGGGTTCTGCGCGGACGTATTCGGCCTGACTTGTCCCGAGTTAGGATCGACCTGCTGCTGCTGTTGCTGTTGGTTGGCTTGCGCCTGCGCACCGGCCAAAGCTTCCCGATGAAACTGGTCGATAGCTTCGCGCATCGTGCGTAAAGCTTCGCGGAGATCCTGCTCTTTCTGGCGCTTTACTGCGACCTGCACGAGAGGAACTGTTCCCAGAGTCAGGATCGCGAGTACGGTGATCGTGATCACCAACTCGATCAGCGAAAAACCCCGGGGATCAGAAGGCACCAGGCAGTAGGCAGTAGGCAGTAAAGGTGAAGCTTTTCGCGTTCTGCCTGCTGCTCTCTGCCTTCTGCTTTCTATTATATTGGTCACTACTTCACCGTTAACTTAACCGGCTCGACCTGAAGCAGAATGTTGCGACCATCGCTGGCGACCAGGTGCACGTTCGCCAGGTCAAACGCCAGTAAGCTGTCACCGCCCGCGACACCTTCAAATTCAATGTTGAGCAAAACGCCTTCGCCATTAATGGGCGAACCAGCGGCGGGCGTTAACGAAACCAGGAGCATTCCATTTTGATCCACCGACTGGGTCAACGCGGGTGCAGTCTTGGCATTAGCGAAGAGGCCGCCCGGCGCAACCGAATTGATCTTAACTACCCGCGGATCGAAACGGAGCGTCAGCACCGCGAGTCCCAGAGGTGCTCCAGTTCTGACGCCCAACGCGATTTGACGCTTTTCGCCCACGCGCATCTCGCTCTGATCAGGAGAGAGGCCCAACTCGACAACGCCAGCCGCCAACTCATTAGATCTGGCGCTGGTGTCAGTCTTCTCGCTCTTGGGCGCAAGTTCTTCGACGACCGTGGTCACGTTCGCATCCTGCTTTGTACCGGCAGAAGTTCCGGATACGCCAGTCGTGGGCGAAACAATACTCTTAAGCGCGCTGGCGACGTCCATCTTCTGCGTGGCCGGCGAGTTTGCCGCCAGTGCTTTCGGCTGAGGCATTGCCGCATCCGTGGACACCGAACCTCCGTCTTTCTTTTCCGGAATAACCAAGGCAGCAGACTGTGTCTGCGGCGGCGCGACGTTATTACTCTGCGAGACCGGCACGATCCGAGGTGCGCCAATCTCAGCCGGCTTGCTGGCATTTGAATTTGACTGAGCGACAAGCGCAGTGTTCGTCGCCGGCACATAACTCACCTGCGCTTCGGCCAATTGCACGGGGACATCCTTTTGTTTGCTGCGGGCCGCAATGTCTGCCTCTTCGCGTTCGGTTTCCTGCATCAAGGTAGCAATCGATCCCGTGGTGGGCGAGGTCAGCGTACCGCTGGGTCTCATCTCTTCATCGCGCGGCGTTACCGCCGGAGCGCGCAGCACGCGTGGTGTTACGGCGATCACAATGTCCACCTGACGGTTATCCTTGGTCGGCGAAGTGAATAATCGACCGAGAATGGGAAGGCCGCCAAGAAACGGAAGGCCCTGTCGTCCATTCGACTGGATATCCTGGGTCACACTCGCGAGCATCATGGTCCGGTTATTCTGCACGCGCGCCGTGCCGGTGATCGTGCGTTCGGTAAAGGTCGGCGTCAGGGTGCTGGCTCCGCTGACATCCTTTGACTCAATCTTCATCTTGACCTGCACGTCGAGGTTGGGAAATACCTGCGGCGTAAAGTTCAAAGTCAGACCCGTCGGCTCATAATTGATTACCGGAAAGCCGCCCGAGGGAAAGCCCGTCTGGGGACTGGTGGTGGTGCCTGTCTGAACGCCGAACGGATACGCTTGCGCCGTCTGCACCGGTACTCGCTGTCCAATGCGGGCAGTAGACTCTTCGTTATTGAACGCGTGGATTTGGGTCGAAGCGAGCAACTTGGAGTTGTTCCTGCTCTGGAAAGCAGTGAGTACCGAGGGCGGAATCACCAGGGCAGCAGCAGCGCCGGTAGGAGTTAGTCCTACAATGCTGCTCAGATTAACGCCCCTCTGTACCGCGGTGGTCACCCCGTTGTTACTGAGTATGGCCAAGCCTGGCGACCCACCCAGATTAAATGTTCCGCTGCCCAACTGATTTCCCAGTTGCAGTAAGCTTGATCTCGAGACTTCATAGATGTCCACATCCATCACGACTTCGGCGCGATCCTTGTCGATGCTTTGCAGCAAGTCGCCGATCAGCTTTACGTTTTCGGCCGTTTTCGCCTTGTCGGGATCCGAGTTTGAAATGTAGAACGTGCGCACAACCAGTTGCTGGTATTGCTGGCGGCGGGCCTGATCGGCGACCAGAATTGTGCGCCGATCAAGTTTTTGAAAGAACAGGTTCTCCTGCAGAAAGATATAATCCAGGGCCTTTGCCGTAGTCACATCGCGTAAACTGACATCGATATTTCGCGGCTGAGCAAAGGACTGGCGATCAAAAATGACGTTGAGATTTAATTGATCCGCCATCGTGCGGATGAATTGCTTCAAGTCGCCATTGAAATTGATCACACGCGTCGGCTGGAGTTCCCGCCCCATCAGCCGACGCCGCCTTCGTATCGCTTCCAGTTCCCTGCGGCTTTCCCTCTTTAACTTCCTGCAGCCGCACCATCCGCTCCATTTCCGAAACTGCGAGCTGGTTTACCGGATCGTAACCGAAGGCCTGGCGGAACGCGTTGTAGGCCCCGACATAATCGCGCTGCTCTGCCAGTGAACGTCCCTGCTGCATGAAAGTCTGAGACGCATTAAAGATGGCGCGGCGATAATGCAGCTGATAATCCACATTCGAGGGATCCGCCGCGACTGCCAGAGTGAACTCCTGCGCGGCTTTCTCCCATTGCTGCTGCTGTTCGTACTTCAGGCCGCGGTTGAAGTTGTCTTTGCCCTTTTTCCCCAGAGCGCTGACCGGTACGGCCAGCATGCAGGTGACGATAACGAGCGCGACAATCGAGTGCCAACGGTTTCTTGATTTCATAATTGAACCTCTCGCAACAAACAGGTTTGGAAAAATTCGATCTGAGGACTTCGGGTGTCCTGGCCATTACACGCAAGCGTCGGGGACCAGTTCCGCAATGCCAAAAACTCAAGCAGTCTAGCAGAAAAGCTGGCCTATTTTAAGGAGACTCCGACCGAAAACGGGCAGAGCATTTGCTCAGGAAGGTGGCGGCTACTAACGCCGTCCCGCCAAATTCACTTCCTCCACAAAGGTAACCCGGTTAATCTCGTGCAGGGTCGAAACGCCGGAAAAGACCTTTTTCAAGGCGGATTCGCGCAGACTGGTCAGACCCTCGGCCTCAGCTGCTCGCCGTACTTCTGAACCTGGCCGTCGTTCGACGATCATTTCGCGAATGTTATCACTGAGATCCAGCAACTCATGGATCGCCGTGCGGCCGCGATAACCCGTGTGATTACAAGCATCGCAACCAACATTTTCATAAAAGACGCTGTCCCGCTGTTCTTCCGGATGCAGGCCGGATTCAAGCAATTCGGTGTCGGAAGGATGAAAGCCGCGACGGCAAACCGGACAAAGCACTCGAATCAGACGTTGCGCGAGCACACAGTTCAAGGACGAAACAAAATTGTAAGGCTCAACGCCCATGTTCAGAAACCTTTTTTCTCGTTGACTGGAATCTGGGTAATGCCGTGGAGTTGATATTCAACCGGATCTTCGATCGTAATGATCTTGTCTTCTTCGTTCCGAATCTCGTTGAGAGCGGCATAGAGCGTCGTTGTTTTGCCGGAGCCGGTAGGACCCGTAACCAGGACCATGCCGTATGGCTCCGCGATGTAACGCCGAAACTTTCTGAGATCGTCCGGATCGAATCCGACCACGTTTAGATCCAGATTCTTAAACTCTTCATTGATTTGTTCTTTGTCGAGAATACGAATCACGGCGTCTTCGCCATGCACGGTCGGCATGATGGAAACGCGGAAATCAACATTTCGGCCTTTGTAGCGCACGCGAAAACGGCCATCCTGCGGTACCCGGCGTTCGGCAATGTCGAGTTCAGACATGACCTTGATGCGCGAGATTAACGTCTGGTGATAAGCAAGATCGATCGGATCGACTTTCTGATAAAGCGCTCCATCGATGCGGTACTTCACCTGCACTTCCGTGTCGCGGGTTTCGATGTGAATGTCAGACGCGCGCGATTCCATCGCATTGTAAATGATCGTGTCGACCAGTTTGATGATCGGCGACATCTCGCTGTCAGTCGCCAAACGATCCAGATCCAAAACTTCCTCGCCTGCCTCTGTTTCGCGCACCAGCGAAATGCGAAAACCCGAAGCGGCCTCCTGCAAGACCCGCTGTGTGGCGTCGCCTTTGCGCAAGACCACATCGATCGCGCCGGCCGTAGCTACGTGCGGAACCAGCCGCATCCGCAAGGCTCCCGCGAGATCGTCCAGCAGATCCAGGTCAGTTGGATCGGCCATGGCGATGTGTAGTTTTCCGTTTTCGCGCCGCAGCGGAACAAATTGATGACGCACCATCAGGTCGACCGGAAGTTCGCCGAGCAACGAATAGTCGATGGGAGACTCGCCATCCTTGGGCAATAGATTGACGAAAGGCAGCCGGTAACGACTCGCTAATTCTCTCGCTTGTCGTATTTCCGGCGGCTCAGCAGCGGGGGGCAATTGCGCCAGGTCCTGGCCGGAATCAGAGACGCCATCTTTGAGTGCATTCGCGTCCGGAGAGGGAGTTTGTTCTTCTGTGAATTGCTTCATAATGTAGCGCAAGTTGCTAACTTGCGTTCTCTTGACCGAAATAACAGGCGCAGGTAAACAACTTGCGCTAACTCAATGATTCATCATCGGCCCGTGCGAAATCGATTGGATGATCGGCAAATAGATGGCCAGGAGAATCATCACCACAACGCCACCCATCAGCACCAGAATCGCAGGCTCCAGCGTGGTCGTCAACTGCTCTAAACGCACCTCTGATTCAGCGTCGTAAAAGGTCGCCACCTCGTCCAGCATCTCGCGCAAACTGCCCGAGCGTTCGCCGATTCCAATCATATCGATGGCCAGATCGGGCATCCAGTTGGCCGTCTCCAGACTTTCTGTAAATGATCGGCCTTCGCGAATCAGCGGGAGTATCGCCGAACTGCGGCGCCGCAGTTCCAGGTTCGTAATCGATTCGGCGGCGATTTCCCATGACTCGACCAGCGTGATGCCGCCCGCCAGGAGTGTAGCCAACGAGCGCGACGCCTGGGCCGTCGACATCTGAGTCAAAAGTTTCCCGGCCAGCGGCAGCCGGAGCAGAAAAGCGTCAATGATAAGACGACCCGAGGGCGTGCGCGACCAGATGAAAAAAACGACGGCGCTAATTACCAGCAACGGCGCAAACCAAAACGCATTGCCGATGATCCAGTGCGAGAGTCCCAGGACGATCTGGGTGACAGTCGGCAGATCGTTACCAAAGCCGGCGAACAAATCGGACATTCGCGGCACGACAAAGGTCGTTAGAAAGATCACCATTCCCAAACAGGCAAGCAGCAGGAAGGCCGGATAGGCCAGGGCGCCGCGAATCTTTCGCCGCAAGCCAACCGAGCGCCGCATGTAACTCACGTATCGCGAAAGCACTTCGTCCAGCGCGCCTGAACGCTCGCCGGCCAAAATCGACGCCGTGTAAATGCGCGGGAAGACCGAGCCCTGCGCCGCGAATGCTTGCGACAGCGCCGCGCCCCCGCGAATTGCCGTTTCGACTTCTTCGAGCACCACTCGCAAACGGACCGACGTTGCTCGCCGGCTCAGCATTGTTATCGCTTGCAGAATCGGAATGCCCGCGCGCAGTAAGGCGGCGAGTTGCTGATTGAAAAGGAGGAAGTCGTTGGCCTTAACCCGAACCCGCGCCGTGCTGCCGGTTTTGGTGAATGAGGTCAGGCCCTGAACCTTGGGCGGCGTGACGGCAAAGACTTTGAAGCCTTCTCGCTCGAGTCGCGCGCGCGCCTCATGCGCCGCCATCGCCTCGACTGTGCGCGTCACAATTTCGCCCGCCGGCGTTCCCAAACGACAAATAAATTCAGCCATATTTCGATTCGAAGTATAACACGCGCTGATCAGGTGACGGGATTAGCTGGAACTCCATCGAGGACCTGAGGTTGTCAACACGCTTACCGTGCTACTTAGTTGCGGAAAATTAGCTTGAAGGAGTGAGAGCGTAAGAGAGTAAGTTCAAATTCCATCAGCCGTTGACAAGCCCAGGTTTATCTCGGGCGTCGTAAATAATCTCTTTCACCTCATCGAACCAGCGCCGGTCGAACACTTTCGACAAATGCTGTGTGCCCTGAATCAAGCGTCTCATCTTTTCGAGAAGTTCCATCCGGAGCGCAGTATGATCGCTTACCCTACTTATTACGGAATCATTCATCGCAAAATACCAAGTCGTTACGGAACCAGGAGCGGCAGCGACCGGATCCAACATTCACCTTACGACCTCAACTTCACATGCGCAAGAACCGATGGATACGAAGTTGAATGCTCGGACCCGGTCGCTACTGCTCCCGGTTCTGTAACGAACTCTCGCTCGGCCTATGTTCCAAACGATCTTGAGCGATTGTGAACTTCACCAGCACTTGCTTCTCTTCGCTATTGATATTTCAGTTTGATTGACATATCGTCCGCGCGTCTTGACAGGGAAACGAAGCTCTTCGACAAAATCAATGAAGGGATAAGTGCTTATGGACTCTGTCGGCCGGACATCCGCTGAACCGATACATCTGGTTCGCGGCCTGAGTCTGCTCGATGCCACGATGATCGTAATTGGGTCGATGATCGGCTCGGGCATTTTCATTGTCTCCGCGAAGTCCGCGGCGCTGGTGGGTGCGCCCGGATGGCTTTTGGCGGCATGGGCGCTCGCGGGGGTGCTAACGATTACCGGCGCGCTTTGTTGTGCTGAGCTGGCGGCGATGATGCCGCGCGCGGGCGGCCAATACGTTTTTCTGCGCGAGGCCTATGGTCCCGCGACCGGCTTTCTGTTCGGCTGGTCTCTGTTCTTTGTGGTGCAGACGGGCACGATCGCGGCCGTCGCCGTTGCCTTCGCCAACTTCATGGGCGTCCTGACAGGCCGCGTGTCTGACAGCAACTACATTATTCAGCCGATTCATCTGGGAAGTTACGCGATTACTTTTTCGACGCAACAACTGGTTGCAATCCTGCTCATACTCATCCTCACGTTCACGAACACCCGCGGATTAAAGACTGGCAAGCTCATCCAAAATACTTTTACTTTCACGAAGACGGCAGCGCTAATCGGCTTGATTTTGATCGGCCTGCTGCTCGGCCGGAACGCCGGCGGCGCGGCCCAGACTTCTTCATGGTGGAATCCATGGGTCAATACCGGATGGAACCCCGCCTCGGTACAGGCCGGACGGACAAATACAAACGGACTATGGTTGTTGATGCTGGTTGGATTGGCGATGGTCGGTCCGTTGTTCGCCCAGTCAGCCTGGAACAACGTCACGTTCACCGGCAGCGAAATAAAAGAGCCGGGGCGCAACTTGCCGCGGGCTCTGCTGATTGGCTGTGGTACCGTCGTCGCACTTTACCTGCTCGCCAATCTTGCGTACATCTTTACGCTGCCGCTCAACGTCTTTCCCGGCCTGCAGAAACCTCCCAATACTGTGGCTACGGAAACTATGAAAGCCGCTCTGGGCCAACCGGGGATGATCTTGATCGCGATCGCCATCATGATCTCGACCTTCGGATGTAATAACGGATTGATTCTGGCGGGAGCGCGAATCTATTACGCGATGGCTCGCGATGGTCTCTTCTTCAAACGGGCCGGCACGCTCAGTTCGCGTCACGTCCCGCTGGTCGCGCTGATAGGACAGGGCCTCTGGGCCTGTTTGCTGACGCTGCCGCGAACGGTAACCGCGGGCGCGAAACCGGGAGAGTTCAAGTACGGCAACGTCTATGGCCAACTCCTCGACTATGTGATCTCCGCGGATCTAATTTTTTATGCGCTAATGGTCGGAGCTGTGTTCGTAATGCGTCGCAAAGCACCCGATATGGATCGCCCTTATCGCACCTTCGGCTATCCGATAGTCCCCGTCGTCTATATCGCGATTGCGATGTTGTTGGTCCTCGACCTGGCCTACCTGACACCGGCGACTTCGGGGATTGGCTATCTGCTCGTACTAACCGGAATACCGGTGTATTTCATATGGAGAAGGCAGGCCAAAGCTTCCTAAGCCCGGGCCCGCCTCAGGATCGCGAATCCGTTTAGAGTCGGGCTACTGCCCGACCCAGAGGGCGGTAGCCCTCTGCTAAACATTCGGCGAGAGCCATTAAAGAATCGGGGGCCCGTCAGGCGGTTTTTGTCCTGGCCCGGGTCCTGGCCCGGGTCCTGGTCCGGGACCTCCCGGTCCACCGGGTCCGCGACCGGGTCCACGTTCCGGTCCATCTGGTCCACTCGGCCTACCTCGTGCCGGGCCATCCGGTCCAGGTCCCCTCGGAGGTTTCATCGATTGCAGCTTCGCCTGTTGTTCGGCAGTCAGTTTGTTCTTAATGCGAATCGCCAACTCCATATGCGCGCGCTTCATCTCGCGTTCATTGTCCAGCACTTTGTCGAGTTGTGACAGCGCCAACTGCTCGTTCACCGAATTCGCTTTCATAGTTTCGTGCAGGGCCTCCATCGCATCCTGCAACTGCCACTGCAGCTCGTTGAAGCGCGTTGTGGTCCGATTGATCTCGGCCCGCATGAACGTCTTCTGATCATCGGTCAGCCCCAGCTCTCGCTGATGCTGCATCACCATATCCGGCGGGAAGATGGCATCACCGAGCGGATCCGGTGGTGGCGGCGGTGGCTGAGGTTGCTGTTGGGATCTGGGCTGCGATGGTTCCGGTTGCTGCGCCGAGACCAGCACCACGCTTACAAGAACGGCCGCGCTGAAGACTGCGACTAACAATCCGATTCTCTTCTTCATTACTGTTCTCCTTACTATTCGCCGCCTACTTAGGCTGGCTTGGTAGAAATGATTTCAATTCTTCAACGGTTTGATTCAGTTGCGGCAGCGACTTGAGCAATCCGTCGCTCGACGAATCCAAAAGCTTAGCCGTCGGTGATTGCCAACTCTCGATCGCTTTCGCATCGCGTGCGGCTTTTTTGTTAGCTGCGATCAGAACAGCCTGGCGACGTGCCGCTAATTTCAGGGCTCGTGATCTCTCGCTATAGCGAGGCCGAGGAACTGGCGTAGATCCCACAAGAGCTTTAACTGAAGGCTGCACAATGTTCTGCGGACCGACGTTTGCGATCGGAGGAACAGTGGCAATTATCGCTTGGCTCCACGGCGAGCGATTCGTCCACCAGGCCAGTGCCACCAAAGCGCAAACCAGCACAGCAGTAGCCGCTACAAACGAAAGATTGAATGCTCTGTGGGTTCCTGTGGACTTCGACTGCGCGCGGTTCCACACGCCAACAAAGCTCGGTACTGCCTGTTCGTCCGCGAGCCTGACTTCGCTAAACAGCGCCCGGATTCTCTTTTCTTCTCCAATCAATTCCATAAGCACTTTCCGTCTGTCCCAAAGATTCGCGCAAACGTTTCTTGCCGCGATCGTAATGCTGACGCGTACTTCCGATCGAGATGCCCATCACCTCGGCGGCTTCGCTCAAGCTGAGGTCCTGGTAAAACACGAGGTGTAAAGCTTCGCGTTGCCGGCGCGGTAAACTCTTCAAAGCGTTTTGAAACAGCGCCTGCGTTTCGGACTTTTCAAAAGCTTCGCTCGGCTGTTCAAGTGGCGATACCGAGGTCTTGGTAGCTTCGGAACTATCGGACCATCTCAGTTTACGCAAGATGTTCTTGCGATGCTCGCCGATGGCAGTCTTGCGAATTACTGCAAACAGCCAGGTCTTTAAGCTGGCCTCGCCGCGAAAACACGCTTTGCCTTCAAGGACCTTCAAATAGACCGTCTGCAAAACCTCTTCCGCCTCGGCGCGGTCGCGGCGGCAGCAATGCAAGGCCCAGCCGAAACTCGCGCTGTGGAGCGTTTCCATTTCAGCCTTAAGCTCTGCGATGTCCATTCCTTATTCGGTCTATTCCCACGGATTCGGTCCGTGTTCAAAGTATTAGTCGCTTGGGCGAGCGAATTATATGACCTGGACGATGAAAATGTTCACCGGGATCACTTGGGGCAATAGCCCGACCGTCAGCGAGGGCGTCGGTAGTGACGTGATCGCGATAAAAGGGACCCGGTCGCTACCGCTCCCGGTACTGACCTCACACCGACTAGTGCGTCTTCACGCACCCTCGCTTCACAGCTCCCAGCATTATTATCCGAATCAATCCACTAAACGGCCGCACAAAGAACCAGTACACGCGAAACTTCCGCCGGCTCACATCGTCTCCACAGACGACCCTGGTTTCAGTAGACAAGATCGTGCGACCGGGCTTCTCTTCTTTGACACTGAAGTTCCAAACCCCTCGCGCTAAACCCGGGGACACGGGACGATCAAAATCTTCGCGCTT
>WNFP01001780.1_pt1 | contig 23701 bp, 17 predicted proteins | sample 5400201 | NCBI WGS metagenome assembly WNFP01 (sample SAMN13153355, study PRJNA577476) | soil metagenome | isolation source: 115 cm saprolite under Madrone tree | place: USA:California | collected 2016-06-14
AAGCGCTGCAGCGTGCGGCCCACGGTGACCTCGAGGTCATTCTCCTTGATGTCTGGTTGCCAGGGCTCGACGGGTTGGAAGCTCTCAGCCGGCTTCAGGTTATTCCGCGTGCCCCGGCGGTCATCATGATTTCCGGCCACGGCACGATCGAGACAGCCGTGCGCGCCACAAAACTGGGCGCTTTCGATTTCATCGAGAAACCGCTTTCACTCGAGAAAATCATTGTTCTGGTGCGCAACGCTGTCCAACAGCGGAGGCTCCAGGAGGAAAATCAGCTACTCCGCAGCGAGCTCGGCCATCGTTATCAGGTTATCGGGGACAGTGTGCCCATGAAGGCATTGCGCCAGCAGATCGCGGTAACTGCTCCGACGAATGGCCGAGTTCTCGTTTACGGCGAAAGCGGCACAGGTAAGGAACTGGTTGCCCACGCCCTTCACGCCGCCAGCTTGCGCAACATAGGGCCGTTCGTCGAAGTAAACTGTGCGGCGATTCCCGAGGAACTGATCGAGTCCGAACTTTTCGGGCATATCAAGGGGAGCTTCACCGGCGCCTCGGAGGACAAGGTCGGGAAATTTCAAAAGGCGGACGGCGGCACGCTCTTCCTGGATGAAATCGGCGACATGAGCCTGCGGACGCAATCCAAAGTGCTGCGCGTCCTGGAAGAACAGCGCTTCGAGCCGGTAGGCTCCAGCCAGACGATGACTGTCGATGCCCGTGTGATCGCCGCCACAAATAAGAATCTCGAGCAGGAGATTACGCGGGGCGTTTTTCGGCAGGATCTTTTCTATCGCCTCAACGTAATTCCCTTCTTTGTGCCGCCTCTTCGCGAGCGCCAAGAAGATATTCCCACGCTGACCCGTTATTTTCTTAACGAATTCAGCTCAGCCTACGGAAAAAAAACTCGCGAGTTGAGCGCGACGGCCATGGACATTCTCGTGCGGTACCCCTGGCCTGGGAATGTGCGCGAACTGCGCAATCTCGTGGAGCGCCTCGTCATCGTTTGTCCACAGGCTCGCATAGAACCCCACCATCTTCCTCCCGAACTTTTCCGGGGAGCCGCACAGAGTCCTCACCATCCTTACTCGACGCTGCACGAAGCCCGCAGCGCCTACGAACGCGAATTCATTTTGCGAAAATTACAAGAGCACCGCTGGAACATGACGCAGACCGCGTCCGCGTTGGGTCTCGAGCGCAGCCACCTCTACCGCAAAATGAAGTCTCTAGGCATTGCCGCGCCGGACTAAGGCCGCTCGCTGCGAACCAGCACCATAAGGCAGACTCGACGCGTGCCGCGCGTAAAGTCAGCTTCCCTTACCTTTTTCCACAAGAGAATCACAAACAAGGCTTAGAGAAACGCTACTCTCTGGTATAGAATCTCGCCAACTCGAGGCTAACGACGGGCTTAGGCCGAACCTTCACACGTTCATCCGCCGCTAACAGCTCCCCGCAGCAAATTCACGCGGGACCACTCCTACTCGAAGAGCGCTTCGACTCGCAAGCCTAGGCAAGCAAGTCTCAAGGAGAACTGTGGTGCGAAAACTCTCATTGTTCTTAGCTGTGCTTTCATGCCTCTCAGCCTCCAGCTTGTACGCGCAGACAGAGATAATCTCTGCGCCAATCGCGGCAGCCGCGGTAGAAACACCGAAAATCCAGGCAACCACGCCCTGGTATGAACGACCTTCGAACGTATCCTGGTTTCCTCGCAATTGGGTGCGTGGCTACACGGACTTTGAAGTTGCGCCATCTCACAATGAGCCGGACCTCGGCCGCTGCGCTTTTCCCCAGCCCACAGGTTCTGGCGGAATGGCGTCCGCGTGTACCGCGTACGCCCGATATATGTTCAGCGGCTACATCGAGTTCCAGCCGCTCAATCGCACCTTTGCCAAACACATTTTCGTTTTCTTCGAGCCGAGATTTTCGTTTGGAAAAAATATCCCTCAAATGAGCTATCTTTCGTCGATGGAGCCGATTGCATTCGACCGCTCCGTGGGCATTGCCTTCGAGCTTCCGAAAAATATCAATCTGCGGGTGACGCAACATCAAGTCGATTTCCTGGGCCGCTACGCCAACCCTTTGGGTCCCGCGGACCTTCGGACGAACGGTCCGTACGGCCTCTATACAACGGTGGGTGTGCGCTGGACTTTCGGCGGCTACGGCCACAGCAGCGCGCCCTATTAAGGTACTCAGCCGATGAGCCGCGGTTTTGCGGATTCACGGGCGGCGAAGAATGCTAACCTTCGCCTTCTTCGTTCTGGCCGAGCGCCTCGAGTTGCGCGTGCCAGTCCAGCTCACGCACGCGTTGCGGATTCTCGCGCCAGTCCGGAACGACTTTCACGAACAATCCTAGATAAATCTTCGTATCAAACAGCTGCTCGAGTTCCTTGCGGGCTTGCGTGCCGATTTTCTTGAGCATCTCGCCTTTGCGCCCGATGAGAATTTTTTTCTGCGAGTCTCGCTCGACGTTCATCGTGGCTTCAATTCGAAGCAACGTGGGAGACTCCTCATACTTGTCAACCTGCACGCACAGCGAGTAGGGCACTTCGTGATACATCGATTGGATCGCTTTCTCGCGCACGATTTCCGCCGCAAGAAAGCGTTCCGGTTGATCCGTCACCTGATCTTCGGGAAAATAAGGCTCCCCTTCGGGAAGCAACCGTAAAGTCTCGCGCAACAAGTCTTCGCAGCCGTTGCCCTTCAGCGCGGAAATCGGCACGATCGCGGCGAACTCGAACGCTTTGTGAAACGCCTCGATCAGGGGCAACAACTTTTGCTTCGGGAGGCCGTCGACTTTGTTGAACGCCAGAATAGTTTTTCCGCTGAATCGCTTGGCGCGCTCGAGCAGCAGATCGTCCGCATGAGGCAGAGCCCGGCTTGCATCCACCATCAGCAAGAGAACGTCGATGCCTTCGAGGGCCGCGGCCACTTCGTGCATCATCTGCCGGCCCAGAGCCGAGTCTGGCGCATGCAGACCCGGGGTGTCGATAAAAACGATCTGCCCTTCGGGCCGCGTTACGATCCCCTGGATTCGATTGCGCGTGGTCTGTGGCTTCGAAGTGACGATGGCCACCTTCTGCCCAACCAGGCGGTTCAACAGTGTCGATTTCCCCGCGTTGGGCCGTCCAACAATGGCAACAAATCCAGACCGAAAGCTTTGCGGCGGCTCACTGTATTTCTCCTCCACGCTTCTCCCTGTCTCCGTGCTCGTTCGGGCTTCTGAGCTCTCGGTGTAGGCTTTTTTCTTCGCCATTCCGCTACTTTACCACTGGCAATTCCAGCGCACTCGGATGATCCGTGTCATGGGCCAGAGTGATGTGCGCCGTCTTCGCATCCTTCCCCGTCTCCAAAGCCACGACTCCTCCGCTGTTGTAATTCTTCTCGGTGCTGGGTGTATTCAGGCAACGAAGGAACAGCCGGAGACGGCTGCCCTTCGCGATACGTCTGGAAAAAAACGTGAAATTATCGAAGACATATTTCTCTGTTTTCCCTGGTGTGACGAGTTTTTCCTGCCGCAGTGACTCGCGATACCTCGCACGCATCGACGCTCCAGTCAATGAGACAGACTCTCCGCTGGGCAAAATCTCATACACGTCAGCTTCAAGGTCCATATCTGGAACGTCCATCGCCAGCCAAACTGTCAGTTTCAAAAAACCAGTCACCTCCGTGGCCTCGGCAAATGGTTCGCTGTGGTAAACCGCCCCATTTCCATAGGTGTTCATAACAGCCCGCTGCGATGTCAAACCAACCGGGTCATCATCAGGTTCTGCATCGCCCGGCCGCGTATCGAGGGGATCGTACGTCCATTTGTCTGCGCTCGTTCCGGTGACAGGCTTCTCCGCGAGTGCCCCGGACTGAAATACACTGTTGGCTTTTCCGTTCGAATCCAAATAAAGCGTTCGCTTCTCGTTCGAGATGCTTTCCAAACTGTCCGCGTACTTCCAATTCTCGGCTCCTGCTCCCACAACGTAATACGCGACACGCCTTTTTAAAAACTCGGGCTTCTTGCCGCTCTTCATCACCCAGTCGTACCACTCTGTGTGCAGTTTATTCAGATCCAAAACGCTGGCTTCCCCGAACTTCAGCCCCCCGACTTCCCGGCGTGGGGTTCTTGTACCTGCATGATCCCACGGGCCAATGATCAAAAAATGGTTCTGCTTCGCGTCGGGCGTCCCATATTCCATGTGGCGTTTGTAATACGTGAAGGCGCCAGGCTGGTCGCCGTCGTAATGCCCAGTGATCGTCAGAATCGGAAACGAAATGCGCTTGTATTGATCCGGGCTTGGCACCATCGCGTCGTAGTACGCGTCCGGAACAGGATGCTGCAGCCACTTCTGAAACACGGCGGACGGATTCCCCGCGATGCGGTCGTATTCCTTAAACGCTAGGTGACCGTCGTAGTATTCACGTGCCTTCGCTCCCCAAAAAGACGCCGCCCCGAAAAGGTTCCCATTGCTGGTGACTCCGCTCGTAAACGTAAGCCACTGCTCGACGTACGGCCCGAATATGTTGTACTCGAAAGGAAAATCCACTCCGGGATGCGCCGCGGCTGCAGGAACGATAGTGGCCAAGTGTGGCGGAAATTCCTTCAGCGTCGTCCACTGATCAAATCCTGCGTAAGAGCCGCCCCACATCGTCACTCTTCCATTGGAATACGATTGCTTCGCGAGCCATTCGACGACGTCGTAGCCGTCTTTCGCTTCATTCACAAACGGTTCGAACGAGCCGCCGGAGTTGCCGCGCCCGCGCGCATCCACCAGTGCGTAAACGTACCCGTGCTGCGCAAAATACATCGCCCGGTCTGTGTAGCTGTCCCCGATGTAAGGCGTGAACGTGAAAATGACCGGCAGCGCCTCCTTTTGCGCGTGCGGTTGAAACACCGTGGCGTTGAGCGTCACGCCGTCGCGCATCGGAATCTTCACTCCCCACTGCATGTCGGGGATCGTCGCGACCGGGGCTCCGGCTTCTTGCGCCAAGCTTCGCGTGGCCGACATGCTGATGCAAAGCGCCGCGAGCAGAATCACTCGACGCACAACCTTAATTCTTCTCATCCAACCGCCTCCGCCGGAGCACCGGCTATTCCATTCGAACTGACACATCCGAGCACACGCATGGTATCGCGTCAGAGGAGGAAATCCTACAAGACGAAACAAATGTTTCCCGGAAAAAATCCTGGCGATTTACGAAGGTACTTTTGCCGGCGCCGCTCGCTTTCGAGTCCTCAGGCGCAGCACTTTTCTCTGGTTCGCTTCCAACACTTCGAAACGATAGCCTTCCAGCTCGACTCTGTCGCCGGGCGCCGGCACCTTGCCCGAAACATGGCTCAGCAATCCCGCGATGGTCGTGACCGTTTCATCTGCGTCTTCGCCGAAACTTACGCCTAATAATTCCTCGACGTCGCGAATGGTCATGCTGCCGCGCATCACTAGCCCGCCGTCCGCTTCGCGCACCACGTCGGGCGCGGGCGGCTTTCCTCCGTTCCACCTTTCACCAACAATCTCTTCGACGAGATCTTCCACCGTCGCGATACCCGCCACCGATCCATGCTCATCAATGACGACCGCGAGCGGCTGGCCCTTCTGCCGCATCTCACGCAGCAGTTCCGATCCGGCCTTCGTCTCCGGCATGAAGAGCACGGGGCGCACGAGTTCGCGTACTTTGCGCTTCGGCAAATCCTGATCGGCGATGTGCAGCAGATCCTGCGCGTGCACGACACCGAAAATATCGTCCATGGACTTTTCGTACACCGGCATCTTAGAAAATTTCTTCTCGACAAACTTTGCGTGGAGTTCTTCTAGCGTGGCCTCCGCTGCGATTGCGACAATGTCTGGACGCGGCGTCATCACCTCACGCACGCGCTTGTCGCTGAACTCCACGACCTGTTCGATGAGGTCCGCCTGGTCCGCCGCGATGATGCCTTCTTCCTCCGCCGCCTCCACCAGAGCCTCGATTCTCTCTTCCGTCCGCTGTTCCTGCGTCATCTCCGGTTCTTGTTCCGAAATTCGCGCGAGAGACTCCGCGCCTTCGAGGAACACGCGCACCGGCCACACCAGCGACATCGCGGCACGGATCAGAGGCAACAACGGCAGCAGCCAGCGCCCCGTCGTGCGGTACAGCAGCATATCCGGGATAAAGTGCATCGCGATTACGACTTCGAGCGTGAGAAAAACGCAAAACTCGATTAGCGATTCCCAGGTTCCCGAGACAAAGTAGACCACCCCGCGCGTTGTCTCCAGCACCAGAAACGCCAGCCAGAAATGGCCCAGAATACGAAATGTTCGCCCGCCGCTGCGCCGTTTGATGCGCAGCTTCGGCTCGATTTCCGCCTCAAAGATTTCCAGATGCTCGTGGACGCGCCCCGTGTTCATGCGTCCAAGTTCGCGATAGATTAACGTCAGGTAGGAGAAAATGGGCAGCCCAAAGGCGAGCAGCACCACGCCCAGAGCGTAGACCCATCTATAGGTGTTCATAACAGCCCGAATCTGCGCCGCATCTTGTGCTCGATGCGGTTCATCTCACCGTGGTCGGTTTCGTGATCATAGCCAAGCAAATGCAACACGCCATGCAGGATCAGCACTCGCAACTCATTGTTCAAACTTCGCCCATTTTTTTTCGAGCAACGCCGCGCCGTCTCCGGCGCAATGGCAATATCCCCCAAATACGCCTCCGCCGTCCGTAATTCCCGCTTCCGTCGACTCTTCTCCGCGCCCTCTGTGTTCTCCGTGTAAATTCTTTTTCTTCCGGCCTTTAGAATCCTGGACTGCTTGACTACTGGAAACGACAAAACATCCGTCGGCCCTTTCTTCTTCCGAAAGGTCTTATTCATCCACGCGATTTCTGCATCTTCTACAAAGCATACCGTGACTTCCGAATCCCGAAGGTCCATCTCGCGCTGTACCCTTCGCAAAAAAGCCTCGAGAGGCCGCCGCGCAACGCGGACCGCACGCTGGCGGTTCAAAATCATGCGCTCTGGTTTTCTCTACTCTGAACTTTCCCGGTTTCCCCGGCGGCAGTTCCCGCTCCTGCCTTCCCGTTCGCCGCGCTTCCGCCAGAATTCCCGCCACGCTGCGGATGTGCCACATCATATTCTTCATAAGCGCGAATGATCTGCTGCACCAGATTGTGCCGCACGACATCTTTCTCTCCGAACTGCACCACGCCAATCCCTTCGATCTTCCCGCACACTTCCAGCGCCTCAATCAACCCGGATTTCTTCCCTTGTGGCAAATCAATCTGTGTCGTATCCCCTGTAATGACCGCTTTCGAATTGAATCCCAGCCGCGTCAAAAACATTTTCATCTGCTCGCTGGTGGTATTCTGCGCTTCGTCGAGAATCACAAACGAATCATTCAGCGTACGCCCACGCATGAACGCCAGCGGCGCAACCTCAATAATTCCCTTCTCGAGAAACCTCTCCAGTTTGTCCGCATCCAGCATGTCATAGAGCGCGTCGTACAAAGGCCGCATGTAAGGATCGATCTTCTGCTGCAAGGTTCCCGGCAAGAAGCCCAGTCGTTCACCCGCTTCCACCGCAGGCCGCGCCAAAATGATACGGTTCACTTGCTTGGTCAGCAGCGCGCTCACCGCCATCGCCACCGCGATATAGGTCTTCCCCGTCCCCCCTGGCCCAATGCCGAACATCATGTCGTGTTTTTCAATCTCTTCCATGTACCGCCGCTGGCTGGCGTTCTTTGGCGTGACTTGCTTCTTCCCAAACGACCGCGTGCGCGCCGGCTCAAACATCCCCCTCGGCGATTCGTGCGGCTCTTCCGTAGCCACGCGCATCAGCGACTTGACCTCCGTGCTCGAAAGCGACCGCCCGTGCCGCGTCAAGTGGTTGTACTCCTCGACGATTTTCACGGCCTGATCGACGGTCTCTTGCTCGCCCTCGATCGTCAGCCTCGTGTCGTGCAAGTGCGTACGCACGTGCAGCGAGTCCTCCAGCAAACGCACATTCTCGTCGAGCGTGCCGAAGAACGGTTCAATTTTTCCGGATATGTGAACGGTACGTCGCATCCAAGTGGAAGGTCTGCCTGCTAAGGAAGCCGGGTGGCCGATGGGATTCCTCCTCGCGATCGGTGACCGTGCTGCAGTCAACTCAGGAAGAAACTTCTTACACCCTAACCCTTCCTCGCCTCATGGTCAAGTTACCCGCTTGTTACAATCCTGATGCTCCCGGGCCTCTCCCTGGCGAGGGTTTTCGGCGTCCAAGCGTGTTACCCCAACTTTTCAGGCGTGCCACAGTGTACCCCGCTCGTAACCTGTTCTCTGGTACGAACGCGCTATGGCGCTAGACCTTCCGTAACACGAAGATGCCAATCGACGCTGATATAGAGCGCTCGCCAGAAACTCTAGTCACTGAGGGGTGAGTAGAAATAACATGAGAAACAAATTCTTAATCTTGGGGACCTTCCTAAGCGTGGCAGTCACGCTGCCTTCTTGGGCCGCAGAGAACTCCGGTTCCAGCATTACCGTCTCGCCAGGCGCGCTTCGCGGCACGGTCATCTGCCGCGGTGTTCAAAATGTACCCGTCACCTCCGATCCCGAACAAGCTCTCCCCATGCGACTCGTTACCCGGCTAAATTGTGGCGATGAAGTGGCTGTTCTTTCCGATTCGGAAGGCTACACCGTCAACGTCCGCACCGCCGACGGCAGGGATGGCTACGTCGCGCGCATGTACCTATCGGAACACTTTGCAAACTCCGCTGAAGATCGCCGCGCCGTCGAAGCGGTGGTCGATAACGGCATCGCGCGCTGGCAGTCCGGCGCTCCTGGCAGCGACCAGTTCTTCAGTGGCGGCTCGGTCGTGGAATCTCTTACCGCGAACGGAATTACTGTGCAGGTTTCCCTGCAGGATACCGACTGGAAGCTGCGTGCCAACGTTGCGATCGCCAACGAAGGCGCGGAACCGGCCCACTTCAACCCAGCTGGTTTCACCCTGGACGAGTTGAAGCCCCGGCTGCGCACGCTCGCCTACCAGAATCCTAAGGAACTCGCCAAGGCGCTAACTCACCAAGTTTATTGGACGAACGTCAGCGCGATCGCTCCCGCCTCGGCTATTTACATGAACGCGGTCTATAAGACTTCGGCGGCCGTCCGCGCCACGCCGAACTATCTGGCGGATGCTGCGCAACAGGTGCAATCCACAGTGCTCCAAGCAGCCACCGTCGGGCCGAACGAGAAAGCCTCCGGCGTCGTCTGGTTCGAGCGCGACAAAAACCTGCAGCAACTTACCTTGAGAATCTTCGTAGGCGATCAAATCTTCGAATTCCCGCTTTCCTTCCCTCAACACAACTGACAACGCCAGGTCAGTAAGCTAGCCGCGCGCCCTGGGGGCCGTGTAGGACTGTCAGTCCCAGTCCAACCAAGGCCAAAGGGTGCATACTATGGGTTCGCCGAGTTATGGAACCCAGTGCCATTAGAGAGCAAATCGAAAGAATCCTAGGCAGCCGGAGTTTCGCGGCGAAGAGCCAGCTTAGGAAGCTGCTGGAAATCCTGTGTAGGAATATGGATTCGCAGGACAACCTGAATCCTGACCTGGTGATTCAAGGGCTTTGGCCGGACGAGATAAGAACGAAGCGATCGGCAGACGTAGCAACGGAGATGAACCGGCTGCGGCATGCGCTGGAAACCTATTACGACGAAGAAGGCAAGAGTGACCCGATCCTTATTAGTTTGCCGAACCGGGCGGTACCTGCCCGCGACGGTACGCATGAGAGGCAGTGGATTGTAGCGAAACCTCGCAACGGCACAGAGATCGGTGCGACGGACGATGGAGCGGCGGAGAACGATAAGTCGCGTGGGCGAACGAATGTCCGAAGAAGTCTGAAGACAATTGCGGCGGGCGTGGCGCTCGGCGTGCTGGGCATCGTGGCCTACGTCTCTTTCCGAGTTCTGGCGGTGCACGACGAGCCTAAGTTTGGGCGGCTAGACGATTCGGCACTTGCGATTTTTGATAAGGATGGAAAAGAACTCTGGAGAAAGGTCTTTCCTGATGGATTCGGGCCTGACTGGTACTCCGCCCAGGGACTACCGGCGCCTGTCTGGTTCGGGGATCTGGAGGGCAAAGGCCATACGAGCGTTCTTTTCGTTTATGCGCCCGCTGGCCCACTGTCGCATTCGTCCACGCTGATCTGCTACTCCAACCGAGGCAAAGAGAAATGGCGCTGGACTCCCGGGAGAGAGCTGCCAGAGCTCGCGGGGAGTCCAGCGACGTTTTTCACTCTTGCCCTTGGAGTCCTGAAGGCAACGGACAGGAGGCCTCCCCGAATCGTCGTTTCGAGTCAGTATCACCCGTGGTGGCCCTGCCAGATCGCGATCCTCGATTCCAATGGCAAGCTGCTTTCGGAGTACTGGCATTCCGGGGCCTTAAGTTCCATGGTGTTGGCCGACCTGGACGGCGATGGGAGAGAGGAGATTGTCACCACGGGAATCAACAACGGGTATCTCCAAGCGACATTGGTAGTGCTTGATCCTGACCGGGTGTTTGGCGCTTCGACCGAGGTGCGGCCAGCGTTTCAAATCCACAGCATGGAGGTTGCCCAGGAGCGGTTGCGGCTGTTGTTTCCACGGAGCGATTTGAACAAAGTATTATTCACGTTCAATGGGGCCATGAAGCCCACGGTCGAGCATGGCAACATTCGACTTACAGTGGAGGAATGCTTGGTCCCACCGGGTTGCGCTGTCTGGTATGAGTTCGACAAGAACCTTCATCTGATTAGTGCCTACGCGGGCGACGATTTTCGCAGCGCTCATGCGCGCTTCTATCAAAACGGCAAAGATGCGCATCCCTTTAGTGCGGAAGAACAGGCGGCATTCCAGAAAGTCCGATGCCTTGGTGGTTGCAAAACAGAGTTCGTCCCCAGCGAAATCCACTGAAACCCTCCTGGTTTCATACCAAATTCATATCATTTCTCTCCAGGACATCTTGACGTAATTGCTATCTGTTGCAAGCATCGGCCAACCTTGTGCCGGATTTCACGGCGCGATTAGGGGTGAGCCAATGAAAAATCAATGGTGTGGCAGCGGTACGGGTGTTCGGGGTGTGTTTGGAGCGGTGGCGCAGGCCTCGAAGAAGCCGGGATGGATTGGCCCGGTTAGTATTCTTGGCGTCAGTGCATTGACGTTGGGATTCTTGTGGCTGACGGAATTGCACGGCGCTTTCGGGCTTCCCGGGCGGGCGGAGGCAGCTCGCCCACTTATACGTTCACGACGATTGACGTTCCGGGGGCGGGCAAGAGCGCGCTGCAGGGAACTTTGGGGATCAGCAATAACGCCGGGGGAGATGTTGCGGGAGTGTATATCAGCAACTCCTATGCGGCTCACGGGTTCGTGCGCGCAGCGGCCAGCGGCACGATAACTCCATTCGATACTCCCAACGCAGGCACCAGTAAGAATCAGGGAACCTTCGCCACAAAGATTGAGTTAGCGGGGAATGTCACCGGAATGTACGCGGACGCGAACAACGCGTATCACGGCTTTTTGCGCGCACCAGACGGCACGATAACGGAATTCGACGTTAGTGGGGCGCCGACGAACATCGGACATCGCGGAACCATCGCACTCAGCATCAACCCGGCATTAGAAATCGCGGGATTTTATGTGGACGGGAACGCTGTACGTCACGGATTTATACGGGCTGCGAACGGCACGTTCACCACCTTCGATTTTCCTGGGGCGGGCATCGGGCCAACGCAGGGAACCATGCCCGTCAAGATCAATTCAGCAGGCGGTGTCACAGGATTCTATGTGGACGGAAACCAGGTGTTTCACGGCTTCGTGCGAAACGCGAAGGGAACGTTCAGCGTGCCTATTGACGATCCAAACGCAGGCGGGGTGGCGGGAGGCAAGAGCATCAAGTTCAGAGGGACGATAGCGCACAGCTTCGACGGATTGGGAGGCGTTGGAGGAATCTACACGGACGCGAATTTCGTGTTTCACGGCTTTTTAATGAGTGCAAGCAGTGTCTTCACCAGCATCGATGTTCCGGGGGCAAGCACGACAGGTATTTTTGGCGGAACATTGCTGACGAACATGGATACGCTTGGAGACGTCACGGGAGCCTATAGCGACGCAAACGGAGTGGAGCACGGCTTTGCGATAGCAGGCGGCACGAGCACGATAAACGCTCCACTCGATGCGCCGGGGGCAGGCACTGCGGGGTTGTTTGCGGGAACCGTCCCTCTTAGCATCAACGGGACGGGGGAACTGGCAGGAACTTACGCCGATGCAAGCGGAATTTTCCACGGCTTTATGGCCACGGCAGCGGCAGTGGCCACGCCCACATTCAGTCCGGTGCCAGGTACATATTCATCGTCGCCGTCGGTGACGATCTCGGATGTGACGCCGAATTCGGCGATCTTCTACACGACGGATGGGACGACGCCGACTGCGACTTCGACGCAGTACAGCGGGCCGATCGCGGTCAGTTCCACGGAAACGATTGAGGCGATCGCGGTGGCCAGCGGCTTTGCCAACAGCGCTGTGGCGAGCGCAACCTACACGATCAACCTGCCTGCGCCGGATTTCCAAGTGTCGGTTAGCCCAACCAGTCTGACGATTGTTGCTGGGCAAAGCGGGACGGCGACGTTCACCGTGACGCCCGAAAACGGATTCAACTCGCAGGTTAGTTTTGCGTGCAGTGGGCTGCCTTCTGAAGCAGCGTGTACTTTTAGCCCCACTTCGGTCACACCTAACGGCGTCCCGGCGGCCACCAGCACACTTACGGTCACGACTACCGCAAAGAGTGCGGATTTGCGGGCGCCCATGCCGTCTTCTCGGCGCCCGATCTACGCGGTCGTGTTTCCTGTTACGGTAATGCTCTTTGGCTTCTTCGCTCGCCGGAGACCAGGGTCGCGCGGCTTGTGGCTCTTGGGCGTGCTGATTCTCCTGGTGGCGGCATCGGGGCTAACTTCATGCAATGGAGGAAACTCCGTCAAGGGAAATCAGGGGACGCCACCAGGAATCAGCATGGTCTCCGTGTCCGCATCAGCAGGCGGTGCCGGTGCGATAAGCCACTCATCTACTCTTACGATCACCATCACTCAGTAATGCGATAACCCAAGGACCACGTAGTTGGCAGCTTTCGCCGTTAGCCCGCGGAAACGGCGCGCGTTTTGGCCCATTGACGGATCGATTCTACTTCTTCCGCCCGCGTGTCGCTGAGCGGTTGCGTCGCGCGAGTCTCCGCAAGAAGAACATCCGTCGTCAACTGCTGCTTCTGCGCAAACGCAGTGTATAAGCCGGCGATAATTGCTTGCTCGATTTCCGCGCCGGAAAGGATTTCGCTTCTCGCTGCCAGCTCTTCTAAGTTTTTCCAGCGGCCGCAATACATCCCACTGCTTTGCAATCGTTGACTAGCCGCAATCTGGCGAGTATCTTCCCTTTGTAGTACAGAGCCCATCTCCGGAGGAACAAAAATGCACGCGATATCACGGAGGAAATTCTTCGGATTCGGACTTGGAGCCGCAGCCGCAGCAGGAGTAGTTCGCCTCAGCCTGACCTCGCCTGCGCAGGCGGCCCCAACAGACCCCGTCACCGCGCCCGACAATGCAACTGCCTTTTTCGGTTCCATCGACAAGGCGCTCGACTTCCAGAACACGATGATGGACGCCTACGCCACAGGCACCACCGTGCGCCTGACCCAGAGCTACGCCGACCAGTCTGGCCTCGAATCAACATCCTTCACCTACGACGACGCCGTCTCCATCCACGCCTACCTGCTCGATAGAAGCCGCGACTCTCTCGCTCGCGCCGAGGTTCTAGGCCAGGGCCTAGTCTATGCCCAAGCAACCAATTTCCCCTTCAACGACGGCCGCTTTGCGCAAGCCTATTTCGTCAATCAACCCTCAGCCAGCGGCGCCTTCATAACTCCCGCAGCTTTTCCTTTCTTTTTCTACACTAGCGCGGTCGGCGACCAGTCGTGGGCGGGCATGGCGCTGGGGCAGCTCTATCGCCGCACTCGCAACAGCAGCTATCTCACCGCCGCTATTAACGTCGCAAACTGGATCGTCACCAACACCTTCAACACACTCGGACCCGGCGGCTATTCCTTCGGCACCAACATCAACCAGTTCAACCAATCCGTTCCCTCCACCAACGGCAAGTCCACGGAACACAATATCGACACCTACGCGTTCTTCACCATGCTCGACGAGCTCACCCATCATGGCGCTGCCAACAATGGCACGCCCTGGAAGGACCTTGCCGCGCACGCCCTCAGCTTTGTAACCGCCATGTACAACGCCGCAGGCGGCTACTTCTTCACCGGCACACTCGGCGATCAGATCACCATCAACCCCTCCCCGATCCCCGAGGATTGCCAGACATGGTCCTATCTCGCCCTGCTGGACAATCGCTTCAAGCACACCATCGACTGGGCCATCGCCAATCTCCAAGCCACCGATACCGCTGCGTCTCTCAACAGCAAACTTACAGGAAGCGAATCCTTCACCGGCATGGTCTTCGACACAGCCAGCCTCGCTCCGATCATCCCCGGCTCCGATCCCAATGCTGTCTGGCTCGAAGGGACCTCGCACACCATCGCCGCGCTCATCGCGCGCTCCGTTGGCGGCGCAGATAGCGTGCGCGACCGCGTCCAGGATTTGCAAGCAGCAGTAAAGTTTGTGGATACGTGCGAGACCGCGCAAGCCCAACTGGGGGCAGGACAAACCGTCAACGGCCGAGCCATTCCGCTCGGCCAAGGCCTCGTGGCCTCCACCAGCCAAATGGACACCGGCTTCGGCTTCACCTACGGACCCTCGAAACACATCGGCGCCACCGGCTGGTACCTCATCGCCGCCCGCGGCGGCAATCCCTTCCAGCTAGGCGACCTAACTTTTGGCGTGTAGATCTGTGAAGAGTGCAGTCCGTGCTGGGTGAACACGACTCACTTTTCTTCTTCAGTCTGCCGGCGCGGCGCGCTTCTTGGCCCACTGCCGGATTGATTCCACTTCTTCCGCTCGCGTAACACTGAGCGGCCGTGTCGCGCGAATCTCCGCCAAAAGAACATCCGTCGACAGTTGCTGTTTCTGCGCGAACGCCGTGTACAGGCCCGCGACAATCACCTGTTCGATTTCCGCGCCGGAAAAGCCGTCGCTTCCCGCCGCAAGTTTCGGCAAATCAAAGGTCTTTACATCGCGTCCGCGCTTTTTCAAGTGCAGTTCGAAAAGCGCCGCGCGCACTTCGCCATTCGGCAAATCCACAAAGAAAATCTCGTCAAACCGCCCTTTGCGCATCATCTCCGGCGGCAACACGGTAATGTTGTTCGACGTCGCCGCCAAAAACACTCCGCTTTCCCGGTCCTGCATCCACGTCAACAGCGTCGCCAAGAGCCGCTGCGACAATCCCGCATCCGCATCCCCGCTCGAACCCGCCGATGCAAACGCTTTCTCGATCTCATCAATCCACAGCACCATCGGCGCGAGCTTCTGCGCCAATTCCAGTGCCTTGTGCAGCTTCTTCTCGCTCTCCCCGACAAACTTGTCGTACAAAGCTCCCGCATCCAGCCGCGCCAGCTCGAATCCCCATTCACCCGCCACCGCGCGCGCCGCCAGACTCTTCCCACACCCTTGCACCCCCATAATCAGTATCCCCTTAGGCGGTACCAACCCAAATCGCATCCCTTCTGGCGTCAACGCGCTCTTGCGTTTCGTGATCCATTCGCGCAAGCGTTTCAGTCCCGCCACATCCCCAAACGACGCATCGCGTCGCACGCTCTCAATCAATCCGTCGCTTCGCAGCGCCTGACGCTTCGCATCCAGCACGTCATCCAAGAGCCCAGCATCCGCGCGTCCTTTTGTGAGGATGCACATCCGCAGGGTGCGCATGGCCTCCTCTTCTGAAAGCCCGGCAAGGTTCCGCGCGGCTTGACCGACTCCTCGAAGGTCCAACGACATTGGGATATGTTGTTCTCGACTTATTTCCGCGAGCACGCCCTTCACACCCGGCAACAACTCCTCCGCCGTGGGCAAGCCGAACGGAAACGGCGCGGCCTCAGATGCCAGCTCCGCCGGCAATTGCAACGACGCTGCCGAAATCACGATCGCTCTCCTCACCGTCCGGAATTTCTCCGCCAAATCCCGCAAGCGGCGACAGATGCGATCGTTGTCGCAGTACCGCGCAAAATCTTTCAGCAAAAAGATGGCGTCGCCTTGAATCAACGCAATATTTGCCAGCGCCTGCTCTGGCTGTTCCGTGTTGTAAATCGCCGCGCCGTGGAATTTCGAGAGCCCTGTCGTGACGCTCCACTCGAACAGCGGTACGCTCAATTCCATCGCCACTTCCAGCAGCATCTGTTCGAAGCGCTCTTCTTCCGGAGTCTCCACGGTGATGATCGGGTGATGCGAATTCACCAGCAGCCGCAGCTCATCATGCTTGTTAGGTTTGGCCATCGCGCCCGCTCTGCTCTCCCGCTTTCATAACGGCGTCTCCAAAACTAAGATTTCCTTACCGTGTGCAATTCCCATCCCCGCGATCATCGTTTTTTCTACGGCTCTTACTCTGAACTCAGCTCCTCGCCTTAACTCGTTTGACAAAGCCCCATCCCTCGTTTAACGTTAGAAGTTTGAGCGACACCTAAAAGGAGCAATAGATGGCCCAGGGACAGGCTACCAAAATCAAGAAGAAGAAAAAGTCGGTTTTGAAGCGCGCGGCGCAAGCTCGTCAACGAGCCGATGTCAATCGCGCCAACCGCACCCGGGTCCGCACCTTGATGCGCCGCTTGCGTACCGCGATCACCGCCGCTGACCCCACCGCCGCGGGCAATCTTCTGCACCCGACAATGTCCGCGATCGACCAGGCCATCACCAAGGGCGTGCTGCACGAAAACACCGGCAACCGCTACAAGTCGCGTCTAACGCTCGCCTTCAACGGCCTCACAGCCAAAGCTGCCAAGTAGCGTCTCCGCATTCACCGCAGAGACTCGCTCGTCTGGATGATAAAAAGCCCTGGGAGCGTGGCTCCCAGGGCTGGCTGTTCGTTGAACCATCCAAGAGAAGCGAGAGGATGGCGCTTTATCCCAAAGGCAGACTTTCCAGCTACCTATTATGCCGGCCGAACAGGTCCGACATTACGTTGACGCTCGCGTCACAAGCGTGGTTCAGGCATGGCAGTCCAAAACCCGACTCGATGGATTTCAGCAGCGAAAAGCTGTTGTAGTACGTCCCGCTTTGCACCCCAGCCTCGTCGCTGTCGCTGTTCATCTGAACGGTAAGGACGACCCTGTTCTGGTTCTGGGGCGGGAAAAAACCGTTCGGCTTGGTGCTGATTCCGCTGTAGTCGTTTTCATCCCACACGATCACGATGGCGTTGCGGCCTTCGTGCCAAACCCGCGAAGCTTGGATGGCATTGGCCAGCCGTTCGATGGTCACGTCGCCTTGCTGGATCAAGCCGGGATTCAAACCGACCTTGGTGCCGTAGGTAAGACCACTGGTGTCGGCACCGAAATCGAAACCGCAGAATGCGTCGCCATTCCCCCGGCCATGCTGATCATTGCACTGGTTCGGCGCGATGAAAGACAGGGACGGAACATCGCCGCTCGCCAGGTCGGCGTAAAGCCCGCTCGGACCGTCGAAGCCGACAATGTTGTTCAGACTGTTGTTCCGCTGTGTTCCGTCCTGGACACTTTTGAAGTAAGCAAAAGGATTGTGCTTTACGGCGTAGGCCTGCACGACGCTCCCCGAGGTGAGCGGCGCAAGAGTCGAGAAATCGGTCAGATTGGTCGCGGTGCCGTTGCTGTAGTTGACGCCATACACGGAACCAAGTGGCAGGCTCTCCTGATAACTCTTCCAGCTCAAGCCGGCACGAACAAGTTGGTCGGCAATCGATTCGCCTACGGTGGACGCCGCGGGCAGGGACTTCACGCCGTCGAGATCCGCCAAGTACGGAAACTGAGGAAGTGTCACCTCGTTCCAGCTGTCAACGGCCGGCGTCTCGGCGTCGTGGCCGGTCCCGGTGATCGGGCAGATGTTGCCGGTGTCGACCTGAACCGGCGCGTTGCCTCCGGCGTTATCGGCGTTCACAATTCCGGTTTCCAGGTTCGCGCTGCAGTTTGCACCCCAAGCTGGAGCGTTATCGCTGCGAATGCCGAAATTCGAGCCGCCAACGACCTCGAGATAGTTGGTGAGACTCGGATGCCCTATGGCGAAATAGTTGGCGGCTAGATTGACTTTCTTGTTCGCTATCAGGCTATTCAGATACGGCTCGTTTGGATTGTCGATGATCTGTTGATAGCCGTGATTCTCCATCATGATGACGAAGACGTGGTCCAGATGCGGCACGCCTTTAGGGACATCCCGGTCCTGTGCCAACACCGTTCCTGCTAGTGTTGCGGCCAGCAGACACAAAATTGAGGCTTTTTTCATCATTTCAAAGTCCATCCTTTTTTGCGTAAAGAGTATCGGAACGTCGGCGGGGCGTGGTCCCGAACGCGTGCATCTTAGGCGGGTATTGTTGGTCTTCCGTTACAGCCTAGCTACGCTTAGGTGAACTTGGGCCTACCTCAGCGCACATCACCGTCACCGCGGATCAAAACAGACCTGAGCCCGATTCTGAATGCAACTCGGTTCCAGCCGGGCTGGACCTAGGTTCTGCGCCGGAGAGGAATTAAGGTCTGCAGCGGACGAGATGGCTGAGTAGATTAGGGTTGTGACGAACGGGCCGCTTCCAAACCAAATCACACAATCTCAACCTGGCCATCACACAATCGCAATAACCGGGAACTAAGTTGGCTCGCGCGATTGCCGCCACAGGTAATCCAAAAAGGTGAAATCTCTCATGAGCACAGACCGCCGCAAATTCTTACAACTATTAACTACAGGTGCAGCGGCCGCCGGCTTTCCGGCGAGCATCGCCCGAGCCCTAGCAATTCCGGCCAATCACCGCACCGGCTCCATCGACGACGTTGAGCACATCGTTGTCATGATGCAGGAGAACCGTTCCTTCGATCACTACTTCGGCGCGCTGCGCGGCGTGCGCGGGTTCGGTGACCCGCGCACGATCAAGCTACCCACGGGCAAGAGCGTGTTTCATCAGCCGGACCCTACCAACCCCGACGGGTTCGTGCTGCCCTTCCGTCCGGATGCCAGCAATCTGGGCCTGAAGTTCCTGGAGGACACGCCGCACGACTGGACTGGGACGCACGCGGCATGGAATGGCGGAAACTACGACCAGTGGGTGCCACACAAGGGCACGACCTCGATGGCGCACCTGACGCGAGACGATATTCCCTACCACTACGCGCTGGCCGACGCGTTCACGGTTTGCGACGCGTACCACTGCTCGCTACTGGGACCGACGGACCCGAACCGGTATCACATGTGGACGGGTTGGGTGGGCAACGACGGAAGCGGGGGTGGCCCGGTGATCGACAACGCCGAACTGGGCTATGGGTGGTCGACCTACCCGGAGCGGCTGGATCGAGCCGGAATTTCCTGGAAGATCTATCAGGACGCTGGTGCAGGCCTCGACGCCGCTCATTTTTGGGGCTGGGGGGATAACGCTTATATAGGCAACTACGGCGACAATTCGCTGCTTTATTTCTTCCAGTACCAGAATGCCCCCGACAGCAGCCCTCTCGCTGAGAAAGCGAGGACCGGAACCAACATCTCGCAGAGCGGAACCCTGTTCGACACGATCCGCCAGGACGTGCTGGGGAATCAGCTGCCGCAAGTGTCGTGGATTGTGGCGCCGGAAGCATACACGGAGCACGGGAACTGGCCGCCGAACTTTGGAGCGTGGTACGTCTCGCAGATGCTGGATGCGCTGACGGCGAATCCCGAGGTTTGGAGCAAGACGGTGTTCTTCCTCATGTACGACGAGAACGACGGCTTCTTCGACCACGTGGTGCCGCCGACTCCGCCCATGTCGCGAGCACAAGGCTTCTCGACAGTGGGCACGACCAATGAATTGTTTACCGGCTCTTCGGGGTACCCGGCGTCTAATTTCACGCCCGGACCGTACGGGCTTGGGGTACGCGTCCCGATGATCGTGATTTCACCCTGGAGTAAAGGCGGATGGGTAAACTCGCAAGTATTCGATCACACGTCGCTGATCCGCTTCGTGGAGCGGCGGTTCGGCGTGATGGAACCCAACATTACGGAATGGCGGCGCACGGTGGTAGGCGACCTGATATCGGCGTTCAACTTCGAGTCGCCGAACAGCAACGCCCTGGCCTTGCCGGACACTTCCTCTTATCAGCCAACGAGCCAAAACCGATATCCGGACTACGTGCCCACGCCGCCGCCGAACCAGGCGCTGCCGGAGCAGGAACCCGGGACACGCCCGGCGCGCGCGCTGCCCTATGATCTGCATGTGAATGGACAAGCAAACGACTTCGAGGGAACCGTCGAGCTTCGCTTCCTCAATTCAGGCAAGGCCGGAGCGGTCTTTCATGTACGCTTCGGCGACGGCCAGACCGCGCCGCGAACATACACCGTGGGCGCTGGCGACGAAACCTCCGACAATTTCGGAGCCGGCGGTTCCTCGTACGATTTGTCCGTCTTCGGCCCCAATGGCTTCCTGCGCACCTTCGCCGGCGGCCTCTCGGCCCGAAGCGCCAACCTCACGATTAGAACCAATTACGATAAGGATTCCGAAGGCATCGCGCTTGCGATTCACAACCACAGCTCAAGCGCCGAGACAGTGAAGATCGTCGAAGCGTACTCCGGCAAAACGACAACGCACCATCTCCAGCCGGACGGCACTTTCACGTATTTTAGCCAGCTGGAAAAGTCTTTCGGCTGGTACGACCTCACCGTACAGGTCGAGTCCGATCGAAGCTTTCAGCGCCGGCTTGCAGGGCACGTAGAAACTGGAAGAGACAGTATGACCGATCCAGCCATAGGAAATTTGGCTTAGTTGGATGGCCGCGACAGCGACCGCGACTAATGCAACGAAGAAATAGTCCCACATGATGCAGAAAGGGCGGCTCTCGAGCCGCCCTCTTCGCTTTCAGGACAGAACAATTCACCGCTTAGAAATTCCGATTATCAGTAGCGGGATTCCCACGAGGAAACCAATCCAACTTAAGTGCAGGGGCCAAGCAGGCCATCTACATTTATTGCGCGCTCGGGCATATTCCCTCACGTAAGCGCCCACCAAAAGGCTGGGAGAATGAATCCCCTTTTTGGTTTGAAGCCATTTTCTTGGAGGCTTCTATATATGCGCCAATACGCGACGGTTGGAACGCCAGGCGAAACCAGCCCCAAAAAGAGATAGGGATCACGAACCAGAACCGCCCAAAAAATATGCGCATCAGACATGAAAACCACAGCTATCGCGCTGCCACGCTTGCCGCGCCAAGTGACGACAGCTCCGTAACCAGAAATTCCATGACTGCACGCGCATCCTGTGCCCCGCCCTTGAGGCGGTCATCCGTTTTTTGCAGAGCGCCGAGACCAGCCAGCAATTGCGTCTTGGGAATTTTGCGCGACGCTTGCAGCGCAAGCTCCGCCTGCTCGGGACGCATTCCCAGGGCGCGTGCCGCTTGCCAGCCGTTTGTTACGCCTTTTACTTCGCTGGCCTCTATGAGTTTGCGATACATCCATGCCATCGCGCCGACCATCGAAAGCGGCTCTTCTCCGTCGCGGAGCAACCGGTCGAGAAACTCCAGAGCCTTCGCGGACTTCCTAGCCGCCAGCAGGTCCGCCAGTTCCCACACCGTCGTCGTCTTTTCGGAGATCACCATGACGCTCACGTCGTTCCTGCTGATGAACTTCTTCTCACCCGCGAATGTCGCCAGCTTTTCGATCTCCGTTTTCAAGCGCATCAAGTCGGCCGGCACGAACTCCGCCAGGTCTTCCGCTGCGCCCTTCTCAAACGCCACGCCTTTTTCCTTGGCAATGGCTCTCGCCAGAATCACCGCCGCCGCTTGCCGTTGGCCTGCATCTTCGCCAAGTCCGCAGGCCACCACCAGCGTCTTCTCTGCCAGCAGTTTTCCCAGTTTCATGCGCTGGTCCAGCCCCGTCGCTTCCACCACCAGCACCGTGAACGGCGCGGGATTATCCAAATACGCGCCGAGCTGTGCGACGGCTTCGTCCCGGTTTTTCTCGCCGAGTTTTTCAATCGCTTCGGCATCTTCGAGGAAGACCACTTGTTGCGGCGAAAGCATCGCCATCGTTTGCGCCTGGTCCAGCGCGGCCTGGGTTTCTCCGCGCCCCGCGGAGTACCGCGAAACCGCCCAAGTCCGCGCTGCCTCCGCCACGAACTTCTCGATTAACCGCTTGCGGCATTCATCCCGCAGATACGGCTCTTCGCCAAGCAGCAACAACGCCGGAATCACCTTCCCACGTTCTAGCCGTTCCAACAACTCTTCCGTAGAAACCTGCGGCATCCTTGTGCTCCCGCTCCTCCTAATAATTCTCTATCACCGCCGCCACCAGCCGCACCGCAAAATCCTGCGCCAGCCGGTCCAGCGCCGGGTCTTGCTCTTCAAAGAAGCTCTTTAAGGCGGCAGGGTCGGAAGTGTCCGCTGAAATCTCATATTGGTTGCGGAATATAAAATTATCGGTATGATACAGCACCTTCTGTGTCGAGCGTTCCGTGAAGGTCACTTCGCATTTCACCGTTACTAGCATCGTCGTCGCCCGGCCTGTCGTGGTATCAAACAGCAGCGGCACCGCCTCCAGGCTCAAAACCTTGCCTCTTAACACCGCATCGCCGTCTTCCGGATTCGAGACAACCCGGTACGACGTCTTTGCCAAAAACTCGTGCACAGTCGCGGCCGTCAGCTTTTGCTCCAGCCGGTAGCTCGTCGTTTTGTTTTCCAGTGCCGGAACAGCAATCACTTGAACGCTCTTCGGCAACGTCGCGCTGTGGCCTGCAACGTGATACCCACAGCCGGAAATCACCAGGACTGTCAACATCAATGCACATAAGACTTGCGGCCCGATCATGGCAACATCTCCGCGAGCTTTACCGCGTTGGCCGCTGGCATCCGAATGTTATCCGCCGCTCCCCAGAACCACCACGCTCCCGGCCTCGCCGGATCTTCTTCCGGCTTCGCCAAGTGCGCCACCTTTTCTCCGGCGACACTCACGTTGCTGGGACCATGTTCTCCGTCTGTCGGCATCACAAATCCAGCCTCTTCGCACGCCGTTGCGACCTGCTCGACCTTTGTCCCGGGTACGAGCTCCGCACAAGCAGCAAACACCGTCCCATAAAACACGGGAGCATGGATCACTTGCAACGCTGGCACGACCGATTTCTTGCCGACGCACGCCTTCGTCTCGGTGCGCAACCGCTCTCGTACCACGTTCAGCTTCTGTTTGCTGCCTGGGCCAAAGCGGTCAAGAAGATTAAACGCCACTTGCGTATCAAACACAGGCTGCCCCATCCCTTGAAACGACAACAGTTGTCCCGTCTGGCTCTCCAGTTCTTCAACCCCCGCGCGTCCGGCTTCCGAAACGGACTGGAAGCAAATCAACACCAGCCGCGACACGCCGATCTTGCAAAGGCCCAACGCCAAAGAAGCGGCAACGGTTCCTGCCGCCGAAGGAATTGCGTACACCGCGCCATCATCCGGAAACTTTCTGCCATGCAGCGAATCGAGCTTTGGAAACCAGTTCACTGTCCCGCTGTCGGCCGCAGTCGCTCCCGATAAGTCAATGATCTTCGCCTTGGCAGCCCGGGCGGCCCCAAGGTTTGCGTGAGTGAACTCCGCCGAGCCAGTGAAAAACACTTTCCCCGCCCGGTCAAAGGTTCCCTCTTC
>WNFP01000852.1_pt1 | contig 23690 bp, 21 predicted proteins | sample 5400201 | NCBI WGS metagenome assembly WNFP01 (sample SAMN13153355, study PRJNA577476) | soil metagenome | isolation source: 115 cm saprolite under Madrone tree | place: USA:California | collected 2016-06-14
TGCAACGACGCGCGAGAGAAGAAAGCGGAGCTTGGCGATGTAGCTTCACCGTTCAAACCCTCCCCCGCGTTGCCCATGTTCAAGCCCAAGCCTCGCGCGCAGGCCGCCACGGTGGTTGGCAACTATGCCGTCCAGATCAACTTCACTGACGGCCATTCCACCGGCATTTACAGCTACGACCACCTTCGCAACATCTGCCCCTGCGCCGAATGCGCCAAGGCCTTTCGCGCCTTTGCCGGCTAGCTCTTTTCGGCGGTTCGCGGGGCGACAAGCTAGACTTAGCGCCCTAAAAATGCGAGCATTTCAACCTACGAGTTAACGACAACCCAGACATGAGCAGCATTCCCAATAGCCCTGCTGCCGCGGGCAGCCGCGGCAACGGTATCCCGCGTGTCATCGTCGCCACCACCGCCCTCCTAACGTTCATTTCGTTCTGGCGCGCGGCGGCCATTGTGCTGAACGACCTTGCTTCCTCGGCCTACTATGCGGGAGGCGAGGCGGAAGCCTACATCGGCAAGACCGCGCCGTGGTTCATCCTCGCCATCATGGTGTTTTCCTACGCCGTGCGCGCCGTTTACGTGGAAAGCTGCAGCATGTTCGTGCGCGGCGGCGTGTATCGAGCCGTGAAAATGTCCCTCGGCGGGACGCTCGCCAAATTCAGCGTTTCCGCGCTGATGTTTGACTACATTCTCACCGGGCCGATCAGCGGCGTCGCCGCTGGCCAGTATCTAGCGGGGTTGATCAACGAGCTCCTGCAGTATTTTCACGTGAGTGGCCCGCTCTCTTCCGGAACAATCAGTCTTATTGCCGCAAGCTTTGCCATCGTGGTCACGCTTTATTTCTGGTGGCAAAACACCAAGGGCGTTGCCGAGTCCAGCGAAAAAGCTCTGCAGATCATGAAGCTTGTCACGGTAATGGTGGTGATGCTCATCGCCTGGTGCATCTACACTGCGGCCGTGCGCCATTCGGCTCTGCCTCCGTGGCCGCACCCGCGCAACCTAAGACTTAGCCCCAGCGCCCTTGGATGGCTAGCGCACAGCAGCCTTCCACACATGTTCGGCATCATCGCCATCTTCATCGCCCTCGGCCACTCGGTCCTGGCGATGAGCGGCGAGGAATCGCTGGCGCAGGTTTATCGTGAAATCGAGAGCCCCAAACTCCCCAACCTGAAAAAGGCCGGCGCGGTTATTTTTATCTACAGTTTGGTTTTTACTTCTTTGGTTTCCTTTTTTGCCGTGATGATCATTCCGGACGGCGTCCGCCAGCAGTTCCTGGAAAACCTGATCGGCGGACTGGCGATGAATCTTGAAGGGCCATTTATCGCCCGTTTGATATTCCACGGCTTCGTTGTCGTGGTGGGCACTTTGATCCTGGCGGGCGCGGTGAACACGGCCATTGTCGGCTCGAACGGCGTGCTGAACCGTGTTTCCGAAGACGGCGTGCTGAGCGCATGGTTCCGGCAGCCACACAAGCGCTTCGGCACGAGCCATCGCATCATCAATATCGTCGTGGCACTCCAGGTCATAACCATCATCATCAGCCGAGGCGACGTCACGTTTCTCGCGAACCTCTACGCTTTCGGGGTGATCTGGAGCTTCGCCATGAACGGCCTGGCGGTCCTCGTTCTCCGCTATACCAGTCCCGGCCAGCGGGAATTCCAGGTTCCATTGAATTTTACGATCCGAGGCGTGCAGATTCCCGTTGGACTTGGGCTGATCACCTCGGTGCTGTTCTTGATCGCTGTTGTGAACCTGTTCACCAAACCCATCGCCACGATGGCCGGCGGAACCTTTTCCGTTCTGCTTTATATCGTGTTCACGATTTCAGAACAACGCGGTAGACACGGCGGCGCGGCTCACGTCGAAATGGACCAGTTCAATCTCGAGTTGGAATCGGAGCTGACTCCGGAAGCCGTCGGCGCGCGCCCCGGCAACATCCTCGTCCCGATCAGCAACCACTACGCGCTCTATCATCTTGGAAACGTGCTGGATCGTATTAAACCCGGGCGACGCGACCTTGTCGTGCTCCACGTCCGGCTCTTGCGCCGCTCGGCTTCGGGCGAAAATGAACTTGAGGCCGATCAGCTTTTCGGCAGCATCGAGCAGCAACTCTTCTCTCAGGCGCTTTCTATGGCCGAGAAGCGAGGCAAGTCTATCCGTCTCGCCGTGGTAGCCGCGAACGATTTGTGGGACGGCATCCTGCGCGCCGCTACTTCACTCCATTCGAGCACGATTGTAGCGGGGCGTTCGACAAAGGAAACGAACGAGGAGCAAGCGCGGCAGATCGGTGAAGCCTGGGAAAAACTGGGCGATCAGAAGCCGCAATTCAATCTGGAAATCCATTTGCCCAATGGGGACAAGCTGTACAAAGTTCTTGGGCCGCACGCGCCCAACCTGACCGCCAACGAGGTTAATCTACTGCACCGCCTGTGGCTGCGCTTTAGCGATGCGGTAGCCCCCATGGAGATGCATCATCACGACGTCGTGCACTTCGCGCTGGAAGAAGTGCAAAAAGAAATGGACGAAGGACATGAAGAGATTGTAGTCAGCCGTCTGCGCGCCCATCTCGAAGGTATCCAGAAAAAGAAAGCCCCGAAGGCCTGACCGAAATCAGTTTTTAACTCTTAGTTTTGAGTTCGCGGTTTTAGATTTCTAAACCATTGTCGAGCGCGCGAAGGCTCTGACCCACCGATGAAGATTCCCCCCCCCCCGAAACTGACCACTGCCCCCTAACCACTGACTACTTCTTCACGCGATCTGCGATGTGCAGTGCCCGCAGCGCCTCGCCGCAATCGGAATAGTCATCGCGCACTGGGGGCAGTCTTTGGTGGTAGGCGCAGCCGGCGCTTCCTGTTTCCTTGTGAGGCGATTCATTTGTTGAACTGCCAGGAAAACCACGAAGGCGACAATCAGGAAATTAATCACGCTATTGATGAAAAGCCCGTAATTAAGCGTTGCGGCCGGCGGGGTTGCAGCCTTGGCCGCCTTGATCGAATCATAATGCGTGCCACTCAAGTTGATGAACAACCCGGAAAAATCGACATGGCCCAGCAACTGCCCGATCGGTGGCATGATCACGTCATCTACCAGCGACGAGACAATCTTTCCAAAGGCCGCACCGATGATCACGCCCACCGCCAAATCCATTACGTTGCCACGCATCGCGAATTCCTTGAACTCTTTCAGCACAGCGTTCTCCTTTATCTCTCGATAAAACATTCGACGGCCCCAGGTGGATTCCGAGGCTCTGGGAGGGGCTGTCTGTTACGCGGATTATAGTCGAAGCAGAAGAGAAGGAAAGGCGAGAAGGCCGTTGAGCTTGGAATCTATCTCCACGGTCTCCTGGGGGACTCTCTTAACGTGGTCGTAAGATGAGGTACGAAGCCATCATGCCGCGCAGCACGAGCAAGCCGCCGCCGGCCGCCAGCATCGGACCTACCCAGAGGAATGGGACGCGCGAAATCACGAGCATGAGCGCGCCCAGAAGTGCGAGGGACAAGCCCCGCGTCCAGTTTTGCCAGCGCAGCCACCACTGGCCCGGACTATAGAGCGCTCGCAAGCCCCAGACGATCAGTGCCACGCTGAGAATCAGCCAGGTCGCGCCGTGCCGGTCAACATAGATTCGCCGCACCAGACCCAGCCCGATCACCAGCAATCCCAGCAGGATGAAAGTCAATTCGATCATGAGCCGTAATAAGCGCTCGGGCGTGAGCATGGCTATAGCGTCCAATTACGCGACGCGTTCGATGCGCAGCTTCTTGATAGACACAGGCGTCTTCGGGCGGTCGTTCGAATCGCGCGGCAAATTCGAGATCTTGTCCGCCACATCCTGGCCTTCGACGATTTCGCCGAAAATCGTGTGCTTGTTGTCCAGCCACGGCGTTGCCGCCACGGTGAGAAAAAACTGGCTTCCATTGGTTCCTGGCCCGGAGTTGGCCATGGAGAGCTTTCCAGCCTTCGAATGTTTCAGTGAAGGGTGGAATTCGTCCGCAAACTTGTAGCCCGGTCCGCCCATCCCGCTGCCGTGCGGGCAGCCGCCTTGAATCATGAATTGGGGAATCACGCGATGGAAAATCAATCCGTCGTAGAACGGTTTCTTTTCCTTCTGGCCGCTCTTTTCGTTGGTGAATTCTTTTGTGCCTTCGGCAAGCCCGACGAAATTCGCAACCGTCTTGGGTGCCTCGTTTTCAAGCAAGCGCACCACAATGTTTCCCTGGGAAGTCTCAAAAATAGCGTAGGTTCCTGCCGCTCGGCTCATGCTTTCTCCTTTTGCGCCAGATTATCGTACACGAGCCGGAGCGTAGCGCGCCACTTTGCCCTTTCACCAGCCCTTTTGCTTGCGAAGTTCGGTGATATGCGCGGTGTGATGCTTGCCGTGCCACTCGTAGAGGAAGAGCAGCCAGTCCACGGTGCGCTCGCCATGCTCCGGGTGAACGAGAATCCGTGCGAAATGTTCGGGCTTCAACGAACGCCATAGCTCGACAAACCTGGTATGTACCGAATCCAGCAGCGTTTGCGAAGCTTCGATGGGCGTGGATTTTGAGTCGGCCAGCTCGGCCCATGCCGCTTCGTTGTAGGGCTTGATAGTCGGTTTTTCCTCGGTGAGCGCCAGTTTCAACCGCACGAAAGCATTCAGGTGGCTGTCCGGAACATGGTGCACGACCTGGCGCACTGTCCAGCCCCCTTCGCGGTACGGTGTATCAAGCTGCGAATTGCTCAAGCCCTTGGCTGCTGCACGCATTTTGGCCGGTGTGGAAGCAATTTCGTCAATCGCCTGCTGACGCCGGGCCGGCGTCACTTGCGCGGGCATTTCAAATTTTCCAATCGGGTAGCGTGGATCCATCGTGACACTCTCCTTGGGGCAACCTGAACTTTCCTAGGACTATAGTGGCGGCCGTTCGCGCGGGTCAATGCTGCCTGCGAAGAAGGCCTCTCCAATTTGGCTCCCAGATTCCGAGTCACAAGGGAGGGAATGCTACAATACGGGGCCGCGTTGTATCCGGCGCGCGCTGTGCTGAATCTAATACATGGAGAATGATCGAATGCACAACGTCCTCATCATCGGCAGCGGCTGCGCCGGTCTCACGGCTGCGATTTACGCTGCGCGCGCGAACCTGAAACCGCTCGTCCTGGACGGGCACGAGCCTGGCGGACAGCTTTCCCTCACCACGCATGTTGAGAATTATCCGGGATTCCCGGACGGCATCATGGGACCGCAGCTCATCGAAAACATGCGCAAGCAGGCGCAAAAATTCGGCGCGGAGTTCAAAGCCGGGGCTGTAACCGAAGTGGACGTCAGCAAGCGTCCGTTCAAGATCATCGCCGGAAAAGATACCTACGAAGCGCGAGCTTTGATCGTCGCCGCCGGGGCCTCTGCGCGCCTGTTGGGTCTGGCGGGCGAAAAAGAACTGATCGGCCACGGCGTTTCCACGTGCGCGACCTGCGACGGCTATTTTTTTCGGGGCAAGCCCATCGCAGTAGTCGGCGGCGGGGATTCAGCCATGGAAGAGGCCAACTTTCTGTCGCGCTACGCCAGCAAAGTCCATCTGATCCATCGCCGGAATGAATTTCGCGCCTCCAAGATCATGATCGACCGCGCCAGGGCCAACGAGAAAGTCGAATTCGTAACGCCTTTCACGGTGGAGGAGATTCTGGCTCCCAAGGGTCATGTCGAAGGCGTGAGTCTGCGCAATCCGCAGACTAAGGAAGCCCGCGCGATTCCGCTCGATGGCGTATTCGTTGCTATCGGTCACGATCCCAACACCATCGTCTTCAAGGGCAAACTTGAAATGGATGCGAACGGCTACCTGCTTGCCAAGCATGGCAGCCTCACTGCGATTCCCGGCGTATTCGTTGCCGGCGACGTGCAGGATCACCGTTACCGCCAGGCGGTCACGGCCGCCGGCTCTGGTTGCATGGCTGCCATTGATGCCGAAAAGTTTCTGGAAGAGCACAAAGACTAGTTTCGTCCTTCCCACGCTGCCATAATAATTCTCGCATGCTCCGGTCGACGTTGCTCAAGCTTGCTGAAAACAAGGGCTTCGCCAATTGGGTCACTTCCAATGGCACCACGCGCCGCATGGCCCGGCGCTTCGTCGCCGGCGAAACGCTGGACGAAGCCATTGCCGCTGCCCGCGAGTGCAATAACGCGGGCATGTTCGCCAGCCTCGATTACCTCGGCGAAAATGTTGCCACCATCACGGATGCGCAACACTCGCGCGACGCCTACCTCGAAATTTTTGAACGTATCGCTCAGGAAGGGTTGCACGCCAATGTTTCCGGCAAACTCACCCAACTCGGCCTCGATATCAATATTGAATTTTGTGAAGGCCTGGTCCGCTCCATCGTGGAACGCGCCGCAAGCTTCGATAATTTTCTCCGCATCGACATGGAAGGTTCAGCCTACACGCAACGCACCGTCGAACTCGTCAAGCGTGTCCGCAATCGCAATCCCGCCGTCGGCACGGTAATTCAATCTTACTTGTACCGCAGCGAGACGGACGTTGCGGATTTATTGACTTGTGGCTGCCGCATTCGCCTTTGCAAGGGCGCGTACAAAGAGCCGGAGGACGTGGCGTATCCGCGGAAGGTTGATGTGGATGCCAACTATGTGCGGCTAATGCAGCATCTGCTCGACAGCGGCTTCTATCACGGTATCGCCACGCACGATCCGCGCATGATCGCGGCGACAATCCGGCACGCGGCTGCCAAGCAAATTTCCAAGGACGATTTCGAATTTCAGATGTTGTACGGCGTGCGCACCGACTTGCAGCGCCGTCTCGTCAAGGACGGCTATCGCGTGCGTGTCTACATCCCTTACGGCAAGGACTGGTTCCCCTACTTCATGCGGCGTCTCGGCGAGCGTCCTGCGAACCTCGGGTTCCTCGTCCGCAACTTCTTCCGCAGCTAAATCAGTTTCCGTGTTACAGCTTCCGGCAGACGGTGACGCCGTCGCGCAACGGGAGCATCACTGGGTAGAGTTCCTTCGAAGCGTAAACGAGCCGGTTGAATTCCTGAATGCCCTGCGTGTGAATGTCGTCCGGCGGTGCCGGCCGCGCCGCCTTTCCGGACCACAATGTATTGTCAGTGATGAACAAACCACCACGGCGCAATTTCGGCAGGGCCACGCGCAATGCGGCGGGATATTGGTGTTTGTCTATGTCGTTAAAAATGAGATCAAATTTGCCCGGCGCCTTTTTTACTAGTTCCAGCGCGTTGCCGACGTGCACCTCGATCCGTTTGGCCACGCCCGCCCGCCGAAAATAATCTTTCGCGCGGCGCGCTTTTTCCGGATCACCATCCGTATAAATCACCTTCCCCTTTGGACCCGCCGCGCGCGCCAGCCAGATTGTCGAATACCCAATGGCCGACCCCATCTCAAAAATCCGCTTTGCCCCGGAAACCTGCACCAGCAGCGCCATCAGACGCGCCACTGCTGGCCCAATGATGGGCACGCGGTTCTGCGCGGCGTAGTCCTCGATCTCCGCGATGACGGCATCGCGCTCGGGCAGCAACTGGTAAATATATTCCTCGACGTCATCCTGAATGTAGCCGCTCCGCAGGTTTTCCGTTCGAATCATGATTTTTCTCCCGGCCTCAACTCAGGAATGTTCAAGCCTCTTGGTTTTTGATGCTGCAGGGCCGTGCTAGTTGGATCCCGCGGAAAGCATCGTGCGAATAGCGGCCTCGTAGGTGTCTCGCTTGCCCTCTCCAAACACATGCCCGACCTGCGCGCCGTCCTTGTCGTAAAAGTAAGTCGCCGGAAGCGATCCATTCCAGCCCGGAAACACTGCTTGCCTGAACGCCTGTTCGGTCCCGGCCTTTTTCCGGTAATTGGGAAATACCGGTTTGTAGCGCGCCAGAAACCGCCGCATCAGGATCAAATCACCGTCGTCATCCATGCTCACGCCCACGACTTGCAATCCCTGCGACGCGTATTGCTTTGCCAATTTATTCAGCATGGGATACTCGTCCCGGCACGGTTCGCACCAGGTCGCCCAAAAATTGACGAGCACCGGCTTCCCGCGGTATTTCTCGAGCAATTTCTGATAAGCCTGGGCGTCGATCATTCCTGGATCGTGCACGGCCGCGACCTTCGCTGCCTGTGGTGCAGCAACGGTGCTTGCCGCGGCCAGCAACACAAGCGCGACAAGACAAGTCCGCATTCTCATGGTCATTCCCTCCGCTCTCATTCTATCCATACCGCCGCCGGTTGAGAAACTCACTCGCACCGCGTACAATTTCCCTTAGCGGCTTGTCGTTCCCGGCAGCCGCATGATATAAGGATTTTTTGCCGGTTGTGCTGTTCCGCTGAATGAGCCACCGGTCCACTGTCCGAACAAAGGAGACCCTTAATGGCTTACGTGATTGCCGAGCCGTGCATCGGCACAAAAGACACCGCTTGTGTGGATGTCTGCCCGGTGGACTGCATTCATCCGCGCAAGGACGAGCCGGCTTTCGAGGCTGAGACTCAGCTGTATATCCACCCGACCGAATGCATTGACTGCGGCGCCTGCGTACCGGTTTGTCCGGTGACCGCTATTTTCGCGCTCGAAGACCTTCCGGAAAAGTGGAATAGCTTCACGCCAATCAATGCCGATTGGTACGCAAAACAAGGAAAGTAGCCCGGCCTGATACGACGTAACCGGTCTTTCCAAGCTTTAGGCGGCACGCTTCGGCGTGCCGCTTTTTACCGCCCGCAGATTGACGCATCGATTTACAACCATCCCTTGTCTTGCGCTCTTTGGCGCCGGTCCCTGCCAACTATTTTGGGCTGGCAATCATCTACCATCCTGAACGGTTCCTGTGGAGGCCTCGCGTGAAGTCCGTAAGCACTTGTCTGGCCTTGACCATTTCTCTTTTCTGCCTCCCAGTTCTTGCCGCGGCTTCGGCCCAGACTCCCGCCGCTCACAAACCGCAGGCTCAGCGAGCCCCCGCCACGCCGGAGGGCCACTGGTCCGGTTCGCTTCAGGCGGGTGAAGCGGTCCTCCATCTCGTTCTGCACATTTCAAAATCGGAAGACGGCTCCTTCAAAGCAACTATTGATAGCCTGGATCAAGGAGTCTACGGAATCGAAGTGACCTCTCTTTCCGAGAAGGAGTCCACTCTTCATTTCAATGTGGCCTCGGTGAGCGCTTCCTATGATGGGAAATTTTCAGTGGATCACCGCACTATCGAGGGGGACTGGACGCAAGGTAGCGTAAGCCTCCCGCTGGCTTTTCATCGCCAGTCCGCCGGAACCGGCGCAAGAAAGCCATCCAACGCCGTTGCCGCCGCCGAAGGAATCTGGCAAGGCGCGCTCGAAGGCAACGGCATGCGGCTGCGCCTGCAACTGCACGTCTCGCACGACGACCAGAGGCAGCTCGTCGCCGCGCTCGATAGTCCCGACCAGGGACTCAGCGGACTGCCCGCCATCAAGGTCAGCCAGAAGGACGCCGCCTTTCATTTTGAAATCCCCGTGGTGAGTGGCGTTTACGACGGCACACTTAACGCCGCAAAAACCGTGATCACCGGCAGCTGGACGCAAAGTAGTGTGGAACAGAAACTGGTCTTTCAACGCTCCGACCAGCTTCTCGAATTGACCCGTCCGCAAAATCCCATAAAACCTTATCCGTATAAGGAAGAGGAAATCACCTTTTCGAACGAAAAGGCGAAGATCTCACTCGCAGGCACGCTCACTCTTCCCCCCGGCCCAGGGCCGTTTCCCGCAGCCATTCTCATCAGTGGTTCCGGGCCCCACGACCGCGATGAATCTCTCGTCGGACATCGTCCCTTTCTCGTCTTGGCAGACCACCTGACGCGAAAGGGCATAGCCGTGCTTCGCTTCGATAAACGAGGGAACGGTAAATCCACTGGAGTTTACGCCAGCGCAACGACGGAAGATTTTGCCGGCGATGTCGAAGCCGCTCTCGCTTACTTGAAAGGCCGCAAGGAAATCGACGAAAAGAAAATCGGCCTTATCGGTCATAACGAAGGCGGAATAATCGCTCCCATGGTTGCAACGCGTTCGCCGGCCGTCGCCTGGATCGTGCTGCTGGCTGGTCCGGGTCTGAAAGGCGAAGACGTCCTCTTGCTGCAGTCAGAACTCATCTTGAGGACCGCCGGCGTGAACGATGGCGAAGTCGCAAGGACTCTCGCGTTCAACAAACAGACTTATGCCCTTGTTCGCCAGGAAAAAGATCCTGCGGCACTCGCGGCCAAACTGAATGACCTTGTCGAATCCACCAGCACAGGCGCGTCGCTCTCGCCCGCCGCTGTCCAGGCACAAGTCCGCATGCTGATTTCGCCGTGGTTTCGCTATTATCTCGACTACGACCCCACTCCGGCACTGCAAAAAACAAAATGTCCGGTACTCGCTTTGAACGGCGAAAAGGACCTGCAAGTCCCATCGACGCAGGATCTCGCTACAATTGAAAAAGCCTTGCGAGACGGCGGAAACACGGATTTTCAGGCCATCGAATTGCCCGGCTTGAACCATCTCTTCCAGCACGGCCCGACGGGCCTGCCCACCGAGTACGGCGGCATCGAGGAAACCATGGCTCCGGAAGCGCTGAAGGCTGTCTCCGATTGGGTGCTGAAGCACACCGCAAATTGATAGAACCCCGTAGCCGCGCCGATCGAAGTGCGGACTTCGCAAATTCGCCAGGCGACCTCAACTCATAAATTTGCGCGGCGGGTTATGATGTTAGAGAGAAGAAACCGTCCCCATGCCGCCGAAATTTCATCTCACTCTGCTCATTCACGCGCACCAGCCCTGTGGCAATTTCGAGCACGTACTCGAAAAGGCCTACGGCTCCTCCTATCTTCCGTTCATCGAGCACCTCGAAAAGCATCCGAAGGTTCGCCTCGGCCTCCACTATTCCGGGCCGCTGCTTACCTGGATTGGGACAAACCGGCCAGAGTATTTCGCTCGCCTCAAAAAACTGGTCCAGTCCGGCCAGGTGGAATTCGTCGGTGGCGGCTTCTACGAGCCGATTCTCGTCTCGATTCCGCCCGAAGATCAGCGTGAACAGATTACGCGCCTGGCCGCCTATCTCGAGAAACACTTTGGCCGGGCTCCATCCGGCGCATGGCTTGCTGAGCGCGTATGGGAGCCGCAGCTTCCCTCCGCTCTTGCCGCCGCGAACGTCGCTTACACCCTTGTCGACGACATGCATTTCCTCGCCGCCGGCTTCGAGCCGGAAGAACTCTTCGGTGTCTATATCGCCGAAGACCGCGGCAAGACCGTGTGGCTTTATCCCGGGCAAAAAGCACTGCGCTATCTTGTCCCTTTTGGCAAAGTCGAAGACGTCATCGCTTATCTTCGGGACGCCGCCAGTACACACCCGGGCGGCGTTGCCGCCATGGGCGACGACATGGAAAAGTTTGGTGTTTGGCCCGGCACCCACGAGCACTGCTACACGAACGGATGGCTGTCCGATTTTTTTACTGCCCTGGAAAAGAATTCCGATTGGCTGGAAGTTTCCACGCCCGGCGGCTATCTGGAATCGCACGCGCCTCTCGGCCGCGCCGATCTGCCTACCGCTTCCTACACCGAGATGATGGAATGGGCGCTCCCCACGCGCGTCCGCCAGCGCTATCACGAAGTTCTCAAGGAATTCACCGCGCGGCCCGAAGTTCTCACCTTCCTCCGCGGCGGCTCCTGGCGCGGCTTCTTTCGCAAATACCCGGAATCCAATCTGCTGCACAAGAAAATGTTGCGCGTCTCCGCGCGCATCGCCGCCGCGCCTGTGCGCCACGACGGCTCAAAAGCCGCCGAAGAACTGCTGCAAGCCCGCGATCTGCTCCTGCGCGCCCAATACAACGACGCCTACTGGCACGGCATTTTCGGCGGAATCTATGCACCGCATCTCCGCACCGATCCCTGGCGCAATCTCATTCGCGCCGAAGCCATCGCCGACCGGCAGACTCCCGGCGCGCTCATGCCGCGTGTCGAGTTATTGGACTACGACGCCGACGGCGCCAAGGAGTTGCTCTTTACTTCGCCCGAAGCTCAGGTGCTTTTGAAGCCCAATGACGGCGGCACCGTCGCCGCGCTCGACTTCCGCCCTGCGGCCGCCACGCTCGTCAATTCCATCCTGCGCCGTCCCGAGTCCTATCACACGCGTTTGCGCGAAGCCGCTGGAAAACCCGCCACAGGCGCCGTCGCGAGCATCCACGAACAGACCCGCGTGAAAGAGCCCGGCCTTGAGAAATACCTCCGCTACGATCGCTGGCCTCGCCACGCTTTCCGCGTCCTGATCTTCGATCCCGCGCGCACTCACGCCGACTACGAAGCTCTCGAATTGCGCGAGGACGCTGGGTTCGCCGGCGGCGCTTTCACCGTGAAGAATTCCGCGCCTCACGAAGCCGAGCTTTTCCGTGCCGATTCCTTGACGCTGCTGGGCAAGAATGACTCTGCCACCGCCAAACTCCTGCTCCTCAAGCAGTATTCGTTCAGCCCCGCCCCAAACGGCTTCGAAGCCGCTTGCGAGATCACCCTGAAGTTTAAGGAAATTCTTGAGAAGCCCGTGGCCGTCGGCATCGAATCGATCATCAATCTCCTCGCCCCCACCGAGCCCGACCGCTTTTTCGAAACGCTCGTCGGCAGGAAAAATCTTCGCTTCAGCGGCTCCATGCCCGGCCCCATCCTGCGTATGGAAGACGGCTGGCAGCGCGTCCGCGTCGCGCTGCACGCGCCGCTTGTCGATGATTTCTGGGTTTCGCCAATTGAAACAGTCTCGGAGTCCGAGGAAGGATTTGAGCGCGTCTACCAGGGTTCCCAGATTCTCGCCCTCTGGCGCCCCCCGCTCACCACGCAAAAAGCCTGGTCCGCCCGCCTCGTCTGGCGCATCGAAGCCTTCTAAAGCGATTCCTTAAGAATCGAAGCCGGGGCCACGAAGCGACCCGCACTCTTTCCACAGCTTTTCCCAATTCCAGATCCCGGCCGCCACCTCGGTCGGCAACGGAAATCCAAGCTGATGCGCAAGCATACATACCTGCCCGCGATGGTGGGCTTCGTGAGAAAGCATGTAGCACAGCATTTCCACGCCGGCCGGCCAGGGCCGAGCCCAGCCGTCCCTGCAAAACTTCTCGACGCGGCCCCCAGAACCGCCAAGCGCTTCAGCAAGCATCTCCGCGCAGCGAGCAGCGCTTTCGGCCAATCCTGCCCGGGCCTGCTGTGGCGCGCAGTGCGTGCGGGCAAGCTGTCGTGGAACCTTCAGGTGTGGTGCTGTAAGCCTGACCCACTTGGTGCGGACATTGTGCATGTGCGTGAAAATCGCCGCAATGGTGCGGGCCTTGCCGGGCGGCTTGGCTCTCCAGGCGGCAGGGTCGAGACGTTCGATAAGAATCTGGTTCATGCGCTCATTGGCGGCAAAGATCTGGACTGCGGTTCGGCCCAGCTGCGTGTGAATCTGTTGAGTGTGGACCTTCGGTTGGCGCTTGGTCACGGTTCCCAACTCCTCGACCTATAATACTTCCGTGCCGTCGGCTACTTGCCGCAAAAAGAATCTTGGCGGGCTATATCTCACCTGTTACTGCGCTTCTTGGATAGGGGTGTGGAGTTTCTCTTTCCGGAGACTGACAAAATGCTCGAGTTCTGCACAAATTTGGTGCATTCCAAGTCTTTTAGAATGAACACTTGCAAGAGTGTATCAAAACAAAGGAAAAAGGGCCGGGTGGGGTAGGTATCGCCAGCCTCACATCTGTTGAAGGGTGCCTGTCCCCGAATGCTATCGAAGGCGCACTCTATCCTGCAATCAGCAGGTTTTGCGCGAAAGGCCACTCGCGGTCGATCCACTGTCCATCGTAGCGGAATCCCGTGCGTGCCGCCATCTCTGGAATTTCTTCGGCTCGGTACTTGTGCGAACTCTCCGTCCAAATTGTTTCGTCTTCGTCCAGCATCAGCCGCAGATTGGCCGCCGGAATGTGTACCGTTTGCCGCCGCAGGGAACGCAGATGCATCTCGATCCGTCGTTCCACTCTGTTCCAGCGTGCTTGATGCCGGAAGCAGCTCAAATCAAAATCCGCGCCCAACTCCCGGTTCATCCGCGCCAGCAAATTCAGGTTGAACGCCGCAGTCACACCCGCGGGATCGTCGTAAGCCAGCAATTGCAACTCGACGCTCTTTTCCAAATCCGTGCCGAGCAGCAACGCGTCTCCCGGCTGGAGAATTGCCCTCATTTCCCGCAAGAAGGCTTCTCCCGCATCGCGATCGAAATTGCCGATCGTGCTCCCCAGGAACAGCACCAGCAGATTGTCCCGTTCGTCGCGCCCTTCCGCGACGGCCCGCAACCCCTCCAGGTACGGCTGCTCGTACCCGACGATGCTGACCATATCGATCTGCCCGAGTTCTTTTGCCAACGCCGCCAGCGCCGAAGGCGAAATCTCGATCGGGTAGTAATACGTTTTTTGGCGCCGCGAAAGCGCTTCCAGGATCCATCGCGTCTTTTTTCCCGAGCCGCTCCCGAGTTCCGCCACCTGAATCGGCAAAGGCAGCCTGCCAACAATCTCTCCTGCATATCTTTCGAGCAGCCGCGCGTCCGCGCGCGTCAATCCGTACTCCGGCAGGACGCAAATCGTCTCAAACAGCGCCGAGCCCACTTCGTCGTACAAATATTTTGACGGAAGTTCTCGCTGTCCAGGTTTGGTAAGGCTCTCGCGCACGTCCGCCGCAAATGCAGACACGTGCCGGTTCGCTAGTGACAGTGCAGGCGTCGCCATAGGGTCTCCCGGGTTTAGGCTTGATTAGTCCTCGACGCAACGGAAGGTTGCGTAGACGTACGGATAATGCGGCTGGAACCAATTTCGAAACGACCGTCGCAGCATGCACGCGGCGGTTCGCGGCGAGCCACCTTTCATCACGTAGTGCTTGCCGTCAAAGAAATTCGCGGAGTAGCCCGGATAGAAAGGCATGGTTGTGAATCCCGGAAACGGCGCAAACTCTGTTCGCGTCCATTCCCAACCGTTCCCCACAAGATCATGCACACCGAAAGCGCTTGCGCCCGCCGGATGTGCGCCGACCGGCGATGGATCCCAGGATTTGAAATCGAAGTTTCCCCTGGTCGTGCTTGGCCCTTCTTCGCCCCACGGATAACTGCGCTCCTGCTTGCCGTCTGGCGTTCCGTAGGCAGCGCGATGAAACTGCGCCTCCGTCGGCAGTTTGCGCCCCAGCCATTTCGCATATGCGGCGGCCTCGGCATGGCTCACGTAGACCGGCCACTCCTGCGGCAAACGAATTTCGCCAAACATCGTGCGATAAATCCACAGGTTGCCCTCGCGCCTCCAGAACATCGGATGCTCGATGCCTTCCTTCGCCTTCCATGCCCAGGCTTCCTCGCTCCACAGCGAGCGGTTCTCGTAGCCGCCAGCCTGCATGAACCGCAAAAAATCGTGATTCGTCACATTGTAGTTGTCTATGGCGAACTCATTCACCGCGACTTCGTGCGCGCCAAACTCGTTGTCCCACCCGAATTCCTCGTCCTGAACGCGTTCCAGTCCCAGCATCGCGGTTCCGGCCGGTATCTCCACCAGGTGCGACTTCACCCGGTGTGCCTTCCATGCCGCAATCCCCGGTCCGCCAATCTTTCGCCCGCTCGGCAGGCGGTGCAGCATGTAAGCAAGCGTCTCTGCGTGCATCAGCCGGTGCTCGATGGCCACTTCCAGCATGGAGATCAGTTGTGGATGTCCTTCTTCAGGCCGCTCCAGAGCATGTTCGATCGCATGGTCCAGTTCCTCGCGCAAGCGCCGCTTATAGCGATCTACTTCTTCACGCGCCGGCCAATCCGCTGGAGTATCCGACGGCAATCCTCCATCCACTGGGTCAATTCCAAACGCAAACAGGTGATCAAATGTCCGTTGAAACGACCGCAACCCGAACGCGCGTTGCGCCAGAAGATTCCAGTCAAACGCCTCGACATGGCCTACATAGAAAATAATTCGATGTCTTTCGGGGATCGGGCGATCGTATATGGCTTCTTCGCGAACCACGCGAAACACCTCATCGGTGCGCACACGAGCGCTCAGTAACCTGCTATGAAGGTCGTGCCGGATGCGGACAGCTGTGGCGAGAGCTCCCATGGCGTCTTCCCCCTCTCTTGGATGCAGTTGCCACGCCAAGGATGCGCCAAAATTCAGCGCCGAGGGGCCAGGTGGATTAAGATGGTCGCTCCGGGAATTGTTGCTGTCAATCGAAATGAATACGAAACCAGCGTTTTCAGGGAACAAAATAATTGAGTTTCAGGAAGTCTCGTTCCACATAAACGATATTCCTGCGCGCACCATCGTCTCGGGTATCTCTTTTGCCGTTTCTCAAGGTGAGACCCTCGTCCTCCTTGGCCGAAGCGGCAGTGGCAAGACCACTCTCCTTCGTCTAATGAATGGAATGTTAGTTCCCACGCAGGGTGAGGTGCGCGTCCGTGAGCGCTCGACACGCGATTGGGATCTCATCCCACTTCGTCGCGGCATCGGATACGTTATCCAGGACGCCGGGCTCTTTCCTCATTTTACGGTTGCTGAGAACGTCGCGCTCGTTCCCGACTTGGAGCGTTGGGACGCCACCCGCACCGCCGCCCGCGTCGAGGAAATGCTCCACCTCGTTGGCCTCGACCCTCGCGAGTTCGCTCATCGCCGCCCCCGCGAACTCTCCGGAGGCCAGCGTCAACGTGTCGGCGTTGCCCGGGCTCTTGCTGCCGATCCTCCCATCCTGCTTATGGATGAGCCTTTCGGAGCGCTCGATCCCGTCACGCGCGCAGAACTTCAGCGCGAATTCAGCGCTCTCGCCAGACGCCTCGGAAAAACAATAGTTTTTGTCACTCACGATTTGCGCGAAGCCTTGCTTCTTGCCACGCGCATTATTCTTCTCGAAGCCGGCCGCATCGTCGCCAGCGCCCCACCGCAGGAATTTCTTCGGCTCGACCACCCCGAAGTCCGCGCTTTCACGTCATCTCTTGTCGTGACCCCGGGAGTCGTAGCATGAGCCCTCAGATGACCACGTGGTCTTTTTTCGCCGATCACCGCGCCGAAATTTTCGGCGCCACGCTCGATCACCTCGCGCTCGTGGTCATCGCCATGCTCATCGCTATCCTTATCGGCGTCCCGCTGGGCATGTTCATAGTCCAGCGCCCAGCGCTACGCTCCATCGCGCTTGGCGTCGCCAGCATCTTCCAAACCATCCCCAGCCTCGCCCTGTTCGGCTTCCTGATTCCTATTCCGTTTATCGGCGGCATCGGCAAGCGCACCGCGATCGTTGCCCTCGTCCTCTACGCGCTTCTTCCCATCCTGCGCAATACTTACGTCGGCCTCACTGGCATTGATCCCGCCGTGCTTGAAGCCGCCGAAGCCATGGGCATGACGCGCGCACAAATTTTGTTTCGCGTTCGCTTCCCGCTGGCGCTCGCGGTTATTCTTGCCGGCATTCGCACCGCAACGATCATCACCATTGGTGTCGCCACTATCGCCGCCGCCATCGGCGCCGGCGGCCTCGGCACTTTCATCTTTCGTGGCGTAGCGCTCGTCAGCGACGCCCTCATCCTCGCCGGCGCCATCCCCGCCGCCCTTTTGGCGCTGCTCGCCGATTTCTTTCTCGGCCTTCTCGAACGCAGGTTAAAGGTCTCCTGACATGCGCCGCTCTCCCTTCGCCATACTCTTGCTTGCCGTAGTTTTTGCAGCGTCCTGCCGGCAAACTCCGCAAACCAAAATCACCATCGGCTCGAAATTTTTCACCGAGCAAGTCATTCTGGCCGAACTTCTCGCCCAGCACATCGAAGCCAGAACGGGAATTCCGGTAATTCGCAAGGCCAATCTTGGCGGCACGCTGCTCGTCCATAAGGCTCTTCTCGCCGGGGAGCTCGACCTCTATGTCGAATACACCGGCACTGCTCTGACGGCTGTCTTAAGTGAATCTCCACAGGGTGATTCCGCGACCGTCTACAACCGCGTGAAGCAGATCTACTCCGATCGCTTCCACCTCGAAGTCACCGAACCGCTTGGCTTCGAAAATACTTTTGCCATGGTCATTCGCCGCGACGACGCGCAAAAATTCCAGCTTCGAAAAATTTCAGATATCGCAACGGTCGCCGCGAAATGGCGCGCGGGGGTCGGCTACGAATTCCTCGAGCGCCCCGACGGTTTCCCCGGCCTCACTAACAACTACAATTTGCACTTTGGGGAGTCCCCCAAAGTGATGGACCTTGGGCTCATCTACCGCGCCCTCATTGATCATCAAGTGGACATCGTCGCCGGAAATTCCACGGACGGCCTCATCGATTCCCTCGGCCTGGTCGCCCTCGCCGACGATCGCCACTACTTTCCGCCCTACGACGCCGTCCCCATCGTCCGCCAATCCACGATCGAGAAATTTCCCCAACTCCGCGCCGCGCTGGCCGATCTCGCCGGCAAACTCTCCGCCGCTGACATCCGCCGCCTCAACTACGCCGTCGACGCCCAGCACCAGGACGCCGTCGCCGCCGTCCGCGCCTTCCGCCAATCGAAAGGACTATAAGCTTCGCAACTTCACTTCCTGTCGCCGCTCCCGGTACAATTGGCGTTTATGTACCTATCCATTACCACAACCCACAGGCCAGCCACTGATCTGGGCTACCTGCTTCATAAACGTCCCGGAAAGCTTCATTCCGTGGCTCTCACCTTCGGCCATGCGCATATTTTCTATCCTGAAGCAACAGAGAATCGCTGCACCGCAGCACTCTTGATCGAAGTTGATCCGGTCGAACTTGTCCGCAAGCCCGGCGGTCCATCGGGCGAGGGCGGTTTGCTCGATCAGTACGTCAATGATCGCCCCTATGTATCGTCCTCTTTCACAAGCGTAGCACTCGCTCGCGCGTTTGGAACCGCCCTCGGCGGGCGGAGCAAGAATAGGCAGGAACTTGCGGATGCGGAAATTCCACTTGAAGTCCGTATTGCCGTCATTCCATCCCGCGGCGGGGAAGCATTTGTCCGCCGATTGTTCGAGCCGCTTGGCTACGCGATCACAGCCACCCGGCACCCACTGGATGAAAAATTTCCCGAGTGGGGCGACAGCCGTTATTGGAGTGTCACGCTCACAACGAAGAAGCGATTGCAAGATGTCCTGCAGCATCTCTACGTATTGTTGCCCGTGCTCGATGACGAAAAACACTACTGGGTTGGCAAAGACGAAGTCGAAAAGCTCTTGCGACGCGGTCAAGGCTGGCTCTCGACCCATCCGGAGCGCGAAGAGATCACCCGCCGTTACTTGAAGTACCAGCATCGCCTCATGAGGGAAGCAATGGCACGTCTAATGGACGAGGACAACGACCCCGACGAGGTTGCCGAGGCTCATGCCGCCGAAGAAGTTGTCTTGGAAGAACGAATTAGTTTGAATCAGCAGCGCATGGGTTCGGTCCTCGCCGCACTGCGCCAGTCTGGCGCCAAGCGCGTTCTCGATCTTGGCTGCGGAGAAGGGCGGCTCCTATCACTGCTCCTGGCTGATCCTTCCTTCACGGAAATCGTCGGCCTCGATGTTTCACCGCGTGTCTTGGAAAAAGCCGCGCAACGGCTTCGTTTGGATTCCTTGCCGCCCCGCAAGCGTGAGCGCATTAAGCTCTTGCAAGGGTCCCTGATGTACCGCGACATGCGTCTCGGCGGATATGACGCTGCAGCAGTTGTCGAAGTCGTCGAGCATCTCGACCCACCACGTTTAGCGGCTTTCGAGCGGGTCCTTTTCGAACACGCCAAGCCTTCAACAATCGTCATGACCACGCCCAATCGCGAATACAACATCAAGTTCGAGACTATGGCCGCAGGTTCGTTTCGACACCGGGACCACCGCTTTGAATGGACTCGGCAAGAATTTCAATCCTGGACGAACCAAGTGGCCTTACAACATGGATATGCCGTTTCGTTTCTACCGGTCGGCGACGCTGACGCTGTGCTCGGTGCGCCCACGCAGATGGCTATTTTTCGGCTCTCGACTGGTTAGCTCTCGATGAAAGAAAAGTTCACATTTCCCGATTTGTCGCTGGTCGTCCTCATCGGTGCCTCCGGATCCGGCAAGAGCACCTTTGCGAAAAAGCATTTTCTGCCGACGGAAGTGATTTCGTCCGATTACTGCCGCGCTATGGTTTCGGACGACGAGAATGATCTCGCCGCCACCGATGATGCTTTCGAGATCCTCCATTTCATTGCCGCAAAACGTCTAGCGGCCGGCCGTCTCACCGTTGCTGATGCCACCAACGTTAAACCTGAGGACCGCAAACCGCTCATCGAGCTGGCACGGCAATACCACTGTCTCCCCGTTGCGATTGTCCTGAACGTCCCCGAAAGAGTTTGTCAGGACCGCAATAGAGTGCGGACAGACCGACGCCTCGGCGATCACGTTGCTCATCGCCAATTACAAAATCTTCGCCGTTCACTTCGCAGCCTGGAGCGAGAGGGTTTCCGTCACGTCCTCATCCTTTCCTCGCCGGAAGAAGCCGACTCCATTGTTCTCGAGCGCGTACCCCTCTACAACAACAAGAAGACGGAGTCCGGCCCGTTCGACATCATTGGCGATATTCACGGGTGCTACGAGGAACTGACCGCGCTTCTTAAGCAACTTGGCTATACCTCAACGCAGAGCAACGAAGAAGTAGCGGAGAGCCCGGCCTTTGCCCCGCCCGCCGGAAGAAAAGCGGTTTTTCTAGGCGACCTCGCTGACCGTGGGCCCAACTCCCCCGGCGTGCTGCGCTTGGTCATGAACATGGTCGGGCATGGCCAAGCTTATTGTGTGCCCGGTAATCACGACATCAAATTACTGCGCAAACTTCGCGGACGCGACGTTCAGTTGACCCACGGCATCGCCGAAACTCTGGAGCAACTCGACAAAGAGCTGCCCGAATTCCGAAATCAAGTGTCCAAGTTTTTGGATGCCCTCGTCAGTCATTACGTCTTCGATGGTGGCCGGCTTGTCGTCGCGCACGCGGGCATGAGGGAAGAAATGCAGGGTCGAGGTTCCGGCAAAGTCCGGGACTTCGCCTTATTCGGTGAGACCACCGGCGAGGTTGATGAGTTTGGTCTGCAAGTCCGATACAACTGGGCTGCCGATTACCGCGGTCAGGCTATGGTTGTTTACGGTCACACTCCTGTTCCCGAACCCGAATGGCTCAATCGCACCATCAACATCGACACTGGCTGTGTCTTTGGCGGCAAGCTCACCGCGCTTCGCTATCCTGAGAAAGAACTCGTGTCCATCCCCGCTGCTCGCACTTATTACCAGCCGGTACGCCCACTTCAGCCAGAAGCACCTGCGCCGGATCTTAGTGCCCAGCATACTCAAGACGACTTGCTTGATCTGGAAGACGTCGTAGGCAAACGCTTCATCAGCACGCGCTTGCATTCAAACATCACCATACCTGCAGAGAACGCCATGGCCGCGCTCGAAGTGATGAGCCGCTTCGCCGTGAATCCGAAATGGCTAATCTATCTCCCACCCACCATGAGTCCCACGGAAACGAGTCGAGAGCCCGGCTTGCTTGAACACCCCGCAGAGGCCTTCGCTTATTTTCGCCACGAGGGCATTCCTACCGTCGTCTGTGAAGAGAAGCACATGGGTTCGCGGGCCGTAGTCATTCTCTGCCGCAATGAAGAGGTTGCTCGCAAGCGATTCGGTGTCATCGGCGAAGGGGTAGGAGTTTGCTATACGCGCACGGGACGCCGCTTCTTCGATTCTCCGGAAACAGAATCGCAATTCCTTGCCCGGATCCACGAGGCCGCGAATCGCTCAACGTTTTGGGATGTCATCAATTCCGACTGGTTTTGTCTCGACGCCGAGCTGATGCCCTGGTCGGCCAAAGCACGGGAGCTGCTTCGCCGCCAATACGCTGCGGTCGGCTCATCCGCATTTGCGGCATTTCAGCAAGCCGCCGTAGGGTTGGATCAAGCGGCTCACCACGATCCGGAGGTCGCTCAACTCCGTGATCGCTTCCGCGAACGCGCCTCGTTCACCGAACGATTCGTGACTGCTTATCGTCGCTACTGCTGGCCTGTCCAATCTCTTAACGATTTGAAACTCGCCCCGTTCCATCTGTTAGCTTCCGAGGGCCACGTTCATGTTGATCGCGATCACGCTTGGCACATGGAGACGCTTTCGAACCTATGTGCGTCCGAACCGCGTCTTTTGCTGGCTACCCAGCATCGCAAAGTTGACCTTGTCGACACGGCAAGCGAACAGAACGCCGTCGGTTGGTGGACTGAACACACGGAGCGGGGAGGCGAGGGCATGGTCATCAAGCCACTCCGTTTCATCGAGAGAGGCCGCCGAGGAATCGTTCAACCGGGCGTCAAATGTCGCGGCCGCGAATATCTCCGCATCATCTATGGCCCGGAATACACTCTCCCCGTGCACCTGGACCGTCTCCGTTCGCGCGGCCTGGGCCGCAAGCGCTCGCTCGCACAGCGAGAATTCGCACTCGGTGTCGAGTCTCTGGAGCGCTTTGTCCGCCACGAACCGTTACGCCGAGTGCACGAGTGTGTTTTTGGGGTGCTTGCGCTGGAAACCGAACCAGTCGATCCCCGACTCTGATCGAGACTCTTCCATACCGCGAGCCACGCAGTTGACAGGCATTACTTATCGCTGGTATATACTTGCGCAAATTTGTAGTTCGGCCGAACGGGGCGGTAACACCCCGCTCTCCTTGTCCGGCGTGTTCTCGGTGCCTAAAAGGAGGAAGAAATGAAAAAGCTAGGTATTAGCGTCGCGCTGGCGGCGTTAGCAGTCTTATTGTTAGGCAATTTCTCCACGCAAGCGAATAACAGCAATGACGGGAGCGCCCTCCGCTTTTCAACGCGGTTGTCGACCTTCAACGAAGTGCCGCCGAAGGCCAATGGCGCCAACGGCACGTTTCGGGCACAGCTAAGCGAAGACGGAACCACATTGAGTTGGACGTTCACCTGGTCTGGCTTGACCGGCCCGCCCCTGTTCGCCCACATTCATTTCGGCCTTAAAGGCAACAATTATCCGTTCATGACATTTTTCTGCGGCGGCCCCAAAGGGAACCCTGACATTCCGCAAAAGCCCGACTGCCCGCAGACCACATCCGGTTCGATTACCGGCACGACGACCGCCGCCGACATCATTGCTCTGAACACACCTGGCGCCGATCAGGCTCTCGATCTGCACGACTTCGCTGGCTTCATTCGTGCGCTCGGGGCCGGATCCGCTTATGCGAATATGCATACCAATCGTTTCCCTGGCGGCGAAATCCGCGGCCAGATTGCCGCCCATCGCGGCGACCGCGACGAGGACGACGAATAGGCACGGCAAGACAAACGGGCTTTCACCGCTTTGCTTAGGTCACTCTGGCCCTTGGGGTTGTTTCATCTTTCGAAGAAACTGGGGTCAGAATGACCGTAAGCACGTTGAGCCATACGGCAAGCACTCTCCCATAGGTTCAGAAATCGTATTGTGCTTGGGATTCGAACCAAGGCTCGTTCGAACGATTACGGGCATCACGAGGAGCTTGGATGGCACGCGGGGAGGCGCTGTAGCGCCCATTCGAGATGCAGCGCTTTGCTCTTCAGGCGAGAAATACCGTACCTTTCATGAAAGGAGTCAACGAAAGGTCGTAGTTCTCTATCGTCTGCTTTCCAGAAGCTCGCAGTTTTCCACGCACTTCACAAACTGCATCTGGATTTCGGCTTTCTTGTGGGGGACGTTCCCGGTTGCTTCCGGGGCCACGATCAGCGATTGTGGGCCAT
>WNFP01000854.1_pt1 | contig 23668 bp, 25 predicted proteins | sample 5400201 | NCBI WGS metagenome assembly WNFP01 (sample SAMN13153355, study PRJNA577476) | soil metagenome | isolation source: 115 cm saprolite under Madrone tree | place: USA:California | collected 2016-06-14
CGAATCGCGATCAGCTGCCACAGGCTCTCCGCCCAGATGACGAGACTGGTGGCGACCACCGCGCCCCATGCGGCGGCGACGAGCACGAGGCGCCACGGCTCTTTTTCATTGCGGTCGATCCGGCGGACCACCCAAAGTCCGAACGCGGTCGTGGGCAGGCAGGCGAGAGCGCAAACGGCGGCGACGCCGGGGCCGGCCGCGCCGGTGAATATGAAGACGTCAATCAGGAGCAGCCACAGGAGCGCCGCCAAGCCAAGCAGGACGCCCGCTCGGATGAAGTCTTTTCGGCGCTGCACCGGGTCTCGATCGAAGCCGCGCACTCCGATGAAGGTGCCGAGCGCCGTCAGGGCCACCGCAAGCAATCCATAGAGCGACGTTCGGCCGGCCACGGTGTCGAGGTAGACGTAGTTGAGGATCGAGCTGGCGACCAGCACCAGGATCAGCGCAACCGCGATCCCGATCGCAATCGCATAGCGAGGCGGTCGGCGCTGCCGTGGGTTGGCGGCGCGCGTGGCGAGCGCCACTAACGCTCCACCAGGACGACGCGCCTGCCGATCACCTCGACCGGCACGCCGCCCTCGTATCGCTCGACCACGAAGACGTAGTGGCCGGGGAGGTTGTGCTGGAAGCCGGGCGGGACTTTGACCGGAACGATCATCTGGCTCGTGAGCTGGTCGGGCGTGGCGGGACCGACGCTGCCGACGATGTTTCCGAAAGCGTCATACCAGCGGGCGTCGACGACGAGGTCCTTCGGAAGGGAGGACCAGTCGACGACCGCGGCGAACAACATCGTGCGAGGGAAGGAGTTGCGGTCAGGTCCAGTAGTTGCGTTGTGGACGGGGTCGTACTGGAAGACGCCGGTGATGCTCGCCTTCAGGCCGGTGTGCTGGCCGGGGGGCTCGAAATAGGCGAACTCGACGAGCCCGGCGACGAGGATGAGAATCGATATGGCCGTATAGACGAGCAGGGTGCGGTAGAGCGTGCGAACCTGGTCGACTGGCGCCGCTACCACCAAGCGCCAGTCTATCGGCAGTTTCGTTTAGGTCGGCGTGCCGATGCTAGGGCGCGGCGGGGATGAAGTCGCCAAACACCAAGAACGACAGCAGCTCGAGGTAGAGGGCCAGGACGTAGACTCCGCAAACGAAAGCGCTGGTGGCGATGCCGGCAATCGCCAGTCGCGATCCGGCGAGCCCGCCGCCGCTGCCCTTGATTCGTCGATACGCCGAGATGCTCAGGCACAGGCCGACGGGCCCCAGCACAACGCCCAGCGGATAGATAAGAGGAATCGAGGCGACCCCGACGATGAACGCCGCTGTGACGCGGACTTCATAGTCCTTATGGGATAGGAGCGTTCCGCTCGGTGGGTCAGACATCTGTGCGGGGTGGTGCGGCGGAGAGGAGTTGAACCTCCACGTCCTTGCGGACACTAGCTCCTGAAACTAGCGCGTCTGCCATTCCGCCACCGCCGCGTCGGGGCGAGCGAGAAGTATACCGATGGCCAAATGACCTCAGACAGGGATCTCGCGCCGCTTGATCAAAACGTGCGGAATCCACCGTGAGGATGCGCTCGGTTGGATCAAAACGTGCGGAATCAGCCGCAGTCAGGTCGCGATGAACAGGGTGTGCCAGGCCGCTTCGACCAGCTCCGGGCTCAACGACGGTTGCGCACCCCGCGCCGACGAAACGTCCACGAGCCGCTCGAGCAGGTCCCGCGGGTGGTTCCCGCGCAACGGCCGGCCGCCGTACAGCGTGCGGATCATTTCCAGCGCGCTCGGGTCGGGCGGAATCGTGAGCCGCTCTCGCTCCCGTTCGAAGATGCGGCACCACATCTCCCACGTCGGGTCGGGCATCAGCACCTTGTACGCGAGCCGGCGCAAGTAAGCCTCGTCCAGCAGCTCGGCCGGCTTGAGGTTCGTCGACAATGCCAGCTGCGCCCAGAACGGCACCTCCACCTTGCGGCCACTCGCCGAAAGGTTCATGTAATCGATCTCCTGCTCGAGCGGCACCAGTAGGCGGTCGAGGATCTGCTTGGGCGCCACGCGCTGCCGGCCGAGGTCGTCGATGAGAAGCACCCCGCCATTGGCTTTCACCTGCAGCGGCGCTCCGTACGTCCGGCTGCCTTCCTCCCACGTCGGGTCGAACATCTCGATCTGGAACTCACCACCGACCTGAACAAGCGGTCGCGCAACGCGCCGCCAGCGGCGGTCCGCCGGCTGGTTCGCCTCCAACCTGTGGACGGCCGGGTCGAAGACCGTCATGACTTCGCCCCCCCCAACGTCCAGGGCAACGGGGACAACGATCGGATTGCCGAGAAGACGTGGGATTCGGCGCGCGAGGGAGGTCTTGCCGTTGCCAGGCGCGCCATAGATGAAAATCGACGAGCGCGAGTTGACCGCGGCACGCACCGCTTCGGTGACTCCCGGCGCCAGCTCGATGCCCGCGAGCGCGGCCGTGACCTTAGTCAGGTCGAGCGTGCCCGGCTTGGCCGCATCGGCCAGCACTGCCCGATATTCACGTAGCGAAACCGGCGACGGTCCCGCGTAGCGGGTGCCCGCGCGCGAGATCTCCTCGCTGCGAACGCGCCCTTGCTTGCTGAGCGCGTACGTCATTCGTTCGGGAAGCGGGCGGCCGAGCCACGGGCCTTGCTCGCTCGCCAGGCCGAGAGCGTCGAGGAAGTTGGCGGTGGTCAGTGCCTTGAGGGCGGGCTCGATCGCCACGAAAGGAAGTGCGAGATGCTCCGCCACCTCGTAGCCGGTGAGCCGCGTGGCGGTTGAGGCGATCCGGAGGATCATGCCCTCGGCCAGTGTGCGGTTGATCTCCGGCGGCGGCGGAGTCCCAACCTCCGGGCTGGTCGCCGGCGAATGAGTCGGCGGCGGCATCGGCTGCGGCTCGTCGACGTGCTCGAGAATCGCCGCGAAGAGCTTCTTGCCGAACCGCGCTCGGTCAGCGTGGTCAGGAGGCTCACCTTCGCGCCGGCGGCTGATCCAGTTCGGAACCTCCTTGAACACGACGGTGTTGCCGATCAGCAGCTGCACCATGTCGGGCTCGGCGGTAGTGACGCGCACGGCGATTCGGACCAGGTAGCCCTGGCTCTTCAGCGCCGACCAGCTTCGCTCCCACGCGACCTCGTTGCGGCCCGACCACGTCTGCCGCACGGTGCGATCCCGCGCGAGTGTCACGTCCTTGCGGTTCTGGTAGCGGCGTCGCACCAGCTCCGTCACGTCCTTGTCGACGTCCTCCGCAACAAGCGCCGCGAGCGGTAGCGCGCGGTCGTCGACCGCCGGCCTGTTCTTGATTTCGAAGATGGTGTTGGCCGTCGGCGCGAGTGCGCGGATCACGCTTGCGTGTCGAGGGCAGAACGGCGTGCGCTCGATGAACTGGATGTGGCGGCGGCACCACCAGCTCTTGCACTCGCGCCCATTGAGGTCCTTGTACGCACAGGCCCAACCCCGCCGTTCATCGCAATCGACGAAGGTGCAGACGCCCGGAGGCTTGGGGCCGTCTGTGCGCTGCGGGATGGCGGCTTGCGGCTCCGTGACCTGCACCGGCACCGCGCTGTCCGACGACATGGTTTCGACGGGCGGCTGCGCAACACCGGGTTTGGGCATGTAGTGGAACGCGCCCGAGAACTCCTCGCAGGTCTGGAAGCGCTGCGACGGGTCCTTGGCCGTCGCCTTCCAGATGATCTCCATAATCGGCGAGGGGATGGCGGTCGACGCCCGCGGCCGGTCGAACACCTGCGAGTGCAGCACTGCCGGTAGCGGGCCCGTGAACGGCGGCTCGCCATGCAGCAGTTCGTACAGGATCATGCCCAGCGAGTACACGTCGGAGTACTTCTCGACCGCCTCGCCCTTCACTTGCTCCGGCGCCATGTACGCCGGCGTCCCGACCATGCTTCCGGTGGCTGTCAGCCTGTGCTTGTCGTCGATCAGCTTCGAGATCCCGAAGTCGAGGATCTTCGTCTTGCCCCGGTTTGAGATGAGGATGTTGTCGGGCTTCAGGTCACGATGGACGATGCTGAAATCGTGCGCGACGCCGACCGCCGACAGCAATTGCTGCACCAGGTCGACCGATACGTCGACGCTGAAGCGCCCGTACTCGTCGAGCCACGACCGCATCGATCGCCCGTCGACCCATTCCATGACAATGAACAGCACGGGGCCGTCCTCGTCGAAGTCGTAAACGCGGACGATTCCGGGGTGGTTCAGCGCGGCTACCGTCGCCGCCTCGCGGTGGAAGCGCTGGCGGAAGCTGGTGTCGCTCGAGTATTGCTCGGCAAGCACTTTGATCGCCACCGGGATGTCGAGGCGCGGGTGAGTTGAGCGGTACACGACGCCCATGGCGCCACGTCCGAGCTCGGCTTCGATCGGGTACCGCCCGAGTTGTGTAGTGCTCACCTTGGGCTAGTCACTTGAGGGGGAACCCAGTATGCCGGACGATGCCCGGCGTCCGGCCTAGTTGAAGACGCTCAGCGGCAGGTAAAACGACACGCCGAAGTTGGGCTGGTCCACGATCTGGCTGATCCGCAGGTCCCCGGCCAGGCTGCACAGGATGTAGGCGTCCTCCCGGCTCAGCGAATGGTCGGCCTGCAGCCAGGCGATGGTGTCGCGGACGGAGTCGCGAGCGTTCTCCATGAGGTCCGGGCCGAGCGCGCACACCGCGTGGTAGCCGGCAGCATCGCTTCGGGGCTGCAGGGGCTTGGGCGGAGTCAGGAAGTGATAGCTCCATGGCCGCAGCCGGCCGCCTTTCACCACTCCAAACCGGAGTGAGAAGGACATCGGACATTCGATTCCCGTAACGCACACTTCGCCGTCTCCCTGCGCCGCGTGGCAGTCGCCGGCTGAGAAAAGGGCCCCGGGCACGAAGACCGGCAGGTAGAGCTTGGTGCCGGCCGTCAGGTGGCGGGTGTCGATGTTCCCCGCCCCCTTGGTCGGCGGGAGGACATCGGAGCGCCCTGGCTCGTCGGTCGCGACGCCCATGGTCCCGCAGAACGGGGCGATCGGGATGTGGATGTCGTGTCGTAGCTCGGCGGATGTCCGTCCACCCAGCTCGAAGTAGCGGACGTAGGGCTCGGGAAAGTCGGAGGCCAGCAGGCCAAGGCCGGGGAGGATCGCCGACCATCCCCAGGACCCGGGCTTGAGGTCCAGGATCTCGACCTCCAGCGCGTCACCCGGTTCCGCACCTCTGACGTAGACCGGGCCGCCAAGTGGGTACAGCCGGTCGAAGTCCAGCTCGCCCAGCCTCGAGGCGGGGTCGCCGTTCTTCAGCTGGCCGGCGGTGACCTCCTCGGTCTCGAAGTGGACGACGTCGCCTGACTCGATCTCGACCGCCGGTGGGAGCGAGTTGTCCCACTTGTAGTGGAACGTTTCCTTCCCGATCGAGTGCTCGCGCGCGGTCGCGCGCGCCAATTACTTCCGCGCCGCCGGGGCGGCGCTCTCCTTTATCGGAACGGCGCTCGCTCGTAGAACCTTCTTGTCGAACTTTCCGACCGAGGTCTTGGGCACCTCGTCGATGAAGCGAATCTCGTCGGGCAGCCACCATTTGGCCACCTTGTCCCGCAGGAACTCGATCACCTCTTCCTGTGTGACCTCACCTTTGAACTCCGGTTTGGCGACCGCGTACGCGACCGGCCGCTCGTCCCACTTCGGATGGACGAGGCCGATCACCGCCGCCTCCAAGATCTTGGGGTGGGCCATGATCGCGTTCTCGAGCTCGACTGACGAGATCCACTCGCCGCCGGACTTGATGACGTCCTTGGTGCGATCGACGATCTCGATGTAGCCCTCGGGCGTGATCCTGGCCACGTCGCCGGTTCGGAACCAGCCGTCTTCGGTCAGCTTGTCGGCGTCGTAGCCGTTGTGGTAGCCGCGCGCAATCCAGGGTCCGCGCACCTGGATCTCACCAAACGCCACGCCATCCCACGGGAGCTCCTCGCCGGACGCGGCGTCGCAGATGCGTATCTCGACGCCGGGCGCGATGATGCCCTGGGTAAGGCGCGCATCGAGCTCGTCCTCGGGCTTGGTGCCGGCGCGCGGGATTGCCACGCTACCCAACGGAGAGGTCTCGGTCATTCCCCATGCGTGGAGCATCCGAAGGCCCAGAGCGTCCATGGCCTCCATCACGGCTCGGGGTATGGCCGAGCCGCCACACACCACGACGCGCACCAGCGGCAAGCGCCGCCCGCTCTCCTTTAAATAAGCCGAGGTGCTGATCCAGATCGTCGGCACGCCGGCGAGAAATGTGGCGCCTTCCTGCTCGGCCAGGTCGACGATGGACTTGGCATCGCCCATGAAGCGGTCGGGAAGAAGCACCTTAGAGCCGGCCATGCCGCAGGCATATGGCAGGCCCCAGCTGTTGGCGTGGAACATGGGCACGATGGGGAGGACGGTGTCGTTCTCGGTGAGCCCGAGGCTTGCGCCCTGGAGGACGCCCATCGTGTGGATGAACTGCGAGCGGTGTGAGTAGACGACGCCTTTCGGGTTGCCGGTTGTGCCCGACGTGTAACACATGGATGCGGCCATGCGCTCGCTGAGCTTGGGCCACGCGTAGTCGTCGTCCTCGGCGGCGAGCAGGGTCTCGTAGTCGAGCAGCTCACCTAGCCCGTGGTCGGTGGGCAGCGGGGTGCCGTTGCCCATGACCACGATCGTCTTGATGCTCGGGATCTTTCCGACGAGCGGCTTGAGAATCGGGATCAGTGTCTGATCGACGAATAAGACTTTGTCCTCGGCGTCCTTGATGATGAATTCCAGGTGTTGCGGAAACAGGCGCAGGTTGAGCGTGTGCAGGACCGCGCCCATGCACGGCACCGCGTAGTAGAGCTCGAGGTGCCGGTAGTTGTTCCAGGCCAGCGTCGCTACGCGATCGCCGGGCTTGACGCCAAGGCGCTTGAGCGCGCCGGCCAGGCGATTCACGCGGCGGACCAGCTCTCCGTTGGTGATGCGGTGGAGCCCCTGCTCCATCTTCGTAACCACCTCTTTCCTCTGGTGCAGGCGCTCGAGTCGCCAAAGCACGTGCTGTATAGAGAGCTCGTAGTCCTGCATCAAGCCTTCCACGGCCCAACCTCCAGCAAGAGTAGTTACAAGGAAGCGTCCTAAGAGGTGGATGGTAAGCCCCGCCCGGGTAGGATGCACACCTATGACTTTTTGGGGTCGCGCTGACCTCCACACTCACACCGACGCCAGCGACGGCTGGCCGACGCCCTCTCAGCTGGTAGAGCACGCGACGCTGCGTGCCGGACTCGATGTGATGGCGGTCACGGACCACGACACCATCGAAGGCGCGCTGCGCGCCGCAGCGTATGCGGCCGGGCGATCGAAGCTTCATGTGGTCGTCGGCGAGGAGGTGTCGAGCCGCGACGGGCACATCATCGGCCTGTTCCTCGAGCGTCGCGTGAAGCCCGGAATGTCGGCGGCGGCCACGGTCCACGCCATCCACGATCAAGGCGGGATCGCCATCGCCGCGCATCCCTTCTGGCGCACGCAGCGACAGGTTCGCAGCGGAAACCCGGTGCATGGTGTCGGGTGGCTGGCGGCCGAGCTGGCCTTCGATGCCATCGAGGTCGAGAACGCAACGCCCGGCTTCTACGTCTTCAATCAGCTTGCCCGGCGGCTGAACATGGGTCTCGGTGCGGCCGAACTTGGCTGCTCGGACGCGCACATCGTGGACGCCGTCGGGCGCGCTTTCACGGAGTTTCCAGGCAAGACTCCCGCAGACCTACGCAAGGCGATCGAGGCGGCGCAGACACGCGCCAGGCGGCGTCGTTACCGAGCGGTCGGACTGATGCGGTATGCGGCCTGGGGGCTGAACCACCAGCGGTACGTCGCGGCGGTCTGACTCAGGGCCTCCACCGGCGCACCAGCAGGTAGGCCCCTAGCAGGATCAACAGCAAAGGCCACAGCACGTCGCCGGGAAGCCATTTGAGCAGGCCGAGGTTCTGGAGCAGGTAATAGGCCCCGACCACAAGCAGCGCCGCGCCCCAGAACCAACCGCCTCCCCACCAGTTCCACGGCCCGAACCAGGGCCCCGGTCCGTACCAGTCGCCCGCATGTCGCTGCTGGTGGCGCCATGCCCGCCACTCTTCGCGAGATGCACCCGGGCCGGGCTGCGGTGGAGGCGCCGGAGGTGGGGGAGGCGCAGCTGGTGGGGGTGGCGGCGGGACGTCGCTGGCCATCGGACGGATCGTACGCCGGGAAGATTTTTCGCGCGGCTTGCGCAAGACGCGCGAATCACCGCATGCCATTTCGCGCGTTTCGATCGAAACGTGCGACTGGGCCTACTAATTAGGATGGGTTTGCGCCCGCTTAGCTCAATGGATAGAGCGCCTGACTTCGGATCAGGAGGTTGCGAGTTCGAGTCTTGCAGCGGGTACCAGCGCCCTCGCCCGATCAGGCGCCGGATGGATGGCGAAGCCTCGCGTGCAGCGCGGCCGTCCCCAGGCGGTCGACTTCTAGGGCTCCGGTGTCCCTAAGCAGCTTCTCCGTCTCGGCTTCGTCTCCTTCAACCTCGGCTGAGACGAGGATGCGACCCGATTGCACCTCCTGCATGAAGTAAGGCTCCTCCTCGCTGCTCTCAGCGCCGAGTAGCCCACCCATCGTCCCTCCGCCCGCGGCTCCTCCGACCGTCCCCAACACCACCGGTAGCAGGGCGCCCCCGACCAGCCCCGGACCGACGCCGGGAATGAGCGCCACGGCCGCAGCCGCGAGCAGACCGCCGATTACGGCACCTGAGGCCGCGCCGGCTGCGATCCCTTTCCCGGCCGTCGTCCCCGGATTTTCCAAGTCGTGCTCGTCGACGGGTTCCAGGTAGCCGATGCGGTCACGACTGACGCCGCTGTCTATCAATTTGTTGATCGCCCGGTGCGCATCCTCGGAACGTGCGAACAGGGCCACCACGGTGTGGTCAGATGCCATGCGACTCACCTCCCCTGTACCTATTCTGGGCCGGATCCCTTAGGTAGAATCAACCGGCGCAGCCGGGCGGCTGGCGGAACTGGTAGACGCGCACGTTTGAGGGGCGTGTGAGGTAACTCATCCGGGTTCGAGTCCCGGGTCGCCCACCAAGGTCCACACCCATAGCTAAACCCACGCCCGCGCGCGCGCATGTCATCACACTAATCGGGTGCCCGAGGAGAGGGAGCTCGATCCCGCCACCGAGTTCCGTCAGCTCTACGACCAGCAGTATCTCTCGGTATTTCGGTCCATACGCGGTGTCGTCCTGGAATCGGCCGCCGCCGAAGACCTCACCCAGGAAACCTTCGTCCGGGCATACCGAGCGCGCCACCGATACACGCCGACCGCGCCGCCCGGCGCCTGGTTGCGCCGCATCGGCATCAACCTCGCCATCTCCTACCTCCGCCGGCAGAAGCTCGCGCGCGTGCTGCCGGCCCGCCTGTACATCGCCCCGGACCGGCGAGACTACGACCGCGCCGAAGCTCGCGACGTAGTCACCAAGGCTCTCACTGTTCTGAGTCCCAAGCTCCGCGCGGCGGTCGTCCTTCACTACTACGATGGGCTGACACGTGAGGAGATCGCCTCGGTGCTTGGAGTTCCTGCAGGGACTGTGGCCTCCCGGATCGCAAAAGCGGTGGCGATCATGAGGAAATCGATTGGCAGCGATCAGGATCTTGGGCCGGAGCGTTCGAGTAGTGAAGGTGCCCTACGTGGAAGATAACCCCACACCGGGAGGGTTTCGAACACCCTCAGAAGACGACCTGGGCCGGATGATCCGGGACACAGTCGAGTCGTGGAAACCCCGGCGCGGTCCTGACTGGTCTGACGTCCTCATCCGGCTCGCCAACTCCGGCCCGCCACCCTGGCTTCTTTACACCGCCGCCAGCGCGGCCCTGATCGTCATTCTGGTCGCGGCTTACCTGGTCGGCTCGGCGCTCCAGATCGGCGCCCTTGGGCCTCAATCGGTGCCCTCGGACATCCACCACTAGCCGAAGAAGGCGACCTCCTCGCCGAGTCCTTTGGCCCGCGCGGCAGGAAGGACGACTGACGCCGCGGCGAGATCCCATATCGCGAGGCCGTGCGACTCGAACAGCGTGATGCCCGGCTCTTCAGGCATTTGCCATTTGCCCGTGAGCACCGAGGCCAGCTCGGTAGCGCGCTCCCAGTCGAAGCTGCCGGCCGCGTGAGCTTGGATCAGATCCCCGCTCTCGAGGCGGGCGGTGGCCAGTTGGTCGACGACGACCGAGCGGGCTCGCGCCACCAGCTCGGCAGGGATCTCGACGCGATTCGGAAAGTTGGAGCCGGCGGCGATGACAAGGGCATGCGGCGCCACCCAATCGGCCTCCAGGACCGGTTGCGAGCTGGTGGTCATGACGACCACGATGTCCGCACCGTGCACCGCGGCTTCGGCCGATTCCGAGGCCACCACGTGCAACCCAAGCGTGGCCCGGCGGTCCTCCGCAAACGCCGTTCTGCGATCCGGATCGCGGCCAAAGACGCGCAGCTCTCGGATCTCGCAAACGCGCGACACCGCCAGCACCTGGGTGTGCGCTTGATAGCCCGTCCCAATGATCGCCACGGTCACAGGGCTCTTGGGACGCAGTGCTCTTGCCGCCACTGCGCTCGCCGCGCCGGTGCGGTATGCGCCCATCAAGTCGGCCTCGATTAGCGCTTGTAGGCTGCCGTCGAGAGCGAAGGCACTGACCAGAAAGCGCACCTTGCCGCCGCCGATCGTGTAGGCCTTGAGACCGGTGTAGCCACCGCCGGGATAGGTCGCGAACATCACATTGAGCAGCCCGCCGGGTGCAAACGCCCGCCGGCGCGGTTCGTTCTGGGCCGTGCCGTCGCCAAGCTCGCGCATGGAGGTCTCGACGGCGCCGATCACGGCATCCATGTCCACGACCTGCCTCACGTCCGCTTCACGCAGCACGAGGGTCATCGCGGGGACAATACACACCCATGGCCGAAAGCACATTGAATGTCGGGCTCATCGGTCTCGGCACGGTGGGCGGCCAGGTCGCCGAACGACTGCTCACCTGGCAGCCCCAGCTCGCGCGCCGGGCCGGCATCGAGCTGTGCCTGAAGCGGGTCCTGGTGCGCGATGTCAAGAAGCCACGGAAGTTCGACGTGAGCAGCGGGCTGTTGACCGCCGACGCGGACGAGCTGATCGACGACCCCGGCATCCAGATCCTGGTCGAGGTGGCGGGGGGCGACGAGCCGATGTACGCATATCTCGAGCGGGCGATCCGCGCCGGCAAGCACGTCGTCACCGCCAACAAGCTGGTGATGGCCAAGCACGGACCTGAGCTGCTCGACCTTGCGGCCGAGCGCAACGTCGATGTCTACTTCGAAGCGGCGGTCGGAGGTGGGATCCCGCTGATCAGCACCTTTCGCACCGACCTGCAGGCGAACCGCATCGAGCGTGTTTCGGCGGTCATCAACGGCACCACAAATTACGTGCTCGGCCGCATGGCGAGTGCCGGTCTCACGCTCGACGATGCTGTCAGCGAGGCCCAGACCGCCGGCTTTGCCGAAGCGGATCCCACCGACGACGTCGGCGGATTCGATGCCACATACAAGCTCGCCATCCTCGGGTCGATCGCTTACGAGATCAAGATCCGGCCCGACGATGTCTTCCGTGAAGGCATCGAAGGCATCGAGCCGGTCGACTTTCGATATGCGCGCGAGCTCGGCTACGCGATCAAGCTCATCGCGCACACGCAGCGGCATCCGGGGCGGGTCGAAGCGCGGGTGCACCCGGCGATGGTTCCACTCGACCACCCCCTGGCCCAGGTCGAAGGAGCCAACAACGCGGTTTTCGTGGAGGGCGACCTGGTGGGCCAGGTCCTGCTGGTCGGCCAGGGTGCCGGCGGACGGCCCACGGCGTCCGCTGTCGTCGGCGACCTCATCGATCTCGCCCGGTCCATTCGCCGCGGGGTGCAGAGCCGGCCATCATTCAGCTTCGACGACCGCGTCGGAGTGATCCCGATGGGTGAGGTCAAGACGCGCGCGTATTACCGCATTCGCGTCGACGACCGCACCGGTGTGCTCGCTGCGCTCGGTCAGGTGTTCGCTGAAGAAGGGGTCAGCATCTCGAGCCTCATACAAAAGGACGCATGGGTGGAGGAACAGACTGCCGAGCTGGTCGTCACCACGCATCCGGCCCCCGACGCCAGCCTGCAGAAAGCGCGGGATCGGATCGCAAAGCTCGGACCGGTGCACGCCGTGTCCTCGTTCCTTCGCGTCTTCTAATACCTTGGGTGTAATCGCTCGCTACCGCGAGCACCTACCGGTCGGACCTTCGACTCCTGAGGTCGACCTCCAGGAAGGTTCGACGCCGCTCGTGCCGAGTCTCAACATCGGGCGGGCGCTGGGTCTCGAGCGCCTCTATTTCAAGTACGAGGGCTTGAATCCAACCGGGTCTTTCAAGGACCGCGGCATGGTGGTCGCGATTGCGAAAGCCCTCGAGGCCGGCAGTCGTGTGGTCATGTGCGCGTCCACGGGCAACACATCGGCGTCGATGGCCGCATACGCCGCGCGCACCGGCCTGCGCGCGATCGTCGTCGTCCCGTCGGGCGAGATTGCGATGAACAAGCTCTCGCAGGCCCTCATGTACGGCGCCAAGGTCGTGGCGCTCAAAGGGAGCTTCGATGACGCGCTCGAGGTCGTGCGTGACCTCACCAGCCGCTACCCGGTGGCGCTGATGAACTCCGTCAATCCAGATCGCCTGCAGGGACAGAAGACGGCCGCCTTCGAGATCGTCGACGTTCTGGGCGACGCGCCCGATTACCTGGTGCTCCCGGTCGGCAACGCCGGCAACATCACCGCCTACTGGAAGGGCTTTCGCGAGTACCACGCGGCAGGTCGGTCGACGCGCTTGCCGCGAATGATCGGCGCCCAGGCCGAGGGCGCGGCACCAATCGTGACCGGCCACGCGATCGCGCATCCGCGCACGGTCGCCTCCGCGATCCGCATCGGCAACCCGGCATCCTGGGAGGGCGCGACGAGCGCTCGCGACGAGTCGGGCGGACTTATCGCCGCGGTCACCGACACCGAGATCCTGGCGGCTCAGATCCGCCTGGCGAACAACGAGGGGCTCTTCGCCGAGCCGGCATCGGCCGCGCCGCTGGCGCTGCTTATCCGGCTTGTCATGGAGGGAAAGATCGAGAAGAACTCGACCACGGTCGTCGTGCTCACTGGTTCTGGCCTCAAGGATCCGGATGCGGCGCTGAAGAATGTCGAACCGCCGATCGAACTCGATGGTGATGCCCGTACACTCGCTAAGGTCTTGAAGCTGTGATGGAGCCGCCCGCGCCCCTCTCTCCAGACTCTCCCCCCGATGGGGGGAGAGTGACATCGTTCGGATCTATCTGATTTGCGCGTCCGCGTGCCCGGCTCCATCGCCAACATCGGCCCAGGATTCGACTGCATGGCCATGGCCATCGACCTGTGGCTGGAGGTCGAAGCCGAGGTGGCGGATCACCCTTCGTGGGACTTCGAAGGCGAGGGCGCCGAGTACCTGGCCGCCCACGAGAATCCCTTCACCCGCCTGAACATGAAGGGCCGCGTCCGCAGCGAGATACCGCTCGGGGTCGGCCTGGGCAGCAGCGCCGCGGCGCGACTCGCGGCGTCCGCCCTCAACAGTCCATGGGACGTAAAGAGCCACGTCATCGATGCCGGCGCTGACGAGGGACACCTCGACAACGTCGCCGCTTCCGCTGCGGGGGGAATCCGCATCGTCACCGAGCAGTTCGACGAGCGCCTGCCCAATCCGGGTTGGGGACTGGCTGTTTTCGTCGCCCACGCGCCTGTGCCGACCGAGAAGGCGCGTGCGGTGCTGCCCGACTCGGTACCGATTGATTCGGCCGTTTACAACGCGGCGCGAACGGCGCTGCTGGTTCGCGCGATCACCGCCAAGCGGCCGACGCTGCTCGAGCACGCGCTTCGCGACCGAGTCCATCAGCCGCATCGCCTTCACCTTTATCCCTGGACACAGGACGTCATCGACGCCGCGGAGAAGGCGGGCGCATACGGCGCCGCCATCTGCGGCGCCGGTCCCAGCGTCTTCGCGTTCTGTGCCAGCTCGCAAGCTCTCCGCGTCTCCAGGGCGATGGCGGGGGCGGCACCGCACCACGGCAAGCCCATGGTCACGCGCGTCACAGACAAGGGGATGTTCAGGACTCTGTGATCGTCCAGAAATACGGCGGTACCTCGGTAGGGACCGCCGCTCGAATCCGGCGCGTGAGCCGGCGCATCGCCGAGACGGTCAAGAGAGGGGAGAAGGTGGTGGCCGTCGTCTCGGCGATGGGACACACCACCGATCGCCTCATCGCGCTCGCGCAAACCATGAATGCGGAACCGCCTCCCCGCGAGCTCGACATGCTCATCGCCAACGGCGAGACGATCACCGCGCCGCTGGTCGCGATGTGCTTGGAGGGCATGGGCGTGCCTGCCATATCGCTCTCGGGTTTGCAAGCCGGAGTGCGGACCAGCGCGCACCATTCGCGCGCACGAATCCACGACATCCAGCCGGACCGCATCCTCGAAGCCCTGCGTCAGGGCAAGGTCGTCGTGGTCGCTGGATTCCAGGGAGTCACGGATGACATGGAGGTCACCACGCTGGGTCGTGGCGGGTCGGACACGACAGCCGTCGCGCTTGCGGCTGCGCTCAAAGCCGACTCCTGCGAGATCTACACCGACGTCGATGGAATCTTCACGGCCGACCCCAGGGTCGTGAAGTCCGCGCGAAAGTTGAGTTACATCGGCTACGACGAGATGCTCGAGCTGGCCGCCGTCGGCGCGCGCGTCATGCATCCGCGGGCGGTTGAGATTGGCGAGCTGTACAACGTACCGATCCATGTGCGATCGAGCTTCCACGGTGGCGTGGGTACGATGATCGTCGCCAAGGTGCCGATGGAAGACAGACAGCGCGTGCGTGGCATTGCGCAGGAAACAAATGTCGCGAAGATCACGGTCATAGGCGTCGCCGACCGACCTGGTGTCGCGGCCACCATCTTCGAGCCACTTGGTAAGGCCGGGATTTCAGTCGACGTCATAGTCCAGAACATCGGCCGATCGGGGCGCACCGACCTGACATTCTCGGTGGCGGAATCTGATTTGAAGGCTGCCGTGAAGCTGGTCAGGATCGCCGCCAAACAGGTCGGCGCCTCGAGGGTTTCGTCGGCAGGCGGAATCGCCAAGCTTTCGATCGTCGGCACGGGCATGCTGGGCATGCCTGGCATCGCGGGCCGCATGTTTCGAGCCCTTGCGGACGCCGGCATCAACATCGAGATGATCAGCACCTCCGAGATCCGCATCACGTGCCTGGTCGCGCGAGACCAGGTGGAGAAGGGAGTCCGCATTCTTCACAAGACGTTCGAGCTGGATCGCGGGTAAGTAGATGCCCGTTAACGTCGCGATAGTCGGCCCCGCGGGGTCGGGCAAGACCACGCTGTTCAAAGCGCTGACCGCGGGTCGGGGCGCGGATGGCGTCGGAATGGTCGACGTTCCCGACGAGCGGCTGCAGCGGCTGGCTGACGCGGTCAAGCCGTTGAAGGTCACGCCCGCGCAGGTGCGCGTCGAAGACACCCCGCCGGGAAGCCGGGCGCAGCGGGTCGCGTTCGCGCGGCAGTCCGATGTGCTGGTCAAAGTCGCGCGCTGCTTTGGCCCAGACCCGCAGCCGGTCGCCGAGCTCGAAGAATTTGCGCTCGACCTCGTCCTCGCCGACCTCGCTTCGGTCGAACGCCGTCTCGATATCGTCGCCAAGGAAGTTCGAGCTGGCAAGAAAGACGCCGCAGCTGAAAACGAAGTCCTGCAGCTCGCCAAGGCGCACCTCGATGCAGGCCAACCGTTGCGAACTCTCGCGCTCGAGCGCGAGCAGAGCGAGCTGATGAAGAGTGTCTTTCCAGTGACGCTCAAGCCGGCGGTGTACGTCGCCAACTCCGCCGATGAGCTGCTGCCGAGCGGTGGCGAATCAGCGGCGAAGGTCGGCGAGCTTTCGGCCGGCGAGCATGCGCCTTCGATCGTTTTGTCGGCGCGGCTCGAAGCCGAGCTGGGCGAGCTCGAACCCGGTGAGCAGGCGGAGATGCGCGCGGGTTATGGCATCGACGAATCTGGTCTTGGTCGGATCGCGCGAGCCGTGTGGGAGGCGGGAGGCCTCATCACCTATTTCACCGCCGGTGAGCCCGAGGTTCGCGCGTGGCCATGCGAACGCGACGCGCCGGCGCCAGTTGCGGCCGGCAAGATCCACACAGATTTCGAAAAGCATTTCATCCGCGCGGAGGTGACTTCAGTCGACGAGCTCGTCGCAGCGGGTTCGATGGAGGCGCTTCGTACCGCGGGCAAGTTGCGCATCGAAGGGCGCGAGTACAGGGTCAAGGATGGTGACGTTGTGTTCTTCCGGGTCGGACGCTAGAAGAGCGAGTGTCCCCCGAAGAAGGAAACCCACATCAGGTTCCCGACGAAGATCAAAACACCCAGAACCACCAGCAGCAGCACCCATCGCATAACTCGCCTAACGACATTGCCGCCAGGCTACTTGCGCCGACTGGGGCTCGTCAGGCCTTCCGTCGTGCTCCATCATTGATCGCGATGTCCCTGCGTTTCAGCCCCGCTCACGTTTGGGTCAAGGTCGATGGGCGCGAGGCCGTCCTCGGGCTCAGCGACTACCTCCAGGACCAGATGGGGGAGATCACCTCGCTCGAGCTGCCCGACCTCGGAGACGTGCTGCACGCCAGGCGGCGCATGGGCCACGTGGAATCCGAGGAGGCGTCGTCCCCGATCGAAGCGCCGATCACCGGCGAGGTGGTCGAGGTCAACGCCGAAGCGCTCGAGAACCCCGACATCGTCAACAGCGAACCGTACGGATCAGGGTGGCTGCTTCGTGTCCATATGGACGACCCCGGCGAGCTCGAGGACCTGATCAGCGAAGAGGAGTACGCCGAGCTGACGACCGAGGTCTGAGAATCTCGGGAACACCCCTGTAAATGCTTGACAGTGCCCATATTCAGGGGTATAACTGTGCCCGGGACACAACATGTCGTAGCCCACGTCTCTCTCGGTTGAGTCCCACGGCCCAACAGCAGGCAGGCGGTAACCCACCCAAGGTCGCACCCCACGCTCCTGAAACGGCTCCCCCAACCGCCTGCCTGTTTTGAGTTTTAGGCGACGCCCTCCCCACTCGTGGGGAGGTCGGCTCCGGTCGCGAAGCGAGCGCAGCCGGGTGGGGAAATCCAGTCTCCGATAGACTCGACCTCCGATGAGCAAAAAGGGCCGCAAGAAAGGGCGAAGCGCCAAATACCGACAGCCGGTGCGCGTCGCGGGCACCGCGGTTGGCACCCAGGCCGCCTCGACGACCCAGATGCCGACCCGGTCCGTCTCCCAAGCTCGAGTCGGAGGCGACCAGGCCACGGTTCGGGCCGTTGAGCTTTCCCTCGGAGCCCGAAACACGATCGTGCGCGGACCTCGCGGCCGGATGGTCGTGCAGTCGGGCGACCCCTCGATTCCGCTCGACCGCGTGCCGTACTTCACGCGTGACCTCGTCCGCCTCGCTGTCGTCGGCGCGGCGATGGTGGTGCTGCTGGCGGTCGGTTCGTTCGTCGTCCCGCAGCTCGTCAAATAGCTCTAATCCGGGGGCCGCCGAGCTAAAGTTCGAACGGCATGTCAATTCGCACTAGCGATTCAGGACAGAAAGCGCTCAAGCACACACTTCGCGTTCGCAAGCTGAAGGCACAGGACCACAAGCACCCGGTCAATGTCATCCACCACGAAGAGGCGTCGTTCGGTGAGAAGCTGGCCGATAAGATCTCAGCCGGTATCGGCTCATGGACTTTCTTAATCGTCCAGACGATCGCGGTCTTGATCTGGATAACCGGAAACGCATATCTGTACTTCCATTTCGATCCCAAGCCGTTCATCCTTTTGAACCTCCTTTTTTCGATCCAGGCGGCGTACACCGGACCGGTGCTGCTGCTTGCCGGCAACCGCCAATCGCAGAAGGACCGGCTCACACTCGAGCACGCTGCTGAGGAGGCGGAAAAGGCTGAGGTACAGAACGTCGAGATCCTCAAGGCAATCAAAGAAAACACCGACGTCACCGTCCAGATCCTTCGCCACGTCGAGGCACTGGTTTCCGACCACATGGCCGACGACGCCAGGAAGGTCTCGCAGCAAGGGGCCTGAGCGCCTCCCGGTACACTCAGCCCGTGCGGGTGATCCTGTTCACGGGCAAGGGCGGAGTGGGCAAGACCTCCGTCGCGGCCGCCACCGCTGTCGAATGCGCGCGCTCCGGTTATCGCACGGTGGTCATGAGCACCGACCCCGCCCACTCGCTCGGCGATTCGTTCGACGTCGAGCTCGGCTCTGACCTGACTCCGATCTCGGCCAACCTGTGGGCCCACGAGGTCTCATCGCTGCACGAGATGCAGCGTCATTGGGAGAAGCTGCACGAGTACGCAGTCGAGGTTTTCGCGACGCAGGGGCTCGATGAGGTCGTCGCCGACGAGGTCGCCAACCCTCCAGGCATGGACGAGATCGCATCCCTGATGTGGATCAAGCATTACGCGCAGCGGGCCGAGCACGACGTCCTGATCGTCGACTGCGCGCCGACCGGCGAGACTCTTCAGCTGCTCACCTTTCCTGACGCAGCGCAGTGGTGGCTGGACAAGATCTATCCATGGGAGCGCCGTGCGATGCGCGTGGCTCGCCCAGTGCTGCAGCCGATGATGGGCATACCTCTGCCCTCGGACGAGGTCTACGCGTCGCTCAAGGACCTGCTGCTCGACCTCGGCGGAATGCGCAAAATTCTCACGGATCCGGCCACGACCACGGTTCGCATCGTCCTCAACCTCGAGAAGATGGTTGTGAAAGAGGCCAAGCGCGCGTTCAGCTACCTGAGCCTCTTCGGTTATGCCACCGACGCGGTGATCGTCAACCGCATTCTTCCCGACGAGCTGCACGACGAGCTGTTCAAGAAATGGCAGCGGATTCACAAGCGGTATGAGGTCGAGGTCCAGCAGTCGTTTGTGGGCATCCCGATCTTCAATGTGCCCCTTTTCGACCGCGAGGTTGTCGGCGTCAAAATGCTGGAGCGCATGGCCAAAGCGACGTACGGGACGCAGGATCCAGCCCAGCACTTCACCAACTCGAGCCCGCAGCGAATCGACAAGGACGGAACCGATTACGTGCTCAGCATCAAGGTGCCGTTCGTCGATCGGTCAGCTGTTGATCTCAGCCGGCACAACGGCGAGCTCTATGTCACCGTCGGCAACTACCGGCGCGAGATCGCCCTGCCCAACGTGCTTTCGAAGCGCGACACCGGCGGCGCAACGATCCAGGACGGCGAGCTGCGCGTGCGATTCACGCGGCCGGCCGTAACGAAGGCGAAGAAATGAGCAGAGATGGCGAGCGGCTCATCGAGCTCGTCAACGAGCTGGGCACGCGAGTCAGCAACCTCCTCACCGACATGGTCCCGCCCGCCGCGCAGGTGCACCTCCTGAACGCGCAGAGGGAGCTGATCACCGCGCTGATGCTCATTTACGAGCACCGGGTGACCACGCCGCCGCCGGGCGGCCGCCGTCGTGTGACTGACGGAGCATCGCGCCGCGCACCGGTGCGCCGCCGGCCGTCGGCCCGCGCGGGCAAAATCCCCATCGAGTGAGAACCCCACGAACTCAGAGGCAACGCCGTGAGTTCGCGGGGACCCCGTTATGAATCAATTCGCGGCCTTTCTCCTGTCGGCGGTGATGCTGGTGCCTGCCCTGCTGATCGCCATTCCCGTTCACGAGATGGGGCACGCCGCGGCGGCTTACCTTCAGGGCGACCGGTCAGTCCGCTACTTCGGCTACTTCACCCTCAACCCGCGCCGCTTCATCGACCCCATCGGCGTCATCGCGGTCTTCGTGGCGCTGGTGGGATGGGGCCGCAAAGTGCCTGTACAGCCGAACCGCATCAGCACTGTTCGCCAGCGCCTCGTTCACGCGCTCGGAGGGCCCATCGCGAATCTCGTCGTCGCGCTCGTGCTGGGCCTGGTGTTGCGCACCCTCATCGGAGCGGGCCTCCGGCCGTCGCTGACCCTCTCATCGGGCCTGGTCGCCTATCTCATCTATGCGGTCTGGTTCCTGAACCTCTCGTTATTCGCTTTTCACCTGCTGCCGATCCCAGGCCTGGACGGATGGGACATCCTCGAGATCATCTTTCGTTCGCGCGCCCCGCGGTTCTTCTTCAACGCGTCGGTGCGGCGACGTGAGATTTGGGCGGGCGTTGTGATTGTCATTTTCGTCGGCTCGCTGATCGGCGTCCCCGTGCTCAGCTATGTGATGACCCCGTTCTACAAGCCGGCGAGCCTAATCTCATTAGGTCAATGCACCGGTTACGGAGTTCCCGGATTCAACGCCCTGTATCCCTGCCTGCTGTAGGCAAGCTGATCAACCAGCCGCAGTACGCGGAGCTGGTTGAGGAGTTCGGCCGCGTCCAGGTCGTAGACGCGATTCGCGAGCAGGTGGCCGCAGAGCGCAAGGACGAGGTTCTGGAAGACCTGGAGCGCAGCCGGCGTGTGTCGGCTCGGCTGCGATCGATTGCCGCTCCCCGACTCCAGAAAGTCATCAACGCCAGCGGGGTGATCCTCCACACGAACCTGGGCCGCGCGCCGCTGGCGCGATCGGCGGTCGACGCTCTGGCGGTGGCGGGCAGTTACAGCAACCTCGAGCTCGACCTCGAAACCGGCAAGCGCGGTGAACGTGCGGACCTCCTATCGGGTCTTCTCAACCGGCTGTTCGAATGCCAAGCGGCGCTGGTCGTGAACAACAACGCGGCCGCGGTGCTGCTCACGCTCACGGCTTTATGCAAAGGACGCGAGGTGGTCGTGTCGCGCGGCCAGCTGGTCGAGATCGGCGGGTCGTTCCGAATGCCCGATGTGATGCGGGTGTCTGGCGCGCGCATGGTCGAGGTCGGGACCACCAACCGCACGCGCGCTGCGGATTACGAAGACGGCATCACGGACCGCACCGCAGCCCTCCTGCGCGTGCACACGTCCAACTACCGTGTGTCTGGCTTCACGGAATCGGCTTCGCTGGCGGACATGGAAGCGGTCGCGCGCCGCCACGACGTATTGCTGATCGATGACCTCGGCAGCGGCGCGTCCGAGCCGATTGCGGACGAACCCACCGTGGCGGAGTCCCTTCGACTGTCCGACGTCGTCACGTTCTCCGGCGACAAGCTGCTCGGCGGTCCGCAGGCAGGCGTTATCCTCGCCCGAAGCGCAAAGGGGGCCGAGGCCGTGCGCAAGCTGTCTCGGCATCCGCTCGCCCGCGCAGTGCGGATCGACAAGCTCACGCTCGCAGCGATGGAGGCTACGCTCCGCCTGCGTTTGGCCGGCCGCCTCGAAGACATTCCGGTCGAGCGAATGCTGCGCGTGCAGATCGAAGAGATTCGAAGGCGCGCGGGTCTGTGGTCGGTGAAGCTCGAGGAGCGAGGTGTGAAGAACACCCTTGTGCCGGGAGATTCCGCCGTCGGCGGTGGCTCACTTCCCGGACATGCCTTGCCGACCATGCTCATCGCCCTCTCGGGCCCGGCCTCGCGACTCTCAAGCGCACTGCGCCGCGGCGATCCCGCTGTCCTCACCCGAATCGAGAAGGATGTTTGCTGCATCGATCCGCGCACTGTCCTGCGCGGCGAGGACGAGCAGCTCATCGATGCTGCGGAGGCGGCGGTCAAAAGCCTAGGGGTTCTCTGACGTGATCCTCGGCACGGCGGGCCACATCGACCACGGCAAGTCAACCCTCGTCACCGCGCTGACCGGGATCGACCCGGACCGGCTCGCCGAGGAAAAGCGCCGCGGCATGACGATCGACCTCGGCTTCGCGAACTTGCGCCTGCCCAGCGGCCGGCGGATCGGCATCGTCGACGTCCCGGGACACGCGCGTTTCATTCGCAACATGCTCGCCGGCGCCCACGGCATCGATGCGGTGCTCCTCGTCGTGGCCGCGGACGAAGGGGTGATGCCGCAGACCCGGGAGCACCTCGAGATCGTCGACCTCCTGGAGGTCCGCCACGGCGTGGTTGCTCTCACGAAGGTCGACCTCGTCGAAGACGCCTGGCGCGAGCTGGTCGAGGCCGAGGTGGCCGAGGCGCTGCAAGGAACCACGCTCGAGGGCGTGGAAGTCGTGGGCGTGTCCGCTGTGACCGGCGTGGGGATGGATGAGCTGGTCGCCGCCCTCGACCGTGTGTTCGATAAGGTCGAGCAGCGGCCAGACGTGGGTCGCCCGCGGCTTCCGATCGATCGGGTTTTCACCATGAGCGGTTTCGGCACGGTGGTCACCGGCACATTGATCGATGGCGCGATCGCGGTCGGCGATGAGCTGCAGTTGCTGCCAGGTGGCGCGACAGCCCGTGTGCGCGGACTTCAGCAGCACAACGAAAAGGTCGAGACCGCGATGCCCGGCAACCGCATCGCAGCGAACCTCATCGGCGTCGAGAAGCACGAGGTCGAGCGGGGCCATGTCCTCGCGCGGCCGGGGGCACTTCAGGCAACACGACGAATAGACGCCCGGGCGCGTGTGATCGCTTCCGCGCCCCGTGGCTTGAGGCATGGCGCCGAGCTCCTTCTGCACACGGGTACCGTCGAGGTCGGCTGCCGGGCGATCCTTCTCGAGGGCGACATCATCGAGCCGGGCGCACAGGGTTGGATCCAGCTCTACCTGGAACGCCCGATCGCGGTCGCGAACGACGACCGGTTCATCCTTCGCGTCCCCAGTCCTTCAGCAACGATCGCGGGTGGGCAGATCAAGGATGTCGCACCGCGCCGGCATCCACGCCACGACGCCGCGGCTCTGGAATCGCTCGAGCGCCGCGCTGCCGGTGACGTGCTGCAGGAGGAGCTCCGCAAGTACCCGCGAGGCGTCGCTCTGAGCGCGCTCCTCAAAGCCACAACCGCGGCCGATGCCGATGTATCGCGCCTGGACGCGCGCCCTGTCGGCGATTGGCTCTTCGCCAGAGAAGCTTGGTCGGCCATCGCCGATCGGGCGGGCCGCGAGCTCACCGCGTATCACGGCGCATACCCACTTCGCCGCGGCATGCCGCGCGAGGAGCTTCGGAGCAGGCTTGGGATCCAGCCTGGCATCTTTCCGGCGGTGCTGAAGGCTCTCGCCGGCGAGCGGCGCCTGGTGGAACAAGATGGCGAGGTCGCGGCGCCCGACCACCAGGTCGCCGCCGCGGAATCAGGCGGCCCGGCCGCTCGCCTTCTCGAGCTGCTGGCGGCGCAGCCGTTTGCACCGCCGTCGCTGGCGGAGGCCACGCGCAGCGCCGGCGCGAGCGTCGAGATGGTTCGCGCGCTTGCGCAAAGTGGCGACCTCGTGCGGCTGAGTGACGACGTCGCGTTCACGCGCGCCGCGTATGAGAAGGCCGTCGAGGTGGTGAAGGAGCTGATCGCGAGCGAAGGGTCGGTGAGCGTCGCACAGATGCGCGATCGTCTCGGAGCCAGCCGGCGCCCGATGTTGGCCCTGCTAGAACACCTCGACTCCGCCAAGGTCACTCGCCGCGTCGGTGATGCGCGCGTCCTGCGATAGGAAATATGAGAAGGAACCTGCCGGTTCCCTCTCATCGCGCGGTCGGCAAAGCCGACCCGGCCTCGCGGCCGGGCAAGCCGCGCTGCGTACCTGCCCGCGGTTGGGCTTGTTATCTTTCGGGCCGATGCACATAGCGGAGATGCTCAACCGAGGGCGGCC
>WNFP01001688.1_pt1 | contig 23646 bp, 22 predicted proteins | sample 5400201 | NCBI WGS metagenome assembly WNFP01 (sample SAMN13153355, study PRJNA577476) | soil metagenome | isolation source: 115 cm saprolite under Madrone tree | place: USA:California | collected 2016-06-14
CCCGTGCAGCATATTCGAGAGCCGCGCTCTTGGTGAACCCAAGTACTCCGTGCTTGGCGGCGTGATAGATTCCACGCTCGGGACTTCCGACAAGACCCCCAAGCGAAGAGCAATTGACGATGGTGCCATTCTCTTGCTTGCGCATCTGTTGCAGCTCGAACTTCATGCAACTCCATACACCGCGGAGATTGATCGCCATCACCCGATCGTAATCTTCTCGGGTAGAATCAGCAGTCTCTGCGAGGACATTTTGAACGCCGGCATTGTTGTAGGCCGCATCGAGCCGCCCGAACGTCGCGACAGTCTGATGAACCATGGCCTCTACCTGGGCGTCATCAGAAACGTCACAAGGAATAGCCAACGCCTTATGACCCTGCGCCTTCAGTTCCTCGGCTGCAGAACGCACCGACTTTTCGTTCCAGTCCGCCAGCACAACCGAAGCACCTGATTCAGCAAAAGCCTTCGCGGTCGCAAGGCCCAGTCCGGAGCCGGCGCCTGTCACCAGCGCAACTTTGTTTTCAAAAGATATGTTCATAACAAGTTCCCCATTTCTCTCAACGGGTTGTATTTAGGTTTCTTGCGCTGCCCCTTACAGGCCGGTCATTTTCTCCAGGCGTTCCGGATACCGGGCCCCTTCCACTTTGATTTCCGACGCGGCGGCATCGATGTCCCGCAGGTCTTCGGGCGTCAGTTGGATCGACACCGCTCCGATGTTTTCTTCCAGACGGCTCAGCTTGGTCGTGCCGGGAATGGGAACGATCCACGGTTTTTGCGCGAGCAGCCAGGCGAGTGCGATCTGAGCAGGAGTCGCGTTCTTGCGCTTCGCAATCCCGTCGAGCAGGTCGATCAGTGCCTGGTTCGCCTTAAGAGCTTCCGGCGTAAAGCGAGGCAGCGTGCTGCGGAAATCGGTGCTGTCGAACTTCGCATTTTCGCCAATCTTTCCCGTCAGGAAACCCTTCCCAAGCGGGCTATACGGCACGAAACCGATCCCCAGTTCCTCGAGTGTAGGTATCACTTCCTGCTCCGGTTTCCTCCACCACAGCGAGTATTCGCTCTGCAGCGCAGTGAGCGGCTGGACCGCGTGTACGCGGCGAATTGTCTTTACGCCCGCTTCGGACATGCCAAAGTGCTTGACCTCGCCTTGCTGGATCAGTTCCTTCACCGCGCCCGCCACGTCTTCGATGGGAACGTTCGGATCAACACGGTGCTGGTAGTACAGGTCGATCACGTCGATCTTCAACCGCTTGAGCGACCCTTCGACGGCCTGCTTGATGTGCTCGGGCCGACTATTCAGACCTGCCGCTCCCGGCCGATTGTCGCTGCCACTCAGATCGAACCCGAACTTAGTGGCAATCGCCACTTTGCCACGGTAAGGAGCCAGCGCCTCTCCAACCAACTCTTCGTTCAGGAACGGGCCGTACACCTCCGCGGTGTCAAAGAACGTGATGCCGCGATCCACTGCGGCATGGAGAAGATCGGTCATCTCCTTCTTATCTTTGGGTGGACCATAAGAAAAGCTCATTCCCATGCACCCGAGCCCGACGGCCGAAACTTCCAGATTGCTTTTTCCCAGTTTGCGCTTCTGCATCGTTTCTCCTTCGACGTTGTTCGAGCGCGACATTTTGGGTGCTTCATTCATAGCCTGGTCCTCCTTACCGACACCACTTTAGATTCGCGGGACGGGTAGAGGCACTAGCCGAGCGCGCCAATCTGCTTGCAAAACGCGCCAATGGTTTAGGCATGAAAAGGCGGAATAGACATCGCGGAAAAGGTCGGAGTTGTGGAAACGGCTGCCGAATTTTTCAGGAAGCGAGCGGGAAAGCCTAAGGGCGATGGCCTGATAAAATTCCTTCGCAATGCACCCCGTGTCACCCCAGATCCAGAGGACGAAATCCGCTGATCGTTTGCTCGCTCCCGACACTGCTTCTCCAAACTGGGCATTGCAGATCAGATTGCATTTCCTCTCTGCAAGCTTCGTCGTCAGAATTCTGGCCGGAGAGTTAAGCGTGCTTTACATAGTGCATTAATCTAGATTAATATATGCGAAGATTTGAGAGACATGAGCTTCACTGCAATTGCCGCCATTTTCCTGATGCTATTTCCCTCCCTGCCGTCGCAGGCAGGAACACTGACCGGCTGCTCGGAGCTTTCGCAATTGAAGATGAAATTCGGCCCGAATCCAGTGAAGCCGTCGCCGAACTTCATCGGCTTGGTATCCGGGTCGCGATGATTACCGGAGATTCAAAAACAGTTGCCGATTCGGTCGCCCGGCGTATCGGAATCGATGAGGTCGCAGCCGAGGTTCTTCCCGCCGACAAGGCTTCGGCGGTGACCCGCTTTCAAAGGCGCGGCAAGGTCGCAATGGTAGGCGACGGCGTGAACGAGGCGCCGGCGTTGGCGACCGCAACCGTAGGAATCGCAAGAGGTGCGGGAACCGACGTTGCGATTGAATCCGCCGGAATCGTACTCGTGCGTAGCGACCCTCGCGACGTTGTCGGAGCAATCGAACTATCTCGCGCTACCTACAGAAAGATGATCCAAAATCTCGTTTGGGCGACTGGGTATAACCTAATCGCTATCCCGGTTGCCTGTCGTTCGCCAAAACTCCGTAAGGCCTTAAATCTGGCTCGCGACAATGTTACAGGCCACCTCCGCATCCTATTCATTTCAACCACATTTTGAATTTTGACGAGGGACAGGGCGTAATTCGCTTACGCCTCTCGCCGACAAGGAGCGCATTCAGTACCTCATAACGCCAAAACGCCGACACTACGATGCGATCACCCGACGCGATGCGCCTGGTCGAGCGCTTCATCGGGCGTCTGAGCCAGTCCCGAATTGATGGCCTCTCGGAGCACTTGTTCCTGCTCGGGCCGTAAAATGATCGTCATCGCTTACCTCTCGGATCGACGCTTGACGTTTCATCGAGTATAGTAATCCCAGCGCTTGGCGTAAAGGACGAGCATTCAAGCGGACACGGGGCGCGCGCAAGACAAACGTGGCCTTCTGTGCTAGATGATTACAGTATGAACGCAGTGGTTTTTATTGGCGGTTTTGGCAGGGAGAGATGCCATCACAGGTAAGCCAAGCGAACCGTGCGTTATATGCGAATCTTGCAAGGCCTTATTTGCAAGGTTTTACGCTAAGTTGTTGATTCCACGGTTAGGGACGTAGTTCAGTCGGTTAGAACGCTGCCCTCTCGTTGGTTAGAATCCTACACTGTCACGGCCAATTCCCTCCCCTATTCGACAGAATGCACGGGAAATCGGCGCATATACATATATATAAGGATGCGTTTCGCGAGTGTCGCTAATGCAAGGGGCCGATTGAACCGAAGCTTGGGCAGCTCCCGTAGCGCCATCATACGACGCCCGCGCGTTGTTTCTAATTCTACTCAGAAATTGATTCTCCGTACAGCGGTTTGCAAAACCCCTTGGCTTGAAAGTGTCCCAGGGGTGCGAATCCCTCCCTCTCCGCCACAGTCGCCAATAGAAATGCGGCGATTTCTGCCATGCTACTACTTTGCCCGATCTATTATTTTATTTAATTGTACGTCTCGGTTATTTACGATGGCTCCTCAAAATTGAGAGATCGCGCGCGCGGCGAAATCACAATACCACTGGCAACGCCTTCAGCCCGCGCAGTACCAAATTAGGCATCCACCCCGCACGCTGCTGCACCAGCCGCATCCGCGGAAACCGCTGCACCAGCTTCAGAATGGCCACCTGCCCCTCCAGCCTCGCCAACTGATTTCCAATGCAGAAGTGCGCGCCGGCGCCAAACGCCAGATCCGGATTGCTCACTCGCTTTCGAGTCCAACAGGTCCGGCACTCGAAACTGCGCTGGATCTCGATTCGCGGCTCCCAGCATAAAAAGGATCGGCTCACCTGGCCGCAGCCGGACTCCGCAAATCTCTAGTTCTTCCTTCGCATCCGCGCGGTGTATTGCATCGGACTCTCATACCGCAGTAACTCCTCCACCGCCGAACGGATCATTGCAGGATTCTCGCGCAGTTCCTCCATCTCCGCCGGAAGCCGAAGGAGGGTGCACATCCCGTTTCCCACCAGATTCCGGGTCGTCTCATGTCCGCTCGAAAAGACCCTTTTCGAAGTCGTTTCGAACACCCAGCTTTAGGGAGGGCCACGCCCGAAATTAGCCTCGGGCGTAGAGCCAAGTCCTCGAGCCGGAGAGCAGCACGTGAACGGAAGATGGAGTACGAGTTGCGAGGAGTGTCGTGAGAGAAATGAGCATCGGCGAGAATTATGAGGGGGAATATAACTTCCGCCCGCTCAGACATTTCGAGATTCTCGAGAGGCACAATTTCAATGATTGAAGGATGCGCTTGTCCTCTCGATATTAGAAACGTCCACGCTCGCGATTGTCGGTAACCGCATGAACATGAGAATCGCGATTAATTCAATCCAGGAAAACAGGGCCAGGGTATTCCGCAATCCAAACGAACTCTGAGAAACCCAGCCAACAGCGAGAGGAGAAATGAATCCGGCCATGTATATCGCCATATTCACCACGACAACGAATGCCGCCATCAGCGAGGGCGTCATTGAAGGTAAGGACATAATGTATGTGTTCAAGACGGGAAGGAAGCCGGAGAGCCCAAATCCTGTGACGAGCAACCCTGCCGGGGTCATCGCACCTTCGCCGAAAAAAAGGGCGATGCTGCCCAAGATGACCACCGCGCAGCTTGTCCACAGTAAATGCTTCCGCCATGTAGCCCGAGTTGCTAAAACGCCAAAGGCAATTACCCCTGCCACGCCGCTAAACGGAAGTAGTGATGCCAAGCGGTTCGCATTCGCTAACGAAATACTCCGCCCGCTTTCCAGAAACAGGGGTACGAAAGAAAAGTACATGTTGTAAACCCATGAGATCGCAAAGGTGCCTAGTGCCAGCGTCCAAGCAACCGGCATAGTCAGGGCTTTCGAGAGAGAACTCGGATTCTTGGCAGTGGCGCCAGCCGCTGATGTCTCGTCCGCAGAAACAACCTCTTGGCTATTTCGTCCGATAACCAGCCAAACGAGCGCCGTGGCGAGCAAGCTGAACCCATAAGAGCCAAGTGCGTGCCTCCATGAGCCACCGAACCGGCGAAATAGCGCGACAGTGACAAGCATTCCTGCGCCGATTCCCAAGAAAGTAACTGCAGCAAAAATTGTGTTAATGTACGGTTGCTCTCGCTTGGAAAACCAGGCCATGATTAAAGCACCCATCACGGGATAACAGATACCGATGCCAATTCCCTGAAGAACTCTGCCGAATATAAGAAATCTTAGGCTGTGCACACCCAGCAGAATGGCCGCACCTATACCCAACATTGCAACTCCAGAAAACAGACCGAGTTTCAGCCCTGCACGGTCGACAAGCACACTTCCCAAGGCCTGACAAATCACAATCGTAATGTTTAGAGCCGACATGATTAGGCCGAATTCCGTTCGGGTCAGCTGGAGGTTCGAGATGATAGGGCTGGCGACAGCTGCAGGAGCAAATGTTACTAGCTGTAGTTGAAACTGCACGAGTACAATGATGGTAAGCACCATCCAGCGCGAGGCGGAGAGCTTTTCAGCCGTACTGGTAGTTGTTGCTTCCATCGGTTAAAGAGCTAACCGCAAAGGACCTCAAAAAGTCCAGGAAGTTCGCGGCATCAAGTTCTTTCTGGCGACGTTGCAACCGCCTTAGCTTCGGTCGGCAGAGAGAAATGAAACGTTGCGCCCCGTCCTGTATTAGCGCTCGCCCAGAGACGGCCGCTATGTGACTCGACGATTGTCCGACTGATAGAGAGTCCCATGCCGGTGCCCTGCGGTTTGGTTGTGAAGAACGCCTTGAAAATGCGCTCGCTTTCCTCGATGGGAAACCCGACGCCCGAATCACTCACCGAAATCAGTAATTGGCCATCCTCGCTCCTATTTGACGTTACTTTCAGTTCACCGCCCGTATCTTTCATCGCCTCGATGCCGTTCAGAATGAGGTTCATCAGCACCTGTTGAAGTTGCACGCGATCGGCCGTGACTTTGGGCAAACTTGGGGTGAGTTCGGCACGGATCGGGATAGAATATCGATTCGCTTCATCGTGCAGTAGAAGGATCATCTCTTGAATGATTTCGTTCAGGTCAACCAGCTCTCGTTGTGGGGTACTTCGCCTGTAAAGGGAACGAACTCGGTCGACGATGTCGGCGGCGCGCGTCGCGTCCCTGACCGTTCTCGAGGCAGCCTCGCACGCCTCTGTGACATCGGGCGAATCACGCTTTAGCCATCGCACACACGTTTTGGCATTCAATACGGCGGCGGCAATCGGCTGCTTGATCTCGTGAGCGAGGGATGCCGCCAGCTCTCCGACCGTGATTACCCGGCTCATATAGGCCAAGTCGGCTTGGGCCTGACGCAGTCTCTCGCGCTCTTCCTCTGCGCGCTTGCGCTCCGTTAGGTCGAGCACGAATGCCAAGGTCTCGCTCCGGGCGTCCCCAATCACCGTGGCAGCGACCAGCACGGGCACGCGGCTGCGGTCGCTGCGGAAGTACTCCTTCTCGAACATTTCGCAGGTGCCGCTGGCTCTGAGCTGCGCCACCGCTCGTTCGGTGACGGCTTGCCATTCGGGAGGCGTCAGCTCTGTCCATCGGAGTCTTCCGGAGGTGAGGTGCTCATGCGTGTACCGGACCATCTGGAGAAAGGCGTCATTGGCCTCGAGGATCTGGCCTTCAAGATTCGAGATCAACACCCCGACAATATTGGCGTCCACAAGACGCCTGATCTTCGCTTCGCGTTCCTGGAGCTCACGATACAAACGGCTATTTTCGAGCGAAATCGCTGCCGCCGAGACGAGTACATCTAACACCGCAATTCTCGCCGGAGTAAACACATTGGCCGCCAAGTTGTTCTCGAGGTAGAGCACGGCAATCAGCCGGCCTTGTTTTACGAGCGGAAGGCACAGGATGGACCGCGCGTGCGCGCGACGAATGTACTCGTCATTCGAGAACGAGCCTCGAGTCGACGCATCATCGAGGATGACACTCTCCTGTGTTCGCGCGGCATATTGAACTACGGACTCCGGCAGTTCAGCGCTGGAGATTGGCGCGTCACGCAGAGCGACCGCGACGGAGCTGCCGCCGGTAGTCGCTTCCGCCTGGATTCGCAGCTCGGCGCCTCGCGGCAGAATGAGCAGTCCACGTTCCGCGCCGGCGTGCTCGATGGCGGTGCGCAGCAGCGCGTCGACGAGGTTTTCCAGCACGATTTCGCCAGACACTGCGTGCGATATCTTGAGGACCGTCGCAAGATCCAAGTGTTCGATCGGTGTGCCGATCGTACTCATCGGACCCGCCACGGGCTGGTCTTCTCGGAGGTGCGGGTATGACTCGTCGAGTTGCCGGACCTTGCCGTCGGCGCCCCAGCTGAGATAGCAGCGCCGGGCGTTTCGCAGATAGAGGTGCGCGATCTGCTCGAGCCCATGCGCGGCGTAGAAGCGCGCGGCCACCTCGTTGGCAACCGCCTCATTGTGGACGAAGCCATTTGCGCGTGCCGAGCGGATAGCCTGCTCGTAAAGATGCTCGGCATCCAGTATGCGGCCTTCGATACGTGCGATTTCTGCGCTGACAAGCACAGCGCGGTTTTCGAAATTCTCCGGGCAAGTCACCGCCCAAACCTCGAGCTGCCGGTGGTGAGCGGCCAGAGCCTCCAGATGTTGGTGATCGTCGGGCAATGCGGAGTCGTAGAATGCCGCTCGGGAAAGTGCTCCATAGAAGTGATGGTCCGCCGTTTCCAGAGCTGTTTGCCATGCCCCAACCCGCTTTTGCGCCCTTGATGAGGCCTCAATAGCCGATGCATAATCGCCGGCCATGAAGCGCGCCTGCAGCTTGCGGATCCAATACGCGGACTCAGCAGGCGCCAAATCCGGATTACCGGCGAGACGGCGCTCCAATCGCACCTCGTCAAGCTGCTTATCGTCAAAGGAGCCGAATTTCGCCGTCAACCCACGCAGTGTCCTGATCAGCCCAAGCTGCGGGCTGATATTGTCAATGGCATACCCGAACCGTATCTTCTGCGCAAACGCGAGACTACGCTCGGCTGCGATTTGCACCTCGACGAGCGGATCGCCCGCCACGAGAAGGTTCGTGTTCAGATTGGCACAGCTGAAAGCTGCAAAAGTAAGATCGCCGATCTCGTTTGCGGCCTCGAACGCCCGACGCAGCAGATCGCGGATAGCCTTGACATGTCTCGTCCAGGGGAGGACTTGAACTGCAAAGTTATTATAGGTCCTGGCCTGAAAACGCTTCAGTCCGCGTTTTTCGACCAGATCATAGCCGAGCTGGCCGAAGCGAAACCCGGCCGGGTAGTCACCGAAGCACGCGCCGGCGACCGCGCCAAGCCATTCAAAATGAGGGCACGAACCGTCGCTGTAGCCGCGCTCGAGGCTCAGATTGATCGCTCGGCAGACGACCAGGGCAAACAGGTTGAAATCCGTAAAGAATGCAGCCGGCCCGAGCTTCGTTAGCACATCGAGGGTCGCAAGGGACGCTGGGTCACTCATCAAGGGTAGATCGACGAGCTCCTCGATCGTGCGGCCGCCGATCTGCGACCAGATCCGCTCGTATTCGCGCCGTGCTTCCTCTTCCGTCGGGTGCGGCGACCAATCGATGCCCAGATTCCGGAGATAGTCGAGACCGACGGCGACCGCACGGTTGCTCTGATCGAGGGTCATGTACAGATCCGCCCGCAGGCAGGCGACCGTGGCTCGTTCCACCGTCGTTGCGGCACGGCTTGAGAGCGCCGCCAGGCGCTGCTCCGCCTCCGCCCGCGCACCGGTCAGGAACTCGCATTCGGCCCGGTGCAGCTCCAACGCAAAGGTGAGCTCGTGCCGACGCTCTCCCGAGTCTTCCACCAGCAGCGCCTCACCGGCGACGAGATAGCTGAGCGCCGATGCATAAGCGGTAGACGCCTTCGCGCGCTTGCCCGCGATCAGGTTGAGCTCGGCCAGCTGCTCACGCTCGTCGCGTGCGTTGATCAGCGCGGCGCCGCGGTTGAGCTGATTGACGATCTCGAAGATCGCCTCCTCCCGCTTTTCCGGGGGCGTGTGCGCCGCGAGCAGCCTTCCGATCCGGAGATGGGCTGCGGCACGCTGGTCTGCCGGAATCAATGAATAGGCGGCTTCCTGGACGCGGTCATGGACAAACCGGTAAGCGCCTTCCAGACGCACAATCAACTCCAAACGGACCGCCTCCCACAGATCCGAGTGGATCTCCTCCCCCGAGGTCCCGTGAACAATAGAAAGCATCGTGATTTCGGCGACGCCGAGGCAGGCAAGGTGCTGCAATGCAGCAAGCGTTTCAACCGGCAGGCGCGTCAGCTTCCCGACCATCAGGTCCACAACATTGTCGGTGTAACCCTTGGCGTGGATGCGATCGAGATCCCAGGACCATCGCGCAGCGTCATGATCGAAGGTGAGCAAGCCCTCTGCGGCTAGCTCCGACATGAACTGAAGGGCGAAAAACGGATTGCCACCCGACTTCTCATACACCAGTTGCGCGAGGGGCGCAGAGCGCTCCGGTTCGCAACGAAGCGCATCGGCAATCAACTGCGCGAGGTGTTCGCTGGCGAGCGGCGCAAGCGTAATCTCCTCTATCCTCGCGCCGGCCTTCTTGACGGCCTCAAGCTTGCGCACCAGCGGATGCATGGCATCGATCTCGTTGTCTCGAAAAGCGCCGATCAGCATCAGGTGCTGCAAATCCGATCGGGTCAAGAGATCTTCCAGCAAGTCAAGCGTCGCCGCGTCCAGCCATTGCAGGTCGTCGAGGAATAGCGCGAGCGGGTGGTCCGGCCGAGCAAATACGCCGATAAACCGCCTGAACACCAGTTGGAAACGCCTTTGCGCGTCCTGCGGCTCAAGCTCAGGGACCGGTGGCTGTTCTCCGATGATGAGTTTCAATTCAGGAACCAGATCCACGATCAGCAGTCCGTTCCGACCTAACGCCTCACGAAGCGTCTCGCGCCAGCTGTTCAACTCGGCCTCGCTCTTGGCGAGAAGGGCCCGAATGAGGCTCTGAAAGGCTTGCGCGAGCGTGGAATAGGGGATGTCCCGCTTGTACTGATCGAACTTGCCTGATGCGAACAGGCCGCGCGGCAGAACGAGCACCTTGTGCAGCTCATTGACGACGGAGGACTTGCCAATACCTGAATATCCGGAGACCAGCACCAACTCCGGGGTGCCATTTTTAACGACGCGGTCGAACGAGGCGAGCAGAGTCTCGAGCTCGCGCTGTCGTCCGTAAAGTTTCTCAGGAATCAGTAGCCGGTCTGGCGTGTCGTGTTCACCGAACAGGAATTCGCCGATACGATGCTCGCAGTCCCATTCAGCAAGGCAGCGACGAAGATCGCTCTCCAGGCCGGCCGCGGTCTGATAGCGTTCCTCGGCAGTCTTCGCGAGCAACTTCATAATTATTCCTGATACGGAGTGCGGAACATCCTTTCGCCGCTCGGCAGGCGCCAACGGCTGTTTGGCTATGTGGCAATGTATCCATTCGATCGGTTCAGACGCCTTGAAGGGCAGATTGCCGGTCAGCATTTCGTACAGCGTCACCCCTAGGGCATAGAGATCGCTGCGCGAATCGATCGAACGATTCATCCTCCCGGTTTGTTCCGGTGCCATGTAAGGGAGCGTTCCAGCGATGAACTCGGGAGGTTCCGCCGACTGGCGCTCGCGCGGCAATCGAGAGGCGATCCCAAAGCCCGTCAACCAGACCTGGCCGGTGCTGGGCTCGATCAAGACATTGGCGGGTTTGAGGTCCTTGTGGATGAGGCCCCGACCGTGCAGCTGCCTCACTGCGGCAGAAAGACCGATCGCAACGCGCAGGAACTGTCCCAGCTCCATCGGCGTTCCCACCAGTTGATCGAGCGGCTCGCCCCCAGGATCCTCGAGGACCAGTACGGTTCGCCCCCCGCGTTGCGTTAGTTCAACAGGCAGGACCGCCCATGCTGGATCCAGTTCGACCCGCAAGGAGTACTCGTGGTCCAACATCCGGACACTCTCTGGTCGGGGTTGCTCAGATCTCAACATCAGCACGAGAACAGAGGGTGGATGTGGGTTCGAGCCACTTCGGGGGCGGCCCCTGCAAAGCACGAACTCCCCGTGACTATGAAGAGTGTCGAGAGTGTAGTCCGAGAGATCCATCGTGGGACCTCGATTCGGCAGCCACTTTACGTGGTGTCAGCGCCGATCACCACCACGAGGCGATGGCCCGTGTTGTTACGGGTTCCGAACCACTGAGAGCGCAGCGGCGCCGTGGCCAACGACGACGAGTCGGAACACCAGTTTAAGCGCGTATTCGCAAGATACCCGATTCCCGCCCACCGCGCCAGAACAAACGGCGCACGCGGTTGCAATTGCACCGCTATTGCCGAGGCCGAGCCCTGCACATTCCAACAAACATCCGCCCCTATCGATCCACAGCGGCAAATTGCGAACTCCAGCGGGTCGGAATTTTGACACGAATGTCGACAGAGAACCACGAACAAGAGATTCCCATGCGCTCACGAGAGGCGTTATCTACTAGCAGAGTATGGCACCTATTTTGTGCTTGACAAGGCCATCGTCAGACGCAGATATCAAAAGGGAGACAACCATGACAGAACTAAGAGTAGTCTCGCTCTTTGCTAGCGCAGTGGCGCTTGTAGGCCTCGTGGGAGGTCCGCCGGCGTTAGGCCAGACCGCCGCGACAGCAACTGTGTCAGGAGTTGTTTCGGATGCAAGCGAGGCAGTTGTGCCCGGAGCGAAAGTTGTACTGCTTGACAAAGCCACCGGTTTGGCGCGGACTCAGGAGACCAGCTCCACTGGGCAATACATCTTTGCAAACGTCCTGCCCGGGAATGACACGATCACTGTCACCATAAAGGGCTTCATTCAAGCTGAGGTCCAGCTCTCTGTGGAAATTGCCAAATCGTACAACATTAACGTTACCTTGAAAGTGGGTGCTGCGACAGAAGTGGTTGAGGTGACAGCTGGCGCGGGAGCTGAATTGCAAACTTTTGATGCAACGGTCGGCAATGTGGTCCAGGGCGAGGAGATGGTAAGGTTGCCGAACGTTAACCGCAGCGCTATGGTTTATTACGACTTGCAACCCCTTGTCGCACCAACCTACCGTACGGGGGGAATTAATCAAGTCAATTCACAAGCCACGGTGGCAGGATCGCGCAGCGACCAGACGACTTTTACCGTAGATGGCATCGATGCGACGGACAACCTCATCGGCGGAGGTGTCAAGCCCGACTCAGCCAACGTCGTAGACAGCCCCGTCCCTCTTACCTCTGACAGTGTCCAAGAGTTCGGCGTCGGAACGACCAATTCCAACGCCAGTTACGGTCGCGGGGAGGGTGGACAATTTACTTTCATCACCAAACGCGGCACTAATGCTCTTCACGGCGCTCTTTACGAGTACCTCCAGAATAACGACCTCAATGCTAACACCTGGGACCGTAATCGCGGGGGCATTCCGAATCCCAAGCTGGAGGACAACCGTTTTGGAGGTGCAGTCGGAGGGCCGATTTGGAAGAACCATACATTTATCTTTGGGAACTATGAGGGACGTCGGTTTCCGCAGTCGTCCACTATTAGCCGTATTGTTCCGACCGACGCCTTGCGTGCAGGCACCCTGCGCTTCAGGGATGCCTCTGGGATAGTGCGTGATTACCCTCTGGCCACCTCGACCTCCTGCGGCTCAGGGAACACTTCCGCCTGTGACCCACGTGGTTTGGGGCTTAATCCGGTCGTCAGCGCTCTTTGGAGTCACCTGCCGAAGGGCAACGACTCCACCGTGGGTGACGGCCTGAACACAATTGGTTTCCGCTCGACGGTGAGCACCCCGAGTTCGTCTAACTATGGAATCGGACGCCTTGATCACTATTTCACCGATAATTGGCATTTCATGGGCTCCGTCCGCTATTCGGAAGCGACGTCGCTCCTTAATTCCCAAGTGGATTTGGGCGGTCTCCTCAAGGGGGACACTCTCGGTCAACCCGCTGCTCTACATGGCGAAAGTGCCCAGCCGCATTACTTTGTGGCGGGGTTAACCGGTCAAATCAAGCCCACACTCACGAATGACCTTCGCTTCGGCTATTTGCGCGACTGGTGGTGGTTTCCAGGTGTACTACCATTCCCTCAGGTGCCGGGCATTGCAGGGGCTATGGAGGTAGCCGGTGGTGCGTCGGCATCTGGCGGCCTGCTGGATGGGCCAGTTGACATGAACACACTGGTCGCCCGTACTCAGGGCGCCAATGCCAAAAGCTATCAAATAAGGGATGACTTGTCCTGGAGCAAACGGCACCACTTATTCCAGTTTGGGGGCGACTTTCGCCGTATCACGACGTACCACTACCGCAATGACAAGGTAATAGGCTCTATCACCGCCCTGGACATAGAGTTGGATGCTGCTGGCGCGGTCACCATCCCGGCCGAGAATCGGCCGCCAGATTGTTCAGTCACCGTGACGACGTTTTGCTTAGCTGCAGGCGACGCAACCCGCTGGAACCGCCTGTTCGCCGGAACCACGGGGATGATTGACAACACTAATGTGTTGGTCACGCGCGATCGTAACCTGAATCCCCTTCCATTGGGCTCGCCGTTGGAAGCGAACACTTACCAGAACGCAGTCGACTTCTACTTCAGTGACGCGTGGCGCATTCGGCCCTCGCTAACTATAACCGGGGGACTCAATTATCAGATCCAGTTCGCACCTGTGGATTCGTTGGGCCGAACCGCCTTTATGATCGACGATGCTACCGGCCAGACACTAACCTCGACCGACTACCTGAATAGTGCGCGTCAGGCGGCTCTGCAAGGTAACATCTACAATCCCGCCTTAGCTTGGCTGCCATCGACCAAAACGTCCCAGAAGGCCGTCTTTAATACCGATTATGGCAATGTGGGCCCGCGCATCGCGGCAGCCTGGACTCCGCCTTTCAAAAGCTCCTTGTGGGAACATCTGTTTGGCGGCAAAGGTGGCAGCGTCTTCCGCGCCGGCTATTCGATCACCTATGATCGGATGAACACGGTGTGGAGCGTCCTCGAGCCAATGTTAGGACCCACTTTTGCCCAAACCCTCAACTGCCGAGGGCCCGTCATTGGCGGAAGCTGCGCGAACTCAAGCAATCCGACCGATGCATATCGCATCGGCATCGACGGTCCAGGTATCGGCCCAGCCGCTCCGGCAGTCAGTTCGCCATTAGTGGTTGCCACACCGTACGGAGAGACTTTTGCATACCAGCCAGATCCCGTTATCGGAACTGGCCATGCCCACCACATCGATTTCACTATCCAACGCCAGCTGAGCAGCACCATGATCGTCGAACTGGGCTACGTCGGAACGATTGCGCGCAATATGAGGGAGGTCAATGACATCACGTCTGCTCCCTACTTCTATAAGGATAAGGCCTCCGGGCAGACCTTCGCGGCCGCATATGACAATGTGGCAAACCAGCTCCGCGCCGGTACTCTCCCTTCGGCTGTGACCCCGCAACCTTGGTTCGAAAATCAGATCGGACCCGGCGGGACGGTTACGCTGGCGACGCAGAGTGGCTCCGATTTCACCGCTGGCTTGCTCAGGACTTTATGGCAAGCCATGCAGTTCTTCCTTCCGCAGCCAATCACGAATCTGCAGGTCCAGCGGATATGGAGTGGGACGGATGGCGGATACTCCAATTACCATGCGTTTTTCGCCACCGTGCGGAAGCGCCCCTCGAAAGGTCTCACTTTTGCTTTTAACTACACTCTTGCCAAGTCCCTTGATGATATCGGTGCGGTCCAAAACTATCCCCTCGAGGCTTCTTCCAGTTTTGATCACTCAATCGACTACGGCCCATCCTTTTTCGACCACCGCCACGTCGTCACAGCCAACTGGGTTTATGAACTCCCCTTCGGCCGCGGCACCCGCTTCAGCACTGGTAATCAGCCGCTTAATAAGGCTATCGGCGGGTGGTACTTTTCCGGCATTTTCAAAGCCGCGAGCGGCCTCCCCTCGACGGTCGCCGAAAGCAATCAGGCATGGGGTGGTGGCGACACTCTCGGACTTGTTGTATCTGGGGCAATTCCGATCAATAAGCCCGACTTTGGTAACGGCGTCCACTCGGGCGTGCCAGGCTCGGGGGGCGTAGGTATTGACGGGAATCCCGCTACTGGCGGTTCCGGCCTTAATATTTTTGCAGACCCCCAGGCGGTCTTGGCGGACTTCCGCCCGATTCAAGTCAGCAAAGACGGTCGATCGCCGCGCGGCGTTCTGCGCGGTTTCCCTTACTGGAATTTCGACCTCTCCTTGGCCAAGCGCACACTGGTGACGGAAAGGGTTGCCTTTCTTTTCTCGGCCGACTTCTTGAACGCCTTCAACCACGTTGTGTTCAACGACCCCACACTCAGCATGCAGGATCCCGCGTCGTTCGGCGTGATCAGCAGCCAAGCTAATAATCCCCGAGCGATCCAGTTTGGCCTCCGCCTCGAGTTTTAGCAGCTCGCGAGGCTTGAGCGGCCAACCTCGATCGAGTCTCGAACGCGGAATCGCAGCTCAACGAAATCCGAAAGCAGAGCAACCTCTAAGAATAGGAGATTCGTTGTGTCACGCGCGGCTGTCCCTACCAAACATTCTGTGCCGCCCATGGGGAATGTCATTCCCCCAACAGGACTGCGAACGTCAAGCATATTGCGAGTCCCTGAAATTACACGATCCTCGGTTACTTTCGCGATCTCTCTTCCCTCTGTCCGCATTTGATTCAGACTCGCATTCGCGGTGGAGAGAGTTCGCTAGAAGCGATTCTCGTGTGAATCTGGACCCGGGAAAATCGTTCCCTTCAGAAATCGGACCGCTCCCACATCTACTTCAGCACCGTGTCTTGCAGCGGAGGCGGAAAATTTAATCGCCTTCTCACCCGATGGCGCGACGTGATCGACGCTGCTAAACAAAGCCAACACAATCATGACGGCACAGGCGGGAAGCAAAGCCCACATATGGAAATGTGAAATCGCAATTCCAGAGAGCGTTGCGCCGGCCACGAAGCCCAACCATACGAACGCTGTGAATCTGCCAGAGGTCCAGGTGGTCGGTCTGCAGTCGGCGGAGCGATTGTTCGAGCATCTGCGTGGCAAGCGAAGCGTCGCGACCGTGGGTGCAGACCTTTGTCATCAAGAAGACCTTGTCGCGCCGACCTTTAAGGCCCAAGCCGAGCCAGGACTCAGTTTTGCCGCGATAGTATTCCCACGCATTGCCGTAAAACGTGACACCACCGTCGAGGGCGCGGTGAACGATATGGATCGCAGTCTTCTCGTCCTTGGCGCCACCAAGATGGTGGCCGCCCAGGCCGAGTGCGGAGATTTGGATGCCTGTTTTACCGAAGTTTCGAAGAGGGATAGACATGTGCCTCCTTCACAGCGCAAAGGTTCGATTGCGACAAAAGCTGAATCTGGCCCGGAGCCCGGCGTTGCGGTTAAAATTTGCCAAGAATTTAGACATAAGACGTAGTTGTGTCCATTTCCGACGGTTCCGGTGAATCCTCAACCCATATGGGCATCGCCATCCACAGAGCCTTGTCTGGGTCGGTCACGTCGTCGAACGTTCTTAGAACCTTTCCGTTGTACGGATTCACACTGCTGTACGCCATGTCTACGCTCCATTGTTTTTCAGCCAAACCCATCAATCGTGGGCAAATTATGTGGAATAGGGCTGGTTCTCCGGCTGACGTATGGTGAGTTCGGCCCCGGAGGGGCCGAACTCACCCTGGAGGAGCCGATGGCCCTGGAGTTCTCGATCTGCGAGATTCGATGGGAGCGATATGCGCGAGCCTCTGAGAACGCGCACGCGCGAGAGTGGTTGAATTTTCAAGCAGCCCGAGGACTCGCCGCGAATACACTGGATGCTTACGGGCGTGACCTCGACGCCTACGTAAGATTTCTGGAAGCGACCGGCATTTCGCTCGAATTGGTCAATCGAAGCACCTTAGCGGCGTACATCCGAAGCATCTCCGAGCTGCCGGCTCCAAGAATTCTGAAAAATGGGCGAGAGACGAGAACGACACTATCGAATGCGACGTTGCAGCAACACCTGACCGTCATTCGCCTCTTCCACGATTACCTGGTCGAAGAGAATATTTGCACTCGAAACCCGCTGCGCCCAGCCGTGAACAAGCGCAGCTTGATCCCGCGCCATTACCGGTTGCCGTGGATTCCGAGCGAAGAGCAGTGGCAGACAATTCTGCGGGTCTGCAAACGCGAACCGCTGCGAAACAGGGTCATGTTGGCGATGTCCTACGATGCGGCCCTCCGTCGTGAAGAGATCTGCTCGCTGGGCACAACAGACATCGATCCTGCGCATCGGCGCCACAAGCGAGCTGTTCAGCCGATATCTGTGCGAGCGCCGGAAACTGAGCCAAGATCGGGGAGCGTTATTCCTGTCTGAGTCCTACCGCAACAAGGGCAGGCCGATTTCGATCTGGACCTGGTCGAAAGCAATCAGGCGCTTAGCCCAGCAATGCAACGTGCCGGAATTCACACCCCACACCCTGCGACATCTGTGTCTGACCGATTTGGCACGAGCGAACTGGGACATTCACGAGATCGCGACTTTTGCGGGCCACCGAAATATCCAGACGACAACACTTTACATTCATCTGAGTGGTCGGGAGTTGGCCGACAAACTTGCACGAGGAATGGCCGAGATTCATGCGCGACGAGTTGCAGCAATGCGCGAGGAGTTGGGATGCTGAACCCACCTTCTTCGCAGACGGCCTGGGCCTGGCCTATTGATGTCGCGCCTTACGACCGGGCGCCGGACCTCAAGGCGCACGAGATCATTGCCCTCGAAACGAACCTGCCGCGCCTAGCGCACGGAGCGCTGCCGTTCAATGTGATGCGCCAGGCTAAGGTGCATCGCCTGCTCGAACCCGTGGAAGATGTCTTTAATCATGTTCGCTTCCAACGAAATCGCCGCCCCGCTATAAAGATTCTCTTGCTCCAGGAGATGCTGAAGAGAGGCCGTAGTCTATGGGGATGGACGGAAGACGAATGGCTCGAAACTATTAAGAGAAGTGGGAGGGACAGGCACTTCGCGACCGCCGCGGCCTACCTCCTGTGCGAATTTGACGGACTACACAGGCTGGGGCGAAGAAATTTCGTGTTCTGCTGTTTGGCATACCGAGTTTTCGGACGCGAGCGGCTTCGCACGTTGTTCGGCGAAGTCACACAGATGCTCGTGAGCTGGGGTTATCGGGAAAGATTGGCGGGAACTTACGCTCCAAGGGTGCTTTGCGAGTTGTTGATAACCAACCGAAGTCCGAGGTTGGAGGACCTCACACTGGAGCTGCTCAGAACCGTTGAGCAGCGGCGCGTATCAAAAACAAGCACATGGTGTCTCTCAGTGCTCTCGAAAATCCTAGCGAGCCGAGGAATCATTTCGGCCCCGATCATGAGGATGAACAAACCCAAACGCGCGAATCCTGAGCTGACTGCCGGCGTGCCGGAGAAATGGGTTGAGGCGGCGAAGTATTGGTATGAAAACGGCACATGCTCTGTGCGCCTGCGCCGTGCGGACTACTACTTTGTTCTTGCGGTGGGACGCTGGCTCGCTGCGGAGCATCCGACCATAACCTCACCCGAGCAGTGGGATCGGAACCTAGCCGTTCAGTGCTTAACGATGATCACGAACATGAAGTGCGGCGACTGGAGGGCACCCGGCGTAGCTCCGTGGGGTTGGCGAAGACACTATGGGCGACCACTCAGGCCGGCGACGAAGATGCAGAACTACACCGCGATGAGAACGTTCTTCGCGGATTTGCAGGAATGGGGCGTTATCCCGCCGAGGTTCGATCCCTATCGCAGCTTTTCTCCGCCCCGCTCGGTGAAGGCTCTTATCGGTGCGGCCCCGCGCGTGATCGCCGACGATGTGTGGGCAAAACTTCTTTGGGCGGGACTGAACCTGACGCCGGAGGACTTTGCACGAGGCAAGAAGCGGAACGGGGAGATTCATACCTTTCATCCCATCGAGATGACGCGTGCCGTGACACTTGTCTGGCTCTTCGCCGGCCTTCGTGGTGATGAAATCCGACGACTCCGCGTCGGATGTGTGCGATGGCAGGAAGATAGTCGCACCTCCGTGTGCCTTCTGGACGTTCCGGTCAGCAAGACGGGAACCGATTTCACAAAACCTGTGGATAGCACAGTAGGGCAAGCCATCAACGCGTGGGAAAGGACTCGTCCAGCGCAAGCGAAGCTGTGTGATAAGAAAACTGGGGAGATGGTGGACTTCTTGTTCGTTCACCGGATGAGGCCTCTCGGAGAATGTTTTCTCAACAAGAATCTCATTCCCAAGCTCTGTCGAAAGGCCGGCGTCCCTCAGATTGACGTGCGAGGTCCAATCACGAGTCACCGAGCTCGCTCGACGATCGCCACGCAGTTGTTCAATGCAAAAGAGCCGATGAGTTTGTTCGAGCTGCAGGAATGGCTCGGGCATCGCCTACCGTCTTCGACACAACGATACGCAAAGATTACGCCGACCAAGCTGATGAAGTCGTATTCAGATGCCGGTTACTTTGGTCGCAATCTGAGGACCATCGAAGTGCTGATCGATCAGGAAACAGTTCGGGCGGGTCTCACTGCAGAGGAACCGTGGAAGTTCTACGACCTGGGGCATGGGTACTGCACGTATGACTTCTTCGATCAATGTCCGCACCGAATGGCATGTGCAAAATGCAGCTTCTACATGCCGAAAGGCTCGACGGCCTCGGTTCTTCTTGAGGGCAAGAGCAATCTGTTGCGCATGCGTCAGGAAATTCCTCTCAACGACGCAGAGTTGGCCGCGCTCGATGACGGCGTTTCAGCGCTCGAGTCGTTGCTGACGCGTCTTGCCGATGTTCCAACACCTGCGGGTGCTACGCCTCATCAGCTTCGTGACTCTTGTCTCGTCCAAATCGATCCGGGCCAGGCGGCAGACTAAGGAGCGAAGAAAAAAGGGCCTTCCGATGATCTCGGAAGGCCCGATCTACCGCAGCCGCTAGTAGTGAATCTCGCCGGATGATTCTGGCGCTTGTCCCGAAGCGGCCGGGCTGGATGTTGGCGCTTCCAGTTCGGGTTCGCCACGGTCGAGCTTTCGGACAACGTCGGCCCGAATCGACCACGACGTGATCTTAGCGGTCTTGGCTTTCTTGTTCTTGCCGTTTGACTGCTCGTAAGTCGAGCTGACGAGACTGCCTTCGATCAGAACGTGAGCGCCCTTCTTGATCGCAGCTGCGACGTGCTCTGCCAACCGAGGGCGGAACACGCAAACGCGATGCCACTCCGTTTTAGACGTCCATTCGTCTTGCGCGTTTTTCCACGAGCGCTGCGTCGCGACAGAAAGAACGGTGAATTTCGAACCGTTGTTGCGTGCTTGACGCTGCTCGGGATCTGCTCCAACGAAGCCCACGAGGGTCACTGAATTGAGGTACGACATTTTTGAATCTCCTTTTTTCGCCCCATTTTCCTGAGGCACCCAAAAGCGAGTGGCTGCTGCTCCCAAAGTGAGCGGCTGCGTTCTGGGAGGGTACCCAAGGTTTTAGGGCGGAACCGAGAAAGCAGAGGACGCGAAGCTGCCGGGCGCAGGAATTAGCCCGAAGCAGTGCCCAGGAAATGCGTGGCGGAAAAAGGTGGGCGTACCGAAGTCAGTGAGATCGGGTCGGCGGGGAGCGGAGGACGTCAAGAGCCGCCACAATGGGGAGAAAGACAGTAGGACTGGCGCGCATGCCGCCGTAGAAAAGAGCGCTTGACTCTGGACTATACTCCAGGGTGTAGCGTTTGGAGAGGAGCCAAGGTAATGCAAATTGGCATCGTCGCAAAGAAGATCGGGCTCAGTGTGGACGCCATTCGCTTCTACGAGCGCAACGGCTTGCTGCCAAGACCGCCAAGAACGGAGGGTGGCTTCCGACGATACGTCGAGAACGACGTAGAAACGCTGACTTTCGTGCGCCGCGTGCAGGGCCTGGGATTCAAACTGAGCGAGATTCGGGGGCTTTTGCGGCTGCGAGGGAATCGCTTGCAGCCTTGCGCACCGGTACAGCGCCGGCTGCAAGAAAAACTGGCCGACGTTCAGCGGAAACTTAGGGACCTTCACAAACTGGAGCACGAGCTGAAATTGGCTCTGCGCAGTTGCAATAAAGAGCTGCGCAAGCGGGACGCTCATTGTCCGATCTTGCGAGAGAAGACCCTGGCCGAGGCGAGCAAGTGAGCGGTGAAACAGTTGCAAGCTCACGCGAGCGGACGGGATCTGGCGCGCTCTTTGTCGGAGGCGTAGCCGCCGTTCTTGCTTCGACTTGTTGTCTTGGCCCGCTCCTACTGGTCGCACTGGGCTTGAGCGGCGCATGGATTGGAAATCTCACGCGACTTGAACCGTATCGTCCGTTCTTCATCGCCGCTGCTTTCGTCGCTCTGTTATTTGCCGGGCGACGCATCTTTCGACCAGCGCAGGCGTGTGGACCAGAAGAAATCTGCGCAGTGCCCCGGACTCGCAAGATTTACAAGGTTCTATTCGTGACCGTTTCAGTTCTCGTTTTGATTGCGCTGGTGTTTCCGTATGTAGTCAAGTTCTTTTACTGAGTCTCAGTGGGGAGAGGAATCGTTATGAAGAACCTGAAAAACTCGATTGCCGCGGTTGTTGCCATGGTTGTTTTGACGACTCCAGCTTGGGCGTCACCCAAGACTGTTACCTTGAATGTTTCCGGCATGACCTGTGCGGCGTGCCCGATAACGGTAAAGAAGGCACTCGAAAAGGTTGCCGGCGTTTCGAAAATAGACGTGCAGTACGAAAAGAAACAGGTTGTCGTGACCTTCGACGATACAAAAACCAACACGGATGCGCTCGTGAAAGCCACAACCAATGCCGGCTATCCTTCCCAACCTGACAAGGCCGCAAAGTAAGCGCCCCGCGCTGGATGAGTAAGGAGGTCCGTATGTCGGACTGTTGTTCCGTAAACCCGAAGTCTAGTACGGCGCCGGCCGTGATGGCTTGCCCTGTCAATGGCGCGCGGTCCAAACAAGTGAACACGCTCACGGTCAAGAGTCTCCTACGTCAACTGCCTTTGGGAATGCCAGACACTCAGTACTACTTCTGCGAAGCGCACGACTGCGACGTGGTTTACTTCGCTTTGGATTCGCAGGCGCCAGTTTTCCGTTGTGCAGATCTTCTAGTGCGCGTGGGCGCCAAAGCAACCGCAGACCCAATTCCTATTTGTTATTGCTTTGGGTTCTCCAAGAAGGATATTGAGGACGAAATCCGCAGCACGGGTAAATCAACCGTGGCGGAGCGAATTACAGAAGAAGTCGAGGCGGATCGCTGTGCGTGCGAAGTGAAAAATCCTTCCGGCAAATGCTGCCTGGGTGACGTGACACGAGCCGCCAGAAACAGACTGAATACGAAATGAGAGTCCAAGTTATGGGACGGTGAGAGCAGAAACAGGCGAATCATGGAAACCTTTTGGCAGGATTTGCGATACAGCCTACGGACACTGTTCAAAAAGCCAGGCTTCGCCTTTGTGGTGGTGACCACGTTGGCTTTGGGCATTGGCGCCAACGCGACGATCTTCACCTGGATCAAGGCAGTCCTTCTGGCATCTTTGCCAGGCATTGAGCAACCGGAAAAACTAGTCGAGATATGGGGCGCAACACGCAACAACTCCGCCCTCTCGTCGTCGTACGTCGACTACTTGGACTACCGCGACCAGAATAAGGTCCTCTCCGGTTTGATCGCCCACCAAGTGCTACCTCTTAATTTGGGCCGCAGCGAGAAGCCAGAGCGTGTGTGGGGAGCAATCGTTTCGGGGAATTACTTTGACGTTCTCGGGATAAAAGCCCTGATCGGGCGCACGTTTCTTCCCGAAGAGGATCGGACACCGAACACGCATCCAGTCGTTGTGATCGGTTATGGATTGTGGGAACGGCGCTTCGCTTCAGATCCAAACGTTCTCGGACGAACCATCACGCTAAACGAGCATGACTTCACGGTCATCGGCGTCGCTCCCAAGAATTTCGCCAGTCCCTTTGCGGGCCTCGCACTCGATGTGTGGACCCCGGTGATGATGAAGGACTACGTGGCCCGCCCCCATTTCTCCCTCACCGATCGCGGCAGTCGCTGGCTGATGGTCATGGGCCGTCTCAAGCCCGGTGCGACCGTGCCTCAGGCGCAAGCGAATATCGCCGCAATCGCCGGTCACTTGGAACAGGAATACCCGCAAACCAACGAACAGCTGGGCGTCGCGGTTTACTCGGTGCTCCAGTCGCCGTTCAGCTTGAAGCAGAACATGCGACCAGCGCTGGCGATTCTAATGGCTGCAGTCGCCGTTGTGCTGCTGATCGCCTGCGCCAATGTTGCGAACCTGCTCTTGGCGCGCGCTGCCTCACGGCGCAAAGAGATCGCGGTGCGCCTGGCCTTAGGCGGTAGCCGGGGACGATTGGTGCGGCAAATGCTGACCGAGAGTTTCGTGCTCGCTTCACTTGGCGCCGCACTGGGGCTTGCCATCGCATTCTGGACGGCCCGATCGCTCGCGGCATTCCTTCCCCCCTATGCCAGTAGAGCTACTTTCGACACTCGCCCGGATGCAGTCGTCTTCGCGTTCACTCTCGGTCTGACAGTGATTACGACGCTCCTCTTC
>WNFP01001044.1_pt1 | contig 23635 bp, 15 predicted proteins | sample 5400201 | NCBI WGS metagenome assembly WNFP01 (sample SAMN13153355, study PRJNA577476) | soil metagenome | isolation source: 115 cm saprolite under Madrone tree | place: USA:California | collected 2016-06-14
GCGTACCGCACGTGCTTACGAAGGTGGCGCGCGTCCATCGCATGGGCCGGATCGCTACGGCGCTGCTTCTGAAATTGCCGGCAGGGGCGCCGCATCTCTTCACCGGCGTCAAGCTCGCCGTCAGTTATGCCTTCATCGGTGTTATCGCCAGCGAGTTCATTCTTGCCCCTGCGGGACTGGGGCGCGTCATTTCCGACGCCTATGCCGATTTCGACAATCGGCAGATGTACGCGCTGATGCTGCTGTTGATCATCGTCGCAACCGTGGTCAACATGTTTCTGCAAGTCATTGATCACCGCTGGGCGGAGCAACGCGGGGTCGGCAAGCCATGATTGTGGCCAACCGCGCTGCCGACACCGTTGTCCTCCTGATCGTGCTGCTGCTGGCATGGCAGGCGCTGCATCAAGTCGTCGGCGCGACCGCGCTCCCGAGTCCGTTGCCGACACTCGCTTATCTCGCCAAGCTCGTGCCGAGCGAGCGGTTTGCCGAAAACGCCTGGGCGACGCTCGTGTGCTTTTTCTACGCGCTGATCTTGTCTTACAGCATCGGGCTTACGATCGGCGTGTGGATGGGCATTCATCGACTCTCCGGGGCGGTCGGCGAGCCGATCCTCATTTCGCTCTATACGCTGCCGAAAGTCACGCTCTATCCCGTGGTGCTGCTGATCTTCGGATTGAGCCTGTCGGGGCGCGTGACGTTCGGGGCGATGCACGGCGTGCTGCCGGTCGCGCTTTTGACCATGAGCGCGATTCGAAACGTCCCGCCGGTCTACCTGAAGTCGGCGCGAACGCTGCACCTATCGCGATGGCAGACCATTCTCACGGTGCTTTTCCCGGCAACGTTGCCGGAGGTAGTCGCGGGGCTGCGGATCGGGTTCACCTTGACGCTGCTCGGGGTGCTGCTCGCCGAGATGTTCGCCGCCAAGCATGGATTGGGGTTTTTGATCATCAATGCCATGCAGCTCTTGCAGGCTGAGGAGATGATCGCGGTCGCGGTGGTGTTGTTTGCCTTTGCGGCGCTCGCCAACGCGCTGCTGCTGTGGATCGAGCATCGGCTGCACCGCCGAGTCTAGGCAGCAGCGAGCGATCATGCATGCGACCGTTCAACACACGGTCGCGCGATCAGCCAGGCTGGACCGACATACCCTGACGGACCTCTGGGGTAGGCGGCATCGGAGATTGAGCGGAGCTGGCGCTCATTTGAGCATTCGCGACTCGAGCACGCCTCACGAGCCAGACAGGCGGGGTAAGCCGGTTGCCCGAATCAGTGCTCTTGCGTAGACGGTGATTCGGCGGAGGGAGGGAACCGACCCTTGGTCGGTCGGCACGACGTCCGCGAGGCCGTCCGGCCCTGCAAAGATCCCGGACGGCCTCTCAATATCGAACACCGCATATTCACTTTGCGGCGACGCTAACCCTGGCCTTGGGTCGCTCGCGCCGCGCGGGCGTGTACTGGGCTTGTACCACCGCCATCGGCAGAACGTCGAACAGGTCCGCAGCTGCCAGTCTTGGTCCGGCCATCGCTTCCCCGGGGGCCAGCATGTTGCGCATCTGCGAAAAGCCCTCGGCCAAGACCCATGCATTCCAGGCTTGAGCGGGCGGCCAACGCGTCCCGTTCTGCGTCGCGCGGCCAAACAGCCGCCCCGTCACGACGATGACGGCGTCTCGCTCACCGAGCCGAGCGAACGCGACGATCTCGCGGCGATTGGGGCCGACCACCTCGAGCGCACGATAGCCGCCGTGGGTGAAGAGATCGGGAAGGTCATGTCGTAGCGCGAGAAGCTCGCGCAACAGCGCGAACTTGACGCGGCCGTCCGGCCATGTGCTCGCCAGCGCAGACCAATCCGGCTCCTCGCCGATCGATGCGAGCGCAGATGCGCGTGCCGCGAAGTCAACGGCTCGCCTGTTATCGGGATCGACCAGCGACAGATCCCAGAATTCCGTGCCCTGATAGAAATCGGGAATGCCTGGCAACGTCGCCTTCAAGAGCAGCTGGGCGAGGCTGTTGAGCGCCCCGATCAGCGCTGCGCGCCGCGCGAATGCGTCAAAGCTGTCGATGAAGCTCGTGGATCGCTCGCGATCGAGAAGGCGCTGGACAAAGTCCGTGAGGCCGGACTCGTAACGTTCATTGGGGGCGAGCCAGCTCGTCTGCAGCTTTCCCTCGCGCGCGGCTTTGACAGCATAGGCCTGCATCCGCTCGACGAAATCCGCCTCGATGCCGGTGAGCGGCCACGCGCCGAGCAGTGCTTGATAGAGCATGTAGCCGCGTTTGGTATCGTGAGTTGCAGTCGCAGTCAGGCCATGCGGCCATTTGGCGGCGCGTTCCTGCATACGCTCGTGGAAGCTGTCGACCGACATGCCGCCCACGGCAGGATTGCCGCCAACCTCGTTGAGGGCCAACAGCCGGTGAAATCGATAGAGCGCGGTGTCCTCCAGAGACTTCGCCATCATCGGGCCGGTGAATTGCTGAACCTTGAACGCGAAGCGGCGGGCGCGTGCGATGCTGTGGCCTAAGCGACCGGGAGCAACCAGATCCAGAGTGAGCGCATCGCGCAGGAAATCGAAAATGCCGACATCGGAGCCGAACCAATCGTCGCGCGCCTTGGCTATGGCGCCTTCGATGACCGCACGATCCTCGCGGCTTGGGCCCGACGCGGTGACATAGGTGCGGTAGATCGGGAAATGCACGATGAACAGCTCGAACGCAGCGCGTAGACGCTCGGCACTATGGTCCCGCGTCGTATAGTGGCCGCGAGCAATGCGCGCGAGCAAGCGCGTCAGCACGGTGAATTCACTCGCCAAAATGTTTGCGATGACGCGCCGCTTGGCGTCGATGAGTACGGCATCAAAGCTCAGCTCATCGCCGCTCACGTCGCGCCAGGTACGCTCCAGCGTGGCAAGGCCGCGATGGTCGAGCAGAAGCCGCGAGAGCACATTGAGCCATTCGTATCCTGTGGTTCCGGCGATCCCGGCAAAGCGCGGCAATTGCTCCCCATCGGCGAGAATCTTCTCGGCCACCACATAGAACGGTGCGCTTTTTTCCGGCCGGCTCCGCTCGATCAGCCGTTGTAGCCGTCGAAAATATTGATGCGGATCACGCAGGCCATCGATGTGATCGAGGCGCAATCCATGCAACGACCCATCCGCGATGAGCCGCCGGACGAGCGCATGGATTGCGTCGAATGTGCCGCGGTCTTCGACGCACAATCCGGCCAACGTGTTGATGTCGAAAAATCGGCGGTAGTTAATCTCGTCGCCGGCAAGCCGCCAATGCGCAAGCCGATAATGCTGGCGCTCGAGCAAGTGGTGCAAGGCAAGGACAGCATCCGGTCGGCTGGGCGCTGGGCGGTAGGCCCGCAGCCCGCGTTCGATCACCTCGTTTGCGCCCGCAATCGAAGCCAGCTCCGCCTTGAAGACGCGTGCCGTCTGACGCGGAGGATTATGCGGCCCACGATAGCGCTCCACCCATTCCAGGAGCTTGCGGCCTGCAAGCTCCTCGCTCGCGCCTGCCTCTGCCACGATTTTCTGCAAGATCTCGCTATAGCGGTTGGGCGCAATGGGCAGCCGATGCTCGAAGTACCAGGCGGAGAAGCTGCCTTCGGCTGCGTCGTAGCGAAGCTCGATCTCACCGCGCTCCAACACCTCGCCGTAGGAGTTTCCGAGAACGGGAATCAGCACTCCACCGCGCGGACGCGCGGGCAGCGTGTGCCAATCGATGTCGAACGAGGCGGCCCACGGGGATTTCGGTCCCCATTCCAGGACGTCGAGCCACCAGGGGTTGTCGGCGTAATGAACGCCCATGTGGTTGGGCACGAAGTCGAGAATGAGACCCATATCGGCCCGCCGGAGCGCAGCGCACAAGCGACGAAACGCATCCTCGCCGCCCAGTTCGGGATTGAACGAATTGTGGTCGACCACGTCATAGCCGTGCGGGCTGCCCGATCGTGCTTTGAGAAATGGCGAGGCATAAAGGTGGCTTATGCCGAGCGCCTTGAGATACGGCACCAGCGGAGCCGCTTGGTCGAAGCCGAACTGCGGCGTGAGCTGGAGCCGGTAGGTGGCGAGCGGGATGGAAGGCGGCATCATCCCCCTCCGATGCTCCAAAACACCGACCACGGCGGCAGTGTCGCCCTCAGCTCTCCACCCCAAATGGATCGTAGCGGCCGAAAGTTGCTGGGTGCCGTGGCGTCGGCGTCGGACAGATTGGCAAGCAATCGGAGTGTCTGACCGTCAGCGAGCAACCAATCGGACGTCAGGAGATGTTGGTCGGACCGTGCAGCGGCGAACTTTGCGCCGGCAAGGCGCGGCACGATCTCCCGCCGCCGAGTTGCCAGAAGATCGCGGATGAGCGCGAGCCGTTTCCGGCCGCTCTGGGTTGCTGGCGCGCGCCAATCGAGCACGGCCATACGGAAGGTTGCCTCTTCGAGCGGGTCCGGGATTGCATGGCCCAGCTCCGCATAGGCGCTCTCGAACTCCCTTCGCCGGCCTTTGCGTACCGCGTCCCCGAGTGGTCCTTGGAAATCGCAAAAGAAAGGGAACGGCTGGGTTGATCCCCATTCCTCGCCCATGAACAAGAGCGGCGGCATGGGAGCAAGCAAGGTGACGGCGAGCGCCGCCGTGAGCGCAGGGTCGCCCGCATGGATTGCGAGACGATCACCAAGCGGGCGGTTGCCGACCTGGTCGTGGTTCTGCAGAAAATTGACGAACGCCAGGGGCGACAGGCTGCCCGATGCCTCGCCGCGATTTCGATCGTGCCGGTGCGGGGAGGGCTCGCCCTGGTAGGCGAAGCCGGAAGAGAGCACCCGCGCGATGTGACGCCGCGGATCCGGCGCGTAATCCTGATAATAGCCCTGCTCCTCTGCGGTCAGCAGGCGGTGCCAAGCGTGGTGATAGTCGTCGTTCCATTGTGCGCGGTATTTGCCTTGCGCTGGATTGCTGAGCGGATCGAGCAGGCCCGCACGGTTGTCGTCATTCTCCAGGACGAGGTGGATCAACCGTCCAGTCGTGGCAGCGAAGTGCCCGACCGCGCGGCTGAGGTCATGCAGGATCGATGGCTGCCCTGCTTCCACGATGGCGTGAACCGCGTCGAGGCGAAGGCCGTCGAATCGATAGCGTCCGAGCCAATGCAGCGCATTGCCGATCGCAAAGGCGCGAACCTCCGGGACGCGATAATCGATAGCGTGTCCCCACGGCGTGTGAGCGCAGGCGAAGAATGCAGGCGCGTAGCGATGGAGGTAGTTGCCTTCGGGGCCGAAATGGTTGTAGACGACGTCGAGAAAAACCATGAGCCCGCGCGCATGCGCTTCGTCCACTAGCATGCGCAGATCGTCGGGCCGCCCATAGGCGCTGTCGGGTGCATAAAGCAGGACGCCGTCGTAACCCCAATTTCGTCGTCCCGCGAAATCGGCAACGGGCATCAGTTCGATTGCAGTCAGCCCGGTCTCCACTATGTGGTCGAGCTTGTCGATCGCTGCGCGAAATGTACCGGCGGTCGTGAACGTGCCGACGTGAAGCTCCAAAATCGCAGCATCCTGCCAGGGCCGCCCGCGCCAATCATTCATCCGCCACTCGAATTGGTCGTGATCGATCACCTTGCTCGGCCCGAACACATCCTGCGGCTGGAAGTGCGAGGCCGGATCGGGAACCTCCAGTTCTCCGTCAATTCGATACTTGTAGAGCGTGCCGGCACGCGCGTGCGGTATCGTCGCTTGGTACCAGCCTTGCGCCTGTCGCTGCATCGGGTAGGCGCGATCGAGCATCACCTCCACGCGTTTGGCGGCCGGAGCCCAGAGGCGGAAGGTAACCCCGCTTCGGTCGAGCGCGGCGCCAAACCGCGCGCTGCTCGTCATGGGGAGCCCGAGAGGACCAGAATTGACCGAGGCGGCGCCTGCGCCTTGGCGCCGGCGCGCAACTGCGCCCCGAGCCGCGGCTCCGGCGCCGTGTCAAAGCAAGCAGTCCAGCGGCTGTATTGGGAAAGCATCGGAAGCGTGAACTCGATCGTCTCCGGCGCGGCGTTGAGCACCACGTAGAGTGGCGCGTCTGCTTCCTCCAGCGGACCGACGATATAAGAGAGGAAACGGCCTTCCGGGAAATTCCAGTCCTGCTCCGTCATCTCGCTCGCTTGTGGCGTGAGCCATAACACGCCGAATGACCCGTCGGGACGGCGGCCTTGGACCCAGTGTCGTGCGCGTAACTGCGGAAACCTGCGGCGCAGCTCCGTAAGCTCGCTCACGAACGAGGTCATGTCCTCGTTGCCGCCAAGCGCCGACCAGTCCACCCATCCAATCGCATTGTCCTGACAGTAGGCATTGTTATTGCCGGCCTGACTGTTGCCGACTTCGTCGCCGGCGAGCAGCAACGGGACGCCACGCGCCAACATGAGACTTGCAATGAGATTACGCCGCGTTTGCCGCCTCAGCTGCAGGATGTTCGGATCGTCGGTCGGGCCTTCGGCGCCATGGTTGGTACTGTCATTTTCGTCGGAGCCGTCGCGGTTGTGTTCAGCATTTGCGTCGTTGTGCTTGCGCTCGTAGCTGACCAGATCGGCGAGCGTGAACCCATCGTGTACCGTGACGTAGTTCACGCTGGAGCGAGGCCCACGATTATCATGATCGAACAGATCGGCCGAGCCGGTCATGCGACGCCCGAGCTCGCCGATGAGATTGCCTTCGCCGGACCAGTAGCGTCGCAGCGTGCGACGGAAGCGGTCGTTCCATTCCGACCACCCCGAAGGGAAGCCGCCGACCCGATAGCCATCGGGACCGAGGTCCCAAGGTTCGGCGATCAGTTTGGCACCCCCCAAAACGGGGTCCTGCCGGATGGCCGCAAAGAACGCGACGCCGCCGTCGAAGCCATTGGGGCCGCGGCCGAGCGTGGTTGCGAGATCGAAGCGGAACCCGTCGACGTGACAAACCTCCACCCAGTAACGCAGCGAATCCATCACCATCTGCAGCACGCGCGGATGCGTGAGGTTGAGCGCATTTCCGCAGCCCGTGAAGTCCGCGTAATAGCGTGGCTGGTCCGGCAGCAGCCAATAATATGAGGCGTTGTCGATCCCGCGGAAGCTCAGGGTCGGGCCGAGGTGGTTGCCTTCGGCGGTATGGTTGTAAACGACATCGAGGATGACTTCGATACCGGCGTCGTGCAATCGCGATACCGTCGATCGAAATGCATCGAGCGGCCCGTCCATGGCGTAGCGCGCCTCCGGGGCGAAGAAAGCCAGCGTGTTGTAGCCCCAATAGTTACTCAGGCCGCGCTCGATCAGATGCCGATCATCGATAAATGCGTGGATCGGCAGCAGTTCGACTGCAGTCACGCCGAGGCGCTTGAGATGTTCGACCACCGCGGGGGCGGCCAGGCCGCGATACGACCCGCGCCACAGAGGCGGCACGTCCTCGCGAAGTTGGGTGAGTCCCTTGACGTGCGCCTCGTAGATGACTGTGTCCCGCCATGGAATCGAGGGCCGGCGTTCTTCGCCCCAGGTAAAGGCTTCGTCGACGACCATACTCTTGGGCATACCACGCGCATTGTCGCGCCGGTCGAACGACAGATCGCCGCGCGCGCTGCCGGCCCGGTAGCCGAAATGCGCGTCGCTCCATACGAGCCGTCCGGCGAGCTGCTTCGCATAAGGATCGATGAGGAGCTTGTGCGCATTGAAGCGCAGCCCGCGCTCGGGTTGATAGGGGCCATGAACGCGATAGCCGTAGAGCTGCCCCGGGGCTACATCGCTCAGGTAACCGTGCCAGACATCCTCGGTGCGTTCCGGCAACGCGATCCTCTCGATCTCGCGCCGACCATGGCTATCGAAGAGGCAGAGTTCGACCTTTTCGGCGTTCGCCGAAAACAGCGCGAAATTTGTTCCGCGTCCGTCCCAAGTCGCTCCCAACGGATGCGGCGCGCCGGCCGAAATCCGCACGCTACCGCTCCGGAACGAGAAAAACTGCAGCGAGGGGCGGAACAACAAGGCTGACCTCGGGAATTGCGCCCTCGTCCAACGTCCTGACCGTTCCCGCGTTCCCGACGTTGGTGCCGCCGTAGAGCGCAGAATCTGTGTTGAGGACCTCGCGCCAGACGCCTGAAAACGGAACTTTGATCCGGTAATCGCGGTAAACCTCGGGTGTGAAGTTCACCACGACGAGGCAGCGTTCCTGCATCTGGCGTCCTTTGCGCAGCCACGCGAACACGCTGCGTTCGGCATCATGCATGACGAGCCATTCGAAGCCGGCATCCTCGCAATCGAGCTCATGCAGCGCCGGCACTGTCCGGTAAAGCCGGTTGAGATCACGCACGAGAGCTTGAATACCGGCATGGCGTGGGTACTCAAGAAGATGCCAATCGAGCGAATGCTCATGCCGCCACTCGCTTTCCTGACCGAACTCGCTGCCCATGAACAGGAGCTTCTTGCCAGGATGACCGAACATGAACCCGTAATAGGCGCGCAGATTGGCAAAGCGCTGCCATTGATCGCCAGGCATGCGGCCGAGAATCGAACGCTTACCGTGCACGACTTCGTCGTGGGACAGCGGCAGGATGAAGTTTTCGAAGAAGGCGTAATGCAAACCGAAAAGGATCTGGCCGTGATGATGCTTGCGGTAGATCGGATCCTTGCTGATGTATTCGAGCGTGTCGTGCATCCATCCCATGTTCCACTTGTAGCCGAATCCGAGACCGCCCCACTCGACCGGCCTCGACACCATGGGCCAGGCGGTCGACTCCTCCGCTGCCGTCGTCGCGTTGGGAAATCGTGAGAACACCTCGGTATTGAAGCGGCGCAGAAGGTTGATGGCGTCGATGTTTTCGCGGCCGCCATATTTGTTGGGAACCCACCCGCCTTCAGGCCGGCTGTAATCGAGATAGAGCATGGAAGCGACGGCATCCACGCGCAAGCCGTCGATGCTGTACCGGTCGAGCCAGAACATCCCATTGGCCAGCAAGAAGTTTGCGATCTCGGTGCGCCCGTAATTGTAGATGAGCGTGTTCCAATCGAGATGGCGGCCTTGCTTGGAATTTTCATGCTCATAGAGGGCCGTCCCATCGAAGCGGCCCAGAGCGTGCGGATCGTCGGGAAAGTGTCCTGGCACCCAATCGAGAATGACGGCCAGTCCCGTTCGGTGGCATCCGTCGATCAAGGCAGCAAAATCGGCTGGGCTGCCGAAGCGACTGGTCGGCGCGAAGAGCCCGGTCGGCTGATAGCCCCAGGATCCATCGAAGGGATGCTCGCTGACCGGGAGAAATTCGACGTGGGTGAAGCCCATCTCGTGCGCGTAAGCCGGCAATTCCTCCGCCAACTCGCGGTAGCTCAACCAACGGCCGCCCTGTTGATGCCGCCGCCACGATCCGAGATGGACCTCATAGATCGATATCGGCGCGCTCAACGCGTTGACCCCGGACGGAGAGGGTTGCGGCCGTCGGATCGCGTTTTGATCGACCACGATCGAGGCCGTTCGCGGCCGCAACTCCGCGGCGAATGCCAGCGGATCGGACTTGAGCGGCAACAGGTGGCCGTCCGGCCCGATAATCTCGTATTTATATTTGGCGCCGGCTTTGGCGTCGGGCACAAAGATCTCCCAAAACCCGTTGCCACGCACGCGCATGGCATGACGCCGCCCATCCCAAAAATTGAAATCGCCGACCACGCTGACCCGCTTCGCCGAAGGCGCAAAGACGGCAAAGGCCACGCCTTCCACGCCGTCGAGCACCATGGGATGCGCGCCGAGCTTGTCGTAGAGATGCACATGCGTCCCTTCGCCGAGCAGATAGAGATCGAAATCGGACAAGATCGGCGGGAAGCGGTACGGATCCTCAAGCTCGACCTCGCGTTCGCCGTAGCGTGCGCGCAGACGATAGTGGCGCTCTCCATTGCCCAAACGACCCTCGAACAAGCCGGCATCGTGAATGCGTTCGAGATCGCTTTCGTGACCGTGCTCGTCAATGACGGCGACCCCCTCGGCATCGGGAAGAAAGACGCGCAGCAGGGATGAGCCGTTTTCGACGTGAGGGCCGAGATAGTGGAATGGATCGGAGTGGCGACCCTCGATCACGGCATAGGCTTCCGGCGTGAGCGATCTCATCGCGTAAGTCCTTCCGAGCGCGAGAGAATGCGCCAGGTGCCCGCCAGTGGGACCTGCAGCCAATCCGGCCGATGCGCGAGCTCGTATTCGATTTCGTAAAACGCCTTCTCCAGCAGGAAAAAATCGAGAAGACGATCTGCGGCTTCGAGCGATTGCGGCCAAAGCCTCGCGTCCGTCAAAGACGATCGATACGCCGACATGAAGGCGGCGGCGGAATGTTCGCGCCAGCCTTCGAGGGCGCGGGTGAGCTTGCCGTGCTCGTCGGGCGCGGACTTGAGCGCACGCTCGAGCGCAGCAGTGACGGAGTAGTCGATCGATCGGATGAGGCCAGCCACGTCGCGGGCGGCCGGAGCCTTGCGCCGGCGATCCTCGATGCTGCGGCGCGGTTCCCCTTCGAAGTCGATGATGGAAACATCGTCCTTGGCGATCAGCATCTGCCCGAGGTGGAAATCGCCGTGATGGCGAATCTTCAATGCATCGATGCTTTCCGGAAGCAATTCGCGTAGTCGCGCGGGAAGCCCATCTCGGTAAGATTGCAGCGCGTCAGCCAGTGGGCGATCATTGTCCGTCAAGTCAGACCGACGCTGCGCCAGCTGATCGAGCGCGCGGCCGGCACGCCGCAGGAGCGCTTCCGTCCAGGAGCGTACATCCTCGGCCGCAATCGGCTCGGGGGCGAAGTCGACGATGTCGTCACGGCTGGCAAGCGCGAGTTGCAACTCGGCCACGCGCCGCCCGACCTGATCCATCCGCCGCAGATAGGTGGCCTGCTCATCGCTATGTCCGGCAGCTTCGGCGGTCAGCAGGCGCTGCTCCTCGACGAAACGGTCCAGGTAGGCGCTCGTCACGGTCCAGGCGTCGCCTTGGTTCTGGACGAAGCCGTGTACGACCGCGACCGCGCTGCGCCTGCCGTCCTCCTCAAGCTCGATACTTCCAAGCAAGGGCGGGGTGTGCGGGAACGGAACGGTTTCCGTCAAAAAACGACCGACTTCGATTTCCGGATTGAGGCCGGGCTCGAGGCGACGGAAAAGCTTGATGACGCAGTCGGCTCCCACCAGGACGGTGGTGTTGGACTGCTCGGTATCCACGGCTCGAACGTCGTCGATGGCTACCGGGCCATCGTCCGGGAATCTCGCCGTCGGCACAAACTCGATACGGCGTTGGTCGGATTCGATGACCCGCGCGGCGCGCACGTTTTCCAGGAGCAACGCGATAAAGCCCGGATCGGCCGTGGCGTCGAGGAGACTGCCCTCGCGCGGTCCCCGGCGCACGGCCGCCAGCGCGTTCGGATTTTTGCCCTCGCGATCGAAGCGGGTCCATCTGATGGTCATCGGCAGCACATAGTTCGCGGTCTCGCGCCCGCCGCTGGCCTCGACCAACAAGACTCCAACATCGGCATCGGCGGTACCAAGTGGCAGGGCGCCGATGATATGGGTCGTCGGCAAATTGCCTCGTTCCGCGTACCAGCGCCGGTTCGCAAAAAATGCGGGAAGAACATCGCGCTCGAGCACGGACTTGGAGCGGCCGCGCAACAGCGATGTCCAGCCGTCCGTGACCACGAGCGTCTCGAATTCCGCCCAGGTCCGCGGCACCTCAATCGTGGATGCGTCCGGTTCGCGGAGCAGGAACCAGAGGAACCCGTAGGGTCCGAGCGTCACAATATACGGAGCTTCGCCGATTGGCGGAAAGTTCGTGCGCCCGAGTAATTCGAAGGGCACGCGGCCCCGGCAAGGCGCAAGATCGATCTCGGCGGCTTGCGCCGAGCGCGACAGATTGGCGACGCAGAGCACGACTTCGCTCTCGTACTGCCGGATGTAGACGAGTACGGAGCGATTTGCCGGCCGGATGAAGCTCAAGGAACCGCGACCAAACACCTTGCTCGACTTGCGCACCGAAATCAGGCGCTTGGTCCAGCTCAGGAGCGAAGCCAGGCTGCGCGACTGCGCCTCGACATTGACGGCCTCGTAACCGTAGACCGGATCCATGATCATCGGTAGGTAGAGCCTTGCCGGATCGCAGCGGGAGAAGCCGCCGTTGCGATCCGGCGTCCACTGCATTGGCGTACGGACACCATTTCGATCACCAAGATAGATGTTGTCCCCCATCCCAATCTCGTCGCCGTAATAGATGATGGGCGTGCCCGGAAACGACAGCAGCAGGGAGTTCATGAGTTCGATCTTGCGCCGGTCGTTGTCCATCAACGACGCCAAGCGCCGTCTGATGCCGAGGTTGATGCGGGCGCGCGGGTCGGTCGCGTAGGTCGACCACAGATAGTCGCGTTCGACGTCGGTCACCATTTCAAGCGTGAGCTCGTCATGGTTGCGAAGAAACAGCGCCCATTGACAGTTGACGGGAATGTCGGGGGTCTGCCGGAGAATGTCCGTGATGGGAAAGCGATCTTCCTGGGCGATCGCCATGTAAATCCGCGGCATCAGCGGAAAATGGTAGGCCATGTGGCACTCGTCTCCATCGCCGAAATAGGCGCTGACGTCTTCCGGCCACTGATTGGCCTCGGCAAGCAGGAGTTTCCCGGGCGAGTAGGAATCGAGTTCGGCTCTGATCTTCTTGATGATCGCGTGGGTCTCGGGGAGATTCTCGTTGTTGGTTCCTTCGCGCTCGCACAGATACGGAATAGCGTCCAAGCGGAACCCGTCGATCCCCAGAGCGACCCACCGCCGCATGATCTGAATCATGGCGGCAAGCACGCGCGGATTGTCGTAATTGAGATCGGGCTGATGTGAAAAGAAACGATGCCAATAGTAGGACCCTGCGACGGGGTCCCAGGCCCAATTGGATTTTTCGGTATCGTTAAAGATGATGCGGGTTCCCGCATAGGTCTGATCGGTATCGCTCCACACATACCAATTGCGTGCATCGGAACCCGGTTTGCTTCGGCGCGCGCGCAGAAACCATGGATGCTGGTCGGAAGTGTGATTGATGACGAGCTCGGTGAGCACGCGTAGCTTGCGCCGCTTTGCTTCCTGCATGAAACGCCGGAAATCGGCCATAGTGCCGAAATCGGCATTGATGGTGCGGTAATCGGAAATGTCATACCCATCGTCACGGCCGGGGGACGGATAGAACGGCAGCAGCCAGAGCGCCGTGATGCCGAGATCCTCGAGGTAATCGAGTTTTTCCGTCAGTCCTGCGAAATCCCCGATGCCGTCATTATTGCTGTCGGCAAATGCCTTGACGTGGAGCTGATAGATAATGGCGTCCTTGAACCACAGCTCGTCGCTTTCGAGCTTCGACTCCGCCTTAATGTCAGCCACCACATCCACGGCACGGCCTTTACGTGAAGCAGCGGAATAACAGCGCAGGATCCTGCTGCTGATCGATGCGCAAACGGACCCCGCCCCATTCGAGGACGTGCCGCTCGCCCGTGACTAGATTTTCAATAAATTTCACCCGCCGGCGCCCGGTCGACGGGCCGATCTCGATATCGCCAAAATGAAACCAGAACTCGCGTGGTCCCGCCCGCGTCAACGCTACGGCAACCGCGACCGCGTTGTCGCGGGCGACCGACTCCTTCACGAAGCCAATTACCTCGCTGTCGTCGACCTGGACAAAACGCAAGTTGTTGGTTTGCAGCATCGCGGCGTTGTTCCTGCGTATCCGATTGAGCCGTTCGATATAGCCTTTGACATTCCCGGGCCGATTCCAGTCCCGCACTTTCAGCTCGTATTTCTCGGAGTTGAGGTATTCCTCCTTTCCCGGGATCGGCTCGTGCTCCAGGAGCTCGAAGCCATTGTAGATGCCGTAATTGCCGGACAACGTGGCAGCTAGCGTCACCCGTGCCTTGAAGATCCAGGGCTCGCCGCTCTGAAGATGAAACGGCAGAATGTCCGGCGTATTGACGAAAAAATTGGGACGGAAATATTCGCGTTCGGGATAGCGGGTAATCTCGCTCGCGTAGGCCTGCAGCTCATTCTTGCTCGTGCGCCAGGTAAAGTAGGTGTAGGACTGGTTGAAACCGAGCTTGGCGAGCGCCTTCATCACTTTGGGTCGGGTAAAAGCTTCAGACAGAAAGAGCACGTCGGGATCGACGGACTGGACCTCTCGAATCAACCATTCCCAGAACGGAAACGGCTTGGTGTGCGGGTTGTCGACTCGGAAAATACGCACGCCTTGGGCCACCCAGAACAACACCACGTCGCGCAATGCTTTCCAAAGCCCTTCGTTGTCGGGTCCGTAAAGGTCCGGATTGACGATGTCCTCATACTTTTTAGGCGGGTTCTCCGCGTACTGAATCGAGCCGTCCGGCCTGCGTTTGAACCATTGCGGATGCTGCGCAAGCCAAGGGTGGTCGGGCGAGCACTGGATGGCAAAGTCGAGCGCCACCTCCAATCCCAGATCCGCGCAGGCTCGCACCAAGCGCCGAAAATCCTCAAGCGTGCCGAGCTCGGGATGCACGGCATCATGGCCGCCCTCAGCGGACCCGATGGCATACGGGCTGCCCGGGTCGCCAGCTTCGCAGCGCAACGCATTGTTACGGCCCTTGCGGTTCACGCGACCGATCGGATGGATAGGCGTGAGGTAAAGCACATCAAAACCGAGCGCGGCGATGTCCGGCAAGCGGCTGATGCAGTCGTCGAAGGTGCCGTGCTTGCCGGGAACGGAGGATTGGCTGCGCGGCATCATCTCGTACCAGGCGCCTGCGCGCGCGATCGGCCGATCGCCCAGCAGCGGAAAGTTGGCGCTCCGGGTGATATCCGACTGCTGGGCTTTGCGGGCCGCCGCGGCTAGCTCGTCGGACAAGAGCGGCGCGGGATTTTCGGCAAGATCTGCTCTGCTGCAGATATCCCGGATCAGCTGCGCCTGTTCAATGCTCTTGAGCCGCAGATCCGCCAAGAGGTTACGCCCCTCCTCGACTTCGAGGCGGATATCCATGCCCGCTGCGCGCTTCGTCAGGAAATCGCGACGCCAAGTGGCAAATACGTCCGTCCAAGCCTCGATCGCGTAGACATAGCGGCCGGATTTGTGAGGCGTGAAGCTCCCCCTCCACCGATCGTTGTCGGGCAAGGCCATGGGAACGCGGGACCATTTCTCGGCTCCTTCGCGCCGCCACAACAGCTCAGCCGCGAGCACGACGTGGCCATCGCGAAAGATGTCCGCCCACACCTCCACCTCCTCGCCGATGGTTCGCTTGACGGGGAAACGGCCGCCATCCACGAGGGGATAGACGTCCTCGATGTAGATGCGATGCCTGGAGAGGTCACCGACGGAGCGGATGCTGGCATTCGCTGTCACGGCTCGATCGTGGTTTGCTGCCCGCCCGGACGGCACAAGCCGCATTGATGGAACCGATCACCGGCCGGTTTGGTTCCGGAGGGCGGGTTTGGGTCGCATTGCGCCGAAAAACATGAAATCGTGTGACGCAACGGCGCGAGTGTCAACGGAACAAACCCGGATCAAGTCGCTCGCTGGACGCAGGACCGAATGGCTTCTGCGAGGGGCCAGGAATGGGTCTATCGCTATAGCGTGGCATGGCCAGCATCTTCGAACGCGCGGCTCGTTGCGGTGTGGAGACCGAGTACCGGGACGGTTTCGGAAACCTGCGCACCGTCGAACCGGAGGTTCTTGCTCGAATCCTCGACGCGCTTGCTGCTGGCGACGCCGCCGATCGCATGCTGCCGCGCACGATCGTCGTGCGTGGGAACGTCGATCAGTCCCTGCGTTTGGCCGGCGTCGACGGACAGCCGCTGCACTGGCAAATCATCGCCGACGGAAAGATTGGCGAGGGCGAGGGCACATCGCCGCTGCTGACGCTGCCAGTCCTGCAAAATGGCGTATTCCAGCTGCGTGTCACAGTCGCCTGCCCAGGCGGTGATCGCAGCGAGGATGTCTGCTTGATCGTTTGCCGCGATCGCGCCTATCAGGGTGGGCAAACTGCGCTGGCGCGGATGTGGGCGCTCGCGGTGCAGCTTTACGGGGTCAGGTCTCTGCGGAATTGGGGACACGGCGACTTTACCGATCTCGCCGCGCTCGTCGACCTTGCTGCCGATCTCGGCGCCGCGGGGGTCGGGCTCAACCCGCTGCACGCGCTGTTCGAGGACCGGGCAGCTGATGCCAGCCCCTACGCACCGAACAGCCGACTCTTTCTCAATCCCCTCTATATCGACGTGGAGGCGGTTCCGGAATTTCCCGGCCTGAAAACGGCCCAGTTGCAAGAGGAGATCGACCGCCTGCGTCGACTGGAGATCATTGATTACGAGGGCGTCGCAGCCGCCAAGATGCGGGCGCTCAAGCTCGCATACGAAGCATTTCTCCGGCACGGCACGAAAGAAAGGCATGACGCATTAGCTCGTTTTCGCGATGCGGGAGGATCGACGCTCACCCGTTTTGCATGTTTCGAATGGCTTCGGCGGAAATTAGGCCATCCCTGGTGGGAGTGGCCCAACGCGTGGCGAAGAGTGGATGACGGAAATCTCGCTCAGATCGCTCAGACGGAGGCGCAAGCGATCGGGTTATTTGAATTCGTCCAATGGCTGGCCCATGAGCAGCTCGACCGCTGTCGTGCGAAAGCCCACGAACGGAAGCTGCCGCTCGGGCTCTACCTCGACATCGCCGTCGGCGTTCGCACCGACGGCTTCGATGCTTGGTGCGACCAGGATGCGGTCCTGTCGGGAATGGCCGTGGGCGCCCCGCCGGACGCGCTCAACACTGCGGGACAGAACTGGGGCTTGGCCGGCTTCAATCCCGCGGGGCTTGAAGAGCGGCGGTTTGAACCGTTTCGCCGCATGCTGGGGGCATCCATGCGTTACGCAGGGGCGATGCGGCTCGATCACGTCTTGGGCTTGAAGCGCCTCTATCTCATTCCTCACGGGGTGCGCGCGAGCCAGGGGGCTTACGTTCGTTTTCCTTTCGAGGCGATGCTGGCCGTCACCGCGCTATCCAGCATGGAATACAAGTGCATCGTGGTGGGCGAGGACCTCGGCACCGTTCCCGAGAATTTCCGCGAGACGTTGGCGGAATGGGGCATCTGGACGTATCAGGTCATGCTCTTCGAGCGCTCGGGTAGCGGCGCTTTTTTCCCGCCCGAAAGCTATCGAGAAAACGCGCTGGTCTCCTTCGGAACCCATGACGTGGCAACCTTCGCGGGCTGGCGGGATCACCATGATCTCGACGTCAAACGGGCGCTCGGGATGGATGCCGGGGAAACGGGTGAGCAGCGTCACAGTGCCCTCGATGCATTGCGGCGCGCCTTGCAGCAGCACGGCCTCCAAAACGCGGATTTCACGTCGGTGGCGCGTTACCTCGCCGATACGCGATCGCGGCTATTGGTCATATCCATGGAGGATGTGCTGGGCCTAAAGGATCAGGTCAATCTGCCCGGGACGACCCACGAACATCCCAATTGGCGCCGGCGCTTGCCAGTGGGCTTGGAGGACTTGAAGAGCCAGCCGGCTCTGAGCGCAACGGCGGACATCATGAGGTCGGCAGGTCGACGCTTTCCTGCTTAGGGCGTCGGCCCCCCAGACCCCAGCGTCTCGACCGGCAAGACTGGGCGTCACACGAAACGCCGCGCCGCTTTGCCTTGCTAACGCCCATCACTCCGTGTGCAGGCCCGGAGAACGACTCGTCTCAATGCTGGCGAAATCCGCCCGGCGCGTTTTGCCAGTGGCCGTCGCCTGGATGAGATCGTCCACGACCTGGGAGGGACTGTGGCGTGCCTCTATTTCACGGTTCATATCCGGGATTTTTTCCCACCATTGCGCGGAGTATTTGCCGCCCATGCTTGCCTCCCGCTGACGTCACCGGACCTTGTTTGCGCACGACCGCGGCGAGATTATGTACGCCGGGGCTTGGAGGTTGAGTCGCATACCCGACAGGAAAGATCGCCCGAGCCGGCAGCACGATTCCGACATTTTGCCACGATTGCGGGCTGTAATGGCCCCAGCCATATGAGCAACGGGGGATTGGCTGATGGGAAGAATCGATTTGTGGCGGAGGAAGGCGGAAGACTGCTTAGAGAAGGCACATGCGATCAGCGACCGGCAACGTGCCAGGCTCCTCCTCGTGCAAGCCCACAACTATCTCAAGAAGGCCGAGGAAACGGAGGCGCAACAATTGAGCGCCCGACGTCCCGCCGAAACGCGATTAACCGTCTAAGGTCTCGTTGACTATCGTTGCCGGGCTTGACCCGGCAATTCCATCCCAACGAAGATGGATGCGCGGGGCTAAAGCGCGTCCACGCGCGTGTTCGAGCCAGTGCAGCCGAGCCTTGGCAACCACGTGAATATCGCGGAGCGGATTGCCTTGAATGGTGAACACTGCCTGTTGATCCGCCATGCGCTTGCTGATGGCGGGCGGGGCAAACCGCCCGATCTCGCCCTCATATTCGAAAGGAGAGCCGGGCTGGGAGGACGGCTCGATCAAGCCGGCATTCGCGCCCACTGGTCCCCACTCGCAACCATAGAGCGGCATGCTAAGCGATGCGGTCGAATTGTATGCCCGCGCCAGCATTCATCAAGGCCCGTATGCAGAGGCCTGCGAACCCGTATTACCTATTCCGGGAGCGTTTTTCCATGAACGCACGCACGCCCTCCCGAGCGTCAGGGGTTGCAGCCGCGTCGCAGAAATTCTTCACCGCGTCAGCAATGCCGCGCCGGTAATCCTGAGCATGCAGGAAAGCAGCGCGCCCGAGCCGCATGGCCGTGCGCGACTTCCTCGCAAAGACCTGCGCCATGGCGCGCGCTTCCTCCCGCAGCTTCTCGTCCGGCACGATCCGGCTGACGAGGCCGAGCGAAGCGGCCTCTTCGGCGCCGAAGGTGCGGCCGCTGAACAAGAGCTCGAACGCGCGATGACGGCCGACGATGCGCGGCAGATGCAGAAAATGAATTGCTGGGATGAGGCCGAGATCGATTTCGGGATAGCCAAATGTCGCGCTTTGCCCGGCAACGAGCACGTCGCAGGAAATGGCGAGCGTCATGCCGCCACCACGCGCGGCGCCGCCGACGGCGGCAATCGACGGCTTGCCGAGGTCGTGTTGGACGCCGGCCAATTCGACGTAGAGCTTCTCCAGCAAGCGTCGCACCTCGACGGGCGACGCGAGCGTCGCGAGGTCCAAGCCGGCGCTGAACCGGTGCGGCAGCGAACTCGCCAGCACGACGGCGCGAACCTCGTCATCGGCCGCAGCCCGCCGCAGCGCCGCTATAAGTTGCTCGAGCAAGGACAGGCTCAACGCATTCACCGGCGGGCGGCAGAGATTGATTTCCGCAATCCGGTCGCAAACCTCATACCGCAGGTCCCCTGTCATTCCGGCCTCCTGAGCGTTGGGGCATGTCCCGTCGTGCCCGCGCGTGCCGCGCCCATCCACGGCCTTTGTGGATGGCTGGGACGAGCCGGGACAAGCCCCGGCCATCACGCCGATGGTGGTTGGCGGCAGGCCTTATTCCGCCTGGATGCCGGCGTCCTTGATCATCTTGCCCCATTTGCCGAGCTGGTCCTTGACCAGCTCCGCGAGCTCCTCGGGCGAGCTCGAGAATGCCTCGAAACCCGCATTGCCGAGAGTCGATTTCACCTCGGGGCTGTCGATGATCTTGCGCAGCTCGGCGTTGAGCAGCGCGATGATATCCGCAGGCGTGCCGGCCGGCGCGAAGATGCCGGCCCAGGAATCCATGTCGAAGCCTCTCACTCCCGCCTCGTCGAGCGTGGGTAGCTCAGGAATGAGCGTCGAGCGCTTGATCCTCGTGACGGCCAGCGCCCGCAGCGTGCCCGCCTTGACATGCGGCAATCCGGTCGTGAGATCGGCGAACATCATCGACACCCGCCCGGCCAGAACATCGTTTAGGGCGACCGGCACGCTCTTATACGGGACATGTAGCATGTCGAGTTCGGCCCAGTGCTTGAGCGTCTCGCCGGCCACGACGCCGGACGTGTTGCCGCTGGCAAACGACAGCTTGCCGGGATTGGCCTTGGCGTACTCGATCAGCTCCTTGACCGAGTTCGCCGGAATGCTCGGGTGCACGCACAGCATGAGCGTAAAGCTTCCCGTTCGCGTGATCGCTGTAAAATCTTTCACCGGATCGTAGCCGACGTGCTTCATCAGGAAGGGCGCGGCCGAGTGCGGGCTATTGGTGCTCAGGAACAGGGTGTAGCCGTCGGGCGTCGCGCGCGCGACGTAGAGCGCGGCAAGGGCACCGTTCGCGCCCGGGCGGTCTTCGACGACGACGCTTTGTTTGAGCGCGGCGCCGAGGTGCTGAGCGACGACCCGCGCGACCGTGTCGCTGGCGCTTCCCGGTCCGAACGGCGCAATGATCGTGATCGGCTTGCTCGGATAGCCCTGTGCGCGTGCGCTGCGCGCAAGCGCCTGCAGGGCGGCGGCACCCGCGGCCAGATGCAGGAGTCGTCGACGCGGAAGGTTCATGGCGTTTCCTCGGTCACATGATGAGGGGGCGTTCAGCTTGTTGGTTCGAGGCCCGCACCGCTTCTTTGGCGGTTGGTCTCGGGGCATTAGCCTTTCCGCCTAGTGCGGACATGAGCCGTTTAGCACAACTGAAGAGCGACGTGCAGGACTTGCGGCTCGCGCCTTATGGTAAGAGGGAATCCACTTTTCCCAAAAACCTTCAGCATCGGAGCATTATCCGGCAGGACTTCAGCAATCAGCTCCCTGACCCCGGATGATGCATGAGGGCCGCGCCGATACCTTGCCCCTGGTACTGGTCGACCACACCGAAAGCCACCTCGGCCGTTTCACGCTGCACGACGACGTAACGCCCACCGCCCGCGATCACGGCCCGGCCGCTTTCTTCCACGACCGCAGCCAACGCGACGTGTTTGACGAAGTCGACATTCAAGAAAAAATCGATTTCCGACTCCGTGAAGCTGCGTCTTACCGCAAAGAAACGACGGTAAAGCGACTGCCCGCTGCTGCGATTGACGGCCGCGATGAGGTCAGCCCGGTCGTCAGGTGAGGGCGCGGATTTCGACCCGCCGTCCATCGCGCAGCGTCCCGAATACCGAATAGTTGGCTGGTTCCAACATGACCGCCACGTCTTCAACGAGGCCATGTCGATGGCTTCGAGCTCAATGGCGTCGTGTGAGGGCGCGCGCCGCCACTGCGAGCTCACTCGATGCCAGCTTGATCGTGGCGGAATGCCAATAAGCAGCGTTCGATCCCAGGAGCGGAGTGGAGCGAGGAGCGTTCTCCAAACCGTTCGACGTCCCTCTAACGGGATTCGCTGTAATGCCGGCGCATCTCGCGGAAAGAGACAAGGCGCTTTTGGCCTTCGTCCCATAGCACCAGTCGCACACACCTGAAGCTCTGCAGTAGGGTTAGTCGGCCGATGCCGTCGAGAGCTGGGTAGTCGCGGAGCACGAGCGGCAGTCGATAGTAGGGAATTCGGCTGCACAAATGATGGATGTGGTGAATGCCGATATTAGCGGTGAACCAGCGCAAAAGGCTCGGCAGGGCGTAGTGAGAGCTGCCGTAAAGCGCCACCTCTTGGAGATTCCACGCTTCGTCGTGAGCCCATACGGTATTTTCAAATTGGTGCTGAATATAGAACAGCCAGACACCGGCGGAGGCCGCCAGCAGCATAATTGGCAGATGCACAAGCAGGAACGGACCGATGCCGACAAGCCATATCATCGTGGCGACAAGCGCCGCGATGGCGACGTTGGTCCCGCTGGTGCTAAGCCAGGGCCGCCAACCGCTGCTCATCAGCCCGACTGGCAGCCGATGCTGGACAATGAACAAATAGGCCGGGCTCAAGCCGAACATGATGACTGGGTGCCGGTATGCCCGGTAACACAGCCGACCCCACCGGGACCGCGCGAGGTACTCGTGCACGGTTAGGGTGTCGACGTCGCCGATTCCGCGGCGCTCGAGATTGCCTGACGTGGCGTGGTGAACGGCGTGAGTGCGTCGCCAAAAATCGTATGGCGTGAGCGTCACAACCCCGATTACGCGTCCGACCCAGTCGTTGGCCAAACGGCGATGGAAGAAGGCACCATGACCGCAATCGTGTTGGATCATGAAAAGCCGCACGAGAAAACCTGCCGCCGGCACCGCGAGCAACAAGCAGAGCCAGTAGCCCAGATCAAGCGTTGCCCACATAAGAAGCCAGAGCAGAATCAGCGGCCCGGCCGTGATAACGAGCTCGACTATGCTGCGAGCAGGGCTCGGCGTGCGATAGCGGGCGAGGACTTGTATCAAGTCGCGGGCGTCAAGCGCGACAGGCGTAAAAAGGGGACTTTTCCTGTGCTTCAAGACAAGATTTGTGTCGGTATGGCCGATCGTACAAACGAGTGGCTCGGCGTCATTGACGAGCAACGCTTCTGCGTGCTCCGGCTGTATCGAAGCTTACTGCACAGTGGTAAGTAGGGTGGCGCACGCTTGGGCGACGCCGCGGTCGGGCGAGCTCATTCCGGGGAATGTCGCCCAGCCGCCCTTCTCGATGTAGGAGTCCTGCATCCACGAGCTGACCTTTTTAAGCTCGACCATGTTTACAGTTGCCTCGGCGGCCTGTCGAAACTTGTCGGCACACATCGGGGCCAGAACCGCCACAATGGCGGCGGCCGCACTTTTCGCCGCGGTTTCCTTCGCAGTACTTCCCAGTGTCCATCCGCCCCAACCGAAGCCGATGACCACTGTTGCGAGAAAGCCGACAAACGCGCCCTGCAAGAGACGCGTGAGCGACTCGCCTTGCAGAATTGGAGGTAATTGCATGAGAGGTTCCTTTCGCTCGACATGTTTCGGAGCGAGGGTAACGGACACCCGGATGGGTTCCGGTCAAAAAGTCGAATTGAAGGCCCGGCCGCGTTGAGCTGGCGCCTCGGTCAAGCCAAGCATACGCCCGTTTGCAAATGGAATCTGTTCAAAATTGACCACCTTCTGATCATCCCCACCCTCATACGCCGACGCGCCATTTGACCCACATTGGTTCCGGCACCTTGTCGGGCTTTCGTGTCCGAGCAGAACAAGCGCGCGCCCCGAGTCAACCTTGGCCGCGCGCTCATGAGTTCAGTCAGAGCAATAGAGCTGCTGGAAAAATTATTGTGGGGGAGTAGGCTCTCCATGCCGGCAGCGGCGGTCGATCCGGCCGCGCTATCGGGGTGCTCCAAGCACTTTGAGTAGACGAGGTGCGATGCTCCTGGCGAGAGATCTCCTGCTATGGCGGCCAAACGAAGACCCCAGTTCGATCCGAAATCCTTCCTCGCCAAAATTGGCGACGGCAGAACCATATCCAAATATCGCAAGGGCCAAATCGTCTTCTCACAAGGCGATCCAGCGGACGCCGTATTCTACGTCCAGAAAGGCAAGGTCAAGGTCACCGTCGTTTCCGATCAAGGGAAAGAAGCGGTCGTCGCAATTCTTGGTGCGGACGAGTTCTGCGGCGAGGGGTGCCTGGCCGGACAGCCACGGCGCATATCGACGGTCACGGCGATGACAGAATGCACGGTCATGCGGCTGGAGAAAACGAGCATCATCCGCGTGCTCCGTGACGAGCCCGGGTTTTCCGAGCTTTTTATCTCGCACCTTTTGGCCCGGACTATCCGAGTTGAAGAGGACCTGGTGGATCAACTCTTCAATTCCAGCGAGAAACGCCTCGCGCGACTGCTGCT
>WNFP01000937.1_pt1 | contig 23628 bp, 22 predicted proteins | sample 5400201 | NCBI WGS metagenome assembly WNFP01 (sample SAMN13153355, study PRJNA577476) | soil metagenome | isolation source: 115 cm saprolite under Madrone tree | place: USA:California | collected 2016-06-14
AATCAGTTCACGTCGCTGTTCTAAATCAGAAAGGGATTGGGGCATACGGTGGCCCTCCTATTCCGAGCGTATAACATACGCAAGGAAATAGCCACCCGAAAAGAATATTAGCCCCTTCTCCCTTTAAAGTCGCTCGCCCCCTATCCGGCGGGCAGTTGACGCTCGAACACGGATTCAGTAGCCTCACTCTAAGCCCTTCACTCATCGTTTGGCACCGGTCGTTCGAATTGAAGGAGAAACCAAGATGGGCAATCAGAGCGATTTGGCGATCTCGCGCCGTGAATTTGCGCGACGCGCTGCCTTTGTCTCCGCAGTTGTTTCCCTTGCACCGTCCGATCTTCTCCAATCAGAATCCGCTGCCAACGCACTGCCAGCGCAGCAACCGGTCAACGCACCGAAGTTGTCACCAGAAAGCCAGGCCGAAGTCCAATCGCGGATTCAAGCGATCTTCGCTCAATATGGCACTCGGCTCTCAGACGCTCAGAAAGCCGATATCCGGCGGCTCGCCGCGGAAGCGCAGCCACCCCTTGATCGTCTGCGTGCCTTTGCGACCGATAACGGAGATGGGCCGGCCCTTTACCTGAAACCATTGATGGAGCGCGAGAAAAAGTCCTTGCCGAGGCCCGCGGCACCCAAACCACCGGCTGCGCCGAAGAATTCCTGAGGAGCCTTGCGAATGCCCGGCGAAGAGATTTTCCACCTTTCTGTCAGCGAGCTCGCGAAACGCATCGAATCCAAGAAACTCTCGCCTGTTGACCTGACGCAGTTGTACCTCGACCGCAGTCAAAAGTTCGGGCCACGCTTTAACGCTTACGCACGCCTGACGCCAGAGACCGCCCTCGCACAGGCCAAGGCTGCGGAGAAAGAGATTCAGCGCGGCCACTATCGCGGCCCTCTGCATGGAATCCCTTACGCGGCAAAAGACTTGCTGGCCGTGAAAGGGCTGCCGACCACGTGGGGCGCAAAGCCCTTTGCAAACCAAGTTTTCGATTACAACGCGACGGTGATCGAACATTTGAACAGCGTCGGCGCGGTGATGCTCGGCAAAGCATCGATGATCGAACTCGCGGGAGGAATGGGCTACCGCTTCGCCTCCGCGTCGTTGCAGGATTTGCCATCGGCACGGAAACATGGGGATCCATCATCTGCCCGTCGGCATTTTGCGGAGTCAGCGGTCTGCGGCCTACTTACGGCCGTGTCAGTCGTTACGGCGCGATGGCGCTCGCGCCTTCGATGGATAAGATCGGCCCAATGGCGCGGAGCGCCGAGGACTGCGCACGGATCTTTGCCGCCATCGCAGGCCATGATCCTAGAGATCGCGGAACTGTGCCCATAGACAAGGGAGCGTTCACTTACTCGCCATCCATGGAACTACGTTTACGGCCTCTGAAGGTCGGCTGGCTCACCAATGCATGGAAATCGCTCGAGCCTGGTGTCGCGAAGCCTGTTGAAGCTGCCGCCCGGGTGGTCAAGAAATATTTTTCGAGCGTGAAAGATGCCGCATTGCCTCTGGGCCCATGGGAGGAAGCGGGCGGCATCATCGTTGCCGTCGAGTCCGCCGCTTCTTTCCGGCAACTGATCCGCTCTGGCCGGGTGAGCGAACTGAATGATCCGTTGGGGCAAATCGCCGGGTACGTCAACGAACAGTATTCGGCGGCAGACTACCTGCAGGCCCTGAAAGTGCGCGAAATCGTTCAGAAAAAAATGGATTCCTTGTTTGACACCTTCGACGTCATCGCGACCGCGGCACAGCCTGTTCCAGCAACGCCCCTAACCATGAATCTCGAAACCGAATTGACTTTCCCGGATCCCCTTGGCGGCATCGGAAATATCTGCGGACTGCCGGCCATGGCCGTTCCTTGCGGATTCACGGAAAAGAATCTTCCTGTGGGATTGCAATTTGTAGGCAGAGCCGGCGACGATTTTGCTGTTATTCAGGCAGGGCGTACTTTCCAAGCGCATACGGACTGGCACAAGAGGCATCCGAAGATTCATTAAGTATCAGCGGGGCCCAGGCCGGGCGATGGAACGGCATCAGCTTCAGAACGGTCTGAGGATTTCATGAACAGCTCGAAGAAGCGCCCAGCGGCTGAACGGTTTCGCCAATAAGCGCATCGAGGAATCGCCGCGCGCAGCATCCGCGGCTGCGCGCTCGCTGTAACCCGACATGTAGAGCACCCGGGTCTCCGGGCGACTCTGTCTCAGTCTCGCCGTCAGCTCCTGCCCGGTCATTCCTGGCATAACCATATCCGTGACCAGCAAGTCGATCGCGCTCCGATGGAGCTCCACTTTTTTCAAGGCGTCTGCGCCATCTCGCGCTTCGATCACCGTATATCCACCGGATTCCAGAAACTCGCGCGCAACTTCGCGCACGTCCTGCTCGTCTTCCGCAAGCAGGATCGTTCCCGTACCTCGCGGAGCCTCCGACATGGACCGCACCGCTCCGATACGCTCGACAGGCTGATCAACGCGTGGCAAATAAATCTTGAAAGAGGTCCCTCTTCCCTCTTCACTGTAAACCCAGATAAATCCGCCGCTCTGCTTCACGATGCCGTAAACCGTGGCCAAGCCCAGTCCAGTTCCCTTGCCCTGAGGCTTGGTCGTGAAGAAGGGCTCAAAAATGTGTGCTTGAGTCTCGGCACTCATCCCCGTTCCGGTATCGGAGACCGCCAGAAGTACATAGCGACCCTGCCGTACAATGGGATGCACGGTGTTATACGCGCTATCAAGTTCAGCATTCGAAGTCTCAATCAGCAATCGGCCTCCGCCGGGCATTGCATCCCGGGCATTGACGGCCAAATTCATAATTACCTGTTCCATCTGACTTGCGTCCGCGCGAATCGAACCCAAATCCTCGGATCTCCTGATGGCAAGCTCGATATCCTCGCCGATCAGGCGGGGCAGCAGCCTGCCCATTTCTTCGACGACCTCATTCAGATTCATGACGTGCGGCTGCAAGACCTGCAACCGGCTGAAAGCCAGCAACTGCCTGGTCAGAGCCGACGCACGGTCCGCCGCGCGGTCGATCTGCTCAATTTTTCTGGAATAGTGCTCCGAAGGAGGGAGTACATTGAGAAGTAGTTCCGTGTGTCCCTTGATCACCATCAGGAGATTGTTGAAATCATGGGCAACGCCTCCCGCGAGCCGTCCCACCGCTTCCATTTTCTGAGACTGGCGAAGCTGCTGTTCCAGAAGATGCCGCTCGCTGAGGTCCTGGGCCACGACGAGCCGCACAGGCCTTCCTTCGTACTCCAGTTCGTGAGAAATAACCTCAACCTGAATGACTTTGCCGTCTTTCTTGCGATGCTTCCAATTGCCGCGATAGAGCCCGCCGTTCGGGATCTGGGTTATAAGCTCCAGATATCTTGCTCGCTCTTCCTCGGGACGGAGGTCGAGCGCAGTCATGGACTTGAATTCGCTCAATGAATATCCGTACTGCCGAATTGCCGCGTCATTCACTTCCAGAAACCGGCGCGATTCTTTGTCGATCACCCAGGTGGGCAGCGGGTTGTAGCTGAAGAGCAGCCGGAACATCTCTTCGTTCTTGCGAAGCGCGTCTTCCGCGCGGCGCCTCTCGATGGCAAGCGCGATGTGGCCGCCGACAGAACTGAGAAACTCCAGATCGCGGTTATCGTAGGCGTCTTCATTTTCGTAGTGCTGGAGGACAAGGACACCGATCGTTGCCGTCGGGGTCTTGAGAGGAACGCCGAGCCAAGAAGGCGACGGCGAACCTACAAGCTCGACTTCACCTTCCGCCGCAAGCCGGTCGAATTCGCTCTGAGGAATCAGCACCGGCGAACCCGTGCGGAACACATACGCGGTGCAACTGCGGCCCACTCGTTGCGGCGCTGGCGCCTTGTCGAACTGGTCGGCGAAGAATGGGAACCTAAAGGTGTCTGCCTCCTGGTCGTGGAGAGCTACGAAGCAATTCTCCGCGTACAGAACTTTTTTCAGCGCCTGATGAATACCCCTGAGCAGTTCGTCCAGGTTTGCGGTTTGGTTGAGAGCATGGACGATCTCCGAGATAACCTGACGTTCCGCTTCCATCCGCTGGAGATCGGTGACGTCCCGAAACGAGACGACAATGCCTTCAATGCCCGTCTGCGTAATCTGGTCGTGTGCTACCGCATCAAACCAGTGCCAACTCCCGTCTTTGCTTCGCAGGCGGCAGCGTTTGCCAGACTTGCCTTGGCCGCCCGCACGCAGTTCGCGAAGACATTCCCGTGCTCCGTCGGCATCGTCTGCGTGGACAATGTCGATAAATGATCTTCCAAGGAGATCTTCAGTCCTATGGCCAAGGAGATGCGTGAAACTTGCGCTTGCAAGCTCGACAGTCCCGTCGGGGCTCAGAACCGCGAACAACTCCTGGACACAGTCAAGCAGTGTGGAAAATTGCTCCAGGCCAATAGTGTTGCCTCGAGCGAAAGGGGCACGTTGGGGCATTTGGCGACTGCTCGCGACACCGGCCCGCGCAAAAATGCACCGCGGGCGAGGGTGAGACCTGCGTCCTCCATTTGGATTCGTTTCTTGCTTATGACGACTTTTCGGGCCAGCAAAATATCCGTCTTCTTGATCATACAAAAGTAGAACTCTCGTGTATGCAATCGCTTGCAAAAGCGTCGCGAGATAATGACTGTCCCCCTGTACAGGACCGCCGCTCAGAACAGGCTGCTTTTACTGTAATTCTCAGCGTGTTACGCTGCCCCGTCTATCGCAACGATGATAGCGCGCTCTTGTCATCATTCAAGCGGCAGATCTAGGAGGCGATCCAGCTATGCACGACACTTGGAAAGATATGTTCGTCATGGGACTTCCCCTGGCGGAGAAAATCCTGCGGCCCATCATCGTTTACGCCTTCCTCGTGGTGAGCCTCAGGCTCTCCGGCAAGCGTGAGCTTGTCCAGCTTAATCCTTTCGACCTGGTCGTCCTGCTGACGCTCTCAAATACAGTGCAGAACGCCATTATTGGCGAAGACAATAGTGTGCTGGGCGGAATCGTTGGCGCCACTTCCCTGCTCGTCACCAATTATCTGGTCGTGCGCTTTCTCTACGACCACAGGAAACTTGATCAATTGGTCGAGGGCAGGGCAGACGTTCTAGTGGAAGGAGGCAAGTTGCGCATGCGCAATCTAAAGAGAGAGCTGATAACAGAACCTCAACTGGAAGCGGCGGCGCGCAAGCAGGGCTTTGAGTCACTGTCCGAAGTCGAACAGTGTGTGCTGGAACCTGGTGGGACACTTACTTTTGTCGGAAAGAAACCCGCCACCGAGGATGTTCGCCACCAGGAATTGCTTAGGAAGCTGGACCTCCTGGCCGAGGAAATCTCTCGCTTGAGGGGATCACAGCCGCCAGCACGCGCTTAATTCAGTGAAGGAAGAAACCCGTTGCCGCCAGCGCGATGCCCAGAGCACCGACGAGTACGCCTCCGACCCAGAACCCCTTTCTCTTGGTAAGCAAGGTGATTGAGCAGATCACCGGCCCTATTTCCAGAAGCGCTTCTCCGCCATCAAATCGGTCCGCGCCGCGGCTCACGAGATCCCGCTCCTTCTCCCGTTCCTTCGCCTTTTCGCTGATGTCTTCTTTGTCGCCATCGTAGCGCTCGATTTCCTTTTCGTACTTTTTCAGCAGGACTTCAGCCTTGTCTTTGTCCCGCGGGATCATAGTTTCAATCAGGTCCGCGGTCGTCTGCATTCCGTGATACCGTCCATTTTTCGCCTGATAATAAGCCCACTGATCCGTGGCCTGTGACTGCAGGAGAAGCTCTTCGGTGTGCGCGCGATGGCCGAGCAGCGTCGCTCCCGCCACGAGCACGGCCATAATCGAAATGGTAATCGAAACTGGCAGGACCAGTGGATGGTCCTCGTGATGCCTCTCGGGAAGTTCAATGCCCTCGCCCATTGCTAAGTTCTCCCTTTGCAAGTCTACGCAGCAGAATCGGACGAAATCGCCTGCAGCGATTCCCGCGCCGCCGACAACGTTCGGTCGATATCCTCGGTCGCATGCGCTACAGAGAGAAATGCAGCCTCAAACTGAGACGGCGCCAAAAAGATTCCCCGATCGAGCATCTCACGAAACAATCGGGCATATCGCTTGGTGTCGGAGCGCTTGGCATCAGCGTAATTTTTTACTGGCTCAGGAGTGAAAAACACTGTCGCAAGCGGCCCGACGGCATTGATCTGCGCCGGGATTCTGACGTCTGCCAGTTCTGCGCGAAGACCAATAACCAGACGCTGCGCCAACTGAGTCATGTGTTCGTATAACTCCGGCTTCGTGAGCTGCTTGAGGGCAGCGATACCAGCGCGCATCGCCAGCGGGTTCCCGGCCAACGTGCCGGCCTGATACACCGGCCCCAGTGGTGCAACTTGATTCATAAATTCGTCGCGCCCGCCGTAAGCGGCTACGGGAACTCCGCCACCTATAATTTTCCCGAGAGTCGTGAGGTCCGCTTCGACGTCGAAAAGTTCCTGCACGGAGCCGTAGCGCAGGCGAAATCCGGTGATCACCTCGTCGACGATCAGCAGCGTGCCACTCTTTTTCGTGATTTCCCGCAGTCCCTTCAAGAATCCAGTTTCTGGAGGAACAACTCCCATGTTTGCGGCAATAGGTTCGACGATGACCGCCGCGATCTTATCTTTATGTTGAAGAAATACTCGCTCAACCGCTTGGAGATCGTTGTAGGGAACATTCAGCGTCAACGCCGCCAAAGCCCGAGGCACGCCGGGACATTCAGCGATTCCGAGCGTCGCGAGCCCAGATCCTGCCTGCGACAAGAAGCTGTCCGCGTGTCCGTGATAGCAACCTTCGAATTTTACGATGAAGTCGCGCTTCGTCACTCCACGCGCAAGTCGTACAGCGCTCATCGTTGCTTCCGTGCCGCTTGATACAAAGCGAATCTTTTCAATAAACGGAATCGCCCGCGTAATCAGCGCCGCCAATTCCAGTTCCAGCTCAGTCGTCACCCCAAAGCTGGTGCCGCGCCGCGCCTGGTCGGCAATCGCTTCGCTGATGGCCGGATTTGCATGTCCCAGAATCATCGCGCCCCAGGAGCACACGTAGTCGAGCAACTCGTTTCCATCTGCGTCGTAGAGATATTGCCCGCTGCCGCGCTCGATGATCAGCGGCTCTCCACCGACGGACCGAAACGCTCGCACGGGGCTATTCACGCCGCCGACCAGCACCTTCTCGGCTCGCTCGAAGATCTCGCGGGAGCGCTTGCGCTCGCGCTTTAATCGGGGTTGCGCCATACTCATATTTGTTCGATCAACCTAGCACGCCTTCAGCCAGCGTGCGACATCCTTGGCATGGTACGTAAGAATGATTTCCGCTCCGGCACGCTGAATGCCCGTGAGGATCTCCAGGACCACCCGCTGCTCATCCAGCCAGCCTTTCTGCGCAGCAGCTTTGACCATGGCGTATTCTCCGCTGACGTTGTAGGCCCCGACGGGGACATCAAACGCATCCCGCACTCTCCGGATGACATCCAGATACGCCAGCGCCGGCTTCACCATCACCATGTCCGCGCCTTCTTCAAGATCGAGTTCCACTTCCTTCAGGGCTTCCCGCACGTTGCCAGGGTCCATCTGATAACTGCGCCGGTCGCCAAACTGGGGGGCCGACTGTGCCGCATCCCGGAATGGCCCGTAGAAGCCCGAGCAATATTTCGCGGCGTAAGAAAGAATGGCAATGTTTTCGAATTTGTGTTCATCCAGCACTTCACGAATGGCCCCCACGCGCCCATCCATCATGTCCGACGGAGCGACAATATCGGCTCCGGCTCGCGCGTGCGAGAGCGCCTGCTGCGCAAGAATCGTCAGCGTGGCATCATTGGCCACTTCTCCGTTCTCAATGACGCCGCAGTGCCCATCGTCCGTGTATTCGCACAAGCACACGTCGGTAGTGACAAGAAGTTTCAGTTTCGCCTTGCGAATCCCTTCAATGGCACGCTGCACCACGCCTTGCGCGCTGAGCGAGCTCGAGCCGCGTGGATCCTTGGATTCTGGCAGTCCGAACAGAATAATTCCGGGAATCCCCAGCGACTCCACTTCGCGGCACTCCTCGACAATCTGATCTGCCGATTGTTGAAAGACGCCAGGCATGGAACTAACTTCCTGGCGCACTTTCGATCCCGGACAGACAAACATCGGGTAAATGAGACCCGCTGTGGTAAGCCGCGTCTCGCGAACGAGGCCGCGCAGAGCTTCGGTCCGCCGCAAACGCCGCGGTCGATGGGTGGGAAAACTCATGCCCTCTTTGCTCCCCTCTGCGCCTGTCTCGCGGTCTCCAAGAAATATTCTTCGAGCGCCTCGACGACAGCTACCGCCGTTGTATCTCTCGCCTGCACGATGCTCCGGACTCCCGCATGCCGCAAGGCATTCGCAGTAACAGGGCCAACTGCCGTAATCGCCATTTTATCTTCCAGAGCGCGCAATTGCTCGCCGCCAATCATCTCCACAAAATGTTGCACGGCCGACGGACTAAAAAATAGAATTGCTTCCGCCTTTCCATTCAGGAGGCCGATCAATTCCTTCAGCTCCAACTCCGTTGCCTTCAACGTCCGATAAGCAATCACCTCCGTGACTTCCGCCTTGTAGTGCCTCAACTCCCGCGGCAGGTCTGGATTAGCGCGGTCGCTCCGCGGCAAAAGTATTTTCTTCCCTCTCAGCCGTTCCCCCAGCTCATTCGCTAATCCAATTCCGCTGTGCTCCTGCGCTACGTAATCCACTTGCAATCCGGCCTTCGCGATCGTCTCGGCGGTGCCCGGCCCGACCGCCGCCACCCGCAAATCGCCCCATTGTTGTCCTAAGCTCCGCCCCAGTTTGTTGCTTCGCCTGGCTACCGAGCGGACAGCCTCTCCGCTTGTGAACATCAGCCAGTCAAATTGGCCTACTTCCGAAATGGCCTTATCCAGCGGCTGGAAGTCTTCTGGATCAGAAAACGCGATGAAGGGTCGCACGATCGCGGTTGCGCCGCGTTCAGTGAGCGCATTAACCAGCGCTTCGCTCTGCAACGCCGGCCTCGTAATCACTACTCGCTTGCCGGCTAAGGGCCATGGGACCATTTCAGCCACGTTGACGGCCCACTTCTTCAAGGATGGATTGCGCCCCCGCCTCGATAAGCACGCGCGCCATGTGTTCCCCAAGTTGTGCCGCCTGGTCCGGCGGAGCGGTGGCGCGCTGCTTCACATATTGCACCCCGTCCACGGAACAAATGCACGCATCCAGGACAAGTTCTCCGCGCTCGACGCGCGCCCACGCTCCCAGCGGGACTTGGCACCCCCCCTGCAGTGCCGCCAGCAGCGCCCGCTCCGCAATGATCGCCGTGCGAGTTTCAGCATCGTCCAAAGGCGCCAGCAGATCCCCCGCTTCTGTGTCTTTCAACCGGCACTCTACCGCAAGTGCGCCTTGCCCAACCGCCGGCATGCACACTTCTGCTTCGAGCACTTCCGAAATCCGCTTGCTCAATCCAAGCCGATCGAGTCCGGCCTTGGCAAGCATCACCGCTTCATACTCCCCGCTCTCCACTTTTTTCAATCGAGTGTCCACGTTTCCCCGCAGGTCGCGGAGATCGAGGTCTGGACGAAGGTGTTTCAACTGCGCTTGCCGCCGGAGGCTGCTCGTTCCTACGCGCGCTCCCTGCCGCAAATTCCCGAGCGTGGACCCCACCAGGCAGTCGCGGACATCATCGCGCCGGCACACGGCAGGAAACATCAGCCGCGAAGGAATGTCCGTCGGCACGTCCTTCACACTGTGCACCGCAAGATCGATCGTTTCGTCCAGAAGAGCTTCCTCCAGCTCCTTGATAAAAATTCCCTTCCCGCCAATCTGCGTCAGTGGCGCTGCCTGCATCCTGTCGCCACTGGTCTTGATGATCACAATTTCCGCTTCCATGCCGGTCGCCGCAAACAGTTGCTTGCGAACGGATTCCGCCTGCCACTTGGCAAGCATGCTGCCGCGTGTGCCAATCCGCAGGAGTCTCACGGCTTCTCCCGGTTCGAAAGAAACAGATCCCTCAGCGCTTCGACGTTTTGTATCTTCCGCCGCAGTTCCCTTTCGCCACGCAAGCGTTGCGCCGGCTCCAGTAGGAGCTTCTCCAGCATCTCATCCATCAGCTTTTCCACCTGCGCGCGATCCGTCTCCGTCAGATGCTTCATCGGCTCCATGCGCGAACGGATAAAGGATGCCCGCTCCTCCCGCATTTTCGCCCGCAGCGCGTCCACAAGCCCGACCAGTTCAACACTCGCCTGCCAGGACAGAAATTTGGTCACGTGTTCGTCGATAATTCCCTGGGCCTTGGGAATTTCGTTCTCGCGGGCATTGCGGTTCTGTTGAACAATCTCGCTCAGGTCATCCGTGTTGTAAACGTAGACGTTGTAAAGCTCCGCAACGTTGGGATCGATATTCCGCGGCACGCCCAGGTCCATCAGGAACAACGCGCGGTTTCCGCGCGCCACCATCGCTCGCTCCACAATTTCCCGCCGCAGAACCGGCTCTTCGGCGCTTACCGACGACACCACCACGTCCGGTAATTGTAATGCCGCTTCCCACTCGCCCCAGCCAACGACCTTTCCGCTGTACTGTTTGGCCAATTCCTCCGCCCGGTCGCGCGAGCGGTTCATCACATGGAGTTGCGCTATTCCACGATCCCGGAGATGCGTGACAACTTGCTCACTGTTTGTCCCTGCCCCTAAGACCAACGCCTTTCGCTCGCTTAGTTTTCCAAAGATGCGTTCCGCCAGTTTCACTCCCGCCGCAGCCACGGACATCGGCCGAGTGCCCAGCTCCGTTTCCGCCCGCACGCGCTTACCAACTTCCAGGGCGCCCTGGAACAGCCGGTTCAGCACTGGTCCAGTCGCGCCTTGCTCGTGTGCGAAGCGATACGCTTCTCGCACCTGGCCAAGGATTTCCGCCTCCCCCAGCAGCATGGAATCGAGCCCCGCTGCAACTCGGAAGAGATGCCGCACCGCCTCGTGATCGTAATGGTGGTAGAGCGATACGCCAAGGACGTCGGGCCGTACCGCGTGAAACTCGCTCAGAAAAATGGAAAGCCCCGGGGCGCTTTCATGCGAGGACTCCGGCGGTACGCCATACACTTCACTGCGATTGCAGGTCGAGAGCACCAGTGTCTCTTCCAGAATTCCTCGCGCGCGCAGTTCTTCCGCCGCGCGCCGCGCCTGCTCGGCGGTGAAAGACACCCGCTCGCGCACCTCAACGGGCGCTGTGCGATGATTCAGTCCGACGAGAACAATTTCCATGCCGCGGTTAGCTCGCTCCTAAAAGTAGCGGTGACTATGCGAGAGATAAAGATTCACAACCGTAAAGCTCAGCACCACAATCACAAAATTAAAGACACACAATTTGGAAGCTCGCGCCCCGCGCCACGCCGTCGTCCGCGCCAGCCGGAAATAGAGCGCATACAGCAGCAGTACGGCCAGCGTGACCACGTATTTGGGATCGTAAAAAGAATTCTGGCCCGGCAGCCGGTCAACAGATACGAAACCTAAAGCCGTTCCAATAGCGATCGAAATGAGACCGACCAGCACACTCGATCGGCTCATCTGATCGAGTAGTTCGAGGGGAGGAAGCCGCCAGACCACATCGCCGAGCTTGTGGCTTCGCAGTAGCCTTTCCTCTCCAAGAAAAATGAGACTGAGAACGAACGAGAGTCCGAACGCTGCATACGCAAGGATGCTTAGCGTCACGTGGAATGCAAAAACCCGTCCATGGATAGCGGGAGGAGGCAGCCGGTCTGCCGGCGCAAGATGCGCGGCCACGAAGAACACCAGCACAGAGGGCAGAACGAATGCTCCGACAGAACGTTGCCGATGATAGAGCTCCAAGCCCAGATACGTAACCGCCAGAAGCCAGCCAAACAGCGACATGGAACCGTACAAATCATGATAAGGCACGGTGTGCAAACCAGGTGACCTCTCCAAGAGTGCAAAATAGTGCGCGATCAGTCCAAGCCCCAGGAGCAGCGTGCCCAACCTTCCCGTGAGTTTGTTGCCCGTTCCCAGGAAGCACACGTACAGCCCGAAACTTGAAAGGTAGGCAACCGCCGTCAAAATTGGGAAGAGATGATTCATGTTAGGTTCTTGAGCTCCCGGCCCAACCCTGCACCTGCACGACTACCGAACGACCTGCCCTGCGTCTCATACCGATGATTCAGCATTCGAGTATAGCCCACACTTGTCGGTGCCCGCACAGCTCGGTGCCGCCGCACTCGGATCAGCAAGACCGGCTGGGATTTGCTATTCTTGCATCGTCAACCGGAATATGACCGTGCAAACTGCCCCCATCAACCGGAAAGAGCTGTTCCTTCGCGCTTGCCGCGGCGAAGCCGTCCCGCGGGTTCCCGTGTGGATGATGCGCCAGGCCGGTCGCTATCTCCCTGAATATCGCGAGATTCGCGCAAAGCACGCGTTTCTTGAGGTTTGCAAGACCCCGCACCTCGCCGTCGAAGTCTCCATCCAGCCCTTTCGCAGGCTTGGTGTGGATGCCATCATCGTTTTCTCTGATATTCTGATCCCCGCCGAAGCCATGGGCTTGCAATTGGAACTGGGCGATGCCGGCCCAAACCTGCCTAACCCCGTGCGCTCCAAGACGGATGTCGACAGGCTCAAGCTCTTTGACCCGGAGACCGAAACGGGCTTTCTTCCCGAAACGATCCGGCGAATCTTGAAATCCGTCGGCCCCGACGTTCCCGTTTTGGGTTTTGCAGGCGCTCCATGGACTCTCGCCACTTACATGGTGGAAGGCAAGGCCAAAGAAGGATTCGCCACGGTTAAAAGTTTCCTCTACCACGAACCGAAAACTTTTCGTTTGCTCCTCCATCGCATTGCTCAGGCAACGATTCCCTATCTCAAAGCCCAAATCGCCGCCGGTGCGGCCGCTGTACAATTGTTCGATACCTGGTGCGGCGAATTGAATTTGCAGGACTACGAGGAATTTGCGCTACCGGCTGTCCAGGAAATCGTCGCTGGGCTAGCCGGTTCGGTCCCCGTGATTTATTACACGAAAGCGTCGCAACATTTGCTCCCGGCCGTGGCCCGTTCCGGCGCGAACGTCCTCAGCGTCGATTGGCGCGTGGACTTGGCGGAGATTCGAACAGCACTCGGTCCTAAAATCGCTTTGCAGGGAAATGTTGATCCAGCCGTCTTGTTTGGCCCTCCCGAGAAAATTCGCGGCGTAACTCTGGGCGCCGCCAATTCTCTCAATGGACGCGGCCATATCCTCAATCTGGGCCACGGCATTTTGCAAGGTACGCCGGTCGAAAACGCCCAGCTCTTTATCGAGACGGGCCAGCACGCGTTGATTCAGCACGAACGACCAGCTGCGCAGGTGCGGTAGGAGAGATTGCACGGTGACGCTCGCACATCCAAGCCTCGATCAGATGCGCGGCGAACTCCACGTCGGCGAGGAATTCCTCGTCAAATACAATCGCCCCGGCCCGCGCTATACCAGCTATCCCACCGCGCCCGTCTGGAACGACGCCTTCGGCCCCGCCGATCTCGAACGTGTGCACGAAGAAGCCGAGCATGCCCGCACTCCCGTTTCGCTCTATATGCACATTCCTTTCTGCGAAAGCCTGTGCCTCTTTTGCGCCTGCAACGTAGTCATTCAAAAGAACAAAAGCGTCGCCCCGCCGTATCTCGGCGTGCTTAAGCAGGAAATGAAACGCATCAGCCGTAGCGTCTCCAGGAATCGCCCCGTAGTCCAATTCCATTGGGGTGGCGGCACTCCCACCTATCTGACACCTGAACAGATTGAGGATCTTTTCGCCCTCACCAAAGAACATTTCCAGTTCGATCCCAATAGCGAAATAGGCATCGAGGTCGACCCGCGCGTAACCTCTCGTGCGCACCTAGAAACTCTCCGCAAGCTCGGCTTCAATCGTCTCAGCATGGGCATTCAAGATTTCCAGGCCGAAGTTCAGGAAGCCGTTCACCGCATCCAGCCCTACGAAATGACCCGCGACCTTCTCTTCGCCGCCCGCGATCTCGGCTTTGATAGCATCAACGTCGATTTGATCTACGGCCTCCCCTATCAATCCGCAGACACCTTTGCCCACACTGTGGATCAGATTATCGGCCTCGCCCCAGACCGCATCGCTCTTTTCAGTTACGCGCACGTGCCCTGGCTGAAAAAGCAGCAAGGCTCCTTCGCGGCCCACCTGCCCGAAGGCATGCAGAAATTTGATATCTTCCGCGTCGGCCTGCTCAAGTTCGTCGAAGCCGGCTATCTCTACATCGGCATGGACCACTTCGCAAAGCCCGGCGACGAACTCGCCGTCTCGCAACAAAACCGCACGCTCCACCGCAATTTTCAGGGCTACACCACCAAAGCCGGCGCTGACCTCTACGGGATGGGCATCACTGCCATCAGCGGCATTCAAGACGCCTACGCGCAAAACTACCGCGACATTCCGTCCTGGGAAAAAGCCGTTGCCGAGCGCGGCCTCGCCACCATGCGCGGTTATCACCTTTCGAACGAAGATCTCCTCCGTCGCACCGTCATCAGCCGCCTCCTCTGTCACACCATCGTGATCAAGGACGAAATTTCGCGCGAATTCGACATCGATTTTGACGAACACTTCGCCGACGAGCTTCGCCGTCTCGAGCCGTCTCGCCAGGACGGCCTGGTACTCCTCCACGGCGGCGAAATCCGCACCACCTGGCTCGGCCGTATTTTTATCCGCAATCTGGCAATGGTGTTCGATCCGTATCTTGAAAAACAGCAGCTCATCGCCAAGCCGCTCTTTTCAAAAACTCTGTGACGCGTCACGTTTCAGCACTGGTGGTCGGCGGTGGCATTTCCGGCCTCGTCTGTGCCAACGCTCTCCGCCAAGCCGGCATTGACGCGCAACTGGCCGAGGCCTCTTCCCGGCCCGGTGGCGTCATCACCTCCGTCTCCCGCGACGGTTTCCTCTTGGAATTAGGACCGCAAAGCTTCAGCAGCACTCCCGCGCTTCGCGAACTTTGCTCGGATCTCGGTATTTCAAACGAACTGCTTCAAGCTCCGCCCGACGCGCCACGCTACGTCCTCATTGACGGCCAGTTTCGCCCCGTGCCCCTCAGTCCGCCCGCATTTTTCATGAGCTCGTTAATCGACGGTTCCACGAAATGGGCCCTTGTCCGCGACATCATCGGAAAAAGTATCCCTCCCGGCGCCGACGAATCCGTTGCGGACTTCGTCCGTAGAAAATTCTCGCCTCAGCTTCTCGATCGCCTCGTTGGCCCTTTTGTTTCTGGCATCTACGCGGGCGATCCCGAACGCCTCAGCGTTCGAAGCGCTTTCCCCCAGCTCTATGAAGCCGAAAAAACTGCCGGCAGCATCGTTCGCGGTATGCTGCGCCTCGCAAGAGCGAAGCAAGGTCCGCGCGAGCGGCCCATCCTCCAGTCCTTCCGCGAAGGCAACGAAACGCTGGTCCGCGCTCTGGCGAAAAAGCTCGGCAACGCGCTGCTGACAGAAACAAAAGTTGCAGAAATCTCTCGCCAAAATGACGGTTCATTTCATCTGCGTCTGGAAAAACCTCGCGGAGAGGAGTCCGTTTCCGCCAAATCTCTAATCCTCGCGATTCCGACAAACGTCGCCGGAACTCTCCTTTCGCGTGTCGATCCCTCATTCGAATTCCCGCTGAATTCCGTCGAGTGCGCGGCCGTCGCCGTCGTCTCTCTCGCTTATCGGCAAAAGGATGTCGGCCACTCTCTGAACGGCTTCGGCTTTCTCGTGCCCCGCTCCGCTGGCCTCCGCGTCCTCGGTTCCGTCTGGAACTCGTCTCTTTTTCCCGGTCGCGCGCCGAAAGGACACGCTCTTTTGACCAGTTTCGTCGGCGGAACAACCGATCCGGCGGCAGCAAAATTGAAACCGGAAGAACTAGCTGGCCTCGTCCACGGCGAAATCTCGCCCCTGCTGTCCATTCAAAGCGAACCTGTCTTTTCGAATGTCACCATCTGGCCGCGTGCCCTGCCGCAGTACAATCTCGGTCACGACGATCGCTTGGCAGCAGTCGCAAAAGCTCGTTCACGCTTCCCCGGCCTCTGGCTGACCGGCAATTATTTGCAAGGCCCCGCCATCGGCTCTTGTGTGGATCAGGCCTTGGCAGTCGCAGAAGAAGTGCGCCAGCGCTGCACATGATCCTCGGTCTGCTTGTGGGAGCGCAGCACCTGCGCCGACCATTTCGGGGTGCTGCGCCCCTACTTGGCAACCGACACCATTTGGACTCCGTTTCGCGCCGTCTGGGCCAAACCTCTACTTCCCCCGCCTCGAATCCGTCCCATACCGCAGCGCCAGCCGAGTCTTTCGCCGCTCCGCTGCTTCCCGATACCTCCGCCGCTCGCCCGCTGTCTTTACGATCAGCGGCGGTACGAGCTTGGGCAACCTCGTTTGTTCGTCAACTGCCACGAACGTCACATACGCCGTCGTCGTATGTTTCCGCTCTGCGCTCATCGCATTCTCAGAGTAGACCTCTACGCCTACTTCCATCGAGGTATGAAAAACGCGATTAACTTGCGATTTCAAATTTACAATTTCTCCCAGATTCACTGGGTTTCGAAAATCAATGTAATCCACAGACGCCGTCACCACATAGCTGTTCGAATGCCGATGTGCCGCGAGCGCCGCAGCCATGTCAACAAGATGCATCACCTGCCCGCCGAGAAGCTTGCCCAGAGGATTAGTCATCGCCGGCAAAACGATTTCCGTCATCTCCGACCGCGATGCGCTTACCGGCTTCCCGCGCAACGCCATCCCTGGCCCTTGCTTCTTTCCCTTCTTTCCCTTCTTTTGCTTCATTCCCATCCCCACTTCCTTCTCTTGTCGGCTTTGTCTTCCTGGTCGGCATTTTCTTTCTTCTCTTGCCTTTCCTCTTCTCCGTTAACTCTGTGCCCTCTCCGTTCTCTGTGTTCTCTGTGTTCTCTGTGTTTGTTTTTCCTCTTTCCTTCGACCTTCAACTGTCGACCCTCAACTTCCTTTGCCCCCGTCTTCCGCCCCCGTATAATACGAGACACCGGATGACCGACCAAAAGAAAACCCGCCGCCAGATGCTCGAAGAGTTCGTAGCCAATAAGCCCGATGACGCTTTCTCCCGCTACGGCCTCGCCATGGAGTGCATGAACAGCGGTGACCCGGGCGCCGCCGACACCCATTTCCGCGCCCTGCTCGAGCGCAATGCCGACTACATCCCTGCCTATCTAATGTACGGCCAGCTCCTCGCCCGCGAATCCCGCACCACCGAAGCCAAACAGATCCTTTCCACTGGCATCGCTGCCGCTGCAAAAAAAGGCGACCAGCACGCCCGCTCCGAAATGGAAACCCTCTTCAACGAACTTTCCTAGTAGAGTCGGGATTCAATTGTTCCGCGATTAATGGATGAGAGGAAAAGATGTGTATCATTCCGCGGGCATGATACCTACTGAAGCGTAAACGTCGTTGCTCTTGTAAAGAATCCCATTTTCATCACCAGTCTGCATCGGCGGATATCGCTGATTGTTTCCGAGGGATTCCCTTCAACCAGCAAAAGATCCGCTCTTTTTCCGGACGCAATCGATCCGAGTTCTTTGTCCTGTTTCAATAACTTTGCGGCATTAAACGTCGCGATCTGAAGCGCTTTGACAGGAGGTATCCCCGCCTTTACTTCGAGCTCCAGTTCTCGATGAAGCATGATCCCCGCAAGCGCGTCCGTCCCGGCCAGGATGGGGATGCCCGCGTCATACATTCGCTTCGTCATCCGCAACATCGCCTGATAGGAATCCTTATAGAGTTGATCGTTCGCGCTCGTTACAGGCAACCCACCCGTATAAGCGCTTCTTTGAACCTGCGCCGGTAGTCGGCTCAGTACCGGAGCAAAATCCGGTGAGACGCTTCCTGGGCGTCCCGTATACATTCCCTCAAACGTCGCAAGAGTCACATCAACCGCGGTGTGATGACTCTGAAGCAGTTGGATGAAGTCTTTTACAGGTTTCGAATCAAGATCGAGCCTGGCGGCATTAGCTCCCACAGCAGTGAACCGTTCCGGCGTGCGCGTGTCTTTCACCTGCAATGCCAGGAAATTCAGGAAAATGAAGTTGATAGTTGCACCTCATCAGCGCCCGCTTCCACAAACTGGCTGGCAATCATGCCGTTAGGCACGTGCCCGCTGACACGCATTCCGCGCCCATGAGCCGTTTTGACAATTCCGGAAACGAGTTCCGGTTTCAGTGAACTATAGAGTTTAATCTGAATGTAACCGAGGTCCGCGTAGCGCTTCACCGCGGCAAGCGCTTCTTCTTCCGTGCTCGCGTACAGTCCCGTCGGAGCCTGAAACGGACCAGGTCCGTCCATAAACCCGGATTTCCACACGCGGGGCCCAATGGCCGCGCCACTCTCCCACTGCGTTTGCAATCGCTGGAGATCGTCGATGCCGTTCCCCATGTCGCGCACGCTGGTGACGCCGCTCGCGATGTTCAGCAAGCCGTCCAATGGCTGCGCGTGGGCGTGCATGTCAAACAATCCGGGCAGCAATGTCTTGCCCGTGCCGTCGATGCGCTCCGCATCTTTTGGCGTCTGGACTGAACTCGCTGGTCCAGTCTGCGCGATTCGCTCGCCCTCGATGACAACCGTCTGATTCTCCTTTGCGGTTGCCTGCTCGGAATCGAAGACACGCACGTGTTCGATGGCAACTGGATGACTGGGGTGCCGAGCCAACTCCTGCGCCAAATGCCCGTAGCGCGCGTCTTGAGCCTTCATTTGGAGGTCGTAGAGTTGCTGGTTCGTGCCCTCCCAGCCCTCCCTGAGGATCGCAAACCACGGCCCCGGCGAGGCGAAAAACCGTTGGTTGTCGTCCAGCCAGATTGTCTGCGGTTCGAAGGAAAGTCCTGTTACCGCAAATTCCGTTACGTGTATTTTCTGCCCGTGATCCTGAAGCGTTGTGTCCGTTAATCGCTCCAGACGTGCCTCGCCGGCCGGAAGGAGCTTTACCGGCCCATTCTTCGCCCTCAAGAGTGCCGCGCCGAGAAGCGCCGCTTCGGCCGCTGGACCGTTGTTGCTGATGTAAAAGCCGCCTTCCGGCCCCGATGCGTCTTCTGACGTGCTCTTCCAGCGGGTGTGTCCATTTTCGGCGGCGAAGTGTTCATCCACCGGCGCTTTCAGATAGTCGTTTCCCGTTATGTCTGTGCGCACTGGCATACCGTTTGTCCCAACCACGTAATGCGCCGCTATCTTGGGACCACGGCCACGATCGTTGAACTCAAACGTGCTTTCGATTCGGCCTTCTCCGGTAAACGTGTCCACTTCGTTCCCCTGAGTCTTTCCGTTGGACACAACCGTGTAGCGCAGTGTCTCTTGCTCCGTTGCAGCAACGGATAAAAGCACATAACTCGAGCCACTCAGTGCAATGATCAAGGCGACCCATCGAACAGTCATGGTGCACGGAGTCTGCCACCAATCTTTTCCATTGCCAAGTCTCGGCTTGGTCTGGGTCACCCGCCCCATCCTCTGATATCATGTGTTTGGGACCCATGCGGCCTGATCGCATTCCTCTGTTTCCGCTGAACGTCGTCCTCCTTCCCGGCGCGGAACTCCCCTTGCACATATTCGAGCCGCGTTATCGCGAAATGGTCAAGGATTGCTTGACGGAAAAATCCGAGTTTGGCATGCTGCTCTCCCTTCCGAAGGGTGTCGCGCGCGTCGGCTGCACTGCCGAAATTCTCGAAGTCGCGAAGCGATACGACGACGGCCGCATGGACATTCTCACCATCGGCCGCGTTCCCTTCCGCGTTGTCGAACTCTTCGACATAGATGCACTCACGGAGGGCCACGTGGATTATCTCGAAGACCGTGAGATTCCCGCGAGTCCCCGCGTCCAGCGCGAACTCGTGGAACTCTTCGAAGCCTGCCACACTCTCATCTTCGACGACTATCCAAAGAATCTCGAAGGCGCGTCGGCCGAGGGTTTTTCTTATCTCGTTGCTGCAACATTGCCCATGGATTTATTGTGGAAGCAGCAGATACTTGAGCTTCGGTCGGAAGCCGACCGCCAGGAGCGGCTGGTAGCGTACCTTCGCGAGTGGGCGCCGCATCTACAGAAGTCAGGAGCCATGCGCCAGCGCGCCGGAGGAAACGGACACGGATTAAATTGATTTCAGGCGAGCTGCCCCGGTCAGCTCGCAGAACGGGAACCCATGACGGTAAGCACATCTATGCAATCTTCAGGACATTCCAAACCGCGGACCCTCGGCGAGCTAAAAGGCATTCCTGATTTTGATCCGGGCGGGGCCTCCCGCTCCGTAAAAAACGAGATCCGTCGCAATCTGCTCCGCGCCATCGAAAAAGGCGACACGCTTTTCCCGGGTGTTCACGGCTACGAAGACACCGTCGTCCCGCAAATCGTCAATGCCCTGCTCTCCAGACACAATTTTATTCTTCTCGGCCTTCGCGGCCAGGCCAAGAGCCGTATCCTCCGCGGTCTCGTCAACCTTCTCGACGCGGAAATGCCCGTCGTCGCCGGCTGCGAAATCAACGACGATCCCCTCAAACCCATCTGCCGCGCCTGCCGCGAGAAAATTGCCGCCGAGGGCGACAACGCCCCGATCTCCTGGATGCCCCGCGACCTTCGTTTCGTCGAAAAACTCGCCACACCCGACGTAACCATGGCCGACATCATCGGGGACGTTGATCCCATCCGCGCCGCTCGCGGCGGACGCGACCTTTCCGACGAACTCACCATCCACTACGGCCTTCTCCCTCGCGCCAATCGCGGCATCTTCGCCATCAACGAACTCCCCGACCTCGCTGGAAAAATTCAGGTTGGCCTCTTCAACATCATGCAGGAAGGTGACATTCAGATTAAGGGCTACCCGCTCCGTCTCCCGCTCGACGTGCTGATCGTGTTCACCGCCAATCCCGAAGACTACACTGCCCGCGGTAAAATCATTACTCCGCTCAAAGACCGCATCGGTGCCGAGATTCGCACCCACTATCCCGCCAGCGTTGCAGAAGGAATGACCATCACCGCCCAGGAAGCCTGGGTAGGCCGCGATTCCGGCAAGAGAATCGAAGTCCCAAACTATCTCCGCCAAGTTGTCGAAGAAATTGCTTTCCAGGCTCGCGAAGATAAGCGCGTTGATCGCCGCTCCGGCGTCAGCCAGCGTCTCCCCATTACAACTCTCGAAAGCCTCGTCAGCAGTGCCGAGCAGCGCGCCGCTCGCAACGGCGAAAAATCCGTGGTCGCTCGCGTCGCCGACGTCTACGCAGCACTTCCCGCCATCACCGGCAAAATGGAGCTCGAATATGAAGGCGAACTCAAGGGCGCTGACACCATTGCCCGCGAGCTCATCCGCGCCGCCGTCGGCCGCGTTTTCAGCAAGCATTTCACCGACATCAACTTCCAGCCCGTCATCCAATGGTTTGAAATGGGCGGCGAACTAAAGCTCCCCGACCTGGCAACCACTACCGACCGCCACCAGCAGCTTTCCAAAATCCAGGGCCTTATGGAACACGTCAACCGCCTCGGCGTCGAGGATCGTAAAGGTCCGGGCCCCGCCGCTGCCGCCGCCGAAATGATCCTCGAGGGCTTATGGGCCCATCGCCGCATCGGCCGCAGCGAAGAGCGCGGCTACTACGCCGAAAAACCCAAACTACCCGATCAACGCGACGCACGCGAAGGCCCGCCCCGGCCCCCGCGCCGTCAATTCAACTAATGATTACGAGGCCCATTTGCACGCCAGCCTTGGAGTGCGGGAACGCAGCTCCCGTTTTTCCCGCTTATGCCAGTTCCTCCGTTTGGCGTAGGGGCGGGGCTTACCCCGCCCGCCCCAATTACAGGCGCACGCTGAGCCGCCTACTCCTCTTCTTTTTTGTAACTTTCAACTTTCAACTGTCGATCGAAGATCCCGACCCGGCCGGGATCTTCGACCTCCCAGGACTCACCCCATGAAATTCATCCGCTACGGCAAATACACTGGCGAACCCGCCGACGCCATCGACCTCGAAGAACTTATCAAACGCCTCGGGGATTTTTTCCTCCAAAGCGGTTTCGAATCCCAATTCTACGGCGTTTCCCAGATGGACCCCGAGCGCTCCATGGAAGCCCTCCGCGAAGCCATCCTCCGCGCCTTGCAGGAAGGCGACCTCCTCCCCGAAGACGCCATGGGCGACGAGCTTCGCAAAATGTTGCAGGATCCCGCCGCCATGAACAGCCAGGCGGTCAAAGATCTCCTCGACAAAATCACCGAACGCTTAGCCAACGAAGGTTTCATCAATCCGCAGCAACCTCCGCAAGTCACGCCGCCTCCGCAATCTTCCGCGCGCGGCGAACTCGGCCAGCCGCACGAACGTCAGCCCGAAGCCCGCTTCGAAATCAGCGACAAAACCATCGATTTTCTTGGATTCAAAACTCTTCAGGACCTGCTCGGCTCTCTTGGCCGCAGCAGCTTCGGCCGCCACGATACCCGCGACCTCTCGACCGGCGTCGAATCCGGCGGCGTCTCACGCCCTTACGAATTCGGCGATACCCTCAACATGGACATCAGCGCCACCCTATTCAACGCCGTCCGCCGCGATGGCGCCAAAGTCCCCATCGAGATGACCTACTCCGACCTCATGGTCCATCAGTGCGAATATCACAGCTCCTGCGCCACCGTCGTCCTTCTCGATTGCAGCCACAGCATGATTCTCTACGGCGAAGACCGTTTCACTCCCGCCAAGCGAGTCGCCATGGCGCTCTCCCATCTCATTCGCACACAGTATCCCGGCGACACTCTTAGCCTCGTCCTCTTCCACGACTCCGCCGAAGAAGTTCCCCTCGGCGAACTCGCCCGCGTCCAGGTCGGCCCGTACTATACCAACACGCGCGAAGGCCTCCGCCTCGCGCAGCGCATTCTCCTCCGCCAGAAAAAGGACATGCGCCAGATCGTCATGATCACCGACGGCAAGCCATCGGCCCTTACTCTCGAAGACGGCCGCATCTACAAGAACGCCTTCGGCCTCGATCCCTTCGTCGTCGGCCAAACTCTCGAAGAAGTGAGCAAGTGCAAGCGCGCCGGCATCATGATCAACACCTTCATGCTCGCCAGCGACTATTCCCTCGTCCACTTTGTCCAGAAAATCACCGAAATGTGCCGCGGCAAAGCCTACTTCACTACGCCCTACACCCTCGGCCAATACCTCCTCATGGACTACATGTCCCGCAAAACCAAGCAAATCCACTAGGGCCATTCTGCGCGTCCTCCGCTCCAATCCTTCTCGGTGTACTCTGCTCTGTGCCCGGCGCCTGTCCAGACCTGGTCGGGGGTATCTAAATCTTTGTCCTTGCCTCTGACTCTCGACTCCCAACTTTTCCCCTCTCCAAAAAACCTGTTACCATCTCCACTTCATGTCTCCCCATCGCTGTGCCACCTGTGGTAAGGAATTCGAACGCCGCACCGGCGATTCATCCCCATCCCTCAATTGCCCTGCATGCGATGAACAGCGCGCCCAAGTCATCCGCACCTTCCTGCCTCCACCCACAGAAACCCTCTACCGGCCTTCCTTCCCCATCACCGTCGGCCTGATCGCCGCCAGCGCGCTGGTTTTCGTCGTCATGGTGCTCAGCGGAGTTTCCGCCATCGCCCCCACTCCCCAGCAAGCCCTCGCCTTCGGCGCGGACTTCGGCCCCT